>ERZ1673739.53-NODE-53-length-168155-cov-33.781636_pt1 | contig 168155 bp, 131 predicted proteins | sample MGYA00580210_ERZ1673739 | MGnify/ENA primary metagenome ERZ1673739 (study PRJEB41218, sample SAMN15661749) | gut metagenome | host: Homo sapiens | place: Canada: London | collected 2015-08-20/2019-03-30 | study: EMG produced TPA metagenomics assembly of... | reverse complement strand
GCCAATAATCTCTTTATTTTCATCATAAGTGAATCCTACAGGCAAATTTTTACACTTTCATCTTTTCAAATTCGTCTTCATGGCTTCCTAAATCTCTTGCTTCAATATTAGACCACAAATTAGAAACCGTCCAAGAGTCCTTATTTGGTAAAATAAATGGTGTTTCTCCTTTCGCCTTAATTTCTTCAGCAAGAGCAATTAATTCATCCCATTTGGTAGGCATAGTATAGCCAGCCTCTTCAAACTTATCTTTATTGTAATAAACTCCCATAAAATTGACATTGTATGGAGCTATGTAATTTTTTCCGTCTTTTGCTTTTACAGCATCCAGATACTTGCTATCTATATTTTTCATATAATCCTTTTCTGATAAATCCAACAGCAATCCTTCATCCTCAAACTGCACAAATTGTGCATCTGTTGGCCAATGATTCATCATATCTGGAAGACTATCACTGCTAGCTCTTGTCATCAAAACTTCCTGAGCATCTGGAACCACATTCTGTTTAATGACAATATCTGGGTTTTCTTTCTCAAATGCTTCAATTACTTTGGTATAGCTTTCTGCTGCTTCACGTTTTACTTGCACAAATTCAATTTCTACCTTACCTGAAGATTTTTCTTCACTCTTTCCTGAATCTGTCTCGTTTTTCTGTCCGCATCCAACTGCAAACGTTGAAACCATTGCCAAACACAATGTCACTGCCATAATTTTTTTCTTCATACTTTAGTCCTCCTTAATGTTTTCGATAGTGTCAAAAACTAGCTCTTTTTTATTGTTCTAAATCCTTTAAAACCTTGATTTATTGGAGGTTTGCAAATAAAAAGAGCATTGACCTCCCTTTTGAAGTATAATGAATTCACCACAAACCATTATCAACAAAGGAGACAATGCTCATGGACATTATACTTTATTTACTTCAGTTAATTCAATACCAACATAAACAAATTTGCTGGCTTTTAAATTTTATCTGCAGATATATTCCACTCAAGCAGTGGGCTTTCGATGATTCCTGCACCTGCCCGCGTTGTGATGCACCAAAACCGTTCCTCTACAAGAACAACTGTTCCAAATGACAACTCCTGTGCAAGATTTGCAATGCCAGGTTCTCACCTGATGAAAGCAGATTTTCCGCTGTAAAACTACGCTGTCCCCACTGCGGCAACACTCTGGTTCCTAATTCCCGTCACTCAGGTCATTGGACTTACCAACGACGATGCTGTCTCTACAGAACATCGTCCATTCAAACAGATGATTGAACGACTGAACCGTACTTATAAAGCTTCTTACCACCATACAAATTGGTTCGACAACATCGACGATGCTAACTATGATCTGGCACTCTGGGTCGCTTACTATAATTTCCTGCGTCCACATAAGCATGCAGGCTATAAAGTCCTCAATGAAGTAGAAATGCTTCAGGGTGCCGACAATATGCCTAGCAAGTGGCAGCTTCTGATTTTTCTTGGACAACAGACCATTCTGAACATACAGAAAAATGGTACTGCTGCATCGGAGCGGAACTGTTGTCAATAGAACCGTGGAATACCGGAACAGACGGCTTTGCCGGCTGCGAGGATAGGCTCGGGCAACGCCCTAAGCCCTCGGAGAGCTTATTGGAATTAATATCTGCAATTTTCAAGGTTCATCAGAGCCTTTTTCTTTGACTCTGTTTTTTCATAAATCATTTGACACTACCATGTTTCCCTCTGATGAAGAAAATTATATCACTTGTATATTTTTACTCATATAAATTCTTTTACTCTATACACTTTGCATATATAACTTTTTTTACATGTTTCATTTGATGAAATAATATCTATAACTGAGCAATTAAAATTACAATTAATACAGCTAAAAGAACAGAAAATAAAAAGAGAATTTGTTGCTTCTTTACAACTCAAGTTATTTTTCAAGCAACAAACTATAATTGAGCAAATATTGAAAATTGCACAAAATTACCCTACCATTTCGAAAACGGCTTCCAGCGACGATCCATTTTTTATAAAAGCATGACGATTTGTCAACTGCTCTGTTTTCCGTTGTTTCTGAAAATATCGGTAACCTTCTTCAAAGGTACAATATTGCTCAGAATGCATACAACACAGATAATGAACCAACGACATGATTAACCAGTAACGCCGAATCCCTTTTCTGGAGCGGATTTGATATTTATCCAGTGCAAGTTTTCCCTTGCTTTGACGAAAAAATAGTTCAATCGGCCACCGCCTGCTGTACGTATCAAGGATTTCCTGTGTGGACAGCTCCGCATTAGTGGATATAAACACCCTCAGTGCCCTGGGATTTCCAAAAGCTTCCTTCGGATAACTGAGGATCACTGCCGCATTTGGGATATCATTGAATTTTCCTTCATACCGATACACATAAAATTCACGTCCGCCAACGGTCACAAGGCTGACGTCCGTATCTGTTTTTCGTAAATGAAGGGCAAAATCGCTGACTTTTTTGGCGGATTCCGAAAGGATAGATAATCCGGTTGGTTTTTAATGCCCCAATGGTGTAAAAGCCTTTTTGGATAAAACTGTCCATAACTTTTACAGAAGTATACCAGCTGTCACAAAGAAAATAAGAAACTACCGGTGCCACGGGAAGCTCCTGTGCAATTTCCTGTACAATCTGAATCTTTGATTTTGACCGGTCGTACAGGATAACTGCATAATTCAGAATGATTCCATTACACGAAAGCATAACAGAAACAACCTGATGCCCATAATCCTGATGCCTTTTTAAGTGAGATTGATGGAAATACGCTGCTTCAATTGGATGCAAAGCCTGTGACGAAGGCTTTGTGTGTGAAGCAATAGTATCATCCACAATACAGAAAATGGGCTTTCCGGAGCGATATGCTTCCTGGTAAATGGTATGTATCACTCTGACTTTCAGAATATCCTGAAGTGCGGAGTCATCCCATTTGCCATGATTCAGAAAATAAGCAGTTGTTGTTCTGTGCATACAGCTGACTTCAGCAAAATCGATAGTTTTTCCTCTGTAACCACGAAGGAAAACAGAAACCATGATGATCATTAAGTGGTTTAAATACACATCGGATAAAAATAATCCGAGTTTTAAAGACTTAAAGTAATTGTAAATACTGTTAGAATGATGTATACTGTTTGCAACAGGCACCCCCTTGTTGTGTGAGAAAATTGTTTTGTGGTTATTACAATTATACATCATTCAACAGAGGGTGTCTTTATTTTGTGCAATATTTGGGATTTACTCATTTATAGCTAGTTATCTTCTATTATCTTCTATTATTTTCTTCTTTTTTTATAATACCATCTTACAGCAAATGAATATACACAAATCACAACATTTGACCAACTTTTTGTAGCATGATGGCAACCATTCAGCAGCCACCGGGCGGAGACTGAGCAGCTGCCAATTTTGTATATAAATGCAAACATAATCGTTTTATATTATTTTTTCCTTTTTTCTATGCTATACTGGTACAACGTTTCATAAATAACTATACCATGCACGTAGGATACGGATTCGAGTGTGCAGGTTTAAAAACGCAGGCGTAGTGGGCTGCGCTGAGGCTTTTAGACCTGTGCAATCGGATTCGTAGACAAATGTATTGTGTAGGTATTTTGAAAACGCTGTATTGTACTGATAGTGCCTATACATTCTCATTAAGGTATAAAAAAATCAAGGCAAGTGAAACGATGCAGAGTTTGGCTATTCCAAAATATCACTTTAGTTTGGACGGATTTTCGTTGACGTTCTTACAAAATTTGGCTATAATAAAATAACAGTTTAGTTTGGACGGATATTCCAGCTAAAATTGACCATACTATAACCGAAGGGAGAGATTGTCATGGCATATATCAAAAGAGCTGCCGAAGATACGATTGCGCGGGTGTCAAAAATGTTCCCCGTGTTGTTGGTAACCGGTCCAAGACAGGTAGGAAAAACAACTTTGCTGCAACGGCTGGCGGATATACAGAAAAGCGAAGGAATCGAGCGGAAATATGTTACTCTGGATGATCCTGATGTCAGATATCTGGCAAAGCACGACCCGGCTTTGTTTTTGCAACGGTATTCCCCACCGGTGCTAATCGATGAAATCCAGTACGCGACAGAGCTGTTACCTTACATCAAAATGAGTGTTGACCGTTCCAAAAGAAAAGGCGATTTCTGGATCACCGGTTCGCAGGTCTTCCGTCTTATGAAAAATGTCAGCGAAAGTTTGGCCGGACGGGTCGGAATCATAAATCTGCTTGGATTGTCTGATGCGGAGATTTATCAGGAACCAAGTGAGCCATTTCAAACGGATGCAGAGCAACTAATGAATCGTCTGTCTGTTAGAAGCAAAAAAGATTTGAACGAGATCTATCGTAGAATATTCAAAGGCTCTATGCCCGAACTCTATGCAGATGAATATGTAGATTGGGAAACGTATTATCGTTCCTATGTGGACACCTATCTACAAAGAGATATTCGGGATTTGGCACAGGTTGCGGACGAAATGCAGTTTTATAATTTTATGACGATTGTGGCTGCTCAGACTTCAAAGCCCGTTGTCTATGAGGAACTTGCAAGTGCCGCAGGTATTTCAGCACCAACAGCGAAAAAATGGCTATCTATTTTGGTGTCGTCTCATATCATCGCGCTTGTGCAGCCTTACCACAACAATGCACTCAAACGGGTGGTGAAGATGCCTCTTATCCATTTCCTGGACACCGGCCTTGCTGCTTACCTCTTAAAATGGGGAAATCCCGAAGCATTGGAAAGAGGTGCTATGTCTGGAGCTTTCTTTGAAAGCTATGTTTTTTCGGAAATCTATAAGAGTTACCTGAACGCAGGAAAAGAACCTCCGATTTTCTATTACAGGGATAAAGACCAAAAGGAAATTGACCTGCTGATCTATCAAAACGGTATGCTTTCTCCGATAGAAATCAAAAAATCCGCATCACCGGGAAAAGCAGCGATTAAAAATTTTAATGTACTGAAACCCGTTACCAAAGAATCGGCTTTCGAGGGCCTAGAGTCCTTGAAGGTTGAAATCGGAACAGGAAGTGTAATCTGCATGGCTAGTGACCTTTTGCCTGTGGACGAAAGAAACTGGTATGTGCCGGTTTGGTTAATCTAATCTCGTGCAAGCACGGACTTTGGCTCGTTGCCTGCATAAATCAGGGTCGCCGCACCAATATTGGTACGACGGCCCGATTCAATTTTTATAGATATGTAATAATCTGTACATGATATTTCCTTCCCACAACCAGACGAATCAGACATTCCAGTCCCATATTATTCATAACTATTCAGCAGCCACAGGGCAGAGACTGAGCAGCTGCCAATTTTGTATATAAATGCAAACATAACCGTTTTATGTTATTTTTTCCTTTTTTCTATGCTATACTAGATCAGCAAAATTAATATGAAAGGTCTTATATTTTTATGAATTCTTTAAAGCCAATGCTGTTAACCTGTCTGAAGTCCTATGACAAGTCACAGTTTATCAAAGATGTGACTGCAGGTATCATCGTCGCAATCATCGCACTCCCCTTATCTATTGCACTTGCGCTCGCTTCCGGAGTTGGCCCTGAAGCCGGTATCTTTACTGCCATTGTAGCCGGTTTTGTGATTTCAGCTCTTGGAGGAAGCTGCGTACAGATTGCCGGACCGACTGCTGCATTTGCAACCATCGTAGCCGGTATCGTAGCACGCGACGGAATGGACGGACTTATCATCGCCACTATAATGGCGGGTATATTTCTTATCCTGATGGGACTGTTCCACTTCGGAAGTCTGATCAAATTTATTCCATATACCATTACGACCGGTTTTACTTCCGGAATCGCTGTGACCATCGTGATTGGCCAGTTGAAAGATTTTTTCGGAGTTACTTATCCGGATGGTGTAAAACCAATCGAGACAACGGAGAAAATGAAAGCCTTTGTCCAGAATATTTCTTCCATAAACATCGATGCACTGATCGTTGGCGTTGTAAGTCTCGCAATCCTGATCATTGCTCCTTATGTTCTTAAGAAGGTTCCCGGTTCTCTGATTGCAGTTATCGTCGGAATCCTGATGGTTCAGTTTCTTCCGCTGAAGGTATCCACAATCGGAAATCTGTATACGATCAGCAACTCTCTTCTGAGTTTTCATATGCCGGCGATCAGATTCAGCACCATCAGTGCTTCCGTCTCAAATGCATTTACGATTGCAGTGCTTGCCGCAATCGAGTCTCTGCTATCCTGTGTAGTTGCTGACGGAATGATCAACAGCAAACACCGTTCAGATATGGAACTGGTTGCCCAGGGCGCAGGAAATATCGCTTCCGCACTCTTTGGAGGTATCCCCGCAACAGGTGCCATCGCCAGAACCGCTGCCAATATCAAAAATGGCGGACGGACTCCCATCGCCGGAATGGTACACTCCGTCACACTCATCATCGTACTGGTCGTTCTGATGCCTTACGCCGGAATGATTCCTATGCCGACCATTGCTGCGATTCTTTTTATCGTTGCCTATAATATGTGTCAGTGGCGAACCTTCCGCGACCTGGTCAGGACAGCTCCTAAGAGTGATATTCTTGTACTGATAGTAACATTCATACTGACAGTTATCTTTGATCTGGTCGTTGCTATCGAGATCGGTATGGTGCTTGCCTGTCTGCTTTTCATCAAACGTATGAGCGAAGAAACCCATGCAGACAGCTGGGTGTACACGGACGATGACACTCCGGATATCGATGAACATCTGCAGAAATTACCGCTGCAGATCCGTGTTTACGAGATCACCGGACCACTGTTTTTTGGAGCCGCCGATGCCATTGAACATATCGTTGTCAAAGACTTTACCAGATGTCTGGTTCTTCGTATGAGAGGTGTCCCTGCACTTGACAGCACCGCCATGAATGCACTTCAGAACCTGGTAAAAACCTGCGAGAGTAAAGGAATTACACTTGTATTCTCCCACGTCAATGAACAGCCCATGCACGTCATGGAAAAAGCCGGTTTTGTGGAACTTGTCGGAAAAGAAAACTTCCAGTCAAATATATCCGCTGCATTAAAAAGAGCTGAAGAGGTCATCTGACCTTTTCAGCTCTTTTTTGAACTCATTTGCAAAATCTGCTGATTGACGAATCCTCTATTGACTTTATATAATAAATATATTAACGACGTATTAACCAATCAAAGGAGTAGTGTAACTGTTCTATACTTTTACAGTTTACAGATGAACCAACGACATGAAAAAAACATTTTTTACGAAAGATCCTTCTTTTTACCGTTCCTTTTTCAAATTAATGACAGTAATCGCGCTGCAAAACCTGGTGGCCTACAGCGTAAATATGCTGGACAATATCATGCTGGGAAGTTATAGCCAGAATGCACTTTCCGGCGCTGCGACGGTAAACCAGATTTATTTTATCGTAAATCAGATTGCACTGGCGATCGGCAATGCATTAATTGCAATCAGTTCCCAATACTGGGGAAGCCATCAGACAAAACCTATCCGAAAGGTAACAAAAGCCGCACTGTTATTCAGCCTGGCAATTGCTGCCGGAATGATTGCTTTATGTATTCGTATTCCGAACACACTGATTGGTCTTTTTACGACCTCACCCGATATCATAAGAGAAGGTACTATTTACCTTCATATCATACAATGGACTTTTTTATTTTTCATGATCAGCAACCTTTTACTGGCCATGCTCCGCAGCGTGGAGACCGTAAAAATCGCATTCCTTATATCCGTCATATCCCTGTTGGTGAACGGCGGAATCAATTATATCCTGATTTTCGGAAGATTCGGTGCACCGGAAATGGGAATCCGAGGTGCTGCCATCGGAACTTTTGCAGCACGCATACTGGAACTGGGAATCGTTCTTTTCTATGTATGGAAAAAAGATCCAAAAGTCAAATTGTTTGATGAAAAATTCCGGGATGGTATTATCGGAAAAGGCAGTGGTACTGTCTGGAAAACCTTTTTTAAAGTGTGTATTCCCATCCTGACTTCCGGTTTGTTGTGGGCAGTTTCCCTTCCTATGCAGACAGCGATATTGGGGCATCTTTCTGCGGATGCGATTGCAGCCAATTCCGTATCAAGCACCTTTTTTCAGTATCTGAAGGTAATTGTCATTGCGATAGCCGGTGCTTCTGCTGTCGTGATTGGAAAAGATATCGGAAGCAATGACGAAGAAAAAGTACGCTGCAACGGGCGTACCCTTTCCGTACTCTATCTGGCTATCGGACTCTTGCTTGGAACTGTATTATTCTTACTCCGAAGTCCACTGTTATCCATGTACCGATTGACCCCTCAGGCTACTTTATATGCAGACCACTTCATGATTATTATGAGTGTGATCATGGTTGGAATGTCGTATCAGATGCCGGTCGGAGTCGGTATCATCCAGGGTGGCGGAGATACCAAATTTTCGATGTATCTGAACCTGATTTCCGTCTGGTGCATTGTAATGCCATTGTCCTTCCTGGCCGCATTCTACTGGAAGCTGCCGGTAGAACTTGTAGTGATCGCCGTGCAATCCGATCAGATCTTTAAATGTCTGCCCATATTCCTGCGCTTCAAAAGCTACAAATGGATCCACAAACTGACAGCAATCGACTGATGCAGGAGGTATTCACCGTTACTGTTCGCGTTACTGTTCACTGGTAATATCCCGCGAGGTGTTTTTTGTGAGCGAAGGTCACAGAAAACCCGAGACATATCGCGCGAATTTATGCGATTAGCATAAATTCTGTGCATCGCGCAGCGTGTTGCTGGGCACGGAGTGAACAGTAACCTGTTCACCTCCTGCATCAAATGAATATACGAAAATCGTCTTGACACATCTCCCCTTTTCGGTATATGATTAAGTCCAATATAAGGGAGTAACCTACGTAAGAATTAGCGTTTGTGATGTCGTCAGTACGATGGAAACATCCGGTGTCACAAGAAAATGGTGAGACTTTTATTGCATTTTTTGTTATGCAATAAAGGTTTCTTTTTTTTCCGAAAAGTCCTTCATTGCATACAATATAGCCCTTGAACAGGTAGAAAGAGGAGGAAAACGTTATGAAGGAATTTTACCGGCAAACTGTAAAAGAAGTTCTGGATCGTGTAGAAAGCAGCGAAGCAGGACTTACAAGCGAACAGGCAGGCCATTCCCGGGAAAAATGTGGCTGGAATGAGCTTACCGAAGGAAAGAAAAAAAGTATCCCTCAGATTTTCTTTGAACAGTACAAAGATTTTCTGGTACTTATTCTGATTGCATCGGCACTTATCTCGGGGATTCTTGGTGATGTGGAGAGTGCTGCCGTTATCGTGATCGTGATTACGATCAATGCAATTTTAGGAACGATCCAAACAGTAAAAGCGGAACAATCCCTGCAAAGCTTAAAGAAGCTTTCCGGTCCGGAAGCAAAGGTATTGCGTGATGGCACAACTGTTCAGCTTCCGGCAAGAGAACTGGTGGTTGGAGATATCATTCTGTTAGAGGCCGGTGACATGATTCCGGCGGATGGAAGACTGATCGAGAATGCAAGTCTTAAGGTCGATGAAAGTGCTCTCACCGGAGAAAGTCTTGCAGTTGAAAAGGACCTGGAGACTCTGTCTGCAGAAGTTTCCCTGGGCGATCGAACCAACATGGTATTTTCCGGCAGTTTTGTGACATACGGACGAGGCAAAGCGGTTATAACAGACACCGGAATGCAGACGGAAGTCGGGAAAATTGCGGGGCTTTTGAAATCGACCTCCGAAAAACAGACCCCGTTGCAGGTAAATCTGGAGGAATTTGGCAAGAAGCTTTCCATTTTGATTCTGATATTCTGCGGAATCCTGTTTGCAATCAGTGTATTTCGCGGGGAAAAGATCGGTAGCGCATTTATGTTCGCAGTTGCACTTGCAGTTGCAGCTATCCCGGAAGCCTTAAGTTCTATCGTGACAATTGTTCTTTCTTTTGGCACACAGAAGATGGCAAGAGAACATGCTATCATTCGCAAGCTTCAGGCTGTGGAAGGTCTGGGAAGCGTTTCCATCATCTGCTCTGATAAAACAGGAACACTTACACAGAATAAAATGACGGTTGAAGATTACTATGTGGCAGGGAAAAGAATCCCCGTATCGGAACTCGATCTGGATGATCCGGCGCAGAGATTTCTTATGGATTACAGTATCTTATGCAACGATTCGACCAATGAAAATGGTGTAGAAATCGGAGATCCGACAGAGACAGCATTGATTAATCTGGCAAGCCAACATGGACTTGCTGCCGCAAGCATAAGAAATCTCTATCCAAGAGAAGGGGAACTTCCATTTGACAGTGATCGTAAGATGATGTCAACGCTCCACCGAATCGATGGTGAAAATCGAATGATTGTAAAAGGCGCTGTTGACCGGCTTCTGGAACTTACAGAACAGATTTGGACACATAATGGCATTCGCGAAATAACAGAGGAAGATAAGATAAAGATCCAGCAGCAGAATCAAAGTTTTTCCATGGAAGGGTTGCGTGTTCTGGCATTTACCTATCGGGAAGTCCCGGAAAAGCATACATTGTCAACGGATGATGAAAATCATCTGATATTCCTTGGACTTATTGCCATGATGGATCCGCCGAGAGAAGAATCAAAAGCCGCAGTTGCAGAATGTATCAAAGCAGGGATTCGACCGGTTATGATCACCGGAGATCATAAGATCACAGCAGCCGCTATCGCTAAAAGAATTGGGATTTTACAGGACTTATCGGAAGCCTGTGAGGGTGCTGATATTGAGAATATGAGCGATGCTGAACTAAGGGATTTTGTTCCGAAAATTTCTGTATATGCAAGAGTTTCACCTGAACACAAGATCCGTATTGTCCGCGCCTGGCAGGAAAAGGGCATGATCGTTGCGATGACCGGGGACGGTGTCAATGATGCTCCGGCATTGAAACAGGCAAACATCGGTGTTGCAATGGGAATAACCGGAACGGAAGTAGCAAAAGATGCGGCTGCTATGGTCCTTACAGACGATAATTTTGCTACAATTGTAAAAGCAGTAGAAAATGGGCGAAATCTGTATCAAAACATCAAATATGCAATCCGGTTTCTTTTGTCCGGAAACTTTGGAGCTATTCTGGCTGTTTTATGTGCATCGATCGCCGGACTTCCTGTTCCGTTTGCACCGGTACATTTGTTGTTCATTAATCTTCTGACAGACAGCCTTCCGGCAATCGCACTTGGTGTGGAGCCACATAGCAGTGAAGTGATGAACGAGAAGCCTCGTTCTGCTGCTGAATCCATACTGACAAAAGACTTTCTCGGAAAAATCGGCCTGGAAGGCTTTGTGATCGGCACGATGACAATGCTCTCGTTTTTGACAGGTTATCACATGAATGGTGCACTTCTCGGCAGCACATTTGCTTTTGGTACACTTTGTCTGGCACGTTTATTTCATGGATTTAACTGTAAATCGGATCACCCGGTTATTTTTACAAAACGATTCTTTAACAACAAGTGGCTGCAGGGAGCATTTGTACTTGGTGCAGTGCTTATTACCACTGTACTGACAGTTCCCGGACTCCACCGAGTTTTTAAAGTGGAAACTCTGAATCTGATGCAGCTTGGATGTGTATATCTGTATGCATTTGCCAGTCTTCTGATTATTCAATTGCTGAAATGGATTCGTATGAAGTTCAGATAGCGGTAAAATTCTGCGATTCGTTAAATAAACTTCTCGGCGGAAAAGGTAAAAACTTATGGATTACTGCTCCATTTTATGTTGATTATGGTAACAATATTTATTTCGGGAATAACTGCGAAGTAAATATGAATTGCACGTTTCTTGATGATAATATAATAAACCTGCATTATCACACGGCTTTTTCGTGAATAATGCAGGTTTATTTTTAAGTGCATATCTAAAACACCATCTCGAATCAGCCGATCATTCCCTACACATAAATATAATCACTCATCACCGGCTGCAAATTGTTAGAAAGCAGTGCATTATAGACTTCTTCTACATTTCTTCCATCTGAGATCTCGAACTGGTCGTCGCCCTTATCCTCGATGTCATCTACATGGCTTCCGATTCCGGTGCTGACTCCGGCGGAGATTTTGGTTGCCGCGATACCTACAAGGTTGTCACGTACCCGCGCGCACTCTCTCGTGGACACTGTGATACTTGCAAATGGCATGAATAACCGATATGCGCACACAACCTGTAAAAGCTGTTTCTCGTGAACATCCATAGGATTGATGCGATCGTTATTGATGATCGGGCGCAGACGCGGACAGGAAAATGCGATTTCTGCATGCGGGTATTTTCTCTGCAGAAGATAGGCGTGGTATCCGGTTGCAAATGCATCCTTTCTGAAATCATCCAGACCCAGCAGTGCACCAAATCCTACCCCGCGCATGCCTCCTCTTATGGCACGTTCCTGGGCGTTGACACGATACGGATAGATACGTTTGTGGCCTGCCAGATGAAGTGTTTCATATTTATCGGAATTATAGGTCTCCTGGAAGACAGTTACATAATCAGCGCCACATGCATGCAGATACGCATACTCATCAGAGTTCACCGGATAGATTTCAAGTCCGATCACTTTGAAATATTTTCTTGCGATCTTGCAGGCATTTCCGATATATTCCACTGTGGATTTGTTTCTGCTTTCTCCGGTCAGGATCAGAATCTCCTGCAAGCCTGTCTCAGCAATCGCCTGCATTTCTTTTTCAATCTCGCTTTCATTTAACTGGGCACGTTTGATCTTATTATGACAGTTGAATCCACAGTAAATGCAATAATTTTCACAATAATTTGCAATATAGATCGGTGTGAACATATAGACGCTGTTTCCAAAATGTTTTCTTGTCTCAATCTGTGCTGCCTGGGCAATCTCTTCGATGAAAGGCAGTGCTGCCGGTGATAAAAGCGCCGCAAAATCTTCCGGTGTTCTGGAACTGTGTGCGATGGCCTGTTTTACATCAGCCGCTGTGTATTTGTCATAATCATACGCATGCATGGCATCTACGACCTGATCCAGGATCTCAGACCCAATATCTTCCATACCCGGCATATATTTCATATGATCGATTCTGTTTTTCTTCTGATCTTCCAGAATCTCTTCGCTTAAGATACTTTCATTGATATGCTGATTTTCCATGGTCTAGTCCTCCAAAAATCCGGTCAGCGGTGATGATGCACTTGCTCCTCTTTCGATCTGTCTTCCCAGACCGGAAAGGTAGGCGCTTCGTCCTGCTTCGATTGCCTTTTTAAATGCCTCTGCCATAACCGGCACGTCTCCGGCTGTCGCGATTGCTGTATTTGCCATAACGGCAGCCGCTCCCATTTCCATAGCCTCACATGCCTGAGACGGGCGGCCGATTCCTGCGTCAACGATGATCGGCAGATCCATCTCATCGATGAGGATCTGGATAAACTCCTTTGTCGCCAGACCTTTGTTTGATCCGATGGGTGCTCCCAGTGGCATGATGCAGGCTGCTCCGGCATCTTTCAGAGCCCTTGCCGCATTCAGGTCCGGATACATATAAGGCATAACTACAAATCCTTCCTTTGCAAGGATTTCTGTTGCTTTGATCGTCTCATAGTTATCGGGTAATAAATATTTGGAATCGTGTACAACTTCGATCTTTACAAAATCCCCACATCCCACTTCTCTTGATAATCTGGCGATCCGCACTGCCTCCTGGGCATTTCTCGCTCCGGATGTATTCGGAAGCAGGGTTACATTCTCCGGAATGTAATCCAAAATATTGGCAAGTCCTCCTTCGTTTGCACGGCGAAGTGCCAGTGTGATAATCTGTGCGTCTGCTTTTTCAATGCAGGCTTTCACAAGATCCAAAGAAAATTTTCCTGATCCTAAGATAAATCTTGATGTAAATTCATGTCCTCCAAGGCTCCATGTATCTTTTGTACTCATAGGTTTATTTCTCCTTCTTCGTAACTGTTCATTGTCTACTTAATATCTGCTGAATAGTTACCTGTATTCTTTATACTTCGTAATGGTTCACTGTTTTCACAATGTCTGCTGAATAGCTGCTATATTTCTTCTTCTCCAAGCAGCAAACGGGTGATCATATTGGCTTCATGGGCTGCGCAGATCGCAACCCTCGGAGCCATCAATCCATGTCCATAAGTCGGTTCCGTAACCTGATCCCCGCAAAGATAGAAGTTTTTCATCAATCGCCGGGTACGAATTGTATTGCTGCTTTCATACCCGGCCATTCCGGATGCGGACACCAGTTTTTTCTCCGGAAAATGCTCCAAAATTCCATTTACAAGCATGGCTTTTGCCTCCGGATTGTCAAATGCTTCACATATAATTCCTGCATTCTCAAAAAGTGAAATCAGATTCTCTTCTGTCACTTTGACACAATCCGTCTGAATGTCGATATACGGATTGATCCTTTGAAGCAGAGATTTTAAAGCATCTGTTTTGTACATACCAATATGTTCTGTAAAATACTGCTGCCGGTTCAGATTCGTAATATCCACCACATCAAAATCAATAAGATGAAGATGGCCCACGCCGATACGCGCAAGTGCATATGCCACGTTGGATCCCAGACCTCCGAGACCTGCGATCGTCACCCGGCCTTCGGACAGTTTCTTTTGCTTTTCCGGTGAATGACGTTCTTCAAGTGCAGCCTGTATTTCCTCTTTTGTCAAAACCTTCGTTGTATCCATTTTCAGCCTCCTCCTACAAATGTCACCACCTCCATGCAGTCTCCTTCTTCTAACATCCTGTCCGCATACTCGTTTTTGGGAAGGATCTCGCCATTCAGTTCTACTGCAATCCGCTTCATCTGGTATCCTGCACTTTCAAGATACACTTCTACAGAAGTTGCCTTCTCCAGTTCGATTTCTTTTCCGTTTACTTTGATCACCTGCATCTCACCTCCTTGAAGCAAAAAAAGAGTCCACAAAAAAACGTACCCTCGGTGGTGCGCCCCTTCATGAACTCTCGCTCAATCTCATTCTTTTATACCTGGATTCGCGTAAAAAAGGAGATACCAAAGTATCTCCCGTTAAATCTGTCGTAATTTTTCTGTATCTTCACAGTTACAGACTCTCTTACATAACGTTCCTACGTTGGCATTATCCAAATCAGGTATACGGGTCGAAATTTTCAACTTCCTCTCAGCCTATCACATAAGCTCCCCTGTTCTATTTATTTGACAGTTCAAGTATAATTATTTTTTTCTGTTCTGTCAAATATATTTTTTGTCTTTTTTAATTAATACATCGCTTCGCTTTTTATTTTACCCTGTCTGCGCTACCACGTACAATAAGCTTCGCAGGTACGATCACTTTTAACCCTATCTCCCTGGAGGATGTGATGCGTTCACGAAGAAGGCGAACCGCCTCCTCACCCAATAATTCCATATGCAGGCGCACTGTAGTCAGCGGCGGAACCAGATAGTTTGCCACCGCTATATCATTATATCCCACAATACTCACATCCTCCGGAATCCGGAGTCCCTTTTCACTGACTGCCCGATAACAGCCCACTGCCAGAGAGTCATTATTTGCAAATATCGCTGTAGGTTTCTCCTTCCCTTCCAGGATTTCCCTGCACAGCACATAACCGTCCTCCGGCGTGAAGCTTCCCACCCGCACAAGTGCCGGAGAGAATTCACCGATTCGCTCCATATATTTTTTGTAAGTTACCATTCGTTCATCATGCACTTCCTCACCATCCTTGTCGACTTCATAGCCGCCAATAAATGCTATCTTTTTATGTCCCAGTCCTGTCAGATAATCCATCACCACTTCCACAGAACTGTCCAGATCGTTGACTACGCAATCAAACTGATCTCCTTTTGGCATAGCATCCAGAAATACTGTAGGCTTTTTGAAGGCTTCTATCTGCCTTACCATGCTCTTACTGAACGTTCCAAGGCACAAAAGGCCATCGAGTCCTCCAAGATTCTTCAGCTCCTCCAGATTCTGGATCTGACAGCGTTCCATATTCTCTGCCTCTAGTTTTTTTTCTACCGCCAGACGGACTGTCAGATAATAAGTATCTCTCAGCTCCTCCTCTCTGGAATAAGAATAATAAACCCCAACCGTCAGGTGTCGCTTCCTGCTTTTTCTTTCCCTTGCCTGATACTGAAGTTCCCTGGCAGTATCAAATATTTTCATTCTGGTCTCATCCTGCACATTCAACGTCTCATCGTGGTTCAAAACTCTGGAGACTGTCGCTGCGGAAAAACCGGTACGCTCTGCGATATCTTTTATTGTAGCCATCTTAAATCCCTCTCTGCATGATACTTTTCAATATTTTTCGAATCGCATCAGCTATGTCAGTGCATTTCATGGTTTATCTTACCATATTGCCCCCAACCACGCAACGAATTGTTACGGCGCTGTAACTGTGAAGGTACTGAACAATTACACGACGCTGTCCTTATGCCGTTGTCTCCTCCGTGGCTGAATTCGCCAGAATAACCGCCGCCAGAATAATGGCACATCCCAATATCATGCGCAATGTAATACTTTCATGAAGAATCATAACCGAGAACAAGGTTCCGAAGACAGACTCCATAGACAGAATGATTGCCGCCTTTGTCTCATCCACATACTTCTGGCATGCTGTCTGAAGAAGATAACAGACCGTTGTGCTGATAATGCCGAGATAGAGAACACTCCACCATCCTTTTGCAGTAACCTGAAAATGCACCTGCCCGGAGGCAATCATGAATATCAATGATAAAATACCTGCCGTACACATCTGAATAAAGTTCAACACAGATGCCCTGTACTTCTTCACAAAGATGCTTGTCAGAAAAATCTGAAAAGCAAAGCTCACTGCACATATAAGGGTCAGTCCGTCACCCAGTCCCAGGGACAGATCTTTATCCAGGGACAAAAGTCCCACCCCCACGATGGCCAGCACTGCTCCTATTATACCTCTGAATCCTACTTTTTTCCGGCAGATCAGAAAAGCAATAAAAGGAACAATCACCACATTTGTGGCTGTGAGGAACGCATTCTTTGACGGAGTCGTATACTGCAGTCCTATGATCTGAAGAGAAAACCCAATAAAAAGAGCTGCGCCCATAAAAACTCCTGCAGTTACTTCCTCTTTTTTTATTCCTTTAAGATTTCGGATACTTATCCCACCCATAAGCACGGAAGCCAACAGAAAACGAATGGTCATGATCTGAAAAGGCGACAGACTGTCAAGAGCCATGTCACTGGCCACAAATCCTCCTCCCCAGATAACAGTAACTAATACCAATCCGGCAATCGCCATATATTTTTTCATAAATCACCTTATCCTTTCAGAGGTTTCAGGCAAATATCAGACCCGATTCCACATAAAAATTCCGCAAGCACGTCAATACATCCCTGCACATCCTCCATACTGCACACTTCTGCCGGATTATGCATATAGCGAAGAGGTATGGACATAACTGTTGTAGGTATCCCCCTGCCTGCCACATGAATAGCATCTGCGTCCGTACAGGTTCTTCCACATCCGTTCTCCCACTGATATTTTATATGTACATTCCGGGCAGCTCCGTGCTTTGTCAGTTCTTCCCCTACAGTAGTTGCCGCATAAATTCCACATGTACACCCTCTTTCCTTGGCCTTTTTCGCAGCCTCCAGGATAATATATCCTCCCAGACGGTCATCAAGGCCTCTTGCACAAAGTCTGTCATTTAAAAGTTCTCTGTAATCCGTGTCAAAGCTCACCGAATCACCACAGGCCACATGAGCCATGGCATCTTCCCTGGAAACAGCACCGATATCGATGATGATATCTGTAATTTCCAACTCTTTCTTATTCAGAGAGCCATGGTTTCGGACTGCGCCGTAAACCACATTTCCTTCATGCATAATTCTGACTTTCTGTCCAAGATAAGTTCCCGGATAAATACCACCCGCCTTGGATACGTGGAGCATTCCTTTCTCCGTAATATGCGATACCATGAGACCAATCTCATCCATATGTGCCGACAGCATAACCTTGATCTCTGCATCCGGATTTACAATACTTACCACATCGGCAATTTCATCCGTGTAGATCTCATCCGCAAATCCTTTTGCATACTTTATAACTTTTCTTTGAATCTCTTCCTCGAAACCGGAAACTGATGCTGTTTCCAGTAATTCATATAAAAATTCTCTGTTCATATGTATTCTTACTCCCTTTTCCCATTCTATACCGTGTTCATCGTCTGCTCACGCTTTTTGTTGATCCGATAATACAGCCCTACACTGAGCAGGAATCTGGATACCTGATCTATCGCAATGATAATCCAGATTATTGTCAAAGGCAGCCTTAACACATAAGCAGCCAGCATGCACAAAGGAATCCTTACGATCCATATGCCAAATCCCGCCACCAGCATAGGAGCATTCTTATATCCCATAGCTCTGATGGTTCCATTGTAGATCCTGGACAGATTCTGAGGTATCTGGATGAATCCCATAACGAACACATATACAACACCTATAGCCTGCAATTCCGGTTTGTCCGTCATCAGAGTCATAAAGAACCGCGGGAGGAAAATCAGTAACACCGAGGTTATCGAGCTGATAAAGACTCCCACTTTCAGCTGCTCTTTAAAGTAAACTTTTCGCAGTTCCTCATCCTGCATACCAATTGCTCTGGCTGCCAGTGTAGTGGATGCCGTGCTAAAACCAATGGCCGGCATCTCCGTAATTTCCTCTGCCTGTATACCCAGCTGATATGCGGCAAACGCCTGGTTTCCGTAGAATAATATCACTTTACTCAAAATGATAGCAGAAACCTGCCAGAATACAGTTTCCAATGCTGCCGGAATTCCTGTAGTATAGATTTCATAGATACATTTCTTATCAAAACTGAAAAATCTATGCTCAGATGGTACTTTTCGAAACAGTCCACCCTTCTTTTTATATAAAAGGTACAGTCCTGTACCTGCACCAACTGCCTGTGCCGTCAAAAGAGCGGTAGCCGCACCTTTTATTCCCATGCCCGGAATACCGAAAGCACCAAAGATAAAACAGTAACCACAGACAATATTGACCACATTCATAAGAACCGCAATATACATAGGAATCTTTGTATTGCCGTATCCCTGGAAAGAGGCTGTAACCACCGTCGTGATCACCACAAACGGGAATTCGAATATAATAGTCTTCATATACCCCTCTGCCAGAGAGAGGATCTGGGGATCCTTTGAAAAAAATCCAAGAAAAAGCGGTGCCTTAAAGTATAACACCACCTGAAAAACAAACACAATGATCATTTCCGTAAGTATGGTCTGCTCCGCAATCTTCCTGCAATCCTGATGTCTGCCCGCACCGTATGCCCGGGCGATCAAAACCGTAGCCCCAATTGCCACTCCCTTATAAAAACACCATAATGTATCCGTAATCCGGATACAGATCCCCTGTGCGGAAATGTCATTTGCAAGCAACCGTCCAACCATTGCCGTGATTACCAGGTTTGCCGAAATCTGAAGTATGTTTTCCAGTATCATCGGAATAATGATTTGATAAATATCTCGTTTTATAACTTTTTTCCGTACACAGAAACCTCCATCCTTTTTAAAACGGGTGTTTGAATATACTTCAGACACCCGTTTTATTATGCTTTGTTTATAAATATGACCATGCTTCTATTTGCCGAATTTGGATTTCATTTCCTCCTTCCATCTTTTCCCTTCCTTTCTTACTTTCTTCTGTATTGCTCGGCCCGCTCTGCCAGCGATTCCTTCCCGGTTCCGAAAATCTTCCAGGTAAATGTAAACGGTTCCGGATACAGTTTATCTTTTTCCAGACACTCGGCACCCCAGCTTGCACTTCCCAGACCATGCTGTGCATAATCAACAGATAATTGGATATTTTCCGTTCTGTGAAGTTCATTTGTATGTGTCGCCTGTGTCAGGTTTTCCTGTGTATAATGTAATGCTCCAAAAGAGAATTCTTTATCCGATGCGATACAGATTCCGTTACCCGCCTCTGTCACAAACGCAGCCCAGCGAGTATCCTCATGATTTCCTGTCTCCTGAGGCAGTACATAAGGGAAATAGAAATCTTCCACCTTCTTCTCCCAGCAGCCTATCGCGTTGCCTTCTTTACAGTCCGGATATGTTTCCAGAGGTCCTCTTCCGTACCAGACTGCCTGTTCACAGGCTTTATCCAGCACAAACCGCATACCGATCCGCGGAAAACTCTCCGGAAGCTGCACACCGGTTGGCACTCCGTGATAACTCATGGTTATAAGACCATCTGCCTGAATGTGATATTCAGCCTTTACAATGATTTTCCAGTCAACCGTTATCGGTGCATAGATCTGTGAAACGGAGATAACCACTTCCTGTTCCTTCTCCTCTACCGTCACCTTTTCAACAAGGTTTGTCATGACTTTCACCATCGCTTTTTCCCAGATTTCAGCCACATTCTTGTCATTATCAACAGGTGCTCTCCAGAAGTTCAGCCCCAGTCCTTTGCATATTAACCGTTCGCCATTCAATGTATAACCACTTAAATATCCATGAACCCGATCAAACTCGGCAGTAAAATTCTGGCCTTCCACATAAATAATTCCTGCTTTCTCCACCATATGCAATTCTCCGGAGCTTCTGTTATCTGCCGGCTCTTTCACTGTCTTCCGAACTGCTTTATTGAGACATTCCTGATGGAACGCAACCTCATGATGAGCTTCCTCAGACCAGATCTGTTTTTCTTTGTAACATACTGCGATCGTCAACCAGATATCCTGTTCATCGCACCATGCTCCTGACTCTGCAGAATCATATACCGTGATGCGTTTGCATCCATGTGGTGCTATCTCACTCAGATCCACCTTACCTTCCAGCAGAATTCCCTGCAGTGTATGAACCTTGAATGTACCTTCAAGATGAGACAGGTCAGTAAAATCATATTTATTACAAACTGTAATTTCACCTGTGGTTTTATCAAAATCGATAAATGTTACCGGCTCCATTACTTTTTTTACCTGTAAAATACCTGGCGTCGGTCTTCTGTCTGCCTGGATCAGTCCATCACAACAAAATGCCCCACTGTTTGGATAATCCCCGTAATCTCCGCCATATGTATAGTAAGCTTTGCCGTTGCTGTCATATTTTTTAATACCGTGATCAACCCACTCCCAGATAAAACCGCCCTGCAGCCTTGGATATCGTTCAAATATTTCCCAGTATTCTTTTAATCCTCCCGGGCCATTTCCCATTGCATGTGCGTACTCGCATACTACATGAGGTTTCTTCTTTGCAGTGTCTCTTCCCAGGATCTCCAACGCCTTATGTCTGGTATACATAGTACTGTACACATCAGCTATAGAAGCATCCCTGTCTTCCTCGTAATGAACCAGTCTGGTTGGATCATACTCTTTTACAAATCTTCCGCTGGCTACAAAGCTGCTTCCGAATCCTGATTCGTTTCCCAGTGACCAGAACAGAATACTTGGATGGTTCTTATCCCTTCTTACCATACGTTCCGCACGATCCACATAGCTTTTTTCCCAGATCGTATCATCACTGATCTTATTCATGTTTTTGGTATAAGCCATCTGGTTACACTCCAGATCAGCTTCCTCCATCACATAAATTCCAAGACGGTCACACATATCCAGAAAATCAGGATGTGGCGGGTAATGAGAGGTTCGTACTGCATTGATATTGTTCTGTTTCATCAGATACAGATCAGCCAGCATATCCTCTTTTGTAATGCATCGTCCTGTATTTTCATTCCAGTCATGTCGGTTTACTCCTTTTAATTTGATAGCCTCTCCATTTACCAGAAATAATCCGTCTTTTACACAAATATTTCTGAATCCTGTCCACTCTCCATAGGATTCCAGAACTTCTCCCTGTTTCTTCAGGGTAAGGATCACCCGATATAACTCAGGGTGTTCTGCTGACCAGGGTTTTATATTCTCCAGAATTACCTCTGTCACATATTCTGTCTCGCCTTTTTTACCACTTATCTCACGGTTTTCACTGAAGATGACCTGTTCGCCGTCCATTACTTCCATCTCAACAGTAAGCGCCGTCTCATCCTCCGTATGATTTTCAAACACTGCATCCAGGCAAATCTTTCCGGTTGTTTCCTTCTTTTGAAGGACACCCGGATCATTCTGTTCTATAACCAGATCAGATACGATCCGCCAGTCCAGCATATGATGTTTCGGTCTCCGGATCAGAGATACATCTCTGATAATTCCGGCAAACCACCACATATCCTGATTTTCCAGATAACTGCCATCACTGAATTTGTAGACGATCACCGCCAGCACGTTTTCCCCATCCTGCAATGCTTCTGTCACATCGAATTCAGCTGTGTTACGAGGTCCCTGACTGTATCCTATGAATGTACCGTTGAGCCATACGTGATAAGCACTTTCAACCCCGTCAAACCTCAGGATATATTCCCTGTCTTTTTGTTTCTCCTCCTGAAATGTGTACCGATAAACACCCGTAGGATTGTCTGCCTGTATGCCCGGATCATCCAGAATCGGGAACAATGCTATCGCATCATTATAATGTGGATAATCATAACCATTCAGCTGCCAGTGTCCGGGAACCGGCATCATGCCAAACTCCCGATCGTCATATTCCTTCTCCATACATGTGTCAGGAACATAAAACGGTGACTCATAATAAGCAAATTTCCACTGTCCGTTCAACAGACAGTAATTGGAACATTCTTCTCTTCTTCCCTGTCTTGCCGATTCCTTATTCGGATAACCACAATAAAACGGTCTGACCGGAAGACGATTTCTTCCAAGGACCTCTACGTTACTCCAATCCATGTGTTTGTATACGTATTCCATATCTTTCCCCTTTCTACTTTTATTCAGGGCAACTTTCCCTGAACAACCTGTCTGAACACCTTCTTTTGATACCAGAGTGTGGAATATCCCACAAAGATCAAACCCTGATAATCGGATATCTTCGATGCGTTGGCATCCAGCATAGATTCAAAGACCTCTTTTACTTTAAATCCGTTTTTTTCAAGTTCCATCTTTATATTCACGCGGATAATCTGATAAAATTTATCTTCCATTTCTTCTTCCTCGCCATACAAAAGCATAACCCCTATGGTTCCTCTTGTACCTTGAATGGCTGAGTATTCAAAACATTTGTTGTATCCCAGTTCGCCTGCCGCCTCCAGAATCCTTTCCCTTGTCTTCTGAGATACAGAAAAGGTAGTGTCATTTTTCAGAACTCTGGATACAGATACTGCAGATACCCCGGCCCTCCGGGCGACATCTCGTATGGTAGCCATATTCCCACCTCTTGATTAATTAAATCACATCGTCTGACTGTACATTTATCTCCGATGTACTTTAGTTAATATTTCTTTTTGTTTAGTAAATTTATTTCCATTCCTTATACCATCACATTACTTGAAATAATAGGATTTGTCAACAATATAATTGGATATTCTTCTGTTTTTTGTATATAATATATATTTTTATCACTTTTGTATAATTTATCATACCTGTTATTTAGTAAATTCACATAAAGAAAATGGACTGTTTTATCACAAAACAGTCCATTTTCTTTCGTCTTTAGTAAATTTATTTACCTGATCAATATTCAACAACCCCATAATATCTGCGGTCATCCGGATTATGATCTCTTACTATCGAAAAATAATAGCAGAACCATTCCAGCGGTACAAACATAACGAACGGTGCCAGATCATCATGAAGTCCCATAGCAAAGTCTGCATAATCCAGAACAATTGCTGTCCCCTTCCACTTCTCAACAAACTTAAGCGCTCTCTGTGTAATCACTCTGGAGGAATCTGTAGGAACCAAAAACAAAAACGGAACACCGGATTCTACAATCTCCAGAGGTCCATGACGGAATTCTCCCGCCTGTATCACCGCACCATGAGACCAGAGAAATTCCATTCCGGTAATAACACCTTCTTTATAAGCAAGAGGCACCATGGAGCTCGCGGATACGGTGTAGAATCCTTTCAGGTTACGAAAAACAGAGGGAGATAATCATAGCCAGGCGCTGTGATTATCTCCCTCTGCTTTCCATTTTTCTGTTGAAAAAGACCCAAATTTAATTCTTTATATTTTTTTCCGTACTGGCAGTTTCCTTTTCTGTATATTCCTCTATGTCTGTCGCTGTCACCTGTTTAATATGTCGTTTTTTCAGGCGCAGATACACAACTTGCCGAAAAATAGTATAGACCACCGACAGCAGCGGAATAAAAACAAGCATACCTACGATCCCCATAAGATTTCCGCCGATCGTAACTGCTGCCAGCACCCAGATTGACGGAAGCCCTACAGATTCGCCGACAACATGAGGATAAATCAGATTTCCCTCAATCTGCTGCAGCACCAGAAATACTATTATGAATATAATTGCCTGCTTCGGGCTTACCATAAAGATTAAAAAACTTCCTACGGCACACCCGATAAAAGCACCAAAAATAGGAATCAATGCTGTAAATGCAATCAGAACTCCGATCAAAAGTGCATACGGCATTCTCAAAATGCTCAGCGTAACAACAAACATACAGCCGAGAATCACAGCTTCCAGACACTGGCCTGTAAGAAAGTTTGCGAATGTCCGATACGTCAGAGAACAGACTTTAAGAAATGCATCTGCTTTTTGTTTTGGAAGAAAAGCAAAAAGTACTTTTCTGACCTGTACATGCAGCTTTTCTTTCTGAAAAAGGACATAGCAGGCAAAGGAAAAAGCAATGAAAAAGGTTGCCAGTCCGCTGACTACGGATCCCACCGCTGACACTGTTGTATTCATCATGTTTCCCGCACCATTTCCAAGCAGACTTATTCCCCACCTGATTGCCTGATCCGGGTTAAACTGCACCTGATCTACCAGCTTCATAATTTCCCGGTTATCATGAAAAAAATCGCGGATCCAGATTTTAATCTGCGGAATAAAATCTGTGATATTTATCATCAAACTTCCCATTGTCTTCGTAAGCTGAGGAATCACGCCAATCATCACCAGTGCGATCACGCCAACCACCAATACGATCGTGAGAAGCAGGCTGACCGGTCTTGCCAGTTTTCTCACTGCCTTATTTTCTTTTTTTACATTTTCAAAAATTTTCTTTTCCAAAAAGCTCATTGGCACGTTGATCACAAATACAATCGCTCCGCCAAGTATAAACGGAAATATAATCTGCCCTATTGTTTTCAACACATCAAGCACTACATCAAACTTCCACAGAGCAACAACAAGAAGTGCTGTAAACACAATAAGCTCCCGTATTTTTTTAATAGATAAATTACTTAAATCCAATATCTTTCTCCTCCTTTTGCCTTATATGTATTCCTTGAATTTTTCCGGATAGTTAGATAGTTACAAAAATCACAGAACAAAGAATAGCAATTTCCGGTAAAATAAAAAAACTCTTATTGCATATCAAATACTGCAATAAAAGTCTCACCATTTTCCTGAAGTACCGGATGGCTCCACCGTACTGACGACACTACAAACGCAGATTTCCAAACATAGGTTACTCCTTTTAATTAGGTTTGATTGTACAATAATCCCTGTCTCCCTGTCAATATTCATTTTTTTGAATATCTACCAAAAAACGTTTGGTCTTCCACCTTATAACGAGTTATACTATGAGTATGAAGAGAGCCAGTTTTACACAATACCGGTATCTGGCAAAATTTTACACCAAAAAGGAGTATAGCACTTATGACCATCAAAGAACTTTTCGCGCCGTCCGATATGACGGTGGGAAAACCCTGGGAGAAGATTGTAATTTTTACAATCCCCATGCTGATCGGCAATATCGCTCAGCAGCTTTACAACACCGTAGACAGTATTGTCATCGGAAAATACGTGGGCGACAACGCCCTGGCGGCAGTAGGAAGCGCCAGCCCGATCCTGAACCTGCTTCTGGTACTTTTTGTAGGAATCTCCGTAGGTGCCGGCGTTATGGTATCTCAGTATTTTGGTGCAAGACAACGGGAAGAGCTGTCCATGACGATCGGTAACTGCGTCACACTGACCGCAATTTCTTCCCTGATCATTATGTTTCTGGGAGCCGTTCTCTCACGGCCGCTTCTGGAGATGCTCCATACGCCTGATTCCATCATTGACTGGTGTACCTCTTATCTGGTCATTCTGATGGTTGGCTGCATGGGAAGTGCCTATTATAATATCCTCTGTGGAATTCTTCGCGGACTCGGCGATTCTATCTCGGCACTGATCTACCTTCTGGTGGCAACTGTCCTGAATATCATTCTGGATATCGTCTTCGTTTCCCGCTTTCAGATGGGTGTCGCCGGTGTCGCCTATGCAACCGTCATCGCACAGGCCGTATCCGCTATCCTCTGTTTCTGGAAACTGCTGCGGATGACAGATATCTTTGATTTCAAATTCCGCCATCTGAAGATGAAAAAGAAATATACATTGGAGATCATCCGGCTGGGACTCCCCTCCGGCATCACCCAGGCCATCTTTTCCATGGCCATGGTTATCGTACAGTCTCTGACGAACAGTTTCGGCGAGATGGTCATCGCAGCCAATGTCATCATCATGCGTGTGGATGGTTTTGCGATGATGCCGAACTTCTCTTTCGGAACTGCCATGACTACCTACGCCGGACAGAATGTGGGCGCACATCGTATGGACCGCGTGGAGCAGGGAGCCCGTCAGGGAACCGCCATTGCACTGGGAACCTCCGCGGTGATCACTCTTCTGATCCTGGTCTTCGGCAAAAACCTGATGGCAATCTTTACCGATACTTCGGAACTGGTAACTCTCAGTGCCAACATGATGAAGATACTCGCCGTTGGCTACCTTGCCATGGCCATCACCCAGTCCCTCTCCGGCGTCATGCGTGGAGCAGGTGATACCATGACCCCCATGTGGATCTCCATGATCACCACCGTTGTGATCCGTGTACCTCTGGCTTACGGTCTTGCTTTCCTCACCAGAACCCCGGAACTTCCAAACGGAAGATATCAGGTACTCTGGATCTCTCTGCTGGTATGCTGGTGTATGGGTGCGCTGCTGACATTCCTCTTCTATAAGAGAGGAAACTGGAAGAAAAAAGCGCTGACAGCCAATACGAACGCATAAGGAATCACATTAAAAAATAGCAGGAACAGAATTTATGGAAAACAAATTCTGTTCCTGCTATTTCAGTTTTATTTCTTCTATAATTGAGCAAATATTGAAAATTACACAAAATTACCCTATCATTTCGAAAACGGCTTCCAGCGACGCTCCATTTTTTATAAAAGCATGAAGATTTGATATTTATCCAGTGCAAGTTTTCCCTTGCTTTGACAAAAAATAGTTCCATCGGCCACCGCCTGCTGTACGTATCAAGGATTTCCTGTGTAGACAGCTCCGCATTAGTGGATTTAAACACCCTCAGTGCCCTGGGATTTCCAAAAGCTTCCTTCGGATAACTGAGGATCACTGCCGCATTTGGGATATCATTGAATTTTCCTTCATACCGATACACATAAAATTCACGTCCGCCAACGGTCACAAGGCTGACGTCCGTATCTGTTTTTCGTAGAGGGTGTCTTTATTTTGTGCAATATTTGGGATTTACTCATTTATAGTTTTGTATTTAAAATTTTATTAAATACAGCTTCATATTCATTTGCCATTCTTTCAACACTAAAATTGTTTACAACATACTGATGACAGGTTTGAGCATCTATATTACTAAGCTGTTTTGTATAACTGCACATTTCATTAACATCTTTTGCAATAAAACCATTTTCTCCATGTCTTATTATTTCAGGTACAGCGCCAACAGGAAATCCAATAACAGGAACACCGCAGGCCATTGCCTCAATAATTACCAAACCAAAAGGCTCATCCCATGTTGATGGAAACAATACACCCATGCTATTTTTTAAAAACTCTCTTTTTTCTACATCATTTAACTCACCTACATATTCTATATTAGAATTGTCCAAATAAGGTTCTATCTCTTTTTCGAAATATTCTTTGCCCATTGCATTTACTTTTCCAGCTAATTTTAATGGAATTCCTGTTTTTCTGGAAATCTCAATAGCAATATGAGGTCCTTTAAAAGGAGCAAAGTTTCCTAAATAAGCCAAATACTTTCCTCTATGTAAAGAAGGGCTGTAATTTTCTACATCTATTGCGTTGTAAATGCGAGATACAACATTTAGTCCATAACTTTCAGCATTTTGCCTTTGCTTATCGCTAATAGCCACATAATTTGCATCCTTAAAATGACTAAAAATAAACTGCTTACTTTTGCTTAATACATCCATATGCAATGTATGCACCATGGGAACTTTCAGCAAATCTTTTAAACCAACTGAAATATCCACATTATTATGCACGATGTCAAAGTTATGTTCATTGATATATCTGCATGCTTTTTGCGAATGAATAATTTGAGCATTCGGCTCGTACGGCACAACTGGATGATCAAAAAAATGAACTAAATTGCAAGGAGAACTGGAATCCCCTGTTGCAAACAATGTCACATCATGCCCCTTTGTTTTAAGTCCCTTTACCAAAAAGTCTAATACTCTTTCTATTCCACCATACCTTAATGGTGGTGTTTGTTCATAAACACTTGATATAATTGCTATTTTCATAAAACCCTCCTAATTTCCTGTACTTTCATATCTATTAAGGCCTAATCTAAATACAACTACAGATATAATAATCCAAATAAATGCAACTACTGGTGTTATAAGTGCTACTGATGCATAAATCGGTTTATCAAACATATATGCTGCAGGTAAAAAACCCATAAAAGCATATGGTAAAATTGTTAAAAGTATAAACTGAATTGCACCGCTAAAAATATTAATTGGGTATTTTCCAAATTCCCAAATCGTATACACCATATGAGGCAGGGAGTTTCTGGAGCCTTTTAGCCAAAAAGAACTGCTATTTGCCACGATATTTAAGCATACTCGAATAACAGACGCTGATACCACAAAAACAATCAGCATGATTATTTTTCCAATATTCCACTGTATTGATATATTCATCAGTGCCTGAGACATAATAACAATACTTAAAATTATCTTGCCCAAACCATCAAAATTCATTTTCATTGACAGTACTTGTACAACTATTGGCACGGGGCGCAAAAGAAGCCGATCCAATTCTCCGTGATTGATTAACCCATTCAGCAGCCATGTTCCTTCAAATAAAAAAGATATGATTCCTTCTGAAAAATATAAAATTCCGTATATAAATATGATTTCCCAAAAAGACCATCCCGCAATCGTAGGTACTTTTTGATAAATAAGGTAAATAAAGAACAAACCAGACATTTGACCTACAATTGTTGTTACCATTAACAAAATAAAGTCGCCTTTATATTCAAGCATAGTTTTAAAACTTTGCATTAACATTTTAAAATATAATGATAGATACCTTTTATATTGCTTAATCAAACTAATTCCCCCTTATCCGCCATTAATTACCACTTTCTTAATTGCACAACGCCATAAAATCACTTGTACGATATATAGAACTATGCACCATACAATTTGACTTAAAATAAGGTACATTGCATCTCTCCCAACAGTGCTTTCCATAAATATGGAAGAAGGAATATAAACAATCCCCTGAAACGGTAATGCATACGCAATTTTTTGAAGTACTCCTGGCATCATAGTCAGAGGTATTAAAGCGCCTGAAAAAAAATTAACAATCACTTGCTTCGATTTTGTAATACCAAAGTAATTTTCTGTCCAAAAGCAAAGCAATGCACAAATAAATGAAATAAGAAAATTAATTACGAAAGAAAATACAAGGCTTATAATAAACATGAAATAAACTATAGGGTTCGTTGGCATTTGAATTTTCATAAAAATTGCAACAACACTCATGATTAAAATGGAAATCAAAGAAACGGGAACACCAGCTCCTGCCGTCTCGAAAAAAGTCATACTCATAAATCCCATAGGTTTTATTAAGTCTGATGTAAGTTCTCCTGTTATAATTTTTTTGGATATTTTCGTTTCTGCTGACCAGGACAACGTAGAATTACAAATAAAAGATATAAAAAGATATATTTTCATGTCTTCCCAATTATAATTGTCAATGGTTACGTTCGTTTCATATATAACTTTCCATATATAAAACATAACAGCAGTTATAATAAAATTTGACAATACTCCTACTATTAAATTACCTCTGTATGCAGAAGCATCTTGAACACCACAAGTAAAAATCTTAAAATATTTACGCATTCTTATACCTCAAACTCTCGTTCAATTTCGCCATTGTAAATTTTCTTTACAACTTGTTCAACACTTGGTTCTCGAAGGGAAAAATCAACTATTGGTAAATACTCTGAAAGTTTTTGAATGATGCTATAAGCAGAATATTCATCTTGATTAAAACTTATTTCATATACGTGTGAATCAGCCTTTTCAACTGTTATATTCGGCAACTCATTGCAAATTTTATTTTCTTTAGGTAGATCGTATGCTGTTTTTACAACTATGCATCTGTTGTAAGCATATTTTCTTTTTAATAGTGCAGCATCTCCATCAAATAGCTTTTTACCGTGATCAATTACTATAATTCTGGAACATACCTTTTCAATATCGTCCAAATCATGACTGGTAAGTAATATTGTTGTTCCCCGTTCTTTATTTATTTTTTTTAAAAATTCACATACGCGTTCTTTAACAGCTACATCTAAGCCAATGGTAGGCTCGTCCAAATATATTACTGGTGGATTATGTATCAGCGAAGCAACTATATCCGCTCTCATTCTTTGCCCTAAGGAAAGCTTTCTCGCAGGGTATCCCATAAACTCCGACACTCCCAATATTTCACCAAAATATTTAATATTAGCATCGTATACCGAGTTGGGTATTTCATAAATCTCTTTTAACATAGAAAAAGATTCTCTAATAGGAATATCCCACCATAGCTGTGTCCTTTGTCCGAATACTACACCTATATTTTTGGTACTTTGAATACGATGTTTATAAGGATCTAATCCATTTATACAAATATTTCCACTAGTTGGCTTTAAAATACCAGTCAGCATTTTAATTGTGGTTGATTTTCCGGCACCATTAGATCCAATATATGCTACCGACTCACCTTTTTCTACGGTAAAATTTATATCTTTTACTGCTTCTTTCATATGATATTTAGGGGCAACAATATGTTTCAACATTCCAGATAGACCTTGCTCTTTATCTGCAATTTTATAATTTTTACACAAAGAATTAACTTCAATTAAACTCATGTTTCATATCTCCTGTCTCAATATTTTGAATCTCAATGATAATATACTAATTGCAATAGTGGTCCTATGTCAAGATTTAGTACAAGTTAAAATGAGGTTTTCCCCATCTTAACTTGCCATTGGCTCTTCGTCCTGTTGCAACCTACGATACAGTTCTTCGTAGTCATTTGGTGACATGTAATCGCAATGACTATGGATTCGCTTGGTGTTATAGAATGCCTCCAGATATTCGAATACCAATCGATATGCATGATTATAGTCGCGGATTTTGAAGCGATTCAGCCATTCGCGCTTGATCAGTGAATGAAATGATTCAATGCAGGCATTATCCCATGGATAAGCCTTTTTAGAATAACTGCACTGCATGTTTGCAGTGACACGTTTGTATTCCTTTGAAACATACTGTACGCCGCGATCGGAATGCATAATCAATGGTTCTTCAATTTTTCGTTTTGCCTTGGCTTTGTTTATTGTTTCAATCACGCAGGACACTTCCAATATATTTGACAATGTCCAGGCAATGATTTTCCTGGAATATAAATCCATAATACTGGTCAAATAGACGAAGCCATCTATCGTCCAGATATAGGTAATGTCAGAACACCAAACTGCATTTGGCCGTTCTGGATTAAATTGTTCATCAAGAATATTTTGAAGTTCGCTACTGAAATCGGAGTCTTTTGTGGTGATTGTCCACGGCTTTACCCATTGAGCCTTAATGCCCATTTGTTTCATGTACTGCCCAACAGTACGCTCGGAAATAGTCTCTCCTGTTTTTCGCAACACTTGTGTGATTTTGGGAGCACCGTAATTCTGTTTAGATTTATCGTAAATATCCTTGATTTTGGCTTTTACTGATTCCCGACGCTTTTCAGCATTGGAAGGAACATGTTTCAGCCATGCACGATAGCCAGAACGTGAAACGCCAAGTATTTTCAACATTCCGGAGACAGAAACACGGCGTTTAGCCTTGTGGGCTGCTTCTGCCTTTTCAGTAACTTCGAGGTAAATGGCTTCCGTCATTTTCCCAGAATGTTGATGGCTTTTTTTAATACATCAAGTGCATCCTGCGCATCACGTAGTTCACGCTTTAAACGTGCAATTTCCTTTGCTTCATCAGAAGCATAGTTGCCGGAACCACGACTTTCAATGTCTCCGGTGTCACGCAGTTCTTTCTGCCAGCGAGACAGTGTCTGATGACTGATTCCTAAGTTTGAAGCGCAACCCTGCAATCCTAATTCTCTGTGATCATGATAATACCGGATTGCATCCAATTTAAATTGTTTGTCATAGTGCTTTGCCATAATGAGATCCTCCTTCAGTGCGGTAACTACATAGTACCATAAAATTTGTAATTAGGGATTCTCATTTTGACTTGTACTATTTATATTCTAGCACCATAGGCACCCCTTTGTTGTGTGTGAATTGTTTTGTCGTTATTACAATTATACATCATTCAACAGAGGGGGTCTTTATTTTGTGCAATATTTGGTATTTACTCATTCATAGTTATCAATTTTCTTTTTTACTAAGCTACAAATAAGTAGCTATTAAATTTGCACAAAATCACCTTATCATTTCAAAAACAGCGCTGTAATCTTTACTCATTTATAGTCTTTTAGTAAAATCAATGACAACTTTTATTATCTTTATTTTTTTTATGATTTCAATCCCATTTGCACCAAACGACACTTACAGTCCGTTTTTGGTCGATTTCCCCTTTTTTACAATACAGGGCACTTGCAGACCTGCTGTCAATAATATTCCAATAGAAAAACAGCTTGTATAGATGTACTTTCCTAACAAAAATAAAATTATATCTAATACTCCAAAAACGATCACACAGAACACTGTCATTTTTTTATATGACCTTCTTTCATCCCTATCAATTCTTCTATTTTCACTATCCATTGGACTAAATAGGTTCTTTTGGTAAAATTCTATTGAAAAATCTGTTGAAAGAAGGTGGAATAAATAGAATTTCAATATGAAGATATGGGAAACCGTATCAAAATACGCCGAAAAGAATTACGAATCAAGTAGGCTGAACTTGCGGAACGCTAAATATATCTAATAACCATATGTCATCAATCGAAAACGGACGGCAAAAACCAAGCCTGGACATTTTTATTCGGATCTGTAATCTGCTCAATGTTACCCCAGACTACCTTCTGCTCGGCAATATGCACGCTTATAATATTCCACAGGATATTATTGACAAACTACGTTTATGTACTCAAGCTGATATACAACTTGCCGGAGACTTTATCGAACTTCTTGTAAAAAGAAACAGTAAAGCACATAATGAACCAAATTTGTAATTAATTTGTCTTTTCATACGCATTTTTGCATTTGAAATTTTTATATGATATGATATATCTATATTATTTTATTATAGAAAGCTAGGTACAAAAATGCGTATTTTAATTTGTGATGATGATCCTTTGATAATTGAACAATTACAGAAATTCATTGAATCCTTCTTTAAATCAAATCATATTAAATGTCCCGAATTAGTTTCCTTTACTAGCGGTGAATCTTTATTAGCTGATAGTGAAGAAAAAGATCTTGTTTTTCTGGATATTGAAATGCCCGGCATGAATGGAATCTATATAGGGAATGAATTAAAAAAGGCAAACAAAAATGTTATCATTTTTGTGGTTACCTCCTATTCCGAATATTTGGATGATGCAATGCGTTTTCATGTATTCCGTTATCTTTCCAAACCTCTGGACAGGTCGCGTTTTTTCCGAAATATGAAAGATGCCCTGACATATTACAATTCCATTACTGTCAAAATTCCTGTTGAAACCCGGCAAGGGTTATATTCGTTTCCTGCCTCGCAGATTATTGCCATAGAAGCACAGAGCCGAAAAGTAATTGTACATACTGTTCATCAGGATTTTGATTCGATTTATACTATGGATTACTGGCTGAATCTGCTCCCCAAAAACAGTTTTTTTCAGACACACCGCAGCTTTATCATTAACCTTGACCACGTCGTAGACTTTGATCATTTTACCATTCATTTATCGAATCCGCAGCTTACAGCTTACCTTACACGAAGAAAATACAGCTCGTTCAAAAACGCTTATCTGCTATATCTGGAAAGTATGAGGTAAGCACAAATGGAACATATCGTTTTACTTTTTTTTAGTTTTTTTACAGAAGCCGTCACCTTGTGGCAATACGCAACCAGTCTTTTTATTCCTTCTTGCAGCAATAAAATCAGACTGCCCATATTAAGTGCTCTTTATGCAATATTATTTTTTTTGTCTCTACTTGGAGAAATGGGACTTAATACCTTTAGCTTTTTTGTTGTAAACACGGTTTTTCTTTTTGCACTTTTTAAACTCAAATTACTGTTGGCAATCTTTCATTCTGTGATACTTACATCAATTATGGGAATATCAGAACTTGCAGCTTTCGGAATCATGTCCAGATTCTTTCCGAATTTTCTCTTAGAGGCAAGTGTCGGACTTGTTTTTTATACTGTTTTCAGCAAGATTTTCTTTTTTGCAATCATTTATTTATTAGTTCATCTACTCCAAGGGAAAAAAACGAATCAGGGACAGTGTGTGCAGTCTGAACTTCTTTTGATGTTGATTCCTGTTTCCTCTGTTTTTACTATGTTTACCTTCCTCGCCATTGGGAAAACTTCTTTCTTCGTCCCGCCTGCCGATTTTATGGTAACAATCTGTGCCATTTTTCTGCTGATGGTCAATCTGCTTGCATTCGGAATTAACCACTATAATCAGAAAAAGTCACAGGAATATACAGATATGCAGTTACTGCTCCAAAAAGAATCTGATTCCGTTGAATACTATGAAATGATGCTTTCACAAAATGAGCATCAGAGCATTCTGATTCACGATATAAAAAAACACCTTCAATCTATCAAATTGCTGAACGAAAAAAATGACTCTGCTAAAATAAATGCCTATATACAACAGCTCATGGAATCTTCCGACTTAAAAGAAACTGTAAAAATCTGCGATCATGAAATGCTGAATGCAATTCTCTGCCGTTATCAACGACAATGTAGCGATAAACATATCATTTTTCATACGGATATCAGAAGCGGTGCTGTTCAATCTATTTATCCACACGATTTGACATCATTGTTCTGTAACTTATTGGATAATGCAGTTGAATCATCAGATAATATCCCTGATTCTTTTATTGAACTTACTGTACAAAGGAAGGAACATTCCTCTTTTATCGTTATCATAGTCATAAATTCCTGCAGATACACCCCTGTGTATGATCAGGATGGACTTCCTGTATCACATAAACCCGAAACAGGCAGACATGGGTTCGGAATGAAAAGCATTCAAAAAGTTGTGAAACAATATCACGGAAATTTGCAAATGTACTATGAACATGATTCCGCTACTTTCCATACAATTATAACCTTAAAGCCATAATCGGGTAGGAGATAAATAATTATTTTATTTGTGAATATTGGATTTAGCGTTTTCACCATGCGTGACACAGAATTAAAGATCACATGGCCATGTATGTGTTCGTGATCATTATGTAAGGTAAACACATAATCGTAGTTATCCTTCAGATATTCCTCACACCACCTTTTGACCAATTTATAAACCTGCTCTTCTTTGACCTCTCCTGGTTTAAAAATGATGATATAATGGTATCCCTGTCTTCCATACGGCTTTTCATACAATTGTTTTGTTCTGAGAAATGTCTGATAAACCAATTCCTTCAGATCTCTTTCCTCTTTTTGAGGTACTGCATTCTGCAGGAGTAATTTCCTGCAGAATGCAGACAGATTTCCATCAGCCTGTTGTTTTAAAATTGCAAAATCTTTTTCAGTTAATCGGATATCAATATGTCTGGTCTTCCTTTCTTTTTTCATATGTTTTTATGGATTACCAATTTTTTATTTTGTTCTGCCACCTCCGGTGTCACTTCATTTCTGCACGTTTTCTTTGATATTCTGATCCATATGTCTCTCCTTTTCGGGTACAAAAAAAGCACCTTTTTTATAAAAGTGCTTATCCATGTATCCCTATTTTATTTGCCTTACCGCTGTAATGCCATCCCGCCCATCGATGGCCTATAATCTTCTTCGGGGTCTAACAATAATTTTACCGGAAAACTGCCAGTAACTTCTCAAAATCCCCCAGGATTTTGGCAAGATACGCATTTTGTCCGACAAAACACATCTTGTTAGGGAAAGGCCCCTAAGACCCTTTTATTATATTTGTATTTCTTCCTTTACTGGTAATCTGCCGGAAGATATTGTAACTCCTCATTTGACAATTTTATCTTCATCTGCTATCATATAAATATAAAAAGGACATTACTGGTAGACAGCTAATCCCAAATTATTGGTCTTAAAAGAGTAACCGCAAACCTTGGCGAGGGGCGGTTACTTTTTTGATTGATTTATGTACGCAATTAAAATTGATACAACAATGCTCAATATCATCAAGATGATAGAAAGCATTTCATAATCAGTCATATAGTTTGCCCTCCTTTCCCAGATTTCCTTTTCAGGATTTCTATGTAATCAGAGGGTTCAGTCCCTCTGTAAGAGGACTAACCGCCTAGCTTTTCCCAGTAATGTCTACGGCTATTCTAACAAAACTATTTGATAATTGCAATCTCTTCTTTTATTCAAAAGAATATCGATATTCACCCTCATAGTCTACATGGATCACCGTCTCATCTTTCAATTTTAAATCAAACTGTGCCCTTCCATCTTCCACTTTTAAGTTTCCGGAATATACTGCATAAGTATCTCCTTCCCTGCCATCAGAAGCTAAGTATATTGCAAGTCCTTCCGGGAGACCCGGCGCATTTTCGCCGAGAAGCTCCGCAAGTTCCACAGGCACTTCAAGAATTATAATTATCAGCATTTTTCTTTGAGAAAGATAAAGATGCACCGTTATTTTACTTTTGAAAAGACCCGGAAACTGTTCTTCCAGGTGACTTCTTCGACCTCTTCCCGGGATACTCCCTTAATCTCTGCGATTTTTTCCACTACATATGGAATATTCAGCGAAGAGTTCCGCTTCCCGCGGTTCGGAATCGGTGCCAGGTACGGGCTGTCTGTCTCTAAGAGCAGAGATTCCAGCGGAGCGTATTCTACGACTTCCACCAGTTTTCTTGCATTCTTAAATGTCAGTACACCGCCGATGCCGAGGGAAAGCCCCATATCCAGGTATTCCCTTGCCATCTCTTTTCCGTAAGAAAAGCAGTGTACCACACCGCCGATATCCCCGGCGTGAAGTCGTTTCATGGTATCCAGCGTGTCTTTGGCCGCATCACGACTGTGGATGATAAACGGAAGTTTCTCCTCCCGTGCTACCTCCAGCTGCCGTTCAAACCAGTAGATCTGTTTTTCGTGATTTTCTTTATCCCAGTAATAGTCCAGACCGATCTCTCCTACTGCCACCGTCTTTTCCATCTGGCAGATCTGATGCATCCGCCGGATCTTCTCTTCATCCAGTGCACCCACATCATCCGGATGGACACCCACCGCACCATAGATATACGGGTATCGTTCCATCAGATCCAGGGTACGGTTCCAGCCTTCTACTTCCGCGCATACATTGATCACTCTGCCGATGCCCTGCGCAGGCAGGGCATCCAGCAGTTCGCTTCGGTCTTCGTCAAAAGCCTCATCATCATAATGTGCATGACTTTCAAATATCATGTCGGTTCACTCTTTCTAGCAGATCTCTGCGCCTGCAGGCATCTTCTTTTCCGGAACCATCAGAGAGAGGTTGCCGTCCGCATCTTCTGCACATAACAGCATACCCTCAGAAAGTACGCCTGCCAGTTTTGCAGGTTTCAGGTTCACCAGAACCATGACTTTCTTTCCTACCATCTCTTCTGCGGTATAGTGTCCCTTGATACCGGATACGATCTGTTTTACCTGGCTGCCGATCTTCACCTGAGAGCACAGCAGTTTTCTGGATTTTTTCACTTCTTCGCAGGCGATGATCTCACCAACCTGGAACTGCATTTTTCCGAAATCATCGAAGGTAATCTCTTCTTTTGCATCGATATCAATTACCGGCTCTTCCGGTACTTCCGGTTTTGCCTGTGCAGCTTTCATAGCTTCCACTTTTTCCAGAATTTCTTTCAGATCCAGACGCTGGAACAGGATCTCCGGTTTGTCTGTTACTTTATTTCCTGACGGATACAGACCGAACTGATCCAGTTCTTCGTAAGATCTCTTTTCTCCGTTTAACTGAGCCAGGATCTTTTCTGTGGTTTCCGGCATGAAGGATTCCAGCAGAGAAGCACCGATGGTGATACTTTCTACCAGGTTGTACAGAACTTCTGCCAGACGGTCTTTCTTCTCTTCGTCTTTTGCCAGTGCCCACGGCATGGTCTCATCGATGTATTTGTTGCAGCGTTTGAACAGGTTGAAGATTTCTGTGATAGAGTCTGCCACACGCAAATCTTCCATCTTGGCAGCTACTTTTGCTTTGGTTCCTGTAACTACTGCCTTCAGATCTTCATCTACTTCTTCTGTTACGCCTGTTTTGGTTACCACGCCACCGAAATATTTGTTGGACATGGAAATAGTACGGTTCACCAGATTACCCAGAGTATTTGCCAGATCGGAGTTCAGTCTCTCTACCATCAGTTCCCAGGTGATCACGCCATCATTTTCAAACGGCATCTCATGCAGTACAAAGTAACGAACCGCATCTACTCCGAAGAAATCTACCAGATCATCCGCGTAGATTACATTTCCTTTGGATTTACTCATCTTGCCATCGCCCTGCAGCAGCCACGGATGACCAAATACCTGTTTTGGCAGCGGCAGATCCAGTGCCATCAGGAAGATCGGCCAGTAGATGGTATGGAAACGGATGATATCTTTACCGATCAAATGCAGGTCTGCCGGCCAGTTTTTGTTGAACAGTTCGGAACTGTTGCCGTCGCAGTCATAGCCGATACCGGTGATGTAGTTGGTCAGCGCATCCAGCCATACATAAGTTACATGTTTCGGATCAAAGTCTACCGGTATACCCCAGCTGAAGGAAGTACGGGATACACACAGATCCTGCAGTCCAGGAAGCAGGAAATTGTTCATCATCTCGTTCTTTCTGGATACCGGCTGAATGAACTTCGGATGTTCGTTAATATATTTGATCAGGCGCGGAGCGTATTTACTCATTTTAAAGAAATATGCTTCTTCTTTTGCCGGTGTACACGGACGTCCGCAGTCCGGACATTTTCCGTCTACCAGCTGAGACTCTGTGAAGAAGGATTCGCACGGGGTACAGTACATTCCTTCGTAATGTCCTTTGTAGATATCTCCCTGATCGTACAGCTTTTTGAAAATCTTCTGTACCTGTTTTTCATGATAATCATCTGTGGTACGGATGAACTTGTCATAAGAAGTGTTCATCAGATCCCAGATTCTCTTGATCTCTGTGGATACGTTGTCTACATATTCCTTCGGTGTGATGCCTGCTTCTTCGGCTTTCAGCTCGATCTTCTGACCGTGCTCATCCGTACCGGTCTGGAAGAATACATCGTATCCCTGCTGTCTTTTGAAGCGGGCGATACTGTCTGCCAGTACGATCTCGTAGGTATTACCGATATGGGGTTTGCCGGATGTGTAGGCAATCGCCGTTGTCATATAAAATTTTTCTTTTGCCATTGTTTGTTCCTCCTTTTTCTATCATGACAGCCGCCAAGGTCCCGTGCAGGCACGGACTTTGGCTCGTTGCTCGCGTAATCCAAATTGGTCCACTGAACCAATTATCGATATGCAATGCAAAAAAACCGCCTTCTTACATTTCCTGTAAGAAGACGGATATTAACCGTGTTACCACTCCTTTTCGTCTCTTCCTCACGAAAGAAACCTCACCAAGTACTTTTCTATACTCTGCCGCTATAACAGGCGGATCCTGTCGCAGCCTAACCTTCCGGCTCGGTGCGCCTCTCAGAAGCCATCTTCCATTCACCTTGTCACTTCCCTCTCAGCCTCCGGGAATTCTCTGTAATGACAGTCGTGCATGTACTCTCTTCGTCACGGTGTTTTTGTTTATGACTATAGTTTATCGTAGCATATACGTTTGTATTTGTAAAGTCTGTAAATTTTACTTCTTCAGATATTTTTTCACTTCTTCTGCCGAGCGGTTCAGCACCAGTTCTTCCGGAAAGTCCAGTTTTGTCAGCAGTTCTCTTGCCATATCGAATTCCCCGATCAATGTATCAAAGTGAGCATCGCTGTCCATCACGATCGGTACCTGATATTTTTTGCAGTAGTTTAACATGATCGTATCGTTCTCCACCGCATGGATACGGCTGCAGCCGGGATCCATGGAATGATTGTTCAGTTCCAGGATCTTTCCGTATTCTTTTGCTCCCTGCACCAGTGCTTCGTAGTCCACTTCATATCTTCCGTCATCCGGATGACCGATGATATTGACGCATGGATTCTTCATGGCGTTCAGATAGGCTTCTGTATTCTCCTGGCGGCTTCCCGGTTCCATGCATGGAGTGTGCAAGCTTGCAATGATGATATCCAGCTTTTCCATCGTCTTCTGCGGGAGATCCACTGTTCCCTTCGCATCCAGAATATTGACCTCAGATCCCAGCACCAGTTCGATGCCATACAGTTCTCTGGGTACGATCCGCAGATTGTCAAAATAAAACAGATGACAGGTTCCCGGCATCTTCGGTGCATGTTCCGTGATTCCCAGCAGTTCCAGCCCTTTGTCGGCTGCTGCCTTTGCCATCTCTCTTAAGGTACAGTAGGCATGTCCACTGACAATGGTATGCGTGTGTAAGTCCAGGACAGAATTGTATTTCATAATGATAATTCCTCTTTTCTCTGTTTGTTGCCACATGATTATAATATCTCTTCTGTGTTTCCTATCTTATCATGTTCCGGTCTTCTCTACAACCTGTCCTGCACACACATTGTCCACATTTACCAAAGTTCGAACTGGATTTTTCCACATTTTACAGGACTCTATTCACATCAGCGTGTTTTCTTTTATTCTGTTGAAAATATGATATCATGATATACTGACATTTAGTTTGCACTTTTTCCCTCATTTCTTTCCTCTTCTATCCAGTCATCTATTGCTTTACACATATTAAATTCCTCCTTTCCTGTTTCCATATTCGCTGGCAGTCCTATAATACTTTTCAAAACCAAATTTGCAGAAATATCCAGATCCGGGATTCGTGAACTGGCATGTAAATACTCTTTCAGTTTTTCTTTGTCTTTCGAATATTTCACACAGCTCAATATTTCCCGTAAACTGCTCCTGAACTTCCCAAGTTCTTCCTCCGTCAGTCGAGCCGAATCGATCAAATGAATCCGGTAATCCTGAATATATCCAGCAACGTCTCATCCTGTGGATCCATCATTTCCTTGATGGACATTGGTCCGTCCCATTCATCTGCTCCGAAGTGAATCACAAACGTGATCACCGGGATCAGTCTATCTTCTTTGTAGAATCCGGACAGATACTCTCCACGGTTGTGTGGTTTTTTCTTTCTCTCTTTCCTGTTCTTTCTTGATGTCTCGTCAACCTGTTTTCCATACTGCAGCGCATCATAGATCATGTTTCTCACCGGCATGGCATAATGGATATCCGTCTGATTTTCGATACCAAGAATCAGATACGCCGCCCGATCATCCTGCATAATGACTGCTGATTTCAGAATATCCCGGTATTTCTGGATCGTTTCCGGTTTATCCATATCATGCACAGAACTATCCCTTTCAAACACGACACCAAGTTCCGTTGGATCCAGTTCCGTCAGTTTTTCCGGATCTACGATATTCCTTCCGCCATAAATCAGATAGTTACAGGCATCCGCAAATACCGTATTCTGCCTCATATAATTTTTTGTTACTACATCTGTGTTTCCCACATAAAACCTCCTTTTTACGCAGGAGATTTCTTCATGTATATACTTACTTGTGTATATTGTTCTACAACTGTTCCACCCTTTCACAGCTACAGCTCTCTTTTCTCATATAGAATCAAAAGAATATAACCAGATTCGCAAAACGAATCCTTCTACATACAGACATGCTTCATCTCTCTGCTTTTTTCAATTTTTGATTAAGCATGGAGATATTTCCTGATTTGGAATTTTGATTTTGATAACATTTGATTTTTAGATTTGATTGGAAATTCCCTGAAATGAAATACTATGCTTGCCTTTATCCTAGCACACCTCTCTGTTATTGTCTACCGGCATTTTCTTTTTTCCCATTCCCCGCATAAACTACGAAAAAGCTCTGCTGACATCCGGGAATCTCTCCCTTTTTTGTCTGCCAGCAAAGCCTTTACACTCCCTTACAAAATCTCCCGCAGCATCCTGCAGGACATCCGTACATCTTCTTTTGTATTACATTCAATCGTATATGTGCAGTCCTCTCTCCCCTGAAAGTTCTTCAGCACCTCGCGCACCGGGATGGTTCCTTTTCCCAAGCCAAGGTGTTCGTCCCGTTCTCCGTGGTTGTCGTGGATGTGGAGATGAGTGATCTCTCCTGCCAGTTTCTGTGCCCACTCTTCTACCGGATGCGGGGACATGCAGTGGGCGTGACCGATGTCCAGGCACAGGGAAAAATTTGGTTCCGGGAGCCTCTGTTTGACCTCCAGGATCGGTTCCCATTCCCGGTCGAAGACATTTTCCAGGACAATGGAAATTTCCTGGCGGTCGGCAAGAAATTCATGAAAAAATTCTTCCATCCGTTCCGCCCAGCCGGTCAGGAAATAAATGCCCGGATGATAGCAGGTATGAAAAACGATTTTCTTTGCCCCCAGTTCCTGTGCCGCCTCATAGCACTGAATAAACCGTTCCATCGTCACCCGACGCACCCGTGAATCAAAGGCAACCGGGTTCAGATCCAGAAACGGACCGTGAAGCGTAAGCTCCTTCGCTCCGATAAACTGCAGACGCTTTCTGTACGTTTTGATATGTTCCGCGAGATGATCCAGATTCTCGGAGATGGAAAACTCAATACTTTCCACCCCCACCTGCAATTCTTCCACCAGTTCTTTCATCTCTTCATCCTGCAGAAGATGACTGACATAAATCATTATGTTCTCCCCCATTCTTTCCGTTATACTTCAGAAAATCCCATGTTTGATCTGAATCCGTTCCAGCTTTTCCCCGATTGGTTTCAGCAGAATCATCAGAAACATAACATTGGAAATACAATACACCACAACAACCGGGATCGCGGAAATCAGTGCCGCCCGGTAGCCTTCCCAGGTAAAAAATCCATACCAGCTTATCGCCGTCCATATATCCATCAGCCAGGAATATGCCATTCCTGCGAAGATCCCATATAGAATCAGTGGAATCCGGTGACGGAGTGTTTTTCTGAAAAACGGAAATCCCGGGATCATCGCGATAATCCCCCAGGTCAGCATCTGAAAGGGTGTCCAGGGTCCCTGTCCGAAGAAAATATTGGAGATTACCGCGGACAGCGATCCTACCAGAAAACCGGCTTCCGGTCCCATATAAAGTCCGGACAGGATCACGATTGAAATCGTCGGTTTAAAATAAGGAACCGGCGCAAACACACACCGTCCGGTTACCGTCATCGCCGTCATCACCGCCAGCATCACCATCCGGCGGATACTGCCCTCCCGTTTCTCGTAAGCAAAATAGAACGGCAGACAAGCGAACAACGCGATCACAGCCGAGATCAGATTATACCGCCTCTGCCGGAATAAAAGTACACCCATGAAAACGATTCCCGCCACACCAGCCACCAGAAACAGCCAGCCAAATTCCCGTCTTATCGAATAGATTTCCTTCCGTTCTGTCTGCACAGTTCGATCACCTCCTCACAGGTAATAGCATTTTCATACTGCTGCCGCGAGATCCGGTTTGCCGCAGTCGTATAGTAATTGTTGTTACAGAAAAATTCTTCCGGGGTATCCACTGATGTGATCTCATGATCGAAAAACAGCCCGCACCGGTCAGAAACTTCCGCTGCAAATTCCACATCATGCGTAACCATCAGAAGCGTGATCCCCTGTCCGCGCAGATCTTTCAGCAGATTTCCCAGCTGCCGCTTCGACCAGGCATCAATCCCCTTCGTAGGCTCATCTAGGAGCAACAGTCTCGGTTCCAGAAGAAGCACCTTGCCGATCGCCGCTCTCTGCTGCTCTCCTCCGCTCAGATCATACGGATGACGATCCAGAAGATGCGTGATCTCAAGCTGCTGTGCCACCGCCTGAATCTTATCTTCCAGCTCTGATTTTTTACATCCCAGAACTTTCGCAAGTTCCTCATAATCTTCCCGCACGGTCATCTTCAGAAATACCGTCTGCGGGTTCTGCGGCAGTGATGCAAGTTTTCGGATATACAGTTCTTTTCCCCTGTACTTCTGCAGTCGTTTTCCAAACACTTCAATTTTTCCGTAATACGGACGGTTCGTGCCGGAGATCACACTTAACAGCGTGGTTTTTCCCGCACCGTTTCCACCGAGGAGGCTTACCACTTCCCCCTCATACAGCGTCAGCGCCACATGGTCCAGCACATCCGGCTCCTCTTTTTCATACCGGAAACAGATGTCTTTCATCCGCATGGCGATCGGTCGGTCTTTTTCTTCTTTTTTCTCCGGCTCCCTCTCCAGTCTGGTAATGGTATTGTTATAATTTTCCTCGATAAAATTTCTGCCATCCCGGACCGTCAGCGGACAGGTCACATCCTCCGCATCCAGTCCCTGGTAGATTCTTACCGCACTTGGCAGTCCCAGAAGCATCCGATGGTTGGGATCGAATTTTTTCAGTTCATGTCCCGCCTGTCTCGGCGACTCCACAAAAAGGAGTTTTCCCTGATCCATCACGGCTACCCGATCTGCCAGTGGAAATACTTCTTCCAGCCGATGCTCCGTTAAAAGAATCGTCAGTCCCAGTTCTTTGTTGATCTTTGACAGCGTATGGATAAAGTCCGAAGCTGCAATCGGATCCAGCTGGCTGGTCGGCTCATCCAGGATCAGCAGTTTTGGCTGCATGGAAAGAATCGATGCAAGATTCAGCAATTGTTTCTGACCACCGGACAACTCTGTCGTCTTTTTCCGAAACCAGTCATCGATGCCGAAAAAGCATGCCATCTCTGCCACTCTTCTGCGGATCACCGGTGTCGGTACTCCCATATTTTCCAGACCGAAAGCCAGTTCATGCCAGACCTTGTCCGTCACGATCTGGTTCTCCGGATTCTGTAATACATATCCGATCTCACAGGCAGCTTCCCTCTCTGAGAGTGTGCTCTGTTCCTTTCCGCAGAAGATGATCTCTCCGCTTTTTTCTCCCTCCGGGGCAAGCTCCCGTTTCAAAAGCCGCAGCAGCGTACTTTTTCCGCAGCCCGAAGCTCCGCACAGTACCATGAATTCTCCTTTCCGGATCTCCAGAGATACGTCGGAAAGCGCCGGTTTTGGCTCTGTCGTATCTTTCGGCTGCCGTGGATATGTAAAACTCAGATTTTTGACTTCCAGTAATGCCATGACATTTTCCTCTCTCCCTCCACTGCGCCCGGCAGTAGTAAAAATAAAAATACCGCTGCATATCCGACGATCGCCACCGGTGTGGTCTGCATCTTTGCTACATACGGATAATAATAAAATGAAAATCCTCCAAGGGCAAAACAGCCGACAATCACTGCCGTAAAGAAAGCCATCACGCCCAGCATAATCCCGTCTCTTCTTCGAAAACGAAAGAGCGAAAAATTCGTTCGTCCCTTTAACCCGTATCCTCTCGCCTTCATGGCATCCGCGGTGTCCACTGCATTTTCCATCGACCAGGTCAGCAGGGAATCAAAAACCCGGAAACTTCCGCCCGCCTTGTCAACCACGGCATCCGTCGCATACAATCCCATCGATTTCTGTGACTGTCGGATCTTCTTTGACTGAAGCTGAAACAGCGGAATCATTCGAAAAGCCATCGAAAGGATCAGACCCAGCTTCGGTACCGTCTTGCCGAACAGATACAGAAACTTGTCTGTCGTCAGGATCACGCTGTAACAGCTGCACCACATCAGCACACTGACCAGCATCACAGAACTTACCGCTCCATAGATCAGTGCTTCCAGTGTGATCGGATTATCGTTCATGAAAAACAGAATCGTCTCTCCGTTATGTACATACATCGCATTGATCCCCGCCATGATCACAAACATACCGGCGCAGAAAAAAAACTGGGAGAGTGTTTTCCTCCCCCCGTTTAAAAAAGCGTAAAACAGAAAAGATCCACACAGCGATGCAAGTGCCAGAAGCGGATGCATACTGATCATCGAAAATACCAGTGCGAGCACGTAATAGATAAATAATACTGCCGGATGAAAACTTCCAAATCCCGTCATTCCGCTTCTCCCTCCTTCTCCACTGTCTGATCTTTATTTTTATCAGATTCTTTTAACTGCTCCATCTGCTTTTTTGCCTTTTCCTGATAGTCATCCCCGACATCTTTTCCAAGGTCGCAGGTGTATACCCATTCGATCTTATCTTTATCTTTTAGTTTGTATCCACTGCAGCCCTTGCCGGGAAATTTTCCGTTTACTTTGTACATCCAGCCGGACAGATCGCCACAGGAAAAATCATACAGATAGTTGATCCCTCTGATCATAACGGTACTGTATACGTTGGTGTCCGGTCCGTTGTATTCCATCTGGATCTGATTGTAGCGGCATGCCCGTTTGAGGATATCGAAAACGGTATCCCCTTTTCGGAGCACGCAGGTCATCTCATCCAGGATCACACCATCTTCCGGAACGTATTTTTCATCCTGCAGCTGTTTCTTCAGTTTCTTCCAGTTCTCCGGCTTACGCAGCGTATCACAGCGGATGCTGATCGTCACCGTCTCGGAATCCTCTTGGATGTCTTCCATGTGTGTCAGATAATACTCGTCTACCGACTGAATTTTGGTTCCTTTCAGAAAAAGCACAGCCATCAACAGAAGGAACCCGATCATAAGAATATTTTTTTTCATTCTCTGCCTTCGTCCTTACCACTCGTCATCATCTGTATCATCATCATCCATCGCCTCTGCTGCTTTTTTCTTCCTCTTTCCGTCTTTTAAAAGAGCAGCCAGGAAGATCACAACCACAAGTACCACGGCTGCGGCAATGGCAGCTGTCAGATACAGCGTCCGGTTATTTACCGCCTCTTCTACTTCTTCTCCCGATCTTGTATCTGCCTGATCCTGCGCTTTCAGTTCCGGGAGTTTTTCGCCTGCCGCCTGGATCTCATCTTCTGAAACGGTCTCTGCATCCGTCAGGTCAAACAGACGGTTCTGTCCCTCTTTGTAACGGTATACCGCTTCCAGACCATACAGTGCCTGATAACCTGCCATATTGTTTCCGGTCGTTTCTTCCTCATCGCCGTCCAGTCCGTGGATCATACCGCCATCCGGAAGAGCGAATGCTTTCTGTCCGTCCAGCAGGTTGTTGCCGTCCTGGATAAAATCTTCATCTGTGTAGATATCTTTTCCCCAGGAGGCCAGGGCAAGCATTGCCCAGCTGGTACTTTCCGAAGTACGTGCACCATACGTCAGCATACTTCCGTCACTGCTCTGCAGCTTGCTCAGGCAGGCAAACGCCTGCTCTGCCACTTCATCTACGGTAACCGTTTCTTCTTCATTGGTTACGATATTCACAACGGTATACGTTTTGTCCTGTCCCTGATAAGGTGCGAGTGCTGTCAGTGTCATCGAAGTCAGATCGACATCGGAAGGATCGGTCTTTACCAGACCAAAACCTCCGTCTGCCAGCTGTCTTGAGAGCAGTTCACTGATAATTTTGTCTCTGGTCCATTCTGCGCCTTCCGGTTCCTGATAGTTTTTTGCATCGATGGTCAGAAGTGCCCAGATATAGCCGTTGATTCCCTGATCACCCGGATCTCCCCAGAGACTGTTCCATACCGTATCCCGAATCAGATTGATGGGATTGCCGTCCGGATCCGTTCCGAAATTTTCCGGATCACCACCGCAAGCCATGGCAGTAAGTGCCATTCTGTGAATGTCGGATAAACGGTATCTGGTTTTACTGTCTTCCAGATCAGCATATACGTTTTCTACCGCATCCTGCAGCCGGCTCAGATAAGCCGCCTGATTCTCTTTCTCTTCTCCCATACGGGCAATGGTAAATGCATACCAGTCACTTCCCGGACTGCCCGCTCCATCCAGAAGCTCTCCGGCAAGCAGCTGTTTTTCTCCTTCCGTTCCTGCTTTCCAGGAAACAATGTTATCCTGAATCTGACGGATCTCCTGTGCCTGACTATCCGCGTCTCCATTTGTCTCTGCTGCGACCGCATACGGTGTCGCCGTGATCCAGACAGCCAGTGCCAGCAGGATGCCGGCGCAGGCTCTCCATAATTTTTTTCCGCAACTTTTCTTCATTCTTTTCTCCTCTTTAATAATGTACCTGACTTGCTTTTCTTTTCTTCGCAGCCTGATACAGTGCCACTGCAAATCCGGCTGTCAGGATCACACAGGCTCCAAATACGATCAGAAGAACCAACAGCAGCGTAGTATGTTTTCCTGTTTTTTCTGTCTCCTGTGTATTCTCTGTCTCTTCACTCTGTGCTCCCACATCCAGCTGATCTGCCAGCCAGGACGGAAGACTGGAATCCTCCGTCTCTGCCTGCTCCTCTTCCAGTGCCTCTTCGTTTTCCTCTGTGGCTTTTGCGTCTGTATCCTTCTTCTTTGACTGATTTTTTCCTTTTTTACCTGCTTCTTCCAGCGTTTCTGTATTTTTTGAGGAAGCAGAGGAACCACTTCCCGAACGCCGCAGGCTCTCCAGCGATTCCTGGTTTCCTTTGATACGGTCTGTGGATGTATCTACCGTGGTCTGCGGTTTTTCCAGTGCCGCGTAAGCCGCCTCCGCACTTTCCAGCGTGGAACGGTTGGTGATCTGTTTCTGCTGCTCCACAGTCAGTGCATCATAGGCTGCACGTGCCTGCTGGATCTGCGAGCCGCTCGCCTGGCTTACCACTCCGATCGCATCGATCATCCGGATCACCCGGTCCACTGCTGCCAGCAAATCATACGCCGCTGCCAGAGCTTCCAGAACATCATAGTTTGTCACCAGTTCCTGCTGTTCTCCGGTCAGACTGTTGTACGCCTGGATCGCTGCCTGGATCGCGGTCTTACTGTCGAGTGTGACATTTTCCACACCGCCAAGTTCCCGGATCTGTTCGATCACCGGCTGCACCACAACCAGATTCTTATATTTTGTGATTGCCTGTTTCAGAATGTCATAATCTTTTACCAGGGCTTTCTGCTGATCGGTAAGCGCATCATACTGATCCTGAATACCGAAAATCAATTCTTTCTTGTCCAGTGTCACCTCACCGATTCCGGCGATCGCAGATGCGACCGCGGATGCTTTCAGCTGGTTATAGGTTTCCTCTGCCTGCTGGAGAATCTCCGGATGTGCAACCAGCGTCTTCTGTTTGTCTGTCAGACTGTCGTAGGCATTTCTCGCTGTTGCAATTGCTTCCTGGCTGTCCTCCGTTACCGTTCCGATCGCTGCGATCAGTTCATCCACCCGTGCTGCCAGTTCCATATCATCTTCTGTAAAGTTATTTTCCTCTTCCAGGCGTGCCCACTCGGCTTCCGCATCCAGAAGGATCTGATAGGTACTTACCAGTGCTTTCTGTTCATCCGTCAGACTGTCGTAGGCATTTCTCGCGATCTGGATGGAGATTTTCACATACGAGGTATAGATGACTTCTCCGATATTCATGATATAACTGTCTACCTGTGTAGCCGCAGCCATATTGACCTGTTCGTAATACTGCCATGCATCCGGGATCTGATCGATCTTTGCCCTTGTCTCATCTCTGTGCCGTTCCACCTCTTCGATCGAATCTGCCAGAAGGATGTATTTCTTCGCATTGGCGATCAGTGCCTGGATCTGGCTTTGTTCTTCCTCCCGGTAGACACTGAGATCCACATAATTTTCCAAAACCGCGATCGCCTCATCTTTTGCTTCCTGTAATTTTCTCTCCTGTGTACCCGCTTTTGTCTCTACCTCACCGATGGCAGCCAGCGTCTGTGTCCGGATCGCATCCACCGCTTCCATGCTGTCTGCTTTCCGTATCTGTGCGGCACCGTCCTCGAGGATCGCCTGTACCTTTGTCCAGTTTTCTTCCGTATAATCCGATTCCTGTACCGAATTTTTCAAAGCTGTGACAGATCCCGTCTTAAAGTCATCCAGTGTCATCTCCCAGCTCAGCATCGGATAGCCGTTGCGGAAGCCGAGATAATCGTGAATAAAGCAGTTTCCGCCGCCGTTCAGACTGTTCAGGATCTCATCACTCTTCAGTTCTTTCTCACTCAGGAACTTACCGCTCGCTGAGAAATCACCGGAACTTCCCACCAGGGTTCTGCCCATGACATCTGCCCGTTTCAGCGCGAACAGATTTTTAAAATCACTGCCTGTGATCTTTCCGAAGACAGCTCCCAGTGCAAGACCGGAATCTTTCAGATTCACGGCTCCGGAAGTGTAACACCAGCCGAAATCACTCGACGAGGAAAGGATCACACCACACAGTCCACCAGCATAATACAGACCGGAGACATCTGCCGTATTGTAACTGGAATAGCAGACCGGATTTCTTCCCTTAACACCGCCGATCAGTCCGCCGGCTGCATGTGCACACCAGATTTCTCCGGTATTGCAGCAGGCTTCTATCCTGCTTCCGGAAGCACCAATACCAAGGATACCACCCGTATAATAAGTAAGTCCTCCTCTTCCCTCCGATGCAATCTTCACACTTCCACCGTTGGAACAGTTGCTGATTTTTGCATATTCTGCCTGTCCGGCAATTCCTCCGACACCTGCATCCAGGGTACGGATACCGGTCACACAGATTCTTACATTGCTGTGACAGTTTGTGATTTCCACCCGGTCCTCACTGTCCTCATCTCCGACTACGCGTGCCACAATACCGGCTACATAGCTGACTCTTCCTCCAACCGGAATATTTCCGGATACTGTCAGATTCTGAATCTTCTGTCCGCTGCCGCCGGTTACTTTTCCAAACAGACCCACATACGTATCTTCCACATCCAGATACAGTCCGCGGATCACATGTCCCATACCGTCAAAACTTCCCGCAAACGGGTGTGCATCCGATTTTCCAATCGGTGTCCAGTTCTTTCCGCCGAGGCTGATATCATTCACCAGTTCCGCACAGAGATCTTTATGCCCCTGATTGACCTGTTCGGCAAACCAGGCAAGTTCACTTCCGCTGGTAATCTGGAACACACCGTTTTCATTTGTCTCCGGTTCCGTCTTTGAGACTCCGTCCCAGGCGCCTGCCTCGGGGATCTGATCGATCACCGCATCAATGTCCTCTTTCGCCTGCTCCAGAAGGCTATTCACTTCTGCTACCGTTTCCGCCTTTGCGATCGCTTCCAGTGCCTTGTCCCGCACCAGTTTGATCTTGTGCATCCAGACAACATCATAACTTTCTGTTGCTCTGTAATTTGTCAGTGTCTCTGTTGCATTTGCCCGGACTTCTTCCAGTTTCTTATCCGCCGTAAAGGATGCCAGCTGTTCTTCCAGCGCATCTTTTCCGTCACGCACCATGGTTCGTACTTCCTCCTCGGAAGTCGCTGTCTCCAGTTTTTCCTTCCAGGTGGTCAGGACATTTTCCATCTCTGCTTTCTGTTTGTCCGTCAGTTCCGGGTTCTCTTTTAACAGTCTCTTATTGTACTCTTCCAGAGCGATCACACCATTATCGATCGCTTCTGCAAGTTCCGTGTCCTGTCCGACGCCCGGTCTGACCGCTTTCAGTTTTTCCCTTGCCTCTTCCATGACCGCATCCAGTTCTTCTTCGGAAGTGATCGTTCCGAGTTTTTCTTTATACGTTTTCACAAGAGACTCGATCTGGGTGTAATTTTTTCCATATTTCTTCTTGTTATTTTCCGAGATCCAGCTGTTGAGTTCCAGCTGTGCTTCATCCACTTTGTCCAGAATGTCCGACGGCAGTCCCTGCCATACCAGTTTCGGATAACCCTGATTGTCTGTATCGTATGCATTGGACATGGTAAATGCATTGCCCAGTTTTTCCAGAAGCGTTACGCTCTTCATCTCATCCGAAGAAACCGTCCGCGCCTCCCCGAGGATCTTGACTGCCCGGTTATTCGTTGCTCCTACCACGTTCGGACCGTACAGACCGGAAGTGATTCCATAGACCGTTCCGTAACAGCCGCTCAGCAGATATCCGATGACTGCACCGTTTCGTGACACACCGGGTGTGATGGCTACCGAATAGGCTCTCTCGATCACCGGCATCGGCGGAAGCGCTTCCTGTTTCCAGTTTTCATATCCCGCTTCTCCGACGATTCCGCCCATCTCGCTTCCGGCTGTGGTTCCGTATCCGCTGACCGTTCCCAGGTTGTAGACATCATAGATGCCACACTCTTTCGCGCTTCCGTTGCTGTACATACCGGTGGTGGAGATCCTTCCGGCAACTCCTCCGATAATGGAATTTCCTTTTACCGCTCCGTAATTGGCGGATGCCGTAATCTCCGCACCGCTTTTTACCGCACCGGCGATTCCTCCCACACAGTAATATCCCTGCACCGTCGCGTGGTTCAGCGAAGTCGTAACCTGTGCGCTTGCCCCCGAAAGAAGTCCGACGATTCCTCCGATGTGGTTCTGTGCGATCACAATCGTTGTGGACAGTTTTCCGTAGTTTTCACACCGTGAGATCACACCCTCACAGATACCGGCGATTCCTCCGGCATTTCGGTAAAGGGCATCGCCGTCCATCGTCGTTCTGGTATAGTTGACACAGTTTACAATCGTTCCGTTTTTCAGATATCCAGCTACGCCGCCGCTTCCGGTGTAAAACTGGTCGTTTCTTCCGTCACTGTCATAGCTTCCATATCCATGAAATACTTTTCCGAGAACGGTCAGATTGCGGACACTTCCGCCATCGATCACACCAAACAGACCGGCGTAACGGCGGTCCGGATCCTCCTTGCTGATCTGTGCATTCATATACACCACTTTCTGTCCGTTACCGTCAAAGTTTCCACGGTACGGATGGTCCGTCGTATCACCGATGATCACCCATTTGTACGAAGTGTTGTAACGGTTCAGATAAATATAATTGGTCAGCTTTGCGTTGATCGATCCGTTTCCGCTGTTTACCTGATCCGCAAACCAGGCAAGTTCGGCTCCATTTCCGATCAGGTAGGTACCATCTTCATCCATCTGGGGGATTTCCCGGCTGACACCATCCCATGCCTGTTCTACCGCAGCCGCCTGTACTTCATCCGGAAGCAGAGGAAATGAGGTGATCGTTACGACAACCATCAACAGCACTGCCAGTATACGCATTCCTTTTCGTTTTCTTTGTGTATTCTTCTCTTCTCTGTTCATATCTTCCTCCTGCCTGCTGTTTCCCTTACAGAAAATAAATATATTTTAACTGCATTTTCTGTATCCAGGTTCCGTTGGCATAGATTCTTTTCCAGATCTTTTCCTTGAATTCCATCATTTCCTGTTTCTGTTCTTCCGTCAGACTGTTCCGGCTGTAGACCGCTTCCTGACGGATATCTACGATCCGGTGATATTCTTTTCCTGTCTCCTCATCAAACATCTTTGTAATCTGCTTTTCATAACGATACAAAGAGGTATTGCGGATCTTCAACCCTGCCGCCGACAGAATATTCATCGTATACTCATACATCGAACAGATCGCTTCCCGCGGATCCTCTGAGGTGAATCGTTTCTTCAACTGTCTGCTCTTTCTTCTCTGAACCAGGATCCAGATCAAAAATACCAGCATCGTCAGAAGCAGTAACACGATTCCGATGATCAGAAGCACGATCAGCACCTGGATCCAGTCGATCATATGATCCGGCTCCTCGTCCTGTTCTTCCTCCTGCTCCTGTTCCTCGTCCTGCTGATTCTGATTCTGGGAACCTCCACCGGAAAGTCCGCTGATATCCTGATACTCATCTGCCCGATTCATAATATCCAGATAAGAAGGTGTCGTCTCAAACGGCAGCCAGCCCACACCGTCCTGATAATATTCCACCCAGGCATGTGCATGGGTGTCATCCAGTGTATACGGTTCTCCCGCCGTCATGGCTTCAGCATCCTGCGGTGTTACCAGATATCCTTCCACATATCTTGCCGGGATTCCATAATAGCGGAACATCATCGTCGCCGCACTGGCGAAATGCACGGAATATCCTTTTTTTGAAATTTCCAGAAATTCATAGATAAAGTCTGCTCCGTTCCACGTTTCGTCCAGTTTGTCACTGTCCGTGTATTCTGTGGTCAGAAGATACAGGATGTTCTGTTTTGCTTCCGCATAATCCGCATGCTTTTCCCCGTCTTTTCTCTCATAGCTTCCAAGGAGGGAAGCACATTCTCTCTGCATCTGATCCGGCATATCCAGATAATTGTCATAGGCAAATGCATTATAATACTCTTCCAGCTTCTGATAATCCTTCCCCGCAGCACCCAGATGCTCCGTGTCCAGAAGCGCTGCCGTATAGGACGGATATTTTGTGATCAGTGCCGGATACGCCTGATAGGTATACGTTCTTTCTCCCCGGATTTCTCCGTTCAGGATCCCGCAGTCCCCGATCTTCTGTGTATCCAGAAGATTCTGTACTGCATCACCGGTCGGATCAGCCAGTTCGTATGGTGTATAACAGTAGTGGGAATTTCCCGCCACATTTTCAACAGTAATTGTATTTTTATCCGCTGCTGCCACCTCAGCATCCAGGGCTGTAGCGGCTTTTCCGAGGATCTCCTGTCCGTAAAAATCATCCTGATGCAGCCAGTAGAACAGATCTCTGCTCTCCCAGAGTTTTGCGCTGTCCTCTCCTTCCCAGCCGTCATCCGTGTAGACACTTCCGGTAAATCCGCGAAGGTAGTAGGACTGCGGCTGACTCATCGTGATTTTCAGCACTTCTTTCTTTTCCGGTTCAAACGAAGAAAGATTCTGAAACTGTCCATCCGGAAGGATCTTACTGCTTCCTTTATATCGGTAATCTTCCACTTTCTGTACGAGCGCTTCTTTCCACTGTGAAAGAACCGTTCCGTCCTGTGGAAGCACGTTTTCTGCCAGTACATAACCGCCGGTCAGCAGGATGCCGCCAAGAACAGCGACTCCAACGATCATTTCCACCGTTGCCAGTCTCTGTGTTCCAGCCGTTACCCTCTCCGCATGTCCCCGGATCCAGACTGCCAGAAAACAGAAAAAGGAACAGAGGAATCCGGTAAGACCGGGACCGACTCCTGTGATCATCTGAAGCAGAACCAATCCCGCCATCTGAATCCCCAGAAACATCCGGTTTCCTTTTTCTACCAGATAACCGGCTCCCGGCACCACCAGAAACAGGAGCCAGCCGATCGCCCCGTAAAGAGCCGGTACTTTCATACTGTCCGTTACGGCAACTCCATAAGAGGGAAGCAGATACGGAAACCGTCTTCCCAGTGCATCGATCGCACTGTTGCAGATCTGATGCATGCCTCCCAGCCACAATTTCTGTCCGATCGCTGCTGTCAGTACAAGGAGCACACCCCATACCAGAAAAAGGATCCATTTTTTACTTTTTCCAACCTCTGCTGCCAATTTCCACAAAACCGTGATCCCAGCCGCCAGTAACAGAACGATTCCTGTATTCACCGACAGGTTCAGCGCGGAAACCAGCCAGATCGTCAGCCCCGCCAGGTACATCCAGATAAAGCACAGATCCACGACAAATGCCGTCACCTGATTCTTTTTCCCCTGCGCTGCCGGATAAGGCTGCAACACAAATGCCTGTGTTTTCTCATTATTTTTCATGTTTTTCATGCCCCTAACTTAGATCTCAAGATAAGCGATCGCTTCCGACAGGTTGTCCGGTCCTCCTCCGACCATCGCAACACCGTCCTGCTGATCATATCCGGCAATTTCCGAACCACAGATCACTTCGGTAACGATACACTGGCTTGCCAGTCCGCCAAGGCTGTCTTCATGCCCCGGAGTGAACACTACCATATGGGCAAATTCCAGCTGTTCCCGATTTTCCATATAATGCTCTGCCACCGTCATCCGGTCTTCTCCGGGAACTGCTCCCAGAAGTTCCGGAAGCACCAGATTCAGATCTTCCTCCGTCTCTACTTCCACACAGGAGAACGTATTTTCTTCATGGTTCTGCCATCCGATACTGTGTACCACCTGCTGGCTGGCAAGTTCCTGTGATACCGAGAGCAGTGCCTCCGCCAGCGCATCCATACAGTCCGGATCCGGTTTGTCCTGTGCGTATCCGGTTTCCAGCAACAGCAGGATCGTGTTCTGGATCGGAAGACCGTAGTCCCTTACCATCAGATTGTCAAACTTCTCCGTCAGTTTCCAGTGGATCTGACGGATCCGGTCACCCGGCTGGTATTCCCGGATCGCAAAGGTTTCCGACGGATCATATCCCGCCTTTTTCATGGAATACTCATCGCTGTCCATATTGGTACTTTCCCCGTAGGCAATCTGTGTTTCCATCGGAAATATATTGGGTGCGATCATACCGACTGCCATCGCCTCTCCCCGGAAAGAAAGCCGGGAACGGAACAGACCGAACAGATCGTACCATACCATGGATTTCAGTGAGATTCTCACCTTACCCGTATGTCTGCTTTTTAACTGAAATTCCGTATCCACCCCGGATCTTGCCGGAGCTGCCACAGGAATATTGGTATACTCTTTCTCACCGGTCAGCAGATTCTCACAGCAGACCCTGCACCGCAGACGATCCGCCGGAAGAAAACTGCGGTTCTTTACCAGCAGCTTTCCTGTCACTGCCTTTCCTTTCTCCCCGTAAGCTGCCAGTGTCAGCTGCACATCCATCTTTCCCCGGACAGCAAAAAGCGTGATTCCCGACAGCAGCGGCAATACGATTGAAACTGCCAGCAACAGATATCCTGTCACTCCATCTGTCACGAAGCAGAAGATCACCGCCAGAACCAGCCACAAACCCCATATTACTCTGGACTTTTTCATAGGCTCCTCCTGTTACCGTCCACTGTCCGGAGATTTCGTGCGTTTCATTACATTTTTCAGAATATCCTCCGCGGACAGTTCCGCCACTCTCGCCTTCGGATTAAGGATGATTCGATGTGCACACACATCGATAAATACCTTCTGTACATCTTCCGGTGTCACATAATTTCTTCCATCCAGATAGGCATGTGCTTTCGCCATCCGCACGATCGCCAGCGCACCTCGCGGGCTGACACCCAGACGGATCATCTCATCTTCTCTTGTCGCCATCGCCAGAGAGGTGACATATTCCAGAATCGCATCTTCCACATGGATATCCTTTACCTTCTGCTGCATGGCAATAATATCTTCCCCGCCGATCACTTTCTGAATCTGATCCAGCGGATTCACTTTCTGACGGTCACGCAGAATATCTACCTGGCTCTTAAAGTCCGGATATCCCATCTGCAAACGAATCATAAAACGGTCTAACTGCGCCTGTGGAAGCAGCTGCGTACCTGCCGATCCCACCGGGTTCTGTGTGGCGATAACCACAAAAGGCTTCGGAAGCGGATGGGTGACACCATCTACGGTCACCTGACCTTCCTCCATGACCTCCAGAAGTGCCGACTGGGTTTTACTCGAAGTACGGTTGATCTCATCTGCCAGCAGCAGATTCGTCATAACCACACCCGGCTTATAGTCAAATCCACCGGTCGCCTTGTTGTACACCGAGAATCCAACGATATCCGACGGCACAACATCCGGCGTAAACTGCATACGCTGATACTGCACGCCCATAACCACCGAGCAGGTAACCGCCAGTGTGGTTTTTCCGACACCCGGTACATCATCCAGCAGAATGTGTCCCTCTGATAAAATCGCCATCAGCACACGTTCCACGACTTCTCTTTTTCCGATAATAACCTTTTCAATTTCATTGATGACTGCATCTGTTCTGTTGTTCATCTTTTTCCTCCTGTATTTCCTTTATCCATAAATACTTGTACTCGGATCCACGCCGATATCTTTTCCCACACTCAGTGTATAAATCAGATGAATCTCATCTCCGTCACGGATCGCTCTGGTTCCCATAGTCTGTGCGATGTAATAATGGTTCAGTGTGACCATCCATCCGGAACCAGCCGTAAAATCTTTTTCTCCGAGACTGTCATTGCTCTTCGGTCCTTCCGCCAGATCATATCCCAGCATATCCAGCAGCGACCGCTCATCATCTGCTATATTCCATCCGTTGTTAATTCCCGGTTTCTGTATATGACGCAGGAAATAACTGTCCGAATCTGCCACTCCGTCATGAATGGTCGTATATCCGTAAGCTGCCAGCCGGTCTTCCACGATCTGTGCCACCGTCTGGTCTGCGGTCGTAGTGACCGTCTCGTCGATCATGGTTCCCAGTCCGATAACTTCCGCCGATACGATCACACGGACTCTCGCCTCTTCTTTTACCGGGTTCAGTGTTACGGTGTATGTCTTTTCCGCCGTATATCCTTCATTATCCACCGCCCGGATAACAACCGTATTCTCTCCCTCGGTCAGATACAGGTTGTATTCGTAAGTGCCATCCTGTTCCCGGCTGTGATAGTCCAGATATTCTCCGTTCAGATACAGCTGGAAATTCTGATTGGCTTTCAGTTCGTTGCCGTTATAGTCAAACACTTTGACCGGAACGATAAACAGTGCTGCATGGACCGTCTCATTCGTAATATTTGCACGGATCACCGGCGCTTTCTTCTGATTTTCCTCCGGATCCAGAACACGCTCGTAGTTCACCGACCAGGTATACCACTGGGATTCACCGTCAGAATCCGTACAGTACACCCGGATATTATTGGACTGGGAGGCATCCAGTGTAATATTGATATATCCGTCCGCACCTGCCTGATCCGTCACATCCAGTGTTCCGTAACGGTTCGTCACCTGGATCTTATCAATACGCTCATCTCCGGTCACCGTGGAACAACGGATCCGGAAAGAAAAATCCGCCGATGTTGACGCATATTTAAACGTTGTAACCCCTTTGAACACCTTATCCCCGATTCCCGGATTGTTGGATATCTTTTCTGTCTTTGCAGAACTTTCAAAACTGACCATAAACTGATCGACTTTATAATTCACGGTAAAGGAGACGGTCCTCTGACTGTTTCCTCCTTCTCCCGCGGTCACCTTCACCTGGTTGTTTCCCAGGGTAAGTTTCATCCGGTAAATTCCGTCGGAATCTGCTTTCTGTGTCTTGTTGTTCAGACGCACCCGGACACTCACATCGCTGATGGTTCCGCCGGAAGCCTTTCTCGCTCTCACCTGGATCCACAGACTGTCCTGCATGACCGTCAGCTGATCCTGGTCGTAGATGTATGCACCGGATCTCGCATTTTTTACTTCCAGCTGTACATCATGATCCGGGAAATAATAGATCGTGTAAACTTTTGTGGATGCATCGATCTGATTGTATTTTCCGTCACGGAAACGCACGGTGACAGACACCGTATTCGCTCCCTCTTTTAAGGTCAGGCTGTCATGGCTTTTACAGATCCGGCTGCTGCCATTCTGTGTGACCGTCATACTTACCAGTGTCAGCTGTTTTCCTTTTTCTGTCAAAGTGATCGTAAACGGATACTCCGGATCCGTCACTTCATCGCCATCTTTCAGGCTGGTGGTAAATAATGCCTCGGACTGGGACGGATTCAGTGTGGTCTGCTGTCCACCGTCCGAAGGAATTTTGTTGCCGCCGTTGTTGTCCGGATTTCCATTTTCGTTATTCTTGTCACCATCGGATCCCTGACCGCCGTTTTCATCCGAACCGGAGCCATTGTTTCCGCTTCCCGGGTTTTTCTGGATCAGATTCAGAAGGCTGTCCGATACATTCAGCTGGGAATCTGTGTTTGCAGATGTACTGGTTGTATCCTGCGCGGTCTGCTGCTCATTTTCCTGTTGCTGCACATCCTGCTGCTGTTCTTCCTCGCTCTGTTTCTGATCTTCCTGTGTTTCTTCCTGTTCCTGCTCCTCTTCTTCCTGCTGTTCCTCTTCCTGTTGTGCCTGGTTTTCCGAACCGCCGGAGCTGATGTTGGCATTCTCCACACTTGCCAGTTTTTCCTTATCCATGGCAAGTGTGGACGATGTCAAATACATATGAGAAGCATCGGCGGTGGTATTTTCCATCGGATTTTCCGGATCTGCCTTTCCGAATCCAAACAGCAGTATAAAAAAGAAGACTGCCAGTCCCAGACCTGCCAGTGCACCCGCTGCTTTCTTTCTGTTTTCTTTTCTTCTATCCGGTTTTTTCATGAAATTTTACCCTGCCTCTTTTTACAAGATGAGGTTTGCCCCGAAGATACCTTCGGAGCAAACCTTCTCTGTTTTCTGATACTCTCTTTTTATAAGTTACTGTTACCTTAACGGTTTACTTTACGACGTCTCATAACCATTACGCCGCAGATCACAAGAATACCTGCAGAAGCTGCAACTGCTGCAACCATTCCTGCTACATTGGTGGAATCACCGGTTTTTACTGCTGTAGAACCTGTGGAAGTTCCGCTGGTTGTCTTGCTTCCTGTAGAAGTTGTTCCGGTTGTTGTGTTGTTTTTATTTCCACTTGTTGCTCCTGGTGTTGCGGTTGGAGTAGGTGTTGTAGTAGCTGTCAGTTTTGCGATTGTAGCTGTTTCTTTTGTTCCACAAACGCTGCAGACTCTCTCTTTGCTTCCTTCTTTATCTTTGGTTGCTGCGGTTACTACTTTCCATCCGTCTTTATCTGTATCTTTGTCTGTTTTCCAGGTATGTGCCAGTTTTGCGATTTCTTCTGTCTTCACAACTTCACCGCATACGGTACAACGCTGTTCTTTGCTTCCTTTTTCTGTACAGGTTGCTTCTTTTGTTACTTTCCAGTCACCTGCTTTATGTCCCAGTGCTGCGATCTCTTCTGTTTTGATCACTTCACCACATACGGAACACAGCTGATTCTTGCTTCCTTTTTCTGTACAGGTTGCTTCTTTTGTTACTTTCCAGTCACCTGCTGTGTGTCCCAGTGCCGGGATCTCTTCTGTTCCCAGATCAGCGCCACACTCGCCGCATTTTACGGATTTGGTTCCTTTTTCGGTACAGGTTGGCTCTTTGGCTACAGTCTCAACTCGTTTATCGGTTGGATGATTGATTGTAACTTTTGCAGTAAGATCTACCATATCGCTGCTTTCATTACCATCGGTATAGTACAGATTTTTAATCGTAACAGAAACCGGATCTACTGTGCATTTTAACACTTTAAATTCCAGGTTCAGTGTACCGCTCTTAAATGTATTATTTTTGCTTGTCAGATAAGAGAAGTTTCCACCGGCTGTTGATGTCAGAACTGCTTCCGGGATACCTTCCGGTGACATTCCTTCAAACTGTAATACACTGCTGTCGTAGTTTCCGTTCAACTTTCCGGAAAGTCCTCTCAGATCCTGTGCGCTGCTGATATGGATCGGCACTTTTACAGTACTTCCCACTTCTCCGGTCACATCACCGGTTGTACTGGTGACCGTATAGCTTGCAGCCTGTACTTCGGTTGCTCCTCCTGCTACAAACATAATTGCTGCTGCAATCATTGTTGTACCGAGCAGTGATACTAATTTTTTTCTGATGCTCATTTCTTCTTACTTCCTTTCTTTTTCTATCTGGAATATGATGATTTCCATCATATTATCCACATCTTTATACCGTACCTTCTGTAATCAGATCCAGTAATTTAGAAACATCGGTCAGATCAACAACACCATCGTTGTTCAGATCTCCGATTTCCGCTTCTACTGCGCTTCCATCTGTGATGCTGTCTACCATATTGGAAACATCGGTCAGATCAATTTTGCCATTTCCATTGATATCACCTTTGAAAGGAATCACTGCGGTTTTGATCACTTCATCACATACTGCACAGTGTAATTCTTTCGAACCTTTTTCTGTAAAGGTAGATTCTTTGGTGATTTTCCATTTTCCGTCCTTGTGACCAAGTGCTGCGATCTCTTCTGTTTTCACAACTTCATCGCATACGGTACAACGCTGTTCTCTGCTTCCTTTTTCGGTACAGGTTGCTTCTTTCGTCACTTTCCAGTCACCTGCTTTATGACCGAGTGCTGCGATCTCTTCTGTTTTCACAACTTCATCGCATACGGTACAGCGCTGTTCTCTGCTTCCTTTTTCGGTACAGGTTGCTTCTTTTGTCACTTTCCAGTCACCTGCCTTATGACCAAGCGCCGGAATTTCCTGTGTCTCCAGTGTTGCTCCACATACTTTACAGATGATGGATTTACTTCCCTTTTCCGTACAGGTTGCTTCTTTTGTCACTTTTTCTTCTCTCTGATCCTGTGGATGATTAACCGTAACGTTCGCTGTAAGTGTTACTTTGTCACTGCTTTCATTTCCATCGGTATAATACAGATCTCTGATCGTTACGCTGACCGGATCTGCTGAGCATTTCAGCACCTTAAATTTCAGGTTCAGTGTTCCACTTGAAAATGTGTTACTGCTGGATGTCAGGTAGGAAAAATTTCCACCGGCTGTCGATGTCAGAACCGCTTCCGGAATATCTTTTCCTTCCATACCCTGAAATTCCAGTACCGTAGTATCATAATTTCCTCTTAATTTTCCGGAAAGTCCTCTTAATTTCTGTGTACTTTCGATGTGAATCGGAAGATTGATAACATCTCCCACATTGCCCTGAACATCACTGACGGAACTGTTTACTGTGTAACTTGCTGCCTGTACTTCCGTCGCACCTCCAAAATTCCATGCAACAGCTGTTGCAAGAAGTGCTGTTCCTAACAATGAAAAAAGTTTTTTTCCTATTTTCATTTTCTTTCTCCTTTCCTTTATCCGTCTTTTGTGACCTGATCCATAAGAATTGCCACATCGGTAAGATCTGCAACGCCATCTTCATTCATATCTGCGATCTCCAGACTGACATCCGTTCCTTCTGTCACAGCGTCCAAAAGAACCGCCACATCCGTGAGATCCACGATGCCATCCTGATTGATATCCCCTTTTCCGGACGGATCCGGGTCTACCGGTGTATCTCCACCTTTGTACTCCGGTATATCCACCTGGATTCCATTGCTGAACCGCTGGGAATATCCCATCTCGTAAAGATACATAACACCCTCTCCGGAGTGAAGTCCGTCCAGTTCTACCGTCTGCTCTCCTTTTTTGATCGCAATCCGTTTTCCATTCGTCTTCATCTCGTTTGCAGGTGGAATCTTACTGTAATCCCCTTTATCCGCAAACAGATAATACAGATAGCCGTCCATGTTTGCATTGATCCGGATTCTGGCACTTTTCTCTGTTCGTGTCACCACTGCATTTGTTCCTGCCGTGATCTTTGGTGCCTCATTGTCCCGGAAAAGCTTCAGCGTGTAATCTTTTGTGGTCTTTCCGTCTTCTGCTGTCACTTCTATATTGATCAGCGCCGGTTTATTCTCTGAACTCGGTCGAACCTTATATCTGGCTCTGACCTGATCATCAAAAACTGCCGTAGCCGCTTCGATCTCATCACCGGCGGCACAGCCGTCCACTCCGGAAACCACTGTAACTTTTACGGTTGCTTTGCTGTCACTGGCAATCGGCCATACATAGTACGGTTCTCTGTCCTCGCCGTCACCGTACAGAGAAGAATTGTATTCCAGCACATCTTTTTGAAATGCCGGTTCCAGTTCCATCTCCATGACATAGACGATAGAGGAAAAGCTCACCTGTAAAGTTTCCAGTGTTGCATCCGAGCTTTTGGTACGGATCTGAAAACTGTACTGCCTTGTCTGACCGTCTTTGCTGAGCACGACTTCCACCTCAGCCGTGCCATCCTGCAACATCACTTTCCGGCTGGCGCCTTCCTGTCCGTTTACTGTCACCGTCACACCGTCTGCCACCTGAAAATTCATCGTGATTTCCGATGTTCCGGCTTCCAGCACAACCGTATGGTTCTGCGCCTGACCGTCAAAAGCACCGCCATTGTCGATCACCGGATTGCCCTCGGAGATTTTCACATCTTCCAGGTATAACGCAGAGGATTTGATCGCGTACATCCAGCCCGATTCATAACGCACATACAGATTTCCTTTGCTGTCCGTCAGGATCGTACCGCTTCCGCTTCCGTTTACCTCACTTTGCTGATAGAACAATCCGCTTCCCTCTCCCGGCTGCGTCAGTCCTGCTTTATCTTTCAGCAGATAGATGCCTCCGTTGGAACTGTCCGTAGTAAAATACACATAAACATAACCGTCTTCTTTTGCATAGGCCGTCGTCAGTGTCGGCGTTCCTTTCGGGCATCCGTCAATCGTCATCTGATAAGCCAGCGCCATGTTTCCATCCATATCCATCTGAATCACATTCAGATGATACGGATTATGTACCGTTCCATACCGGTCTTTTCCGGCACTTCCCACATAGATTCTTCCTTCGTAGATCACCGGCGTACCGAAGATCATTCCATCAACAGAAAGAACCTGTGCATGTTCCGTATCGATGGTTCCATCTTCCGCCAGCGGATAGGAACACAGATATCCATTCTCCGTTGCAAAATAAAGTCTTCCCTGATCCTGGCAGATCGCAGTCGATGCAATGCCCGTCTCATCCGGAAGTTTTACGGTCTGTACCGTCTGCCCGGTCTTTTTGTTCAGGCAATACAGATTGCCGGAACGACCGCAGGCATACAGATACGTTTCTCCGGTATAAACACCGGTCCGGTAATATCCGCCGCTGTCGTATTTTCTCCAGACAGCTGTTTTATCTTCCTCTGTCTGCTCCGGATCTTCATCTCCGGCAAACAGGCAGACCAGATTACCGTCTGCAAATCCCGCATACAGATAACCGGAATCATATCGCAGTGCGGTTGCGGTATTGCCGCCGATAATGTCCGTGTAGAGCCATAACGATTTCAGTGTCTTCGCATTAAACGCCTGGATTCTTCCGTTTGTCAGCGGAACGAAAATCATTCCTGCCGCATACAGCGGCTTGGTAAATGCACTGTTTCCCTTGTCCCGCATCTTCACTTTGGTAAGTGTCTCGCCGGTAACAGGATCCAGATATAACAACTCATTTCCCTGAAAACAGCAGATCTTTCCATCCACAAGGATTCCGTCGCTGATACTGTTGGTATAATTACCGAATGTACCATACTGCTGTTTCCATAAGACTTCTGCACTGGAAAGGGATCCCGGCATCGGAGCATCCACGATATTCAGATTATCGTCGGTCTTCCAGTAGCCGCCCCATTCCGCATCCACATCTTCCTGCTGATCACCGGAACTCTGTTTCAGGGTGATTTTTTTCTCTTCATCCGCCGACACTTTAAACTGACCGGATTCCGTCTGATAACCCGGAGCCGATACGGTGTAAGAATAGGTCTGCCCTTTGATCAGCTCATACCTGCCGTTCTTCGGATCCACCTGTACTTTGTCCGCATCATAGACAGCAACCACCGCGTCTTCCGGATCTGTTGCTATGGACACATAACAGATCGTATCCACATACACCGTCAGTATATAACTGTACGGAGAAGCAACTTCTCCGTCACCCGCCTGCATAACCACCTTCATGGTTCCCTCTGTCAGAGGTAAGGTATAACTGCCCTGCTCTGCCGGTTCTCCGTTTACGGTAAGAACCGTGCTGGTTTTTTCTGCACCTTTGAGCTGCATCTGTAAATATTTCCTGCTGGACGGCACATGCACCGAATATTCATACACTGTTTTTTTGAAAGTCGGTGTATAGGCAACTTCCCCGCCTTCATCATCGGTGATCTGAAGACTGCCAAGATAGGTACCTCTTACCACATGGATCTTATGAACTTCTGTATAGCTGCCTTCGGTAACCTCCAGTGTCAGTTCCACAGGCTGAATGTTATATGCTTTCAGAAGTCGTCCTGCACTGCTGGTCAGTGAAGTTACTTCATCCGTCGGCAGATCCACCGAAACCTCTTCTCCGGAAGTGATATCTGTGAATTTTGCTGTAATCTGCGCATCCTGCACATCATCCCGAAGCTGTGGTCTTACATAAACTACATTTGTACTTTCCGGCACCCTTAAGGTATACTCCCGAACCCCTTCCTCTGCTTCCGTCAGCTCATAACGGTTGCTTCCGGAACTGTTCTGCATGAAGATCATGCTCTCCAGCATGGGTTCCTGCACTGTAACCAGCACTCGGCAGGAGGCTGTATAGTCCCCTGCCGTTACTGTAATTACTGCGGTTCCTCCTTCTCCTTCCGGAGCGGTGACCACCGCTGTTGTTCCATCTCCGGCAACCTGTACCACATCAGGATCTGTGGAAGACCAGAGAATCTCCGGCTGTTCTGTTGTATTTTCAGGAAGCAGCGTAGCCATCAGGGTTTTCTGCTCTCCTGTTTTCATAATCAGGCTTGTAGTATTCAGCCGGATCCCTTCCAGCAAAACCGTTTCCTCTTCCGATGCTGTATCAGAAGCTTCAATGCCTGCCGCCTCCGTCTCCGGCTCCTGCATGACATCCGCGTAAACCATCTGTGGAAAAACAGCTGAAACAGCAAGAATACAGGTAAGCAGCCATGCCAGCCCCTTATTTTTTTTCTTTTGTCCTCCCGCCATTTCAGTCTCCTTTTTCTTAATCTGCTGTTACACTGTCAAGTAACTGAGATACATCGGTAAGATCGATCTTTCCATCTCCGTTGATATCTCCGACTGCCAGTAAAACATCCTCATCTGCTGTGATCTTATCCAGTAACTGGGATACATCGGTAAGATCTACAACACCATCATCGTTCAGATCACCTTTGATCCACAGTTCTTTCAGTTCTGCGCTCTGAACAGCAGATACTGCTCCGTTGGCGTCTTTCAGCATTACATATACTTTGTATCCGTCTTTTGTCAGATCAGCGATGTTCAGAGTATTTTCACCTTCTGCTGCATCGATGCTCTTTCCATCTTTCTCGATCGTCCCTGCATCCGGTGCTGCTGCATCTGCTTTCTGTACCAGGTAATACAGAGTACCTTCTTTATTTGTAGTTACATTTACAGTTGCTGTAGAATCGGTACGTTCTGCTACGGCATCGTCTGCCAGTGTTACTTTTGGTAATGCATTGTTGGTATACAGAGTTACCGTATAGGTTCTGCTTCTGGAACCGTCTTCAGATGTCAGTGTCAGTTTTACAGTTGCAGATGTTGTCACTCCAACACCTCTCTCTGAAAAGCTTACATCGACATATGTATCACCTTTGTAATTGGTTCGAATAGTCGGCGTACCTCTTACACCGCTGACTGCTTCTGCTGTCAGCTTATCTGTTGCATCTGCCCAGCTTACCCAGATATATCCGTCAGTAACCTGTTTCGTTGCTGTACTGATACCTGCTGTGTATTCTGTGTTCGCCGGATCAAAAGTCTGATCCATAGTGAATTTTGTTCCCATTCCTGAGTTCGGGTTGTTGGTCACTTCCATAGAATCCAGTACCGGTCCGCGATAAATGGTAAAGTTGTAGATTCGTGTGGATTCCCCTTTCAGAAGTTCTACTTCAACGGTTGTTGCATCTCCTGTCAGAGCGATCTCCTGTTTTTCTCCCGGCACGCCGTTCATACGGATCTCTGTTCCTTCGTTGGCTGTCAGGTTCATGGTTACGCTTTCGGTATCCATATCTACGGTAACACTGTGTTCTTTCACACTTCCTGCAAAATCTTTGCCGCCGTCGATCACTGCGTTTCCTCCGGTTACTTCTACGCTCTTCAGATAAGATTCTGCACGGCGGATCGCACACTGCCATGCGGAGTCATTCTTCAGATAGATCGTACCATCGCTGTCTGCAACCGCACTGGCGATACAGTACTGTTCATGGCTTGGTGTATAGAACAGACCACTTTCCGGATCCGGTGCTGTCATGCCCGGTTTATCTTTTACCATGTACAGAGAACCTTTTGCACTGTTGACCAGGAAGTATACATATACATAGCCGTCCTCATCTTCGTAACCGTTGATGATCAGACCGGAAGTCTGGCAGTATGCAAAATCAGATTTGGTAGGTACCAGATATGCTTTTGTCATCGCACCGTTCTCCGGATTGATATCCGCTACCAGGATCGCTGCACCGTCTTCACCGAACGTACTTCCACTGGAGATACCAATATACAGACGGTTGTTATAAACTGCCGGTGTACAGGTACTTTGTCCACCATAATACAGCGGCTCGATCAGGTTATCCAGATCTACTTTTCCATCCGCAGTCAGATTATAAGAGTACAGATAGCCACTCTGTGTAGAGAAATAGATTCTTCCATTATAGAAAGATACATCACTTCTTACTTTATCTGCCTTTGTCTGGATTTTCTGTACCGTTGCGCCTGTATTTTTATCCATAACCATCAGGGCGCCTCCCTGATTTACAGCAAATACATAATTATCATTGGTCCAGGCACCTGCCCACCAGTAACCATTGTTGCCGCTGCTCGGGCTTGTCCATAATGGTGTTTTCATTTCATCCTGGCTGGACGGATCTTCATCCGTCGTTGTCAGGCAGACAAAATCGCCCATCTGGAAACCTACATAGATTCTTCCGTTTTCATAACGGATTGGGCTGTTACAGGAACCTGTTCTTCCTTTGTAGCACCACAGAGATTCCAGTGTAGATGCATTGAAACACTGGATACCTCCTCCTAACGGAACGAAGATCATACCGTCGCCGTAGGTTACCGGGATCAGGTTGAATCCGGCATTCATGAAGCAGTCGCTGCTCTTTAAGATCTCACCGGTCTCTTTGTCCAGCATATACAGTTTTCCACCAGACTGTGTATATACTTTGTTATCTACGATAACCGGGGTACTTCCACTGGAAGGTGTTACAGATGTTCCCATCTGTCTTTCCCATTTTACTTCGATACTTTCTTTTGTGATCGGAGTCTTGGAAGAGATAACGGACTGGTTATTGGAATCCGCACGGAATCCACCGTACTCTGCATCCAGCTGTGGCAGATCCTGACCGTCGGCTGCTTTCTCCAGGCTGATATCCAGAACAGCTGTATCATCTGCTTTATAATTAATGGTACCGCTCTTTCCTACATATCCGTCACATGCCGCTGTATAAGTATAGTCTGTTTCCGGAAGCAGATAGTATTTTCCACCATCCGGATAAACTCTTTCATTTTTTGCATTATACAGACAGAACTGTGCATTTTCCGGATCCAGTTTTACTTCCATAGGAATGGCAGTTACTTTTTTAATGGTCAGGGTATATTCCGTTGCCTGTTCTGCACCGTTGTCCGGTTTCATCACAAGGGTGGTTCCGTCTTCCGGAATATCCGCTACATCTACTTTATAGCTTCCATCTTCGGATGCTTCTCCGTTGAACAGAATCTGTGATTCGTCCGGATATTCTGTTTCTACAGGATCCACTGCTTTTACCGTTACGGTTTTGTTATTGTCCAGGACATTTACGGTATATGCTGTTTTTGTTTTATTGAAGCTCGGATCAATCGCAATCGGATTGCCGTTCTGATCTTCTACTGTCAGCCCCTGCAGGCTGGCAGTTCTTTTTACCGTGATATTATATTCTTCTGTTACATCGCCTTTGCTGGCTTTGATATGCAGAACATTTCCTTTTCCGCTCTTTGCCAGGAACGGAGCCTCAAAACGCTCATAATATCCACGACAGGTAAGTTCCTTCTCATATTCTTTTCCGTCTGTACCGGTATAAGAATAGGTAAGGTTCATGCTGGTGTCTTTATCACCGGATGTCGGATACACACGGGCGCTGATATAAGTAGTGTCAGTTGCTACATATACTGCTGGTGCCTCACCTGTTGTTTTGTCAAATGTAAAGTCTCCGGAAGTACCGGATACTCTGAAGTAACTTAACAGTGTTCTCTCTTCTGCCTGCTCCGTTGTATCTTCGGCCGGCTGTTCGTCTTCGATCACATCTGCATCATCCTGCGCCGGATCTTTTGCTGGCTCAGAATCTGCGATCTGTTCCACCTTTTCAAAGATAACTTCGATTGTCACGTCTTCATTTGCTGTACCTGCCAGTGATACTTTACCTTCCCCGATAAAGTTCTCTTCGTCAGCATCTTCACCGATGACAAAATCATCTCCGAAACATTCGCTGATCTCTTCCGCTGTTGTCTTATCCTCTTTGTTGTCCGCATCCACTTTATGTTTCAGTGTGTTTTCACCAATAGTTACATCAATCTCACTGATCTGATATTTGGATGTATCTGTTTTTTCTGCGATTGCAGCATAATCAAATACATCGTTGACATTGTTTTCCTCACCCAGCTGGAAGGTTCTTGCCTTCTCACCTTCTGTCGTCCAGTAGGTGTCGGATTCCAGATCTGCCGTAAGGACATCTCCGTCCTCTGCGATCTCTTCAAAGTTACTCTCTGCTTTCAGAGTTCCCTCTTCAGCCTCTTCCTGTGTATCAGATGTTTCTTCATTCATCTGCTGCACAACTGCGCTTTCATTATCCAGAGTTGTCGCTGCTACAGGTAATACACCGGTATTGACAACCATGGTACAGCTCAGTAAAAGTGCAAGCCATTTTCTTTTCATGCGTTATTGCCCTCCTTTTTGCATACTTTCAACATCTTTTTCCTACTTTTCCTTTTCCTCTCTCCTCCCTTTTTGTGATATTTAAAAAACATGGACCTCGCATCCGTTTAAGGATGGTTACTTATTTTCAGATAACAAAGAATGTGCCTTGGCACATTCTCGCGCCTGTGGCGGTCGCTTGCGACATCTACCTTCTACGCCTCAGTGCGTATCCCCGCGGAGCGTTTTTTTGATTTACAGGAAATTACTTTCCTGTAAATCAAAAAAAGTTTCTCCTAAGAGAAACTTTTTTCATATTCACAATCGCTTCTCCTGCTTCAGGGTATAGTATCCCTCCAGAGACTATACCCTGTACCAGCGAGTATATCGGGCTGTCCGATCAAATCAGGTTCTATGTCCTGTATGGCACCGGGATCTGACCGGTTTCCTCTTTCCACGCAAAGATGCGACTGTATCTATATTCTGTTGTTATCTGAAATCCTCAAATCGAGACAAAAAAATAAAACCTCCGTTTATGCCTCCGGACTCCGTTACTATGGTGCATAACTGTCTGTATTCTGACTCTGAGTTCTCTCCTACTTGCTGTCCCTTCCCGGTTTCCCAGTGGTATGACAGCTTTCGTCCTCATTACAGCGGGGATAAGCCGTACCGGAATCTGACCGGACTTCCTGAAATGGACAAACCATTTCCAATTATGCCATAATCCCATATTCTTTTATAGCTAAATCATATAGCATAGACAAAAATTTGTCAATCTCTTTCCTTTGAATTGCCGAAAACATCTGTTTTACAGATATTCTACATTTACCTCGTACGATTTCGCATAGGCTTCCATCTTACTTCCCTTCGGACAGACAATCGTACAGTTTTTATTGGTGATCCACTCGCCCACTTCTTCCGGGTCGTGATGAATCTCCAGTTTTTTCAGACGTCCGCAGCCGTGGAACGCCCACTTTCCAATCATTCTGACACTTTCCGGTACACGGACATATTCCAGTTTCTTACATTTTAAAAATGCGCTCTCACCGATATATTCCAGATGTTCCGGAAGGTGAAGTTCTTCCAGTCCGCACTGATAAAATCCCCGTTTTCCGATCTTTCGCAGGGTATCCGGCAGTCTCACCCGTGTCAGCTCTTCGCACTTGTAAAACGCCTCTGCACCGATCTCTTCCAGCGCATCCGGCAGCACCAGGATCTTCATCTGCCTGCATTCTGCAAACGTCCTGTCCGGAATCTCTCTGCACGCACTGTCCTCCGAAAAACTTACGGAATTGGCACGTTTGCACTTATAAAACGCCCCTTTTTCCAGACTTCGCAACGATTTCGGAAAAGAGATCCTTCGCAGATTACTACAGTTTGCAAAAGCCTCCTTTCCCACAGTTACTACCTTGGGAAATTCTGCATTTTTCAATGTTGTACAGCTGAAAAATGCCTGCTGACCAATTCTTCTAATCTCAGGCATCGTAATCTGTTTCACCTTGATATTATTCTTCAGACATTCTTTGCCTATTACATCGTATCCGGAATCCACCTGATATTTTTCACTGACAGATTCCACCGCAACCCTACGGATTAGTACGTTATCTTCCATATAATATCCTCTTCTTTTCTATATACCTCAATAGTTTTCCTTTTCTCCTCCCGAAAAGAAAACCTTCTATTTATCCGATATTATAATCGAAATATCTAATTTTTTCCAGAAGAAAGTGTGATCCTGTTTAAAACCATCTGCATATAATATTCTGTCATCCACATGATCCACGTGTCTTTCACATCCGTACTTTTTGGTTCCGACATCTGTGGCTGCTTTTTTTCTTCCCATCCAAGCTGCCTGAGCAACTGCTTTCCTGCGCTCCATGCTTTGTCCGGTTTTAACATCCCCCACTCTGTCTGATCCAGCAGATGTGCATACAGAGAAGTCTGAACCACCAGTTCATCTTCTCTCCGGATCCGATCCAGCGCATCACTGAAATGTGCTCTGGCAAATCCAGATGTTTTCTGCTCATACCGTTCCCACAGAGCATCCTCCGTCACTCCAAACCGATCCATCCGTTGAAAAATGTCATACTGATATTCCGGGCTGAGTCCTGATTGCAGATACAATGCTTCTTTGACCGCCTTTTTTACCGTTTTCCCGATGTACTCTCCCAGTTTGCAGTGTTTGCCGGCATTGGTCAGATACACATCCGATTCCGCATTGCAGATAACAATCATTCCGTCCGTACCGGAACCCGTCGCGATGCCTCTGGAATACCGGCTCGGAGCAAGAAGTTCCTGCAAAGCAGCTGTCTTGGCTTCCGTACAGGTTACCATTGCCCTTGCAAGTGCTCCCTCTGACAGGTTGGCATCGATATGTAACAGAATATTGATGGTTCCCGGTCTGACAGGATGGGAAATATCCGCTTTCTCATGCCAGACCGCCGGATCTCCCACCCGTCCTCCATTGTTCCGGATTCCGCCTGTCACCAGCGCTGTCACCGTAAAATCTTCATATTTCATCGACTGTATCGATACATTTTCCATACTCGCAGCCGTCATAAGTCCGGTGCAGTGTTCCGCATCCAGTCCCAGTTCCTGTGCTGCTATGAGATCCATATGTTTCGGATAGGTATCTGCCCGAAGCTCACACGACATGCCCGGTCCCGGGTTGCAGTCATGATTAAAGACGGCTCTCAGATCCGTCCGATAGCCGCCGTTATTTGGTCCGGTTCCCAGCACTTTCCGCGCTCCTGCAAAGCAGATAACCAGCGATTTTTTATAACGATGTACCTCATCGCCCGATGGAAGCTGATATAATTTCATGATCTTTTTCCTTCCAGATTTTTATTTATCATATGATGTTGGGGTCAAAAGGGATTTTGACCCCTTTGATACCGGATTGTTCCGTACTTCGTACTCTCACAATCCTCAAAAACATTCGTAATCCGCTCATTTTTCTTCGAAAAATGGCTACTTACTCATGTTTTTGGCGGGTCCCAAGTTCAGAAATCTTCCTGCAAGCAAGCTTGCGTCAGATTTCAGACCTTTTGACCCTGGTATCATCATATTATTATATCATTTTCTCATGAAAAGTAGTTACAGATTTTTCTCTGCTCTACTGAATTTCCGTGTCAGTAACCACATCCCTGCCCACAGCAAAATTCCCGCTAGGCTGATCCATTTTCCCGCGGAAAGTCCCGGGGCGTGGTAGGTGATCGTCACCCAGTGTTCCCCGCTGACCATCCGGCATCCCACAAACGCCGTGTTGACTTTCTCCGTCACGACCTCTCTCCCGTCCACTTTGATCTCCAAATGACTGTCGTACGGGATCGATGTGATCAGATAGCCGTCCTGCTCCATCTCGATACTGCCGCTGATCTGGTTTCCCTTCGTTGCGTTCCAGTCCGGTGTGAAGGTGGACTGGTACAGTGAATCGTCTTCCAGCACCGTCGTATCGCTGACATAGCTTTTCAGGTTACAGATCCGATACGTTCCTTTTCCAAGTGTTACGTTTACTTTTTTCTGATCTGCGGAAAGCTTCATGACATAAGTAAATGTCGTGTTGCCATTATAATACAGATGACTTTTTGCCGTCAGCTTATTTCTGATCCCGTTGATCACGATGCTCACATCCCGGTTCGGATGTTCATTTTCCACATCGAATTGCAGATACAGGATCCGTTCTTTCCCGGATGTATCTTCATCCAGAGAAAGTGTGGCTTTCTGATTCTTTTTTGTCCTGATCTTCCAGGAATCGTCTTCCTTTGTTACTCCATGCTTCGCCGTAAATGTCACGTTTGTTTCCTGTATACCCTTCGTTTTCGTAACCCCATGCTCTGCGATATTTTCCTCATCTGTCACGGCATACTGCATCAGCATCGTCTGGTTATAAGGAAATTCCATCGTCTGATATGTTTTTTCTGAAAGGATCTGGCTGGTTCCGTAGATCACCGGCGCAGCCGTCTCCTGTACCTCGGTCGTGAAGTTCTCCCCATCTTCACTCCGTCCGATCACATATTTGACTCCCATAAATTTCTGAAACAGCGGATTGGCCGAGGCGGACTGCATCAGCCCGTTCCGAAACGGCTGTTCCACTTGAAAAACATTGTTTCGAAAGTTCTGGTATTCCGTATCATACGCCGAGGAATATACCGAGGTTGTCCACTGGCGCATATTCCAGATCCGGTTCACGTTGTCTTTTCGCTTCTTGGCAACTCCGCTCTGTTCCGTCCGGCACAGACCGGTCTCTCCGTCCAGTGCATCTCGCACGGCATCCTGCCAGGCACTGTCTGTGATCTCCTGATAATCTTCTTTCTGCACCAGATTGCCTGCTTTTCCGTTCGCCGCATGATTGATCAGCACCAGGCATACCAGTGCCGGGACAAGAAGCAGGAACGGGCGTTTCCACTTCTGAAAGATCAGGAAGAAGAAAAACAGTGCCGCGCTTTCGAACAGGATCAGCTGATAATTCTGCGCCCTCAATCCGTCCCCCTGCTGATAAAGTGCCAGCAGACTGACACCCACCGTACCGCCAAATATGAACGCTCCTTTCCATCTTCCTATTTCCCCGTTTTTCATACGGTTCAAAAACACTGCCGTAAGATAACAGAAAAATGGCAGGAACGGAATCAGCGATTTATACCGCACATACAGCATCCCGTTAAATCCCCAGGCAAATACGGGAACTGTCAGAAGTGCCACGCAGGCCACCGATACCAGCCGTTCCCGGATCGTTCCGTACACGATTCCACCAAGCAAAACCGCCACCAGAACAACCGTCAGTCCCACGCTGTAAGTGCCGTACAGTGAACTGTCCAGCTGCAGCTTCGGCATCAGCAGTTCTTTCAGGTTCTGGCTTTTCGAACTTCCGCTTCGCTGCAGAATCGCATATGCCGTAGGAACCAGCAGTACCCCGGCTGAAAGTACCGCCACGATCATCGGAACCAGGAATCCGAACAGTTTTCTCTTTCGGATCCCTTTGGGATAACCATACCAGCCGTATAAAAACAGCGCTGCCATTCCCGCGATGCTGAAATAAAAACTGGTCAGGATCATCAGAAATACACCCAGAGTATACAGACCGGTTTTCCCTTTTTCCCAGTACCGATCCACACCCGAAAACGCCATCAGTAAGAATGGCATATACTGCACAAACATAATCTGATGACAGGACTGGTAGATCATCGGTCCCACCAGTAAAAACAGGACTGCCACGCCCAGCGCAATCTCCGTGGAAAATCTCCGTTTTTTCAGCCAGCCGTACAGCAGGCAGACGGAAGCCGCCAGACAGATCACACTGGCAGCCATCAGATAATCGCTCATTTTCGCAAACGGAAGCAGATAGGCGATCAGCACGATCGGATTATACAGCCCGTAATAGGAAAAATTGTAAATATTCTGCCCGCCGCCGATGTTCGCCGCGTATTCCGGGAAAAACTGTCCCGTCTGATAAAACTGCTGCCGGAAATACTCCGGGAACACGCTGTGCTGACTGATCCAGTCCATATTTGCCCCGAAGACACCGTATCTTCCGGCAAAAAACCAGCACGCTGCCACAGTCAGAACAGCCAGTGCAGCGTAAGAGTCCAGTCCGCAAATTTTCTCTTTTGCATTACTCTTTTTCATAACTGGAACTCCTTACAATATAGATCGGACGATGTTTGGATTCCAGATAGGTTTTCGAGAGATACTCTCCCATGATTCCCATGCAAAGCAGTTGGATCCCTCCCATAAACAGGATCACGCAGACCATCGAAGGCCAGCCCGCCACCGGATCTCCCCAGATCAGCGTTCGGATCACCAGAAACAATATCATTAAAAACGATACCCCGCAGAATACAACGCCAAGCACTGCCGCCACTGATAAAGGAGCCACAGAAAAACCGGTGATCCCTTCCAGGGAGTACTTAAACAGCTGGCGCAGAGACCATTTCGTTTCTCCCGCGCTGCGCTCTACATTTTCATATTCCAGCCATTCGGTTTTGAAGCCAACCCAGCTGAAGATTCCTTTGGAAAAACGGTTATACTCACTCATCTGCAGCACGGCATCCACCATCTTCCGGCACATGATCCGGTAATCTCTGGCACCGTATACCAGCTGCGTTTTTGAGATTTTGTTAATAAATTTATAGAAGTTTTCCGATAAAAACGAGCGGATCACCGGCTCCCCGGTCCGGTCGGAGCGTCTGGTAGCGACGCTGTCACAGGTTCCGTTTTTGACCATCTCATACATCTTCGGCAAAAGCTCCGGCGGATCCTGCAGATCCACATCCATCACCACCACATAATCTCCTTTTGCCTTACAGAGTCCCGCGTAAATCGCAGCTTCTTTTCCGAAATTTCTTGAAAAAGAAAGATACTGGCATCGCGCATCCTTCTCTGACAGTTTCTTCATCTCCAAAAGTGTCGCATCCTGTGATCCGTCATCCACAAAGATCAGTTCACAGTCCGCATCTATCGTATCCATCACCGGACACATATGTTCATAATAGATCGGTATGGTCTCTTCTTCGTTCCAGCAGGGAACAATCACTGATATCAGGTTCATACTCTCACTCCTCTTTCCGTTTCAGAACGTATACTTATCCATTTTATTCCTTCGATTCAGCATTGTACCCCCTGTTTCTTAAAATTAACGAAAGATAAATCCTAAGATTTCTAAAGATTTTTTTACAATCTGTAAAATTCCTGTATAATGAAGAGCAGAAAGTTACCGGGCAACATCCGGTACCATGCAATTGCAAATGCAGAGTCTGGACTATCTATTCATGCCAAAACACCTCGCTGGATAGTGGCTACTGAATAGTTACCAGAAGTTTTACGAAAAAGCGGAGGAAAACACATGGAGCAGCAAACCACACAGGTTCTTGTCGTAGACGATAACCCGGAAATTCGTGATATCATACATGTTTTACTGGAAGGGGAAGGTATCCGGGTGACAGAGGCTGCCGATGGCAGTTCAGCCCTTCATTTTCTGGAAAAAGGCAGTTTTGATCTGATCATTCTCGATATCATGATGCCAGGGTTAAACGGATACGAGACCTGCCAGAAGATCCGTCAGCTGACCAACGTACCGATCCTGTTTTTAAGTGCCAGAACTTCTGACAGCGATAAACTTATGGGCTTTTCCAGCGGCGGGGACGATTACCTTGCAAAACCCTTTTCCTATACGGAACTTCTCGGACGCACCAGAGCACTCATTCGCCGTTACCGCATTTATCAGGGAAAATCCCCGACTGCCAGACAGTCAGCATCCAATCTGTTGACCTGCGGCGATCTGTGCCTGGATCCCCGGTCGGAAAAAGTAACTCTGAAGGGTCAGCCGGTAACTCTCACCTCCACCGAGTACCAGATCCTGAAGCTACTGCTTTCCAACCGCAGACAGATTTTCTCTCCACAGCGGCTCTATGAAGCAATCTGGGAGGAACCTTACTATTACGGCGCCGGCAACACGATTACCGTCCATATCCGGAATCTGCGTCAGAAGATCGAACCGGATCCATCGAATCCGGTTTACATAAAAACCACATGGGGAAGGGGGTATCACTGTGATTAAGATCCGACATATCCGAACCAAACTGCTGTTGCTCCTTTTTGCCTCCGCACTGCTCTGCCTCGGTCTTTTTCATACCCTGTGGGCAAACAAATGGTACGTCCTTCACCTGGTCACAGAAACAAATCTTCCCATATCCCTCCCCATTCCGCAACTGGATGAAAATTTCTGGACCATGCTCGGAACAGAAGCTTTAAACTACGATATTCCTGATTCCGAAGCAGATACCGAAGCCGTAAAAAAACTACAGCCATTGTTTGATCAGCTGGATGATTACACCGGTCTCGCTATCTACGGTATGGAAGACGGTATCTACCGCGCCGGCCAATATCCACGCTGTATGGATAAAGAACAGTTTCAGTCCTTCTTTGATATCGGATATCGTCTGACTGACGGGGTGATGGAGCAACAATATGAACGGAATACAAAGTTTAAAAATGGCTACGCAACCGTGATTGTCGACTTTTATCACAGTTCCGTATTTATCTTTCCTTACTTCCTGTTCTCTTTGTTTGTGTCGGTCGGTCTGTTCCTTCTGATCCTGCTGTTTTTTATCAACCGGAAAATGAAGCAGGTTGTGCTTTTAAAGCAGGAGATTCTTCGCATGTCCGCCGGTGATCTCTCCACTCCGCTTGTATCTTCCGGTGTCGACGAGATCGGTGTTCTCTCCCGGGAACTTGACCATCTCCGTCTCACCCTCGATCAGAATATCCGTCAGGAACAGGAAGCACACCAGTCCAACCGGGAACTGATTGCCGCCCTCTCCCACGATCTTCGCACCCCGCTGACTGTTCTCCACGGGTATCTGGACATCCTGCACTTAAACCGGAATCCCGAGATGCAGAATACCTATGTCACCCGCTGCCTGCAAAAAACCGATGATATCCGCAGACTCACCGACCGGATGTTTGAATATGCGCTGGTGTACGACGCATCCGAACCGGAACAGATCCGGATGATCTCTTTTTCGCTTTCCCGGCTTCTCGAACTTTTTCGGGAACAGATGGATTTTCTGGAACTTGCCGGGTTTCACACGGATATATCTTTTCCGGATGCTGACACTTCCGACATTACCACCCCGGACGCACTTACGATTCAGGCAGACCCGGAACTTTGCAAGCGGATCCTGAATAATCTGTTTTCCAATATTCTGAAATATGGCAGCAAACAGGAAACAGTCACGCTTTCCATGCAGCTTCCGCCGGAAATCAACAAAGATGCTGCGCTGTGTCTTGCCTTAAAAAATACTGTGAAATCGGAACATTCCGCATTAGAAAGCAACCGCATCGGTCTCAAGAGCAGTACGCGGAATATGGAGCGGATGGGTGGAAAGCTTGTAGTTTTCCAGACAGATACGCTCTTCAAGGTAACGCTATCCTTCCCGGTCACCGCTCCGTAATCTCTGGCATCAGACACCTTTCATTCTTGATAAATTTTCACCTAAAAAAAGCACGAAACCATCGGATTTTCTGATTCCGACAGCTTCGTGCCTTTCTTTTTTCTGTTTTTATTTTCAGTCTTTATTAAATACTTCTCTGTTCAGGCTGCCTTCCTGATGGCATACGATCGTTGTACATACAGCATCACCGGTGATGTTGACTGCGGTACGGATCATATCCAGGATACGGTCGATACCCATGATCAGGGCGATACCTTCGGTCGGAAGTCCTACGGAATTCAGTACCATCGCCAGAGTTACCAGACCAACGCTTGGCACACCGGCTGTACCGATAGATGCCAGAGTGGCAGTTACGACTACGGTTGCCAGGTTACCCATAGTAAGGGGAATGCCGTAGGCCTGAGCGATAAATACTACTGCCACACCCTGCATGATGGATGTTCCGTCCATGTTAATGGTTGCACCCAGAGGGATAGTAAAAGAAGATATCTGCTTAGATACACCCATTTTCTTACTCAGCGTATCGATCGACATCGGGATCGTCGCATTGGATGTTGCTGTGGAGAATGCAAATCCCATAACCGGCAGAAATTTCTTGATAAACTTGAATGGATTCAGTCTGGTGAAAACAAACAAAAGGATCTGATATACTACCAGACACTGGATCGCCAGAGCCAGTGTTACATTGCCCATATATTTTAACATCGGAGCAAATGCGGAGAATCCAACCGTTGCAAAGGTACGTGCGATCAGGCAGAACACACCGATCGGCGCGATCTTCATGATCGCCATTGTCATCTCCATCATGACATCGTTAAACTGGCTGAAGAAATTTGCCACAACCGAACCTCTGGTTCCCAGTTTTGCCAGCATGATACCGACAAACAGGGCAAATACGATGATCGGCAGCATATCGCCGTTCGCCATGGACTGTACCGGGTTTTTCGGAATGATATTTAACAGAGTATCCACCAGACTGGTGGCTTCTGTAGTGGAAGATACGGTTCCTTTCTGAACAGCATCCATATCAAGACCCCGGCCCGGATTGATCAGCAGAGCACTTCCCAGGGCCACGCATACAGCCAGGGCTGTGGTTACCAGATAGAATCCGATGGTTTTTACACCAACTTTTCCAAGAGTCTTGGTATCTCCGATGGCCATACTTCCGCAGATCAGAGAGCAGAATACCAGAGGTACAACCAGCATCTGCATCAAACGGATGAATCCCTGTCCAACCACATAGAGAACCCCTTCTACGATGACGGTATCTTTGATATAACTGGAAGGAATCCAGTAATGGATCACAACTCCAAACAGAGCTCCGATCAACAGTGCGATGAAGATCTGCGTAGACAGACCAATTTTCTTCTTTGTTTTTTCTGCAGTATTTTTTGCCATTATTCCATCCCTCCTGTCTCATCCAGATATTCTTTCAGGGCTGCCTTCCAGTCTTTCGGCTCTTCGATGCCGGTCAGACGAAGCATCATGTTGTCCAGAACGGAGTAGGTCGGGCGCGCAGAATCCTCGATCACAACCGGATACAGATCCAGTTCTCCGGCTTTTCCGGAATACTCAAGAATCGTTCTTGCAAATTCATATCTGCTGCAGCTTCCCGGGCAGACCACATGGTACAGACCATACTCTTCATTATCAATAAAATAACGGATCACCTTCGCCAGTTCTTTCGCACTGGTCGGCGCCGCATACTGGTTGTTCGGCACTTCCATCGTCTTTCCCTGTCCCACATTGCGAAGCACTTCATCCACAAAATCTCTTCCGATTCCATAGATCCAGGAGCTTCGGATGATCACAAACCGATTTAACAGCTGGGTTAAAATCTTTTCTCCCGCTTCTTTTGATTTTCCATAGATCGTTCTCGGATGCACATTGTCAAATTCATTATACGGAACCCGCGATTCCTTATCAAAGACATCATCAGTAGAAATCTGTATCACTTTCGCATTGACCTCATTGGCAGCCAGTGCCACATTTCTCACACCGATCGCATTGACACGATACGCTTCATCTACATTGTTTTCACATTCCTGTACATCGGTCAGGCCTGCACAGTTGATCACAACATCCGGACGGTTGACATGTACAAACTGTGTCACTTCATCAATCTTTGTGATATCCACTTCCTCGATATCCGTCGGCAGCAACTGGTATTCCACGCCTTCAAGCAGATCGAGCAGTGCGGTTCCGATATGTCCCTCCGCACCGGTAATCCATATTTTCTTCATCTTGTTCCTCCCATTACTTTTCCGGGGTTTCCCTGAGAGATCTGAACATCTGTAACTGCACGCACATGATTATTGCAGATATTCAGACTGGTTGACAGTTTCCTGTTTCTTACGCTTCTTCATTGTGGTTTTCTTACAATCTCATCACATGATCATTTTTTCCACAAAGTCGCCTTTGCATACCATCCCCTCTGCAGAAGCTGTCACTGTCAGCTCCCTTCGTATACAATATCACTAAAAAAGTCCACCAGACCTTTTGTCGTATGCTTGGCAACGAAAATAGCGGCTTGCCTCCCGGCAAGCCGCTAAACATACTTTATTTTACCTGTATTCTGTCGGAAAGTCAATATTTTACATTTTAGTTTCTGTTTGCATTAGTTTCTATTTACTCTCAGATTTCCTTCCAGATAATTTCATTTGCTTCCATATGCAGATTGAAACTTGTTCCATCACCTTTGTAAACAACCGTATCCTGCGGTTCATAGGTGTTGTTTACGATACAGTATTTACCATTCTTTACATAGGCATGTACTTCTACGTTATAGTTGCTGCTGAACCAGCGATGCAGGTTTTCTTCATCGTGTGCAGCCCACAGGATCGCACGGTACAGCACACGGCTGTTTTCAAAGCTGTATGGCAGACCACTGATATAGACACCTCTTCCTTCTCCAAAAGAGTTGACTGCCATCTGCACTTCTTTATCGATCTGACGGAGAATCGTGGTATCCGGCAGAGCATACATGTTTTTCTTTCCTTCTCCGAAGTCCACATCTCCCTTGCAGTCCTCAGTGATAAAGTGGGTATGCTCTTCCCAGTTGTATTTGTCTTTGTTCAGGTCAAATCCATTTTCGCGTTCCACTCCAAGAACACTTCTTAACTGAATGTATTTGCCTTCCCACTGATGACCGGTCGGCTCTCCGATTCCGATAAATCCGCCGCCGTTGTATACAAATTCATTGATCGCAGAAACAATCGTCTCATCCGTCCAGTTGTCCCCACCGGTATATGCGGTATCACCGTCGCCCACATTCAGGATGACGTCGATATCTTTGAGCATATCCGGGTTCTTGCGGATATCATCAAAAGTGATAAACCGTACATCAAACGGTGCACCGCTCAACGCTTCCATGATGCCCGCATAAGAATAGTTCTGTTTATGGTAAATCGCATGATGTACCATATGATTACCCCACGCACGCATCTTACCCCAGCAGTTTAATACGGCTACGGTTTTTACACAGTACGGTGTGGTTCCTTTGATATTTTCATACAGGGTACGGAATTCCTTGCAGACACTTTCCACATAATCGATAAATTCCGGGAACTGTACCGCCAGTTTCAGGTATCCGCCGTAACCGATACGGTCGATCGGTTTTCTTAAGATCGCACGACGCGCGGTTACCCAGTTGACTTTTGCTTCTTTTACCGGATCTCCACCCTCATGGAAGGTATCCGGGAAGAAATACGGAAGGAAACGTCCCTCGGTATATTTGACACCAGGAATATCACTGATCAGACGAAGCGTTGCTCCATTTCCCACAGAACCTACCACGGCGTCCAGTCCTACGGACTTGAACTCATCCATAAACGGCTCCATACCGATCCAGTGATCGCCGAGGAACATCATGGCTTCTTTTCCGTATTCATGCACGATATCTACAAACTCTTTCGCCAGTTTCGTGACTTCTCTTCTCTGGAACGCGGTAAAATCCATGAATTCCTTGGACGGAATCCGGTACATGTTGTTCATGTAACCCTGATCGATGATAAATTCCGGGCGGAACTTATAACCAACTTCCTGTTCAAACTGCTCCAGAATATACGGACTTACCGATGCAGAATAACCATACCAGTCTACATATTTCTCTCTTGCCAGCTCGTCAAAGATCAGTGTGAACTGATGGAAAAATGTCGTGAAACGAACCACATCCACATACGGATGGCTCTCCAGGAATTTTCTCAGACGTTTCTTGGAGTATTCTTTTGTCTTCGGCTGACGGACATCAAACGTGATCTGTTTTTCCACGCCCTGCCAGTCGTTGGTCACCGCATTATACATATGCACCGGATCCCACATAATATAAGCCAGAAAACTTACCGTATAATCATGAAAAGCCTTCGCCGGTTTGATCGTCACATCCCCGGTCTCCTCACTGTAACTCCACTCCGTCACCGGAACCACTTTTCCCGTCGTACGGTCAATGACTTCCCACCATCTCTGGATATCATCATGCGAATTTACCTTTAACATATCCGGATACAGATGATCCATCAGATGAATCGACAGCTCACCCTTTGTCGCTGTATGGAACGATGTCATAATATACATCTGCTGAATCTCATCCGGATTCGCCTTCGCCCATGCATTATCTTTTCTGGTTGTATAATATGTTGCGTATACCTTCGCATCCACCTTCTTCAATTCTTCCGGATAATCGGTACCATCGCAGTCACGAATCGCATCTGCCCCCCACCGTTTCACCAGCTCCAGTGTCTCCGGTACGACATCCACATCAGTCGGAATCGTTACTCTGCCCGTTGTACACTCTTTACCCATAACACACACCTCTCCCTTTCTTTATTATCACTCTCGGAACCTTACCAATTCCGCTTATATCCAATCCCAAATCATAAATCACCAGAAATAACTGCCGACAATGACCTTTTCCCCTATCTGTCTCTCACTGCCGGCAGTCCTATTCCAGTCTGCATCAGACAGGCGGCTGTTTCCCGTCCGCTGCACTAAATTCATTATATCCAATCCCCACCATTCTTTCTATGCTACTTTTGTTTCAAACATTAGATATCTTGCGGTATAAGCGATTCTTTGCTATACTGACATATATAAATGGAAAAATTTCGTCCGTCTATCAACTAACCTACAAGGAGGCTTTCACATGTCCACCCTATCCTATTCCTTAACAGACTTATCCCCCGAACACCAGCCGCCCCACCAACACCTCCGCTATGTAACCTCCTCCTCCTTCGGCTCCGACTGGAACAGCGTCCTCCACTCCCACGACTGCACCGAACTCTTCTACGTGACCGACGGCGAAGGATGGCTGTGCACCGACGAAACCCGGATCCCCCTACGAAAAAACACCCTCGTCATCGTCAACCCCAAAGTCCACCATACCGAACGCTCCTCACCAGAAAAAAAAATGCACTATATTGTGCTTGGAATCGATAACCTCCAGTTTTGCTTCCACGAAGGAGAAACCTTCTCCCCCTTCCAGATCTTCCAGCTCTCCTCCCACCGGGAGATGATCCTCTCACTCCTGCACGCGATCCTGGAAGAACTGCAAAAAAAACAGACTTCCTATGAGGAAGTCTGCCAGCATTACCTATCCATCCTGCTGTTGCAGCTCCACCGGATCACCGGGGAGGAATTTTCCTTTGCGCCGCCAACCGATATTCCGTATGAATGTCAGCGCGCCAAAGCCTACATCGAAGAGCACTTCCACGAACCGGTAACACTCGAGCGGATCGCAGCCATCGTCCACTGGGATAAATACTACCTCTCCCATCAGTTTTCTGCTGCCTTCTCCGTCTCGCCGATCAACTACCTGCTGCAACTGCGGATCGCCCACAGCAAACGATTGTTGTGTGACACCGATTACTCCATCACACAGATCGCCGAGTCCAGTGGATTTTCTTCGCAGAACTATTTTACACAGGCATTTAAAAAACTGGTAGGTGTCTCTCCACGAACCTATCGACAGGAACACCAGAAGTAAAAACAAAAAAATCAGATGCATTACAGATTTCTCTGTATTCTGCATCTGATTTTCTGTTTTTAAATCAATTTCCTGCCTGAGCAACTATACACACAGCCACTCCATCGCCACAGCAGCTTCCGAATCCCTTAGATTCTTGTAACTCCCGTATCTCTTGCAGCCTTTGCAACCGCCTCTGCAACTGCTTTTGCCACCCGTTTGTCAAACGGATTCGGAATGATATACTCTGCATTTCTCTCTTCGTCCGTGATAATATTTGCGATCGCATATGCAGCGGCTACCTTCATCTTATCATTGATATCGCTCGCTCTCACATCCAGCGCGCCACGGAAGATACCCGGGAATGCCAGTACATTATTGATCTGGTTCGGAAAGTCACTTCTTCCGGTTCCGATCACAGCTGCACCTGCAGCCTTTGCCTCTTCCGGCATAATCTCCGGTGTCGGGTTTGCCATCGGGAAAAGAATCGGATTCGGAGCCATTGTGCGAACCATTTCCTGTGTCACCGTTCCCGGTGCGGATACACCGATAAATACGTCTGCCCCCTTGATCACATCTGCCAGACTTCCTTTTTCCATGTTCTGGTTGGAGATCTCAGCCATCTCCTCTTTCTCTTTGTTCAGTCCTTCACGGCCTTTGTAGATCGCACCCTTCCGGTCACACATGATCACATTTTTCAGACCCATGCTGATCAGCAGTTTGATGATCGCGATACCGGCTGCACCTGCTCCGGAAGTTACTACTTTGATCTCATCAATCTTCTTTCCGACTACTTTCAGCGCATTGATCATGGCCGCCATCGTTACCACTGCGGTTCCGTGCTGGTCATCGTGAAAGATCGGAATATCACAGCACTCTTTTAACTTGTGCTCGATCTCAAAACAACGCGGTGCGGAAATATCTTCCAGATTGACTCCACCGAAACTTCCCGCCAGCAGGCTGACGGTCTTTACGATCTCGTCCACATCTTTGGTTCGCACACACAGCGGAAATGCATCCACATCGCCAAATGCCTTAAACAGACAGCATTTTCCTTCCATAACCGGCATACCGGCTTCCGGTCCGATATCACCCAGTCCCAGTACGGCACTTCCGTCTGTGACAACCGCTACCATATTGTGACGGCGGGTATATTTATAAGAAAGATTCACATCCTCTGATATTTTGATGCAGGGTTCTGCAACACCCGGTGTATAGCAAACAGCCAGATCTTCCGGTGTTTCCAGTTTTGCACGACTGATCACTTCAATTTTTCCAGCCCATTTTTCGTGTTCCTGTAAAGCGAATTCTTTGTTATCCATGTTTCTTCCTCCTGCATATATTCTGGTTTCATTTTTTCCATTAGTATTTTACTTTCTTTCCCAAAAAGATGCAATCAAAAAGAACGGAATGAGAAAAAATGTCAGGAACGGATTCCCAAAATCGAAATATCATTTTTTTCTTGACTATCCTTTTCTTTTTCTGCTAAAATACAGAAGTTGTAAAAATCAAATAGAAAACACAAGCAAGACAATAAATGTCACCTGTCCACTGTCAGACGGACGGGCGCGTTTGTTGTCTTTTTTTGTTGGAAAGAATCAAACATGATTATTACAACGAACACAAAACCAGAAAACGAAGGAACAAAAAATGCCTAAAACACGAGGAGAATCTATCTTTTTTACATCGATCACCGCATGGATGATGGTCTATGTCATGACTCTATACAACACGGTACTCGCAACCGGAACTTTTACAAATCTCACCTTTTTTATTGCGCCGAAAAATATGTGGATTGAATATATTATCATCGGATTACTTGCTTATTTCGTATCCGGCCATCTGGCAAAAATGTGTGCTTTCCGCGTCGTGCAGCCGGGAGACCGACCAATCTTTATTATTTTTGCAATCCAGACCTTCACGGTTATCTGGCAGGTTGCATTCGCCAGTGTGATCAGTGTATTTCACGGACACGTTGGACGGGTGGTCCTGATTTTCCTAGGACTTAGCTTATCTTTGCGTTACCAGCGGCTGCCTCCCCCGTGTCTCTGGAATCCGTTTCGTCTCCTTAGCCAAAATTCTTTACTTTACACACCCCACAATAATCTCCTCACACCTCTCATACCCAATCCGTGAACTGTTCAGACACACCGTATAATTACTCGCCTTCCCCCACTTCTGCTCCGTATAAAAATTATAATTCGTCATACGCCTCTTATCGATATCCGTCATCATCCTGACAGCCTCCTGCTCGCTCACATGATACAACCGACAGATCCTCTCCACCTTTTCCGGCAAATCCCCATAAATAAACACATTCAGCACATCATCCCTGTCCTTCAAAATAAAATCCGCATTTCTTCCAATTATCACACACGATTCCTTCTCTGTCAGTTCCAGAATCACCTTTCTCTGTGTTTCATACACAAGATCCTCTACGGATTTCCCCGTAATATCACGTCCGGCAAATGCATAAGCAAACAACCCTTTCTTCGGGGACAATTCCGCACTTTCCCTGATATATTCCGGTGCTAACCCGGACTTTTCCGCAATCTGACCAATGATATTTTTATCATAGCAGGCAAATCCAAGTTTCTTTGCCACTTCTTCTCCGATAAACCGTCCGCCACTTCCGAACTCCCTGCTGATTGTAATGATTTTTTTATCCATCCCTGCTTCCTCCTTAGCCTAAAACATCCACTTTATTTTTTCTGATCTTCTTCAGGAATCCATAACCGGCCAGACACGCAACCGCCTCCGTAATCGGAAATGCCCACCAGATCAGTGACACACCCATCTGCCCATTTCTGACAAATACCGAAAAGATCCCTGCCAGCGGTAAGATCAGTACCAGTTGTCTCAGAAGAGAAATCACCAGCGATTCCACACCGCCGTCCAGCGCCTGATAAATGCCCTGATACGCAACATTGATTCCGGCAAATAAAAAGCTGACAGAAATTACCCGCATCGCACTGATAAAATACTCTTTTGACGATCCGGCATTAAACAGTGTGGCAAATGCTCCAGGGAAAATCTCCGTAATTGCAATACCCAGAATCATTAAAACAATCGTATACATCAGGCCATACCGGATTCCATCCTGAATCCTCTTTTTGCTCCGCATTCCGTAAGCAAATGCGATAATCGGAGTGATCGCATCACGCAGTCCAAAAGCAAGAAACAGAACAAACTGCTGCACCTTATAAAACAAACCATACGCTGTCTGTGCAGACGGATTGAATTTCAGGATCAGGTTCATCACATAAACCATAATCGACATCAGTGCCTGTGCAATGATCGCCGGAAGACCGATCGCATAGATTTCTTTGATAATTTTTCCGTCCGGTTTCATGTATTTCACATCGTGTGCAAATTCTTTGTTCAGTTTTATATGGAAAATAAATAACAGCACTGCGGAAACCACCTGTCCGATCACGGTCGCATAAGCAGCACCTTTTACCCCCATCTCCGGGCACGGTCCGATCCCGTAGATCATGATCGGATCCAGGATAATATTGATCACTGCACCAGTCACCTGTCCAATCGTGGAATACAGAGATCGTCCTGTTGCCTGCAGTAACTTTTCAAACAGCGAAAAGAAGAGGATTCCAAAAGAAATCACACAGCATATTCTCAGATAACTGACTCCCATCTCAAGCACTTCTGCATCTACGGTCTGTGAAGAAATATATGCCTTCACACCGAAAATACCAAACAACAGGCAGACTGCATAAATAACGACTCCCAGAAACAAACTGTTTCCCGCTACCTTTGCCGCCTTTTTACGATTTCCCTGTCCCAGTGTCCGCGCCAGAAGCGCATTCGTTCCCACACCAGTTCCGATTCCCACCGCAACCATCAGCATCTGAACCGGAAATACCAGCGTGAGTGCATTTAACGCCGCTTCACTGCCCACTTTCATATTTCCCACAAATGCACTGTCCACAATATTGTAGACCGCCTGCAATGCCATCGACAGGATCATCGGAATCCCCATCCGGATCATCAGCTGATTCACCGGCATATCCTTCATCTTGTTACTTTCTGCCATTTTGTTTTCCATCCTCCCTTTTTCGCACAAAAAAAGTGTGTGCTTATCCGATAAGTTGGACTTACGCTGATAAGCTACACACTTTTTTATGACAATGATTCGATTTTTTAAAAAAACGAGTAACCGGAAACTGGATTTACGCTCGCCTGGCCACTCGTTTGCTGTCATTATATTGCCTGTTTTTCAAAAAGTCAAACAAAAATTTATATGCTCTATAAATTACTTTCCTGTTTATTCGATGCTCTTCTCAGATAATCTCCTATCCCGGTAATGCACAGCAAGGTTACAACAAGAAACGCCCCGGGAATCAGAATGATCCACCAGCCATCGGTGAGCAATGCTTTTTCCGACAGTGACAGCATGCTTCCCCATGAAATAATCTCCAGTGGCAACCCAATCCCCATAAAACTCAACGTAGATTCTTCCACAATCGCACTTCGAATATTCATAACCACCATGAACATAATGGACGATAAAAAGTTAGGAGCAAGATGTTTCCGGAGAATATAGAAAAAACCGCCACCCATGCATCTGGCTGCAACTACATATTCATTGCTTCTTAGCTGACGTACTTCTGTTCTTACTACTTTCGCTATACTGGTCCAGCTTGTAACTCCTATAACCAACGACAGACTCAGCACATTTGCCTTCCCCAGAATCGCCTGCAGAAAAATAACCAAAAGCAGATTGGGAATACTCAGCAAAATCTCTGTCATTCTCATAAGTAACATATCCAGCCATTCCGGTGCCAGACCACTGACAGTTCCAAAGATAATCGCAATACCGGTTGATATCATTGTTGCCACAAATCCTATAAACAACGACTGTCGTCCACCGTACCATATCATGGAGAAAATATCTCTCCCCATGGTATCTGTCCCAAACAGAAATTCCCTGCATGGAGCAACGGTATAATTTTTCAGATCCATATAGGACGGATCTTTTGGCATGATCCATTTACAGAACAGACATCCACCAGCGATTATCAGAAGAATAATGACAGACAGCCAGGGAACTCCCTGATACCATCTGTTTTCTTTTTCCGGTGCCTGACGTTCCAGAAGTTCCGGTCTTACACCGACAATTTCAAACGGATCATTCATGTTCCCTCACCTCCTGTATATCCGGCTGTCTGCTGATGCGGATGCGCGGATCGATTCGCTCATTGAGAATCTGTGCTGCCATATTACAGACAATCACTATGATCCCGGACAACAAGCTGACCACCATCAGCAGATTATAATCCTTATAACGGGCACTTTCATAAGCCAGCGTACCGATTCCCGGATAGGAAAAAACAGTCTCCACCACATACGTTCCACCCATGATATGTGCTACGGAAATTGCCATAATGCTCAGATACGACGGCATAATATTTCTCAGACAATGTGTGATCATGATCCGTGATTTTTTCATTCCCTTTGCCTTCGCCAGCAGCACGTAATCCGCACGGACTTCATCCAGCATTTTGTTTCGGACCATATAGCCATAATACCAGAGATGTTCTGTCACGATAACCGCTAATGGAAGAATCATATGCACGATACGATCGGAAAGATTGTTTTCCTGCCCCACCGCATATGCTCCTGAGCTTGGCAGCCATCGAAGAGAAACAGAAAACACAAGAATCAGTACCAGCGCCAGCCAGAACTCCGGTACACAGCTGATTACGGTTCCCACTTTACAGATCATACGGTCTGTCCATCCGCCTTCTTTCCATGCACATACAATGCCCAGAAGCAACGACCCAAAAAATATGATCAAAAAACCAATGCCACCGAGGACCAGTGTATTGCCGATTCTGCTTTTGAGTACCTCCAGAACATCCATTTTATATTTATATGAAATTCCAAAATTCCCATGAAATGCCTGTCGGATCCATCTGGCATACTGTACAGATATTTTATCATTCAGACCAAGTTTCTCTTCCGCCCATTCCCTTTCTTCCGGGCTCATCTTTTCCACGCGTTCTCCATAATAAGAAACCAGTGGATCCCCAGGTGCAAGTCTGGATACATAAAATGTTACAAGAGACAGTACACATACGCTGATTATGAAAATAAGCACCTTTTTCCCATAATATAATATCCGCTCACCCCTCATAGCACTTCATCACCCTTCTGTTTCGTTCTTTCCTCGGATCCGGTACGGGAATTGCTGCCAGCAATGCTTTTGTATACTCATGGTCCGGATGTGAAAACACATCCTCCGTGGTTCCTTCCTCCACAAGTTTTCCATGATACATAACCCCGGTTCGATTGCACAAAAACTTCACCATCGAAAGATCATGTGCAATAAAGAGAAACGAAAATCCCTGCTCTTTCTGCAATTTCCGGAACAGATTGATCATCTGTGCCTGGATAGAGACGTCCAGTGATGCAATCGGCTCATCTGCTACGATCAGATCCGGCTTTGCAAACAACGCGCGCGCAATCGCTACCCGCTGTCGTTGCCCGCCGGACAGTTCATATGGATGTTTTTCCAGATAGCTTCCGTCAAGTCCTACCATCTCCAGCTGTTTTTCTATTTCCTTTTTATCTGTACGGATTTTCCGCGACTGAATACGCAGTGGCTCTGCCACGATATCTCCGACTTTCATTCCCGGATTCAGACTGGAAGCCGAGTCCTGAAAAATCATCTGCCGTGTCAACTGCAACATTTTCCTGTTTTTTTTGAATTCCCCGTTTTTACAGACAGGGATCCCTTTATAATAGATTTCTCCTCCGGATGGTTTGTATATATTCATAATACAGCGTGCCACTGTGGATTTCCCGGATCCGGATTCTCCTACCAGACCGTAAATTTCCCCTTTCTTTATCTGAAAAGAAACATCGTTTACTGCTTTTACTTTCATTTTTCGATTCGGACGGAACACATGCGAAAGATGCTGCACATCCAGTAAAATATCATTTTCCATCTCTTCGTCCTCCCGTCGGAACCTTCACCTTCGGTGCCCGCTCATCCAGCAGCCAGGTAGCCGCATAATGGGTATCTGTAATCCGAAACATAGGAGGCTCTTTTTCATAGTCTATTCTCATTGCATATACGTTTCTCTCCGCAAATGCATCACCCTTTGGCGGATGAATCAGGGTAGGCGGCATGCCCGGCAGTGTCGGGAGCCATTCTTTTCCTTCTGACAGAACAGGCAGTGACTGTAACAGTCCCCAGGTATATGGATGCCTTGGATCATAAAAAATCTCCTCCGCCGTTCCGATTTCCACAATTTTTCCCGCATACATAACCGCCACACGGTCTGCTACTCCGGCTACAACCCCTAGATCATGGCTGATAAACACAGTTGCCATCTCCAGTTTTTTCTGGATCCGCCGGAACACATCCAGAATCTGTGCCTGAATCGTCACATCCAGCGCAGTCGTAGGCTCGTCGGCAAACAGAATCTTCGGATTACCGGCAAGTGCAATTGCCATAACTGCTCTCTGACGCATACCCCCGGAAAATTCATGAGGATACTGACGGATCCTTTCTTCCGGTGTGTCTATTTCCACCAACTGCATCAGTTCTATAACTCTTTTTCTGATCTGTCCTCTCGACATTTTTTTATTATGGATCCTCACCGCCTCCCCGATCTGTTTTCCGACTGTGATCGTCGGATTCAGAGATGTCATCGGATTCTGAAAAACCATAGAGAACAGTTCTCCCCGCAGCCTCGACATATTTTTTTCCGTATAATCTGTAATATCCACTCCGTTCACCAGTATTTTCCCGGACTTGATTTTTGCCGTCTTCGGGAGTAATTTCATAATGCTCTTGCATAATGCACTTTTCCCGCATCCGGATTCTCCCACAATTGCCAGAACTTCCCCTTTTCGCACAGTAAAACTTACATCCCGAACCGCCTCCACTTCACCGGCATCTGTAAAAAAGCTTACCGACAGATGTTCTGTCTTCAGTAACTCACTCATTGCTAACCTCTCAGAACTGCATAAAGAGACTGTTTCCAGTCTCTTTGCAACTCTCATCTTTCCTTTTTATTCCGTAATTTCCCAGTCCTGAATATTCCAGAAAATACCAACTCCATGATGTCCAAGTACGGTCTGCTCCGAAATTCCTTTGATATCCGAATCCGCCACATAATTGGCATCAATATAACAGATAAATGCATATGCCGGATCCTTTGCCAGTTCTTCCTGGAACAAATCATAATATTTCGCACGGGTTTCCTGATCTTCATACTGTCTCGCCAGAGTCAGATATTCATCCACTTTTTCATTGGAATAACCGGAATAATTAGCCCCCTTATCTGTACCAAAAACCTTATAGGTATGGTCATCTGCATCAAACGGGCTTCCCCATCCGATCAGACATGCCATCTGTCCACCCCAGTCCATCTGCGCCGGGATATCTACTGTACAGTTGATGCCGATTTCCTGCAACTGCTGTGCCGCTGCCTGGGCGATATCGATTCGATCCTGTTCGCCTGACATAACACTGATCACAAAACCGATCTCTTCCCCGTTTCTTTCATAGAAGCCATCATCACCCATGGTACATCCTGCATTCTCAAGAATCTCTTTTGCCTTTTCCGGATTATAATCATAATGTTCCACATTCTCATCATTGTAGATATTTCTCTGCAATGGACCATAAGCCGGCATTCCCTGACCCAGAAGCACTGCATCAATAATTGCCTGCCGGTCAATACCATAACATACTGCCGGAATAATATCTTTATTTTCCGTCCAGTAATCGTTGCCGAAATTAAACATAATACCACGATAATCCGAAGTCGTCATATCATAGCAGGTATAATCTTCTGCATCCTTAAAACTCTGTGCATTTTTCGGATCTAACAGAGCCATATCAATCTCACCGGACTGTAACTGTACTGCCTGTGTATTGTCATCCTCTACAATCTTAAAGATTACTTTATCGATTTTCGGACTGCCAAGGTAGTAATCTTCATTTTTCACCATGACAATTGACTGCCCTGCATCCCAACTTTCCAGTTTATATGGACCTGTTCCTATCGGATGACGGAAGAAATCCGACTCCTGCATATCTTCTCCATCCAGAAGATGTTTTGGCAAAATCGCCATTGTCATATATTCCAGAAATGCCACATTTGGTTCTGCCAGTTTAAAGGCGATCGTCCGGTCATCCGTGACTGTAATTTCCTGCACATCTTCATAATTTGGTGCATTCTCCGATCCGTTGTCCGGATCCATGATCGCTTCTATTGTAAATTTTACATCGTCTGCCGTAAATGGTTCCCCATCATGCCATTTAATTCCATCTCTGATGTGGAATGTATAGGTATAAGTATCTTCATCATAATCCCAGCTTTCTGCAAGCCCAGGCACCACCTGATCATCCGCATCATGAGCGGTCAGACCATTAAACAACAGTACATTAATCTCACAGTGTTCGTCCATCGCCGGATTGATCCGTGTATAATCTCCGGATCCGTAGACCAGCGTAGATTCTTCTGTATTTTCTGCTTCTTCTTCCGGTTCATCACCTGCTGTTTCCTCATTCTCCGTCTTCGTTTCCGCAGTGTTCCCTGTTTCTGATGCACCCCCACAGGCCGCCAGAGATATCACCAGACCTACTGCAAGCAATACCGCAACCATTTTCTTCTTCATATGTTTCCCCTTTCTGATTTCTGTAAAAAGAAAGGAAAGGAATCTTTCCCGGATTTCTTTCCTCACTTCTGACATTATTTGCTTTCCCTTCCATACTGCTTATAGATGCGGAGGAAGCAGTACGGTCTGAGCGAACTTACAACCTATTTCTGTTGTGTGCCTATCATAACCTGTCTTTTCTCTCCTCGCAAGCCCCCTGTGGGGTTATATTTTTATCCTTTTTTCAACCGATATTTTCGCACTTTTTTCTTTTTTATATCCTCATCCGGGGGATAGACAATGAAAAAAAGCCGTCCTCCATAGTTTTCATCCATGAAGGACAGCTCCCCTTTTATTTACCGTTCCACAATCTTCAGATCCCAGCCTCCGATTTCCAAAACCTGTCCATCAGTAACTGCAGCCTTTCTAAACAATTCCTCTCCATCAGTGCCATGATAAATCACATTCCGTACTTCCGGCGAATAGTTCAGATAATATACAACTTCTTTTCCAAGATCATTTGTCCCCTTCTTGATAATCACCGGGAACTCCACTTCCTGTTCCATACCCCACAATCCTGCATCCTTCAACACATCCGTAAGGATCTCCCGAAGCATCGCATCACCGGTCCAGCAGCCGAGATAAGTAGCCGTTCCCTTTCCATACGCATTTCTCGTCACTGCCGCATACCGCTTCCAGTTATAATGATCATAAGAAGCAAGCACCTGTGCCCCTTCCGGGTTCACCAGTTCCATAAAATTTTTCAACTCATTATCTTCACAGTGATACGTCTCTCCTGACAGTTTTACCTGTTTCGGGAACGTAAAATGGCTGTAGGAAATACCCAGACACCGATCCAAAATATGCGGCTGGCTGTCGTGGAACACCTTCAGATTCTCATCCGTAAAACCGGTCTTAAATGTCGTAAACAGATGACCGCCCGCTGCCACATAATCATTGATCTTCTGAAGCAGGGCTTCCGGTGCTGCGTACAGTGCCGGCACTACCAGCAGATCATACTGCGCAAAACTCTCTGTTTCCGGCCACAGGAAATCACATTCCACATTCAGTTTATATAACTGATCATAGACATAACGAACTACATCGTTGTACTTGCATGCACCGCCACCGCCTGCGGTTCCGTCAATCGGAAACCAGTCCAGAGCCGTCTGCGCTTCGTTGCTCACCAGGAAACCAACCTTATTGTGCTTTTTCAGATTCACCAGATGACTTCCCAGCTCCGCAAATTCCTTACCGATCACTTTCGCAGAACGGTAGGTATCATTTTCCTTAAAATCATGACTCAACAGTCCCTTCCAGTAAGTTTCAAATGAGTTATGAATCGAATGCCAGTGCCAGTATTCCACCATATTTGCTCCGGAAGCCAGATGGCTGAATGCCTGCAGACGAAGCTGTCCGTCATACGGAACCCATCCCGGGAATCCCTGCGCTTCTGTCTCCAGGACAAAATAATTATCTTCTTTCAGCGAACGGGTACTGTCCCCGCCATAGGATATCTCCGCACCGGTCAGCTCGTCCTGTGTCGGATGATAAATATCCACACCTGCTACCGTCAGCGCCCTCGCCGCATGCTTGTGATCCACCATCGGCTGTACCCCGTAGGAATACCCTCTCCAGTCAAAATCAAAGTTATGCGTGATAAACTGGTCTTCCCTCGCATACTCCTTCACAATATCCGCCTGCCATTGCAGATAATCATCCACCAGTGTTCTCTGGAACTTCTGGAATTCCGCACCGAGACTTCCATTGATCGTTCCGCGCACATCCGGGAAATCCTCCCACGCATTGATCCGGTTGCTCCAGTAATCCAGTCCAAACGCCTGATTCATCGCGTCCAGATCGTCGTTAAATTTCGTCCTCAGATATTTTACAAACTGCTCCTGCACATTTTTTCCCGCAGTGTCATAATATTTCGTCTCATTATCCAGCTGGAAGCCGATCACACATTTTCTGTGTGCAGACACTTCCATCAGCTTGCGGATCACGCGCTCACCATAATAGCGATATACCGGGTGCGTGATATCCATAATCTGACGCGCCCCATAGATACCCGGTCCCTTCTTTGTGGTTGCCAGTACATCCGGGTGGGATTTTACCATCCAGGTCGGAATTGCGTACGTCGGCGTTCCGATAATGACAGAGATTCCCGCCCCTTCCATCGCATCCAGCACGCGCGTCACATGGCTGAAATCAAATACACCTTCCTGCGGTTCACAGGTGCTCCAGGTTGACTCCGCGATACGGACCAAATTGATCCCTGCCGCTTTCATCATTTCCACGTCTTTCTCTAACCGGTCACACGGCATATACTCATCATAATATGCCACCCCATACAATAATTTGTCCATTCGATAACCCTCTCTTTTTCTCATTTTCATGTAACTGTTCAGTACCTTCACAGTTACGAGCCAAAATGCATTTAAAATCACCTTCGGTGATGGCATTTTGGCTTGTATGTCTCGGGATTTTGGCATATTCATGCCAAAACACCTCGCGGGATACTACCTACTGAATAGTTACATTTTCATTATTTTAATTTTACCTGTTGTATGGTCATCCGGTCAACTGTGTCCATACATGTTTCAAAAAAATAATGCCAAAATCGAAAAAGCCGCACCAACTTTCTCTGTCAGTACAGCTTCTTTCTCTGATACCGGATTGTTCCGCACTCTCACAATCCTATCCTATAAAACACTCCCCACCAGATACACCACAAACGCAGCCACCCAGGCGATCACGCATTGCCCGATCACAACACCGACCGCCCATCTGCTTCCAAGTTCCCTCTTGATGGATGCGATTGCCGCCACACACGGTGTATACAAAAGACAGAACACCAGCAGGCTCGCTGCCGATACCGGTGTGATACAGCCAAGCAGTGCTGCGGTCTGTCCAAACAGTACGGACAACGTAGATACCACACTCTCCTTCGCCATAAATCCGGTGATCAGCGCCGTGGATATCCTCCAGTCGCCAAATCCCATCGGTGCAAATACCGGTGCGACCACACTTGCCACAGTCGCCAGGATACTTTCCTGCGAATCACTGACGATATTCAAATGACCATCAAAGGTCTGTAAGAACCAGATCACCAGTGTTGCCATAAAGATCACAGTAAACGCACGCTGCAAAAAGTCTTTTGCCTTATCCCACAGAAGGTGTCCCACATTCTTGGCTCCCGGCATCCGGTAATTGGGCAGTTCCATCACGAACGGTACAGCATTGCCTTTAAAAAGAGTCCCACGGAATACCAGTGCCATCAGGATACCCATCAGAATACCGCCAAAATACAAAGCGATCATCACCAGTGCGCTATGCTTCGGGAAAAATGCCGCCGCAAAAAAAGCATAGATGGGAAGCTTTGCCGAACAACTCATAAACGGTGTCAGAAGAATCGTCATCTTACGGTCACGTTCTGAAGGCAACGTTCTGCTCGCCATAACTCCCGGTACTGTACATCCAAAACCTACCAGCATCGGTACGATACTTCTTCCGGAAAGTCCGATCTTTCTGAGCAGCTTATCCATCACAAAAGCCACCCTTGCCATATATCCGCTGTCTTCCAGCATAGATAAAAAGAAAAACAGTGTAACGATGATCGGCAGGAAACTCAGGACACTTCCCACGCCGGTAAAGATTCCATCCATTACCAGAGACCGAAGGACACTGTTGACATTCGCTGCCCCCATCCACTGATCCACCAGACCTCCCAGCGCATCGATACTTACTTCCAGGATATTCTGTAAAAAAGCACCGATCACTCCAAAAGTCAGGAAAAATACCAGCCCCATGATCGCGATAAAACACGGAATCGCCGTGTATTTTCCGGTGAGTATCTTATCGATCTTCACACTTCGCAGATGCTCTTTACTCTCCCGTGGTTTGACCACTGTCTCATCGCAGATATTTTCAATGAAATCAAATCGCATGTGCGCAATTGCCGCCGCCCGGTCAAGACCACGCTCTGTTTCCATCTGTTTCACGATATGCTCCAGCATCTCTTTTTCATTCTGATCCAGTTTCAATGCCTCGAGAATCAGCGTATCCCCTTCTGCCAGCTTCGCCGCCGCAAAACGGACAGGTATCTGTGCTGCCTTTGCATGATCTTCGATCAGATGCATGATCGCATGCAGACATCTATGTACCGCACCACCATCTTCATTGGCATCACAGTAATCTATCTCCTTTGGCCGTTCCTGATATTTTGCCACATGCAGAGCATGGGCTACCAGTTCATCAATACCTTCATTCTTCGCCGCCGAAATAGGAACCACAGGTATCCCCAGCATCTCTTCCATCTGGTTGACCAGAATCGATCCGCCGTTTTCCCGTACCTCATCCATCATATTCAAGGCAAGCACCATCGGAATATCCAGCTCCATCAGCTGCATGGTCAGATACAGATTCCGCTCAATATTGGTAGCATCCACAATGTTGATGATTCCTTTCGGATGTTCATTCAGCACAAAATTTCTTGTAACGATCTCCTCACTGGAATATGGGGACATGGAATAGATTCCCGGAAGATCGGTCACCAGTGTGTTTTCTTTTCCCCGGATAGTTCCATCTTTTCGGTCCACCGTTACTCCCGGAAAGTTACCCACATGCTGACTGGATCCGGTCAGCTGATTAAACAGTGTGGTTTTTCCACAGTTCTGATTCCCTGCAAGTGCAAATGTCAGCACCTCTGTATCCGGCAAAGGATGTTCCGTTTCCTTCTCATGATATTTACCACCCTCTCCAAGTCCCGGATGGGGGATTACTGTTCGTTCTTTTTTTTCCGGTTTTACCTGTCCGGCATCCCGTATATTTTCAATCTCGATTTTCTCCGCATCTGCAAGACGCAGTGTCAGTTCATAACTGTGAATCCGCAGTTCCACCGGATCTCCCATGGGAGCGTACTTTACTACTGTTACCTCTCCCTGTGGGATCAGTCCCATATCCAGAAAATGCTGACGCAGCGCCCCTTCTCCGCCTACCGAGCGAATCGTTGCTGTCTTTCCTACCGGTAAATCTCTTAATGTCATGACTGCATTCCTCTTTTCTTTATTTTCTTGCTGTCATCCGTCCGAAGGTTTCCAGAATCTCAAAATCCTCCCGACAACTATGTAGATTTTATCCTTAATGATAATATTTATCAATAGAAAACCCCAAAATATCTCCAAAAAGTATCTGAACCCTCCTTATTCTTGCTTCCTTTTTTTCTTTTCTCATGATATGATTGCATATGTTACGCTGTTTGGTATCTGTGTGTCTGTTGAACAGTTGTCTTTTACCGATATTACTATGAAGGGAAGGGATTTTATGAAAAAGACACAGCTTAAAAATTCTCTGCTTCTGCTGCTGACAGCCACCATCTGGGGTGTGGCTTTCGTAGCTCAGAGTGTTGGTATGGATCACGTGGGTCCGTTTACTTTCAACGCTGTTCGAAGCATCATCGGAGGAATCGTCCTGATTCCATGCATTTTCTTTCTGGATCACAGAAAATCCACCCAAAAAGAGGAACTGCCATCGCCTCAACAACAGGTAGAACAGACCGGTACACTGATTCTCGGCGGTGTCTGCTGCGGTATTCTTCTGGCACTTGCCAGCAGTTTTCAGCAGATGGGCATCCAGTATACAACGGTCGGACGTGCAGGATTTATCACTGCCTGCTATATTGTTATCGTTCCGATTCTTGGCCATTTCTTTCTGAGGAAAAAATGCGGCGCCACCATCTGGATCGCTGTTGCACTTGCACTGGCAGGACTGTATCTGCTTTGCATCACAGACGGTTTTTCCGTTGGAAAAGGGGATCTGCTGGTCATGGTATGTTCCCTGCTGTTTTCCTTACATATTCTGGTAATCGACTATTTTTCGCCCAAGGTTGACGGTGTGAAAATGTCCTGTATCCAGTTTTTTGTCTGCGGATTCTTATGTGCGATCCCGGCTGTCTTTACGGAACCTATCGTATTGGCAGATATCTTTGCCGCCTGGGCACCGATTCTTTATGCCGGTGTGATGTCCTGCGGTGTTGCGTACACCCTGCAGATCATCGGACAGAAAGATATGAACCCGACTGTGGCTTCTCTGATCTTAAGTCTGGAATCCTGCATCTCGGTACTGGCAGGCTGGATCCTTCTGAACCAGAAGCTTTCCGCACGGGAGTTATCAGGATGTGTGCTGATGTTTGCAGCGATCATTCTGGCACAGCTTCCCTCCGGGAAAAAAGCATAATATGTTTGTCCCACCGGATGCTTTTCTCTGTAAAATCTGAAAAGCTCCCGGTATTTTTTATGAACATGATTTTGAAGAAAACAGGCACCAATTCAGTCGGTGGCCATGTTTTTTGCCAAAATCCCGATACATACAAGTCAAAATGCCATCACCAAAGGTGATTAGAAATGCATTTTGGCTCGTAACTGTGAGGGTACTGAAGAGTTACGAAATTTGTAAATGGCAGATTGAGTAATTAAATTTCAAAAAAGGGTTGACGAATCATCTGTAACCAAGTATGATTATAAACAGATTCGCACTGCAACGCGTTGAAGTGCAAAATTCTTTATTTTTTATGGAGGCTTTTGAAATTATGGAAATGGATATGGAATTCTTACGGAAACTACCAACCCCGAAGGAGTTAAAAGAACAGTTTCCGGTAAGTGAAAAAATAGCAGCAATCAAAGAGGATCGCGACAGACAGATCCGTGAAATCTTCGAGGGAAAAGATGACCGGCTTCTGCTGATCATCGGACCTTGTTCCGCCGACAATGAAGATGCGGTGATCGATTACATCAGTCGGCTTCGTACCGTACAGGATAAGGTCGCAGATAAGATTTTTATGATTCCGCGTATCTATACAAACAAACCGAGAACGATCGGCATGGGCTATAAGGGAATGTTGCACCAGCCGGATCCGGAGAAAAAAGAAGATATGTTAAAGGGTATCATCGCGATCCGCGATCTGCACACCAGAGCGGTCAACGAGACCGGTTTTACCTGTGCAGATGAGATGCTGTATCCGGAGAACCACAGATATTTATCCGATCTGTTATCTTACGTTGCCATCGGTGCCCGTTCCGTCGAAGACCAGCAGCACCGTCTGACCGCCAGCGGCGTCGGCATCCCGGCAGGTATGAAGAACCCAACCGGCGGAGATATCTCCGTTATGATGAACTCCATCATCGCCGCACAGCACGGTCACATGTTCCTGTACCGTGGATGGGAAGTAAAAACTCCTGGTAACCCTTATGCACATGCGATTCTTCGTGGTTATGTAGACAAATTCGGAAGAAATATGCCAAACTACCATTACGAGGACCTGCAAAATCTTCTGGAACATTATCAGGAAGTCAATGAGTCCGCGCAGACAAAACTGGTCAACCCGGCTGTCATCGTAGACACCAACCACTCCAACTCCGGCAAACGCTTCGCAGAACAGATCCGTATCAGTAAGGATGTTATGCACAGCTGCAAGGTTTCGGAGGATGTTCACAAACTGGTGAAGGGACTGATGATCGAGAGTTATATCGAAGACGGCGCTCAGAAGGTGAGTGAGCACTGCTATGGAAAATCGATTACGGATCCTTGCCTGGGTTGGGAGAAAACCGAGAAACTGATTTATGAACTGGCGGAGCTTTGGTAATTGAAAAATTGTAAAAGGGGATGCCGCGTCTCCCGGCATCCCCTTTTACAAAATCTCTACTTCACAAACGGAACCGGACTATAATAATACCCGATCATCCCCGCCCCGGAATGATAAGGAACGATAAATTCTCCCTGTGCATACGCCAGCAGCTCCTCATATTTTCTTACAGCCTCTCTGAATTTCTCCATGAATTTTTTCATAATAATCCTCTCCTCTCATTCCAGACTGCTTATAAGTTTCTCTTATCTATAAAGAAAAAAGCAGAACAATGGATTCATCCGAACCCCTTTGTTCTGCTTTTTATATCATAGCACTTCTCTTTCCTGTGTGCAACCCTTTTTCACGTTACCGCGGTAAATTTCTTCGAGATTCACCGCAAATGGTATATCCGCTCCGTCCACCCCGCTTGGTCTCATAAAGTGCCTGATCCGCGATTCGGTACAGTTCCATGTAGGTGTTTCCGTGTTCCGGGTACAGAGCGATTCCGATGCTGATTGTGATTCCTTTTCCATCCATCTCAGCAAATGCAAGCTTCTTCGTCTCCTCCAGCAGTTTTTCCGCTTTGCTTCGGACTGCCTCACGACTGCTTACGTTCCACATCAAGACGGTAAACTCGTCACCGCCGATCCGGCCCACAATGTCGTTTTCCCGGAACTGTCTGTTCAGCAGTTCGCCAAACGTATGCAGCACCGCATCGCCCACGGTATGTCCGTATACATCGTTGACCTCTTTAAACTTATCTACATCCATGATAAAGAATGCGCTTTGCCTCTCTCCATGATTTTCGTTCAGAATCTGCTCCGTATACGATTCCGCGTATTTTCTGTTATATACCTGCGTCAGTTCATCCGTCCGGGCGGAACGGAGGATTTCTTCTGTTTTCTGACGGTTTTTCCGTATGATGTAGAAGATCAGGATACAAACCAGAACGCCAAAGCATCCCAGAAAGATAAATTCATACTGCTCCACGAACGCATACGACTGCTGTGCAACGGTCACCGGTGCAACATAGCAGATCATCCAGTCATTGATTCCCAGCGGCGCATATGCCAGATAGCGGTCGGAACCGTCCGCATAACCGCTTAACCGGATCAGTCCTTCCTTTCCTTCGTTGAAATCCTGTGAAATCTCTTCGATGCTGTGTCCCTGTCCTATTTTCTTGGATTTGTAAAATTCAAAAATATTATCTCCATAAGAAAGCTTGTGATCTGTCGCATCGCCGTCATGGGCAATGATCTCACCATCTCTGGTAACGATCAGGCTGTATCCTTTTCCCGAAAACAGATCATCAAACAGCATACGGCTCAGTTCACCGACATTATAGGAACTGCCAAGAACACCAATGACCGTTTCCTCATGAAAAACCGGAACGCCAAGAACTACCTTCGTCTCCTGATCCACACTGCTCTCGAGCGGATCACTCAACGTACGGCTGCCGCTGATCCCTTCCTTAAAGTATCTCCGGTGTGCCACATTTTTTACCAGTCCATTATCGTAGTGTGCATCACCATTCGGCTGAATCAGCGCCGTGCGATCCAGCGCGGTACTCTCCTGAAATGTTGTCAGCATCTGCATATTTTCCTCGCTGAGAAGGTCTCCGCCCTCTCCCATCTTCTCTGCAATGCCTTCCAGATACGAATAATGAATATTTAAAATGGTTCGGAGATGTTCGCTCTGTCTCGCCACATTGTTTCTCATTCTCTCCTGCGAACTGCTCTCGATCGTTCTCTGTGCTGTCACAAAAAAGGAAACCAGACCGATGATAATCGCTAGGATAAATACCGCAATTGCTCCTACATAGCTTCCTCCGGGATTCTGCTTTTTCTTCTTAAAAATAATCTCCAACTCCTCCCCTGTTTCTTCTTTTAAGATACCAGAAATATGTCCTGAATACTACTTGTTTCTCTGTTTTTCGCTCGACACTTTTATACCTTGCATTTTTATACCGAACGCTTTTCAAAACTCCAAATCTGTACTATAATCAACGAGATAAAATAACATGTATACCGTTTACAAAGGAGGCCCTTATGGAACCAAATATTATTACTCTGACAGACCAGTACGGCGAATCTGTTCGTTTTGAACTTCTCGATATTGTGGAATACGAAGATCAGGAATTTGCTGTTCTCTATCCTGCCGATGGCGGTGACGATGAACCGGTTCATATCCTGCGGATCATTTCCGAAAATCTCGATCTGGATGAAATGGAATTCGAAGGTCTGGATGACGAAGACCTGATCAATGCCGTGTTTGATCTGTTCTGCGAACGTAACGATTTTGAATAAGAATTTTTTAAATAAAACGGAGAAATCGCTTGACATTTTCTCCGTTTTATTTTATATTAGTATCAGTAACAATTACTGTTATTAATTAAGAAGGGAGGATCGTAATGGCAACTCTGAAATACAGCCGTCAACGGGAATCCATCAAAGAATTTCTGATGACACGTACCGATCATCCTACGGCTGACACCGTCTATCATCAGTTACGCAAGATTTATCCGAACATCAGTCTCGGAACCGTCTACCGTAACCTGGCGCTGCTGGCAGATATCGGAGAAATTCAGAAAATCTGTACCGGCGATGGTGCTGACCGCTTCGACGGACAGGTCACCCCTCATTATCATGTAATCTGCACCCGCTGCCATCAGGTGATGGATCTGGATCTGGAATACATGAAAGAACCAGAGGATCTGGCCGCACAACATTTTGAAGGAAAGATTCTGGGACATGTGACAAACTTCTATGGAATCTGTCCCGACTGTCTGAAAAAAGATACGATGTAAACGCTTCCTGGATTGTCAGAGGAACAAAACGAAAAGAACAAAAGAGTTTTAAAATCATCTTGACAAACAGGAAGCAATATGTTAATCTAATATCAGTAATAATTACTATTATTAATTCGAACTCAAGAAAGCGATTCACCGTATAGGGAATCCGTTTTCAAGATAAACTACAAAAAAGAAAAGGAGAATATGACCATGAAAAAATTTGTTTGTACTGTATGTGGATATGTTTACGAAGGAGAAACCGCACCGGAAGTCTGTCCGGTTTGTAAAGCACCAGCTTCCAAGTTCAAAGAGCAGAGCGGAGAAAAAACATGGGCTGCTGAACATGTAGTAGGTGTTGCACAGGGCGTTCCGGAAGACATCCTGGCTGACCTGAGAGCAAACTTCGAAGGTGAATGCTCTGAAGTCGGTATGTACCTGGCTATGGCTCGTGTAGCTCACAGAGAAGGATATCCGGAAATCGGTCTGTACTGGGAAAAAGCTGCTTACGAAGAAGCTGAACATGCAGCAAAATTCGCTGAACTGTTAGGTGAAGTTGTAACCGACAGCACAAAGAAAAACCTGGAAATGCGTGTAGATGCTGAGCACGGCGCAACCGAAGGAAAATTCGATCTGGCGAAACGTGCAAAAGCTGCAAACCTGGATGCAATCCATGACACCGTTCATGAAATGGCAAAAGACGAAGCAAGACACGGAAAAGCTTTCGAAGGTCTGCTGAAAAGATATTTCGGTTAAAATTTAAAAGGAACTCAACCCCGGCTGACAGTTTGCAGCCGGGGTCATTTTTTTATGCAGACAGCAGGGAATCACCGGATTTCTAAAAATTTTCTTAAACCTTCCTCTTCTGCGCTCCTTTCACTGGCATCTTTGCCGGTTTTCCTGTATACTGAATATTAACAGCGATGAACGTGACATATTACTGTTTGGAGGTGTTTATCATGAAAGACAATTTAGGTTATGTACATGTATATTGCGGGGATGGAAAAGGAAAGACTACTACTGCGATGGGACTCTGTACCCGTGCCGCAGGTTATGGATATAAAGTACTGATCTATCAGTTTATGAAAAATAATAAGACCAGCGAGCGAAATGTTCTGCAGCAATTTCCGAACATTACTTTTGTCAACGGACTGGAGCAGGAAAAGTTCAGTTTTCAGATGACGCTTTCCGAGAAACTGGAACGGAAAACCTACTATGAAAAACAGTTCCGGAAAATTACAGCAAAAGCTGCCCAAGAAGACTACGATCTTCTGTTTTTCGATGAACTGATCTATACGATCCGCGCCGGACTCTTCGATGAGCAGATTCTTCTAGATTATCTGAAAAAGGAAAAACCGGAACATCTCGAAGTCATCCTGACCGGTCAGCAGCCAAGTGATGAACTGGTGGAACTTGCCGATTATGTCTCCGAGATCCGTAAGATCAAACATCCTTTTGATCAGGGACTTCCTGCCCGCCCGGGAATCGAAAAATAAAAATATATAAAATCAGAAAGTATAGAGAAAATATATGGACGCATTAAAATATGTATCACAGATTCTCGACGATGCGGACTCCTGGGAAACCATGATGTTTCTCTACGATGCCGCACTTCGCCAGATGTCCACAAAGATTGATATTCTGAATGAGGAATTCATCCATATTCATAATTACAATCCGATCGAACATGTGAAGTCCCGGATCAAGGAACCGAAAAGTATCGTCAAGAAGTTAAAGCGCCAGGGACATGAAGTCACCCTGGAAAATATGTTAAAATATATCAAAGATATCGCCGGTATCCGTATCATCTGTTCATTTACCCAGGACATTTACCGGATCGCCGATATGCTGGCAAAACAGTCCGATCTGCGTGTGGTGGAGCTGACCGACTATCTTACCCATCCAAAAGTCAGCGGATACCGCAGCTACCATATGCTGGTAGCCGTCCCGGTTCATCTTTCCGACCGTGTCGTGGATATCACCGTGGAAGTACAGATCCGCACCATCGCCCAGGATTTCTGGGCAAGCCTGGAGCATAAGATCTATTACAAATTCGAGGGCAGTGCACCGGAATATATCAGCCGGGATCTCCGCGCCTGTGCAGAGTTTGTAGCCGAACTGGATGAAAAGATGCTTTCTCTGAACGAAGCGATTCAAAAAGAAGCGATTCAGAAATCAGAGGAAGCCGAGGAAAAGAAAGAGGAGTAGCTGTTTAAAACAGTTACTCCTTATTTACATCCCATAGTTTCTATTCCATGCCTGTGTCAACCTTGATGGCTTCGTGAAGACAAATATCCTCCATAAAATGAGGAGTGCCCGGATACCTCTCAGTACCCGGGCTATTATTATGAAAAAATTCTATGTGTAATGAACCCATTACAAACAATTTTGAGATGTTCCTTTCGGAACTATTATTATCATAGCAACAGTTTATGAACAAATTATGAACGCAATATGAATTTATGGTTAATTTGCACAATTCATTTTTCTTTTTTCTTTGTTTTTACAACACTTTACACTGTTCTGTTGTTTTTGCTTTTTCACTTCATCCTGTTAATTCGTCAAATCATCCGTCATTTTCTTTTTATTTTCCGGAATTTTTCAACATATTATCCAAAGATAGAACTCCAGAGGTTCTTGCACCAGCTTACGATCTTACTAAAAAATCCTTTGACCTGCTCCTGATTGATGTTCAGATCCAGGCTCTCCAGTTTATTGTACAGATCTTTTGCCTGCTCTTTTAACGCATCCACATCCAGATCCAAGCTGCTGATCTTCTGCATCAGGCTTACGATCTTCTGTTTATCCTCGTCTGACAGCTGAATGTCCATTTCTTTTGCAGCGTCATCTACAACCGCTTCGATCTCTTCCGGATCAGACAGATCGTTGGAGACAACTGCTTCTTTTACCGCTCCGACCAGTTCTTCCGCCTGTTCCTTATCTCCGATCGACTCTCCCAGATCACTGGTCGTTACCAGTTCCTCCGTGGCTGCGTCTGCATTTTCCGCTTTCAGCGTCTCACCGGTCATATTGCTGTAGGCTTCCATTGCACCTACCAGAGCTGCCGTTCCGGAGATGTTGAACGGTCCTGCCACATGCACATCTGCATCCGTCACGCCGGCGGTTGCCAGTGCATTCTGATACATACCGGTCGTACAGTAGGTGATATTGTTGGTGGTCACTTTGATCCCGTTTCCTTTGTCCTTCTTTTCGATCAGTACGGAGGAAAGTGCTCTGGTTCCGATCACGCTGGAATCCAGATAGGAATCCAGATATTTGTGTTCGTCCGCATTTGTCACGGTGATGACCTGATAATGGCTCAGGTCCGCTTCATTGATCTCCAGCAGACTTAATACCGTAGATTTTTCTGTCTCGTTCAGATCCGCACCCAGTGCCAGATACGGCGCATCAATCTGATCTGCCTTTACACTCATCGGCGCCGCAAGACTTCCCAGTACGGTTATTGCCGCCAACATTCCTGCCATGATTCTCTTTATCTTCATCTTTATTACCTCTCTTTTTTCTTCTTATCCTCTCGGAATTGTTCTTTCAGTCCTCTCTCCGACTGATACTCCGTAGTATAACACACTTTTTTTCTGTGATACACATATTCATAAATCTTTTCCCATTCATTCATAAAATCTTCACAACTTCAACACGGTTTTCTCACATTTCCCGGATATACTATAACCATAAAATAATTAATACAAATTATTTTATAACTTTTCTTTTTCATATGTCGATGAAAATCGACACTCCTTCCTTTAAAAATAAAATTAAAACGTGTTGACCGGAATTTCCTCGTTCTGGTCAACACGTTTTTATTTTACTTTTTTTATTTGGCACGTCCGAGCACATTTGCAAGTTTTGCAAATTCTTCCAGGGAAAGGGCTTCCCCTCTCACCGACGGAGAAAATCCACATTCTGCGATCGCAGCCTCTATCGTCTCTTTTTCAAACGACAATCCCTCATAATTCTTCAACCCATTCGCCAGGGTCTTTCTTCTCTGGTTAAACGAAGCACGAATGATCTGAAACAGCAGCTTCTCATTTTCCACCTGCACCGGTGTCTGTGCATGGCGGGTCAGACGAATGACCGCACTTCCCACCTTCGGTCTTGGCATAAAACAGTTCGGCGGAACATTTGCCACGATATACGGCTCTGCATAATACTGTACTGCCAGCGACAGTGCCCCGTAATCTTTCGTTCCCGGTCCTACCTGCATCCGGTCCGCTACTTCTTTCTGTACCATGACAGTGATGGATTCCACCGGCACATGACTCTCAAACAGCCCCATGATGATCGGTGTTGTGATATAATACGGCAGGTTTGCAACCACCTTGATCGGGCGGCCGCCATTTTTCTCTTCTGCCAGTTTTGCGATATCCACTTTCAGAATATCTTCATTGATCACGGTTACATTATCATAATCACTCAGCGTATCCTCCAGAATCGGAATCAGGCTTTTGTCGATCTCTACCGCACATACTTCTCTCGCCGCATACGCCAGATACTGTGTCATCGTTCCGATTCCCGGTCCGATCTCCAGGACAAAATCATCTTCGGTAATCTCCGCTGCACGGATGATCTTATCCAGCACATGGGTATCAATCAGAAAGTTCTGCCCGAACTTTTTCTGAAATGTAAAGCCGTATTTATTCAGCACAGCGATGGTTGCCTGGGGATTACCAAGGTAAGGCTCTCTCTTACTCATAGTTTTTCCTTTCTCTTTTATTTTCTCGTTGCTCGCATATCAAAAATTGATCCAGTGGATCAATTTTTGATTATCGCGACAGTCGTCAAAATCTCGTGCAAGCACGGACTTTGACTCGTTGCTCGCGTAAAAACAGGGCATAGCTTTCTGTCGCCATGCCCCATATTGTCATGTTCTTGTAACTGTGAAGGTACTGAACAGTTACGTGTTCTTTTATAAGTCAAAATCCTTTTCGTAAAGAAGAATCCGTCCTTCTGCATCCGTGTGACGTTTGGAAAGTTTTCTTCCCAGTTTGACGCCGCTTGCTTTTCGGATCGCTCCGTCTACCATCTCTTTTACTTTTCCGACGGTGATCGGTTCGTCTTCTTTCTGATTGTCACCGATCATGGTATAGAGGGCAAGTACACCCATCTCATCCATCCGGAAACCATTTTCTCTTGCATACGTTCTTGCAAAGGTTACCAGCTCATCGTTAGTAAATACCGGGATCGAGATCACCGTTTCGAATTTCTCTGCAAATTCCGGATAATCTGCCAGCATCTTACGCATGTTCGCTTTGTCATCCTCGATCAGAAGAATCAGACTGTCTGTACGGAAATCCATCGCCTGAGAAAGTTTCTCGATGGTCTCCGGTGTCATAAAGCTTGCACGCTCGATCAGAAGAAATCCTCCTGCCATCTTGCTGATGATGGTTGCCGGATCTTTTCTGTTGATGTCAGACGCATCCAGGTTTGCGTATTTGACTGCTTTCAGACCCAGTTCTTTACAGATCGCTTTCACAAGTCCTTCGCTCAGACGGGTTTTTCCGGTTCCGTGGCTTCCCATGATCGCGATATTTCCACGATGAGAGGTCTTCTCACTCGCGTGTTCATACGCTCCTTGGATCGCATCCAGGATCTGTTCATCCATACCAGGTACTTTTGCAAAATAGGAAAACAGCTGTTTCTGTTCTGCGGTCAGACGTTCCGGTCTGGTGTTGTTCAGGATCCGCTGGCGTTTTTCCTCCGGTGTCTCCCGTTCTACCGTCATATCACTGATATCCGGCTGCATCTCTGCTTCTGCCAGCATCTTTTCGATATGATCGTTCTCTGTCTCCTCCGGCTCTTCTTCGTCGGTATCATCGGCTTCTGTATGTGATTCTTCTGCAATATTTTCTTCTGCCGACGGTTCTGTTTTCTCATCCGCAAAAGTAACTTCTTCTACAGACGGTGTCTCCGGTTCCAGTTCCAGACTTACCGGCTGCTGTTCCTCTTTCTGTTCCTGGAATACTTCCAGGCTTCCAAGAGCTGCCCGCAGTTCTTTTTCCAGATTAAATTCCTGTGTTTCTCCCGGCGTCTCCTGCTCTGCGCTCTGTGCTGTTATATCCAGAATGATTCTCGTTGCATCCAGATCTTCCGTTTCCTCTGACTCTTCCGGTTCTGTGACCGTTTCTTCTTCAGCAGCCTGTTCTTCTGTTACTTCCACAGGCGCTTCCGGTTCCGCGTCCGCTGCTTCCGGCACTTCCGTCGAATCCCCGTTTTCTTCTCCGAAGTCCAGAGAAATATTGGAAAGACTCGCTTCAAAAGCTGCCATAGCTTCATCTGCGGCGATATCTTCTGCTGATTTTTCTTCCGGTACCTCCTGAATCGTGTCTTCTTCGACGTTTTCCTCTTCTACAGTTTCTGCCGGAATCTCTTCCGTTTCTTCCACAATAGCTTCTGTCTCCGGTTCTTCTTCAGCCGTATCTGTCAGTTCTGATTCTGTCTCTTCCACTGCCGGTTCTTCAATGATTACATCCTCCGGCTCTGCAACAGTTTCTTCTTCCAGAACCGCACCGGATGCATCCACGGTTTCCTCGGCGACCACATCTTCCGGTTCCCCGATGATCTCTTCTGTCGTTACCTCTTCCACGGTCGGTTCTTCCGCAGATTCCTCTGCCGGTACTTCTCCGCCCGCTTCTTTTGCCAGGGAAGAAGAAGTCTCTGCAAACAACGCATCCAGATCTACTTCCTGTACACTGACAATTTCTTTATCCTCCGGTTTTTCCACCTTCGGTTTTTCTATCATTTCCAGTTCGTCCATCTCGGTTCTGCTCACGCCGGCAACCCCGCTATCCGCAGAGATAATGCCTTCGTTTACAGCCTCCGGTTCGAGATCCTGTACATGATAATCTTCAATATTTTCTTCCTCCTGCGGTTCCTGTGGAATCTCTGCTCCTGCGGCTCTTCCCAGTGCCTCAAAAGCATCTACCGCCTTGGTACGGTTGAATCCGGAAAGAATCTCTTGGAAGCTCTTGGAAAGACGTTCCTGAAGCTTTTCGGTATCAATATGAGGAATCTCCGGCTCCGGTCTTACAGGCTCTGTCTCCACAACGGTTACCGTTTCCGTGGTTCCCTGTGCATCCTCCACAGTTGCCGCTGCTTCTTCCTGCGCCTGTTCCCGTACTTCTTCCGCTTTCTGAAGATTTGCCATCGCTGCCGCAGATACCCCCGGCAGAATCGTATTTTTCACTTCTTCCGTCTGCTGCGGTTTCGCACTGGTCTCTCCAGCCGCTTTCGCCTTCTCATATTTCTCTTTCTGGGACGGTGACAGCGGTGTATAAGTCATCTTCAGTTCCATCGCCTTGGTTACATATTTACCCTCGCCAAACCACAGAACCAGATCGTCACAGGTTTCGATACATTTCTTTTCCTGTCCTGCTTTCTTATACAGCTTTGCTAGTTCGTATACCCAGCGTTCCGTATATTCCCGTTCTTTATACTCCTCCAGGATCTCAATCTGATCTTCCAGAGGTGCTTTCTTTGCTTTGTAAATCTTGTATTTCAGAATGTATTTGGAGGTATCGTTGGATGCCGTTTCCAGATACTGATTATAATATTTTACAGCATCATCATTTAACCCCATCTTCAAAGCCAGTTCCACCTGACGGTACAGAATCATCTTTCCGATGGATGAACGTTTGTATGCCAGCTGCAGCATCTTCATGCTTTGTTCCAGCTCACCATTCACTTCGTAGATATCTGCTACCATACACAATGTCCGCACACTCTTTACTCTGCGCCAATCGATGGAATCGGCAATCGTAAGAGCCCCTTCATAATCCTGTGCGTCCACAAGTCTGTTGATTTCCTCCAATTTCAAATGGTATTCTGTCTTATCCACTGTACTCACCTCTGCTTTTTCTATCAAATCTGTAACTGTCTGAGACTTTCACAGTTACTTATTTTTATAGTTATCCATAATCTTTTTAAGTGTATCATACTGCCTGTTTCTTGTCAAAATATAACTGCCCTGTACCGGCACAGTTATTGATAAAATGTATGAATAGAAGAACGAAATTAATTTTCTGGAAAGTAAACAAGGGATGCCGCCCTCTGACAACACCCCTCTTATGTATACGGGAGTCAGGCCCCCTTTTCGGTTCTTCTGTCACCCGATTCTCAGTTTAAACTTCTGAATTTCTTTTTCACTGGTCACACGTTCGATCTCTGCGCCCAGGCTTCTCAGTTTTCCTTCAAAATCCTCATATCCACGCTGGATATATACGATATCATCTACGATCGTAATTCCTTCTGCTGCCAGTCCGGCGATTACCAGTGCCGCACCTGCACGAAGATCCGGTGCGCTGACTCTTGCTCCTGTCAGTTTTTCCACGCCGTCAATGATCGCTGTATTGCCTTCTACTTTCACAGAAGCGCCCATACGGGTAAGCTCGTCCGCATATTTGAAGCGGTTTTCAAAGATACTCTCTGTGACGATACTGGTTCCGGTTGCCAGCGCCAGTGTCACGGCGATCTGCGGCTGCATATCGGTAGGATATCCCGGATACGGCAGTGTCTTTACATGAGTTCTGCGCAGTTTCTTTGCCGAGATCACACGGACTGCATCGTCAAATTCTTCTACCTCGCATCCGATCTCTTCTAATTTTGCGGTGATCGCTTCCAGATGCTTCGGAATCACATTCTTGATCAGAATATCACCCCGTGTTGCCGCTGCAGCGAACATATAGGTTCCCGCTTCGATCATATCCGGTACGATAGAATATGTGGTACTGTGCAGTGTTTCCACACCACGGATACGGATCACATCCGTACCGGCACCCTTGATATTGGCACCCATGCTGTTCAGGAAGTTCGCGGTATCTACCACATGCGGTTCTTTTGCTGCATTTTCAATGATGGTGTTTCCCTTTGCCATGGAAGCTGCCATCATAATATTGATCGTTGCACCTACTGACACGGTGTCCATGAAAATATGGGTTCCGTGAAGTCCATTCGGTGCGGATGCCACGATGGCACCGTATTTGATATCAACAGTCGCACCCAGGGCACGGAATCCCTTCAGATGCAGGTCGATCGGACGGCTTCCGATGTTACAGCCGCCTGGCAGAGGTACTTCTGCTTTTTTGTATTTTCCAAGAAGTGCGCCCAACAGATAGTAGGATGCACGGATTTTCTTAATATATTCGTAATCTACACTGATATCACCGATCGTGGAACCGTTGATCACTGCAGTGTGGCGGTCTACACGCTCCACCTTTGCTCCGATTCCTCCGATGGCCTCTAAAAGTACATTTATATCATTGACATCCGGAAGATTTTCCAGCCGGACGGTATCATCTGTCATAATAGCGGCTGCCAGAATCGCAAGTGCTGCATTCTTTGCTCCGCCAATCTCTACTTCTCCAACTAACGGGTTTCCACCCTTAATAATATACTGATCCATAGTTCACCTCTATGTTTTATTCAGCCCAATACAAGTCCCGATAAGCCCTCTCATTCATTTTTATGTTATAACAAATCAAAGTCTTTGTAAATAAATTTTAAAGATTTCTTATCTTTTTGTTCATATTGTCCACTGAACTTTTCCAAATACTTTTACAGCGTATCGATAATACTCTGTAAAGTCTCCTCTAAATTTTTATTTTCCTCATCAATTGTGATATCTGCATATTTTTCATACAGTACCACACGCTCTTCATACAGGTCCTTCAATGTCTGTCCGTCCCGTAAAACCACGCCGCGGTTCTTCAGGTTGCCCAGACGTTTTCTCAGGGCTTTGTAAGAAAGTTTCAGATAAATGACCGTGGCAATCTCTCCAAGATGCTCCATAGCCTCTTTTCCGTATACCACGCTGCCTCCTGTGGCAATTACTGTGCAGTCCGCTTCGATCGAAGCATTCACCTGATTTTCAATTGCAATAAAGCCTTCGATGCCCTCTTCACTGATAATTTCTTTTAATAATCTCTTCTCCTGCTCCTGAATCAGCAGGTCTGCGTCTACAAACTGATATCCCAATTCTTTTGCAAGAATTACTCCAATGGTACTTTTTCCGACTCCGGGCATTCCGATTAATACTATGTTCTTCATATCTCTCATCCTTATCGCAGCTTATCATTTTATCATATTATCTTGGTTAATACAAGTTTTTATTCCTGTTTGTTATTGGATAACAAAGAATGTGTCCTGACACATTTTTTTAATCATACCACAATTTTCCCTGTAAAGGAACTTAAAACTCACGAATAAAGGATTCTACTACATCCGAATGTTCTTCGTTTCTCCACACCAGCAGAACATCCGTCGTCAGTTCCTTCTCTCTGATCGGAACCGGACAGATTTTTTCCGACTGATCTTTCATAGACGCCGGAAGAATCGCTGTCCCCAGTCCGCTGGCTGCCAGGCTCATGGCTGTTCTTGCATCCTCACATTCATAATAAACATCGCTGGACAGGCCGTGTTTTTCAAAAATGGACAGCACATACTTTCTGTGACGCTTGGAAAGGATCAGATGATGTCCCGCCAGTTCTTCCAGTGTCAGTTCCCGGCATCCTGCTTCTGCCTGCCCCTGTGGAACCATCGCCAGCAATTGTTCCTGTTTCAGCAGTTTGGAACAGAATCCATTTAAAGCAATAGGAGTACGAAGTGTCGTTACATCAAGGATTCCGTTTTCCAGTTCGTCTTTTAATGTAAAGGTAGATCCATCATGGATCACAAAACGAATGTCCGGATGATGACTGGTGTATTTTACCAGATATTTTGCCATCATATTCACCGTGGATGGCGTTACGCCGAGATGGATCGTCGTTGCCTGGCTAACTTTGATCACTTCTCTTTTCGTAATATCGGTCATGGTAAGAAGACTTTCCGCCCGCACATACAGTGCTTTTCCCGCCTCTGTCAGCCGGATATGTTTGCTCCCCCGTACAAACAGGCGTACCTGCAGTTCTTCTTCCAGCATTTTCATCTGATAACTAAGCGGCGGCTGTGTCATATGCAGGGCTCTGGCCGCACCGCTGATGGTTCCCTCATCTACAATTGCCCGAAAATATTCCAGCTGTTTGATCTCCATAGTTTCCTCCGTTTTCCTTTTTCATATCTATATAGAAATTATTTTTTATTTATATAAAAACAATATTTTTCATATATTATAATCTGTGCTACACTAAAAGTGCAACAGCAATTTACCTAAATTTTACACAGATGCATGACAGTAGCACAACGCATATACCTGCATCATCTACCTCATACACAAAGGAGTTTTATCATGAAACAGATCGACTTTGAACATGGAAAAATCACCGATAATATCTTGCGGGCTTCCATTCCGATGCTTGTGGCGGAGGTTTTAAGCCTGCTCTACAATATTGTGGACCGAATCTATATTGCAAGGATCCCGGATGTGGGAACCACAGCGCTTGGAGCTGTCGGGCTGTGTTTTCCGATCATTACGATTATTCTTGCTTTCAGTAACCTCTTCGGTTCCGGCGGTGCGCCGCTTTTTTCGATCGAGCGTGGAAGAAAAGATACGAAAGAGGCTTCGATGATCATGAATACCTCATTCTTTCTGATCTGTGTCTGTGCCCTGCTTCTGATGGCTGTCGGTATGATCTTTGCGAAACCGATTCTGCTTCTGTTCGGAAGTTCGGAAAACGGACTGATCTACGCGTATCCTTATCTGATGATTTATCTGATCGGAACTTTTCCTTCTATGGTTTCTACCGGTATGAATCCATTTATCAATGCGCAGGGATACGCCACCACAGGGATGTTCTCTGTAGCGATCGGTGCAATTGCCAACCTGATCCTGGATCCGGTTTTTATCTTTGTGTTCGGACTCGGTATCCGCGGTGCGGCGATCGCTACGGTGTTATCACAGATTCTTTCCGCAGCGTTTGTCCTGTATTTTCTGCGGAAAAAGACCGAATTGAAAGTCCGTCTTCTGTCCGAAGAAGAGATCCGTGACTGCGGAAGGCGGGCAAAAAATATTATCAGCCTCGGAACCGCAGGTTTTATCATGCAGCTTACCAACAGTCTGGTGACGATCTGCTGCAACAATGTACTTTCGGTCACCGGAGGCGATCTGTATATCTCCGTGATGACGATCGTATCGAGTATCCGACAGATCATCGATACACCGATCCATGCCATTACCGAAGGTTCCTCCCCGGTCATCAGTTATAACTATGGCGCACGCCGGCCTAAGAGAGTGTTCCAGTCCTGGCTCACCATGAGCGTGATGGCGATCCTGTATACACTGCTCGCCTGGGGCGTGATCCTGTTTGCACCGCGTTTCCTGATCGGTATCTTCAGTTCCGACCAGGCGCTGATCACCGATGCGATCCCGGCACTGAAACTGTACTTCGGAGCCTTTGTTTTTCAGGCACTCCAGTATGTGGGACAGACGATGTTCAAGTCACTGGGCAAGAAAAAATTCGCGATTTTCTTCTCTCTGCTTCGCAAGGTCATCATCGTGGTTCCGCTTACCTACATCCTTCCGTATCTGTTCCATATGGGAAGTGACGGTGTCTTCCTCGCAGAACCGGTATCCAATGTGCTTGGCGGAAGCGCCTGCTTCATCGTGATGCTGTGTACGGTAATGCCGGAGCTGAAACAAATGGCAAAGGAAATTTCTGATCACTAGTTTACATAATTTTAATTTCAGATATCATTGCAGATCCACAGCAAGATTCATACGCCACCGCAAACATCTGCAATATAATCTTGGTTTCTTTACTCCATAAAAAAACTTCAGCAGACACAATAGCTTTCTTCTGTCTGCTGAAGTTTTTTATTTTTTATTCAAATCTTCTTATTTCTGTTTCTGAACATCCGCTGCTCTCTCTTCTTCTCGGAGCCGTTCCAGTTTCTCCTTCACCGTAGGATACCGCTCCAGATCGGTATGGGGAAGTGCCTGTGCTGCCACCATTGTATTCAGAAAATCTTCTACCGCTGCGAACTGGATATACACCATTTTCTCCAGGATCTCCTCCACTTCTTTTGCCACACCGCGATCCAGCAGTGCGCATACCGCACCTTCCAGGGAAGAATTGCCCGCATGGATGATCCGATCCCGCTCCATGTCCGGGTACATGCCGATAGCGATCGCGGATTCTTTGGACACGTGTTTTCCAAAAGCGCCCGCCACATAGAATCCTTCCAGTTCCGAAAGTTCGATCCCGGACTCCCGCAGCATGATCGCCACCATCGTGTATGCCGCCGCTTTTGTCCGGATAAATTCTTCGATGTCACTCTGGTAAAAATACAGCTCCGGTGCATAGTTCACCGCCATCATCCCGTCTTTCTCCACGATCCACCGGCTTTTCTCCGGCTGTAAGATCCCCCGGATATCGATCCATCCATACAAAAACAATTCCGCCAGAAGATCCACAATCCCGGATCCGCAGATTCCTTTCGCCGTTGCCTCCCCGATCACGTGGCAGTGCAGTTCTCCATCTTCCATTTTTACCCGATCCACCGCGCCTTCCATCGCGCGCATGCCCGTCTTTACCACACCGCCTTCCAGTGCAGGTCCCGCAGCTCCCGCACCGCATAACAGAAAATCCCGGTTCCCCAGTACGAGTTCCCCGTTCGTTCCGATATCAAAAAAAGCGTTAATCTTCTCTTTTTTATAGATTCCCGTAGCCACCATGCCGCTGATGATATCACCGCCCAGGTAATTGGACTTTGCCGGATAAATGTAAACATATCCCTTCACCGGCAGTTCCAGATCTTTTGCCGGGAGAAATCCGGGCTGGTCTGCGTGCACCGCATACGGAGTGTGGAAGACACAGAACGCATCCATCCCAAGCAGAAAATGAATCATCGTTGTATTGCCCCCGATTGCCATCGCGATACAGCTGTTTTCCGGTAACTGCTGCTGTGCTTCCAGTTCTCTCACACAGGTGGTAATGCTGGTTACCGCTGCTTTTCGAAGGATTTCCAGCGTTCCACGGTCTTCCTGACAGTGAAAGATTCTGGTCAGAATGTCCGTTCCATAGGGGATCTGCCCGTTGAACGTGCTGGTTTCGCCCAGGATCTTTCCTGTCGCGCAGTCCACCAGACGGGCAACCACGGTGGTGCTTCCCAGATCCACCGCCACACCGTAATGTAACCCGGTGGTATCTCCCGCTTCCAGATCCACGCCATGCCACGTCTGACCGTCCCACGCCAGCGACACGGTCACTTTCCACTCTGCCTCTTCGCACAGCGGATATAGTTTTCGCAGTACCCGCAGGCTTACTTTTGCCTCAATCCCCTGTTCCTTTAATCCGTCCTGGATCCTTCTCTGATCGGACCGGTTATCGTCCTCGGTCGGAGCCTGAAGTTCCAGATATATTTTTTTACTGATTCCGTCCATGATTATTCCTCTTTTTCTATTGCGTTGCTTCTATTATACTTCTTTCTTCCCAAATAACCAAGTTATGGATTGCGTCGGAGATCCAATTAACGTATACTTAATTTTATATAAGAACATACTTTCTGGTAACAGATGCGGATATCCGCAGAAAGGAGGACATTCATGGATCGCATCATTTTTCATATCGATGTCAATTCCGCATATCTGAGCTGGAGCGCAATTGATCTCTTACAGGCAAATCCGGACAGCGTGGATATCCGGACGATTCCCGCGATCATCGGCGGCAACCGCAAGACCCGCCATGGGATCGTTCTGGCAAAGTCTCTGCCGGCAAAAAACATGTATCATATTCACACCGCGGAACCGGTGGCAAATGCCCTGAAAAAATGTCCGACACTCACTATCGTTCCTCCTGACCACGACTCTTACAGCCGCCACAGCAAACAGTTTGTCGGTTTTCTCCGCACACTGACACCGGAGATTGAACAGGTCAGTGTGGACGAGTGTTTTCTCGACTACACTTCGATCGCTTCCCGTTTTTCCTCACCGGAAGAAGGGGCTGCCTACATCCGCAACTATATTTACAGCCATTTCGGTTTTACGGTCAACGTCGGGATTTCTTCGAATAAAGTTCTGGCAAAGATGGCTTCTGATTTTGAAAAGCCGAATAAGACGCACACGCTTTTTCCTGAGGAGATCCAGCAGAAAATGTGGCCGCTGCCGATCAGCAGTCTGTTCATGGCAGGACATGCCTCCGTTGCGGTTCTTCAGAAACTCGAAATCCGTACCATTGGCGATCTGGCAAAGATGGATCCGGCAATCCTGACCATGCATCTGAAAAGCCACGGCAAAATGCTGTGGAAATATGCAAATGGAATCGATAATTCTACTCTGGAGAGCGAACCGTCTCAGGCGAAAGGAATCGGCAATTCCACCACGCTCGCCAGTGATCTTACGACCGCGCAGGAAGCATACCCCATTCTCCTGCAGCTCTCCACCAAAGTAGGACACCGTCTCGAAAAGGCCGGACAATCTGCCAATAACCTGTGCGTGGAGATCAAATACGCGACCTTTGAAAAATACACCCGTCAGATGCCGTTATCCTCACCGACGCAGGATGGAAAAAAACTGTATCGCGCAGCCTGTCATCTTTTTGATACGCTCTGGAACGGAAACCCGATCCGTTTACTGGGAGTTCGCGCCGGAAAGCTGACGGATGCTGATGAACCGGTACAGCTCGATCTGTTCAGTTATGATCCGAAAGCCATTGAAAAAGAGCAGAAGATGGAACGGGCAATGGACAAGATCCGGGAAAAATTCGGGAAAGATCTGATACAGAAAGGGATTCACTGACTTTAACTCTTTATTCGCATAAACGAGAAATCCCCACAGTGGACGTTGAATATCCACTGCGGGGATTTCTGTTTATTGTTTGAACATTACTTATTACTTACGTTTGAAAATTAGCAGATACCCTGAGCTAACATAGCATCAGCAACTTTTTCGAATCCGGCGATGTTGGCACCTACTACATAGTTGCCTTCGAATCCGTAACGTTTTGCTGCATCATCCATGTTGTGGGTGATGTTGATCATGATGTTTTTCAGTTTTGCATCTACTTCTTCGAATGTCCAGCTCAGTCTCTCGCTGTTCTGAGACATTTCCAGTGCGGATGTTGCTACACCACCGGCGTTTGCTGCTTTACCAGGTGCAAAGATTACGTTGTTTGCCTGCAGATACTGAGTAGCTTCCAGAGTGGTAGGCATGTTAGCACCTTCGCATACAGCGATGGTTCCGTTTGCTACCAGCTGTTTTGCATCTTCCAGATGCAGTTCGTTCTGTGTTGCACATGGCAGTGCCAGATCAGCTTTGATCTGCCATACACCTCTTCCTTCATGGTATTCAGCGTTTGTGCGAACTTTTACATACTCTGTCAGTCTTGCTCTCTTCACTTCTTTGATCTCTTTCAGAAGTGCTACATCGATTCCGTCCGGATCGTAAACCCAACCGGTAGAATCAGAACAGGTCAGAACTTTTACTCCCAGCTGCTGTGCTTTCTGGATTGCGTAGATTGCTACGTTACCTGCACCGGATACAACTGCAGTCTTTCCTGCGATGTCGATACCATTTAATTTTAACAGTTCCTGTGTCAGGTACAGCAGACCATAACCGGTAGCTTCTGTTCTTGCCAGAGATCCACCATAGGTCAGTCCTTTACCTGTCAGAACTCCTTCGTATACGTTTCTCAGTCTCTTGTACTGACCAAACATGTAACCGATCTCTCTTGCGCCGGTTCCGATATCACCAGCCGGTACGTCTGTATCTGCGCCGATGTGTTTGCTCAGTTCTGTCATAAAGCTCTGGCAGAATTTCATGATTTCACGATCAGATTTTCCTTTCGGATCGAAATCAGAACCACCTTTACCACCACCGATTGGCAGTCCGGTCAGGGAGTTTTTGAAGATCTGCTCAAATCCCAGGAATTTGATGATACCCAGGTTTACTGATGGATGCAGACGAAGACCTCCTTTGTAAGGTCCGATTGCACTATTGAACTGTACACGATATCCTTTGTTTACATGTGCCTGGCCCTGATCATCTACCCACGGTACACGGAACATAATAACTCTTTCAGGCTCAACGATACGCTCCAGCAAAGCTTCTTTTCTGTACTTTTCTTCATTTGCATCAATTACCGGACGCAGAGAATCCAGTACTTCTTTGACAGCCTGGTGGAATTCTGGTTCGTTAGGATTTTTAGCCACAACGTTTTCATATACTTCATCTACATAAGACATGTTACACGTTCCTCCTTAGAATTTGCTCATTGCTTTTTGAATACGCAGACATTATAGCATGGTAAAGTGTTAAACACAAGAAAAAATTTTCGTTTTTTCGACCTATTTCCTACTTTTTCGCTTGGATTTACGTTTTCTCACACTGTACCCGAAAGTACCGAGCTGCTCTCCTACACCATAGTACGTTCCATGGGAATACACCATCGGGTGTGCGCTGTTCAGATCAAACCGGCCATTTTCATCCATATAATCTTCGTCTGCATGAACAGCAACTACCTGTGCAAGAAACATGTGATGGGAACCAAGCTTCTCTGTTTTTACGACCTTACACTCGATATTTACCGGTGACTCCCCGATCATTCCACAGTTTACCTGGGAGGCTTCCACACAGGTCAGTTTCATCTCTTTGAATTTGTCCACGTCTTTTCCGGAACGGACACCGCAGTAATCGGTCGCATACGTAAGTGCTTCCGTAGTCAGATTGATCACAAAAACACCGCTCTCTTCGATCATATGATACGAATAGCGCTCCGGCCGTACCGAAATGGATACCATCGGCGGGTTGGTACACACCGTACCTGCCCACGCTACGGTAATGATATTGTCTTTTCCTTCGTTATCCCGCACCGAGACCATAACCGCCGGAAGCGGATACAGCATGTTGCCGGGTTTCCACTGTTGTTTCGCCATATATTTTTCCTTTACTGCTGTAATGCATTCATAAACTTCGGAATCAGCTGTTTCTTTCTCGATACCACACCTTCCAGACGACAGGAACTGTCTTCCACTTTCTCTCCGAATGCCTCATATACCAGTCCATCCGATCCCTCTCCGTAACACAGAAGTTCCGTGGACTCCTTGATGATGTTGGTCAGCATGAAGAACACCATCTTGATTCCATGTTTGCCACATTCTTTTTCCATATACGGCATCAGGCGGTCTTTGACCGTCTGCAGTTCTTCCTCGGACATGAAGCTGATCTGTCCCACACCGAATGCCAGGTCATCCACAATAAATTTCTTATAATCCTGATAAAAGATTTCTTCCGGTGTCTTACTGCTCAGATTGCTTCCGGCACGGAACATTTTATTGGCAAAACTTTCGATCTCGATCTTGGCGATCTTTGCCAGTTCCTGTGCTGCCTCTTTATCACGTTCTGTACAGGTCGGTGAGCGGAACATCAACGTATCGGACAGAATCGCTGCACACAGAAGTCCGGCGATATTTTCCGGGATCTCCAGATATTTTTCCGCGTAGATCTCATACATAATGGTTGCGGTACAGCCTACCGGCTGGTTGCGGAACATGATTGGCTGGAAGGTCTCCAGTGAACCGATTCTGTGATGATCCAGGATCTCCAGGATCTCTGCCTCTTCGATATTGTCAACCGCCTGGGATCTCTCGTTATGATCAACCAGGATCAGCTGTTTTTTCTTGATGCTCATGAAATTTCGACGGGAAACGGTACCGATGTATTTTCCACGGGTGTTGACCACCGGGAATGCACGGTAACGGGTCTTCGTCATGATATCTTTGATCTTATCGGTAAAATCATCACTCCGGAAGATCACCAGATTGTCTTTTTTCATAAAATACTTGATCGGAATACTCTGGTGGATCAGGCGGGCAACGGTGAACGAATCGTACGGTGTGGAAATGATCACCTGATTTCTCTCCTCTGCCAGTTTCTGGATCGTCTTTCCGACTTTCGCTCCCAGACACACGATCAGGCAGCTTGCGTTTGCTTCGATCGCACACAGCTGATCTTCCGCACGGTTTCCGAGAATAACCAGATCGTCCTCATCGATAAAACTCTCCATCGTATCCGGCTGGGAAAGTCCCATAACTACTTTTCCCTTGATAAAGTATCCGTGTTCATTTCCCACGATGATCTGTCCGTCCACGGTATCCGCGATGCTCCGGTACTGGGTACGCGCCTGGGCAAGCAATGTGTTATCGTAAGCATCCATATAGGATTTCGCGATATCTCCGGTGGTGATCAGACCTTCCACTTTTCCTTCTTTGTCCGTGATTGGCAGCGTTACCGCGTTATGCTCCTGCATCAGTTTCCATGCCCGTTTGACCGACATGCTGTTTGCCGCTCCCGGTGTCTCGTGAAGATCCATGTCTTTCACCTGAGTTCCTACATCCGGCAGATAACCGGGTGCCGGCACATGGAAATATTTCAGTACAAATTCTGTTTCTTCGTTGATCTGTCCGGCTCTCTTCGCCACATACGTTCCCTTCGTTGTTCGATTCTTGATGTCGGCATATGCGATCGCAGAACAGATCGAATCCGTGTCCGGATTCTTGTGTCCGATGACATAAACTTTATTATCTTTTCTCACAAATAATCCCCTAACTGTTGTTCCCGGCATCTATCAGATACTTCTTCTGTTTTCTGCCGGGATCTGCTTGGTCTATAATTTTCTGCTTTTCATATTAGCATACTTAAAAAAAATCAGCAAACAGATTTAATCGGTTTTTATGTACTATTCCCCGTACACCGATCCGGTATGTGCCTGATTTATGCCCGAATCCTTCTATTTTCTGTTGCCAGATTTCGTGAAACAACGCTATAATAGAGACAGCAAATTCGGTACAAAGAAAGGATGAACACAAATGGCAGAAGAAGAAAAAGTAACACCGGTTGCCGAAGAGGCAACTTCGATGGCAGATTATGAGAAGGAGCTGGAGGCTTCTTTTAAAAAGATCGAAGAGGGCGATATGATCACCGGTACAGTGATCGCTGTGGACGAAGAAGAAATTACACTGGATCTTCGCTATTATACAGAAGGAATCATCAAAGTTTCCGATTACAGCAGAGAACCTGGATTTATGGTAAAAGAAGAAGTTCATGTGGGCGATGAAGTCACAGCCACCGTGATCGGCAGAGACAATCGCCGCGGCTGTATCCTGTTATCCCGCGTGGAAGCCAACGATGTGCTGGCATGGGACAAACTGCGTCAGTTAAAAGAAGACAAAACCGTGCTGAACGTTACCGTAAAAGGCATCGTCAATGCAGGTGTCATCGCATACGTGGAAGGAATCCGTGGATTTATCCCGGCCTCCAAACTTTCCCTGAACTATGTGGAAGATCTGAACGAATACCTGAACAAAGAGATCCCGGTACAGGTTTTTGATGTCGTAGAAGAGGACAACCGTCTGATCCTCTCCGCAAGAGAACTGCTGAGAGAAAAAGCGGATGAAGAGAGACGCGCAAAAGTATCCAACGTGGAAGTTGGTCTTGTGACCGAGGGAACCGTAGAAAGCCTGCAGCCATACGGCGCTTTCGTCAATCTCGGAAACGGTCTCACCGGTCTGGTTCACATCTCCCAGATCAGCGAAAAACGGATCAAACATCCGTCCGCAGTTCTGGCGGTCGGCGATAAAGTAAAAGTGAAAGTTATCGCTGTCAAAGACGGAAAACTGAGTCTCAGCATGAAAGCACTGCAGGATGTGGCTGCACAGGAGATCGAGGAAGAGGTTTATGAACTTCCGGAGACAGAAGAAGCTACTACTACACTTGGCTCTCTGTTTGCAAATATCAAATTATCATAAGTTCTGTCAAACCACGGTATTTCTGTAAATCTTCATGACAGATATCTGATCGTATCATCCCGTGAATTCCCGGGGAAATTATTTTCCGGTGGAATTTACGGGATTTTTTTCTCATTTTTCAAAAAAGTAGTTGTATTTTCCTGATAAAGTGTATATTATAATATCATAACGTAGTTTTGAAAACTATATAACAGAGTTTTTAATTTTATTTGAGATAGGAGTTGATCATATGACATTCAAATTAAAAGATCCCGGAAGTGCAATTACTCATTTTATTGGTATGATGATGGCTTTGCTTGCAACCATTCCGCTGCTGGTCAAGGCAGCCAGAGAACCGGACTGGCTGCACCTGATCGCATTATCGGTGTTTGCCCTCAGTATGTTTCTTTTATATACCGCAAGTACCACCTACCATTCACTGGATATCAGTGCGAAGGTAAACCGGCGGCTTCAGAAAGTGGATCATATGATGATCTTCGTTCTGATCGCAGGAAGTTACACACCGATCTGTCTGATCGCCCTGAAAGGACATACCGGAAAGCTGTTATGCATCCTGGTATGGAGCGTGGCACTGGTTGGGATCATCGTAAAAGCCTGCTGGATCACCTGCCCGAAGTGGTTTTCTTCCGTGATCTACATCGGCATGGGGTGGCTGTGTGTGCTGGCATTTTCCCAGATTTTTCATGCACTGTCCAGACCGGCGTTCGGATGGCTTCTCGCAGGAGGCATTATCTACACGATCGGCGGTATTGTCTATGCACTGAAAGTGCCGATTTTCAATGCAAAGCATAAAAATTTCGGCTCCCATGAGATTTTCCATCTGTTCGTGATGGGCGGAAGTGCATGCCACTTTGTGACGATGTTTATGCTGGCGTAACATGAGCGGGCATGCGTGGGTGTCATGCACTATAAAACTGTAAAATCTTCAAAAACCAAAAATCAATATGTTGCAAGAAAACACTCCGGACATGGCTAAGAAAAGTCATATCCGGAGTACTTTTATTTCCTTTTCCCCGATACATTTTTCCAAACGAGTCAAATTTTCCCCATAAAGAAAGACTGTACCCGAACTGTGAAACTTCCAGGTACAGCCTTATTATACAACTTGTCTTTTTGATATGAAAATTGTTTTTTGTTGTTTTTGTATTTCCTGATCTCAGGTGAATTTTGCCGGGTTAAATCCGGGAACCGCCTGTTCCCAGCTGGTTTTTTTGATCAGTGGAAGGGCAAATCTGGTGTAGCTCATATAATATCGGGTGTCCATGTATTTGAATACATCATACGCCTGTTTTTTGGTGTACGCTGTTTCGAGTGCACCCGGTTTGCAGGTCCACAGTCCCAGATAAAATCCCTGTGCCGTCTCCACGCTGTGATCCACCTGACGGTGTACCACAAAGGAATCCACCATATCATTTGCCTCCGCAAGATAATAGCCGTAGGCAATCGCTGCCGCCTGCACATCCTGTTTTTCATTTCCGTTGGAAACCGAGGTGAATCCGCACTCTGATAAAATGATCCTTCTTCCCTCTCCGTAATTTTTCTTTACATAATCGGTAAAATACGACAGATTTGCCATCGTAATGATCGGCGAATTCTCGCTGTCAATCACATTCAGCGTTTTATTCCAGAAATCAGACTGTAATTCCGGTGACGGGTACGGGTGAAACGCAATCATCCAGTCCGGGATCCCTTTGGTCTTCATCAGCTGTGCAAAACAATCCAGAACTGCCTTGCTTGTATAGCAGTTGGCTCTGCGGTTATACGTCCAGGTGTGATCGATCGACATATAGATCCGTCCGTTGGTATACGCATGTTTGACACTGTTATACAGCACCTGATAAGCCTGCGCATAATATTCCATGTACTGGTCAAAACTGATATTTCCGCAGTAGTGATAATCCTTCCATGCATTGACTTCATTTCCGCAGACCCAGTTCACCACACCCATATCCGGCGCCGTATACCGTCTTGCCAGGAAAGAGCAGATTGCCTCAAGATGTTTTCTTCCCTCCGTCTCCACGGTATTCCAGCCGTACAGATTGTATCCGTAGGTTCTTGCTCCCGGCAGGATCAGATCCTGTTTCTGATAATCCCACTGCAACACGATAACCGCTGTAATGACCATGCCACTGTTATGAAATTCTTTGATCTGCCGGTCCAGTTCATGAATATATGTCGTATTCATATAGTATGTTTTTCCTTCATACACATATTCGATTCCGCTGCCGGCTGCCGCCGAATTCAGCACGATGTTGATCACCGCATGTTTCACGCCAAGGCTTGCAGCATCATCCACCATTCCGTCCTTCACCTGCAATCCCTTCTTCGTCGCCGTTGTCGGGAACCGATAGTTGTACAGGGTATCCGGCATCACAACCGTACTGTCCACCCAGGCACCGTTGGAGTTTACATAATAATTATCAATCCAGGTATTTGCCGCCATGCTGCAATTCGGATAAAAATAATACCAGGTTCCTCCGATCACCTGCCAGCCGGTCAGTGCTGCACCGTTTGGATTCAGGTAATACCAGCTTCCGCTCTGCGCCAGCCAGCCGGTATGCATCGCTCCGCTTCCATTGGAATAATACCAGGTTCCATGGATCTGATACCAGCCGGTCAGCATCGCTCCGCTCGTCGGATCCAGGCAGTACCAGGTTCTGTTCAGGCAGATCCATCCGGTATACATCGCTCCACTGTCCGTCAGATAATACCAGACATTTCCCAGTCGCAGCCATCCTCCGGACTGCATCCTGCCGCTGCCATCGAAATAATACCAGTTCCCGCCGATCTTTGACCATCCGATCTGCATGGCTCCGTTCTGCGGGTTCAGATAGTACCAGGTTCCTCCCTGGTTCAGCCATCCGGTATGCATTGATCCACTGTTGGTCAGATAATACCAGCTGCCACCATGCCGGAGCCAGCCGTTCGCCATCATCGCTCCGCTTCCGTCCGAATAATACCAGACGCCGTTTACCTGATACCAGCCGGTATGTATCGCTCCTGATTCAGCGTCCAGGTAATACCAGGTTCCCCGGTTCTGCTTCCAGCCTCTTGCGATTGCTCCGCTCGGCTGAACCCAGTACCAGTTTCCCCGGATCTGTTTCCACCCGTTTCCCGAGAGCATCCGTCCTGCGGCATCCGTATAGTATAACGTTCCACTGCTATCCTGAAAAAATCCGGTTTTCATGCTTCCATCTGCCGGATCCAGATAGTACCAGCTTCCCTGGATCTGTTTCCAGCCGGTCACCGGACTGCCATTCTCGATGTAGTACCACGTTTCATTTTCCTTCTGCCAGCCATCCCGGATCTGATAGCGATTTCCATTTCCATCGTAGGTGTACCGGATCCCGTCGACCTCGAATGTTCCTGCCTGACTTTTTCCCTGTGCGTCCAGATAGAAATAGCCTTCTTCATTCTGCATCGGTCCTGCATGATTCTGCGGATTTTCCAGCAGACCATCTGCATTTGCAAAATACCAGACAGTCGGATCTTCTCCGGGGTGCACCCAGGTGTCCGTGAGATACCTTCCCTGTTCCGGGTGTGCATTTTCTTTGGTATCATCCAACTCATAGAAATAATAATATGTTCCTGCTGCCAGCTTTCCTTCCGTGTTCTGTTCGGAAATGACAGGCGTCTCTTCGGTGATCTCCGCACTTCCCTTTGCCAGAACCGGCTGCCATACCTCTTCTCCATCCGGATCTTCTTCCTGCACCCGGTACCTTTTTATGTAATAAATTCCATCTTCCAGTGCATAGACACCCGGGCTGCACAGACTTTCCTCGTTGTTTTCATCCACAGACCATAACTGCCATCCAATATCGGGGGCGTATTTCCAGGTGTATGGTGTCTGTTCCCGGTCTTCGTTTTCCGAATTATTTTCTGTGTATTCTGTATTCTCCTGTGCCTGTCCCTCTGGCAGATTTTCCTGCTCCTCAGACGGTGGTTCCGTTTCCTGTACCTGCTGTGTCTCCTGCCCTTCTTCTGCAACGGTTTCTGTCTGTACTTCATTTTCCGCCGCCACGGTTACGGGCGTCTGAAAAGCCAGCAGTGCCGCAAGTCCAAGCGCCAGCAGGCGATATCCTCTCTTTCTCATTCCTTCCTCTCCCTCTTATAAGATCAGCTTTTCTTTCTCTTTTCTCGACAGCTGTTTGATCTCCCACTCGCGCCGCATGGCTTCCTCTTTCGTCTCAAAAGCCTCGTAGTACGCAAGCGTTACCGGCAGACGAGCCCTTGTGTATTTTGCACCTTTTCCCTCGTTATGGGTTTTCAGGCGCTTCGCCATATCGTTCGTCCATCCGGTGTAGTATGTGCCGTCGCTGCACTTTAAGATATATGTATAATTCATTCTGTTCACTTCCCGTTCTCTATTATACACATCCTTCCTCTAAAAAGGAACCACAAAGAACATGATCTGACATAATCCCGGTAATCCGAGATATCATAGCCGTTGTCATCGTTCGGTGATTTAAAACACGGGTGCAGTACAACAGCAAAATCCGCCTGTCCGAAGCAGAACTTCAGACAGACGGATTTTTCTATTCTGTCACCGTCTCGATATAGATCATCGGGTCGATGGGGTTGCCGTCTTTGGTCATGGCGAAATACAGGTTGGCGCCCTCTTTGACGTAATATTTTGTCGGGTCACTGACGTAGCCAAGGATAGTTCCGCTCCCCACGGTCTGTCCCGGTTCTACGGTGATGTCTTTCAGCTGACCGTAGGTTGCCTGATAGCCGTTTCCGAGATCCATGACCATAGTAGTTCCGGTCTCGACATCTTCGCTGATGGAAACCACCTGACCGTTTGCTGCTGCCTGCACCGGCTCACCGCTTTCGCAGCCAAGCATCAGGGCATCGTTATATTTGTACTGATCCAGTGTCGGAAAATATGTGGTGGCATCCATGCTGTAATCGATCACCACCTGACCGTTGACCGGCCAGAGCATCTGGCTGTCCTCTGTAAAGTTCAGTTCCGGCTGTACGGCTGCGGATGTATCGGCAGATTCCTGGGATTCTGTGGTTTCCTGGGTATTTTCTCCTTCCTGTGTTGGAGGGATCGCATTGTCCGGGTTATCCTGATTCATGGTCGGCGACGGAGTCGCTTCCTGATTTTCTGTGGTATTCTTTGCCAATTCTCCGGTATCCTGTGCCTCAGCATCTTTGCTCGTCACATCTTTGCTGTCTTCCTCCTGCATCGCCTGTTCCTGCTGTGCTTTGCTTTCCTTTTTCGGTGTCGTATCCGTCCGGTACATGGAGATCCCCGCTGCAACCACGGTCAGAAGCAGCGCACCGGTAACTGCCATACGCAATGTCTTTTCTTTTTTCATCATCTTCACCTCTGCTATTCTATACTAAAGAACAAAACCAGTAACCGTCCCCGTCAGTCCCAGTTACTCATCCAGATTCTTTATCTATAGAATTCCCTTCTTTGAGGGAAGTATACACAAAATTTTCTCAGGATTTTTTCGTTTTCACCTCACACTCCGGAAAATAATACCGCAGGATCTCCTGATACGATTTCCCTTCTCTTGCCAGCACATTTCCCCCATACTGCGAAAGTCCCAGCCCGTGCCCCTGCCCCTTGCATAAAAAGCGGATTTTCCTATCTGCTGCCTGCATCGTAAAATTACTCGACGGCAGTTCCAGAAGCTGGCGAAATTCTTCCCCCGAGATCGTCTTATTTCCCACTGTCAAGGATAAAATGTGTCCCACTTTGTCCCGTTTATGCATATTTATCTGTTTTTCCAGTGGTTCCTGCGTAAATACCAGCCCTGGATACGCTTTTTCCAGCTGTTCCCGCAACGCTTCTTCCGAAAAATAATGACCGCTCAGATAACCGTCCCCATACATATCCCAGTTGCTGTCCACACTGAGAAGATACCCTTTCTCCATCTTTCCAAACACTTCCAGTCCGTCACGGGTCACGCCGCTGCTGATCCGGTGGAACACACCCTCGCAGACCTTCGACTGATAAAAAAGCATCTCCCCCTCGGTCTCTTTGACTGCTGCCTCCATACTCCGATATGCCTGCTGATACCCCTTCTGACGCTGCGCTGCTTTCGCTTCCTTCCACAGTTTTTCCCACGCTTCCCCGTCCATTCCCTCCTCTTCTATACGCAAATACAGGCTGCTCCTTGTAAGAACAGCCTGTACTTTTTTCATCTCCTCCTCATACTCCCAGGGAATTTCCCTGCACATCAGCATGGGGAGAACCGATTCCATATTCCATTGTTTTTTTATGCGCAACGCCTCTCTGCCCGACAGGAAAACCGTCAGAAGCAGGGGAAGCAACAGAAAAATCCCCGCCACTGCCAGGATCATACGAAGTTTTTCTTTCATATTTTCACCGACTGCCCGATGTCTTTTTCCTAGTTTATGAAGTTTGATACGCTTTCATGTATTTCCACCAGAATCTTTTCTGTTTCGGCATCTGTGTCCAGAGCTGCTGCTCCAGACTCTCATAAAACTGATAACACTGCGCCCGCTCCTGCTTCGTCAGCCGATCCGGCCCAAACGTCGCCCGCTCTGCCAGTTCCACGATCGCTGTATATGCCCCCTCTTCCATCCACGGCAGATTCTTTTCTGTCTGTCGGGCAAATTTCCGGTCATCTTTCTGATCCGGGATTTCCTGCAGTACACCTGCTTCTTTTGCATCCTGAAGGATCTGATAGATCGCATAGGAAATCTCACAGATTCCCCTGTTGATATTTTTCTGGAAAAAGCGGCGGTTTCGCTCCTGCAATACCCGTTTTCTGTGAAGAACCACCATGCCAGCACTGCCGCCGGCCAGTCCGGCAAGCATCAGCAGCACCACAAAAATCTTCAGAAGAACGCGCCCGATTCCCGCGAGTTTCTGTCCGCCGGATCCATTTTCGATGTTTGTCTCCTGTTCTGATGTTCCCTGACCATTTTCGCCTTCCGGCGTTACCGTTGTCCCGCCCTGCTCCGGCTGTGGTGTTTCCGTAAGTTCCGGTGTTGCCTCTTCCGTCTGTTCCTCAGCCGGCTCCGGTGTCGGCGTACTCTCTTCGCCATTCTCCCCCGGATCTGTATTTGCATCGCTGCTGTCCTGATAGCCCGGTGTCACTTCTACCGGGATCCAGCCTTTTCCGGCACGGTAGACTTCCACCCACGCATGTGCCTGCGTATCCGGTATCTGCGCCGTATAGCCATCTCCGTCTTCCGTAAAATCCTCCGGTGTCACCACATAGCCGGTCACATATCTCGCCGGTACGCCAAGCAGACGGAACATCAGCGTTGCCGTCGTCGCATAATGGATACAGTATCCTTTTTTCTGATCAAAGAAAAAATACTCCGCAAAATCTTGCCCCGCCGGAACCTGTTCCAGATCCATACTATAGGTACGTCCTTCCTGCACATCCCGTACCACAAAATCGATAACTTCCTGCACGGACTGCAGATCCTGCTGCCCGCAGTAAGCCCGCAGCCGATCCAGTCCTTCCACCGGAACTTTCAGATATTCCTTCGCCACATACTCCCGGTAATCGCTCTCGATCTCCGATTCCGCCTCTTTCGAAGGCTGTGGATCCATCCACTCTATCCAGTTTACATAACCCTGATATGAGATCTCTTTTCCGGCACTGGCATAACAGCCGTCCGCCTGCACATTTCCATCGTCCGGCACTGCACAGCCGTAAGGAATATATCCATAATCGCCACCCGGGTGTTCTCTGGTGACCGTTACGGTTCCTTCTTCTTCCGAAGACCGGGAACCGATGTAGCGGTACAGGATATTCTGTACCTGCCATCCACTGTCCGCCTCGGAAAATGCATCTGCAAAATCGTTCCGGTTCACCGCACTCCAGGAATTTCCCTGATACACACCGCCGGTAAATCCCCGCAGATACATATTGTGTGCCGGTTTCCCGGAAGTATGTACCGTGAGATCAATCTCATCTTTCTGTTCTACCGGATAATTGTTCAGACTGCCGTCTGCCGTCGGATTATGGTTGCCAAACAATCCATTCTGGCTTTCTAACGCACGGGAAATCTGGCTGGTCTTTTTCTGTACATTCTGATACAGCCATTCGTTCCATCCTTTTGTCTGATCGTTCAGCAGGGAGCCGGCATATCCTGCCAGAAGGGACAGGCAAAGAAGCAGTCCGCCCGCCCACAGACCGGAGCGGTACAGAATCCGCTGGTTACTTACGCCACGGATCTGCCCCATGGAAAGCAATGCCAGCAGAGATCCTCCGATCAGAAAGATTCCCGGATGCAGGAACCGGCAGCCACACAGCAGTTCCAGCAGCACGATCAGAATCTCCGAAGCCAGAAAAAGTCCTGTTCGTCCCTTTCGGGTCACTGCTGTCTCCATACTCCAGAAAAACAATGTAAATATCAGCAGCAACAGCAGTTCTCCTTGTTCCCCGGTAAGTAACGGTGTCTTCTCCGCCAGCGTTACTCCGTAATACACTGACAGCTGACGGCGGATCCCGTTTTCCACTGCCTGCCAGCCAGCCGCCAGATGTTTCCATCCGAAACCGCAGATGAGAAAGAGCACAAGATACGCCCCCTGGTATACCCGTCTTCCCCACGGTCGCCAGATGTTTTTCAGTATTGCAAGCAGCGCAAACACCAGCAAACCACCGGCTACCGGAAGCACCCGGAATTTCAGTCCAAGATCCAGTCTCAGTGTGAGGATCGTTCCCACCAGACACAGATACAGGTAAAAACAGCGCAACAGTACCCCATATTTTTGCTGCCGCCTTCCAGATTCAATCTTTAATTTTTTCTCCCCTGTCACCTGGATCCCCGCAGGATGCCAGTCTTCTACCTGTCGTTTCATACGCTGATCCCTTCTGTCTCAAGTCCGGCGCGTGTCAGTTTTCCTTTCAGGATCCCGTCTGCCCACCACTGACCGTCTGTGGTAATCCGCAGACAGACACGATATCCGTCCTGCGGATAAGAATGTTGATAAACTTCTTCCAGAAGAATCTCTTCCCCGTAAGGTCCTGCCTGAAACAGCCGTGACGTCAGCAGATACAGATCTTCCGACTCCCGGATCTCCATCTGTTCCATACTCTGTGTCCGGCAGTTATACCACGCCGCCCGCGGCGGATACTCCTGATCCAAAAAACCCTGCAAAATAGCAAGTCCGTATTCCACTGCCTGATCCAGAAAAACCATTCCCGCATCTTCCGCCACCCAAAGATCAAAAAGTATCAGTGCTCCCGATCCGATCGGCATGCTGTAATCTTTTACCATCAGCTGACTGGTACGGGCACTGGCTTTCCAGTGGATGCGCTGCATCCGATCCCCTTCCCGGTATTCCCGGATCTGAAAGATCTGGGACGGATCATCACCCGGTCGCTTTTCATCGTATTCTTCACTGTCGATCAGCTGCTCCCGGATCTGTGATGTGATTTCTACCACAGCGGCATAATACTCCGGAAGTACGGAAAGTTCCTCTTTTCCATCTACCCTGATCTTCTTTCCAAACAGATGAAACAGATCCCATATTTTCGCCTGTTCCACCCATAACGCAACCGGCCCGCACTGACTACTGGTAATGGCTGTCGTCAGGCGGGTCGTTCCTCTCCCATCAGCCATTCCCTGAAAAGTTACTTCTTTTTCCGGCTGATAAAATCTGTTCTGTATCTTTATTTTCGCTTCCAGCCGGGACACTGGGATGCGGCTCTTATTTTCAATCCGCACCCCCACGTTGACCGGCTGCTCTTTTTCGGCAACCCCGATGGGAAGATAGATCTGTGCCTTCATATGTGCCGCAGTCCATAATAGCAGGATAACCGATACGACCGGCAGCACCACTTCCATCAGACACAGGCCGAGAAGCATGGGACTGTCATACAGGATCGCCAGATACAGTGTGACCATCAGCAGTCCGAAATATAATAGTTTGTTTTTCATTTTTTCACCACAGAAGGTTTCGTTGTTCCCTCCAGAATATCTTTCAGTACCTGTTCAGCAGTTACCCGATTGACTCTTGCCTTTCCGTTTAACTGGATCCGGTGCGCTTCCACATCGATAAATACGTCCTCGATATCCACCGGAAGTACATAATTTCTTCCCCGCAGATATGCAAGCGCCTGTACCATTCTCGCCAGTGCGATCGTCCCTCTCGGACTGATTCCCAGTTCGATCAGTGCATGCGTTCTTGTGGCATTGACCAGTTTCCCGATATACTGATAGACTGCATCGTGAATATAAATTTTATGGATCTCATCCTGCAGCCGCAGAAGTTCTGCTCCGTTCATCACCGGTTCTACCAGATCCAGCGGATCGGTTGTGATCTTGCCTTTTACGATCTCCAGCTCATATTTCATATCCGGGTACCCGATGTGCATACAGATCATAAAACGGTCGAGCTGCGACTGCGGCAGCATGGAGGTTCCGGCACTTCCCACCGGATTCTGTGTCGCGATGACCACGAACGGCTTCGGCAGTTCATGCGTGACCTGATCCACCGTTACCTTCCCCTCTTCCATGACTTCCAGAAGCGCTGCCTGCGTCTTTGGTGAGGTACGGTTGATCTCATCCGCCAGAAGCAGATTGCACATAACAGCTCCCGGCTGATACACAAATGTACCGGTTGCTTTCTGATATAAGGAAAATCCTGTCACATCTCCCGGCAGCACATCCGGTGTAAACTGGATACGGTTCTGTTCGAGATGCAGGGCTTTGGAAAAAGCCAGTGCCAGCGTGGTTTTTCCCACTCCCGGCACATCTTCGATCAGAATATGTCCCCCTGCAAGAATCGCAGTCATTGCTTTTATGATGCAGTCATCCTTTCCGATGACTGCTTTTTTGATTTCCTGTATCGCCCGGATCGCCGGACTCTCTGTCTGCTTCATCTTTTTCTCCCCTTTTCTTTCTGTAACCGTTTCGTACCTTCAAAGTTACTGTTTTCCGTCTACTGTTCCCCGGTCACCCGCATCTGTAACCGGCTTGCCGGAAGTTCCTCTCTGGCTTCTGTCTGTTCGAGAAGCTGCGCTTCACTGTCCGCCGTCACACAGTACAGACCGATACCGGATCCGGCTTCCGCCTCACTGCTGATCCGCAGCTCATACGTTTTCCCTTTTTCCACCGGAACTTTCTCTCCGATAAAGGAATACAGTGCCGAATTGGTTGTAAAACTGTCTGTCCCTTTTTCTCCCTGATATACCACAGTACCGGTTTCTTTGTCAATCAGTTCCACCGTAAGTGTATCAGAAATGCTCTTTTCTCCGGTATAGACACGGATCTTCAGATTGGACAGTACGCTTCCCTCCATCGTCAGATCCTGGCTCACGGAAGAACTCTCATCCACCTGGATGATATTGTCCGGTTCCAGATCCTGACGGCTGTTATCCAGGAGAACAATTTTTCCCTGGAACATGCCAAGCGCGCAGATCGAAGCCGGGATCACAAAGGCAAATACGCTGACCAGAAATGCCGCACGGATCTGCCATACCAGTCCTTTTGCGATCTCTGTTCCTTTTCGGATATGGTATTTCGGATGTCCGAAGACCACATAGACCAGAAGCACCACCCACATCGCGGAGCAGAGCATTTTTTCATCATGGAACATGTACAGATCCCACATTCTCACAGCAAACTGCTGTCCCGGCAGAATGTATTTCAGAATTCCATAGTTCATTACCTGCTCATCCACCAGGTTCTGGCTGCAAAAGATATACAACGCCACGATCAGCACATTTGTCACCATCACCAGCAGATTACCATTTTCATTCATGAAAATATTTAACACCAGAAACGGTACTAGCATCAGAAGCCACTGCGGGTTCCAGGAAGAGAATCCAAAGATTGCAAAACTCATTCCCACACACAGGAAAATCCCCCAGGAAAACAGCTCCCGGTTATCTTTTGCTTTTTTCTGGTATGCCCAGACCAGCATAAAAGCCGCTACCACAGCCACCAGATTGATTCCGTCAAAGAATCCAATGGTAAATGGTTTCTGCACGAATTTCAGCACGCCAAATCCTAAAACATTTCGTTTAAAGTAAATATTTCCGATATTCGGCAGCACTTCGATCATCAGCGGAAGCGCCATTGCCACGGCGTATTTGATCAGATTGCGGATCTTTTTTTCCCGCAGGACCAGCAGTACCAGGAAAAACAGCAGTGCGTGATATTTGAACGTTGCCGCAACGCCGAAAGACAGCGCAAACTTCCATAAGCCGCCTCTCACATAAAAATACAGCCCCAGTACCATGAAAAATACGGTAAAGATATCATACTGGCTGAAAATAAACTGGCTGAACACTCCGATCGGAAATACCAGAAATGCAAACTTGCAAAGCTTTGCCTTCTTCTCTCCGAATCCCACTTCCACACCGATCTGATAGATCAGATGAGAAGTCGCATAATACAGAAGAACCGGAAGCAGTTTGTACCACATATTGTTGATAAAACTGTTTGTCAGCATCGCCTGCGGTGCATGGCCGGTCAGATATAACGGAAGATTCCAGATTGCATACGCCAGAAACGTACTCGGAAGATAGTTCGCATAATAGCCATGGGACTGCTCATAACTTGCCTTGTAAAAATCCGTAAAATGCTCATACATCAGAAACGACCGGTTTCCCGTCAGCATCAAATCCCCATACGCACAGGTAAAAAACAGAAACATCAGGATCACCGCTGAGATCACCCAGTCCAGCTTATTCAGTTCTTCCGCATCCCAGAGTTTCATGCTCTTCCAGCTTTCTTTTGTCCGTTCCCAAAATCCGGGCTTACGCTTTGCCAGTCTTGCTTTCATTTTCACTGTCCTCTTTCTCTTCAAAATTCAGTCTCTCTTCTTCCACGACCAGCGGACGGTCCAGCACACGGGTATTGATGCTCAGCACATACTCACCCAGCAGACCGATGAAAAACAGCTGCATTGCTCCCAGGAAGAACATGCCGATGAGTAACGGCGCCATGCCTGCCGTAAACCGATCCCAGTACAGCAGTTTCAGGATAAAATAAACAATCCCCGCCACCACGCTGATACCGCCTACGATAAATCCAAGAAGCGTAGCCATCCGGAGAACCACTTTCGAATACGAAGTGATTCCGATCATCGCATAATCATATAAACTGTAGAAATTATTTTTACTCTTTCCCGCTTTTCTCTTCTGCTGCTCATAGGGAATCGCCGTATAGTCAAAACCGAGTTCTGCAATGATTCCCCGCAGATACGGCATCGGATCATGAAGATCCCGCACCACATCCACAAATGCTTTATCGTACAGACCGAAACCGGTAAACTGTTCGATATGGTCGATATCCGTGATCTTCCGGATCAACTTATAATAACATCCCCGGATCCAGTACATCATCCGGTTTTCTTTGCTTGCTTTCTTGATGCCGATGACAATTTTGGAACCTTTTTCCCACTCTCTTACAAACTTTACGATCATGTCCACCGGATCCTGGAAGTCCGCACACATACGGACCACACAGTCACCCGTCGCCTGTTTCAGTCCGTAGACCGGTGAGCGCAGCTGCCCAAAGTTTCTGGCATTGAAGATCGCCTTGATATTTTTATTCTTCGCACACAGTTCCCGCAGATACATCCGCGTTCTGTCCTTGGAATGGTTGTCGATAAACAGGATCTCATACCGGTATTGCGGCAGTTCTGTCTCCATCACCGTGACAATGGCTTCTGCCAGAGGTTTTACATTTCCCTCTTCATTGTATGTGGGTATTACCACAGAGATTTTCTTTTTCATTTGTCTCTCTCCTTCATCCAGCGGATCATCTCCCGGATCCCGCTGGAAAATTCATACGCCGGCTCAAAACCGGTATCGTTTTTCAGACTCGATATGTCCGCACACAGATGCATGACCGGCTGTGTACCGTATGCTTTTTTACCGATCCCCGGTGTAGCGTCCGGAGCCGCCGCATCCCGGATCTGGTAAATGTATTCGCGAAGCGGTTTTGCTTTTCCGCTTCCCACACAGTAGATCGAACCATCTTTTCCTTTTTCCCCGATCAGATAAAATGCATTTCCTGCGTCCCTGCTGTACAGATAGTCCCACTCCTGTTCTCCCGGGGTAAATGCGGTCTCTTCTCCTGCAAGGAACTGCCGCAGCGCAGTCATCACCATTGTGCTCTCTTTATCATAGATTCCATATACGCTGAAGATCCGCGGCCAGATCCATTCCATCCCAAGCTCCTTACACAGGAGTTTTGAGAGTTTTCCCGCTGCCAGTTTGCTTGTCCCGTAAGCGGTTGTCGGATGTTCCGGCGCATCCGGATCGATTTTTTCCAGATCCAGCGGTCCGTATTCCGCCTGGGAACCCGCTCCGATAAACCGTCTGCATCCAAGCTTTGCAGCTGCCTCCACCGCCTCCAGCGTATAGTCGATATTTTTGCTCTGCAGCCGGACACTTTTATTTCTCGCCGCACCGGTATAACCCCAGGCGATATGGTAGAACGTATCAAAGGTTCCGTTTACTTTTTCCGGCAGCGTTTCCAGTTCTTCCAGACTACATTCCACCAGTTCCAGATGCGGATCTTCCGGCAGACGGTCTTTCCTTGCCGTATCCTTCCGGATCACCGCGCACACAGAGATTCCGTGTTTCAGGCACTCCTCAATGAGCGCTTCCCCGATCATGCTGGTCGCTCCTGTCACGATCACTCTTTCCATAATACGCCTTCCTCCTCCATCTCTTCTCTCGAAAGAAACGGATACATATCTTCCAGGGATGCCGACACCATGGTTCCGTCCGGAAGCTGTCTGGACGCCAGTTTCGGCTCCGTCTTCTGAAGTTTCGACACAAAGACCTGACAGATCACCGGTGCCGGAGCTTCCATGACCACCCGCAGATCTTCTTCGAGTGTCGCACTGTTTCTACATTCTTTATAAGTAAATCCATACGCCGGTGCCAGCCTGGAAAGATCCGGGAAACTGAGATCCCCGCTCTCCTCGCCCACACCTACCAGATGACCGCCGAAATAAGCCGTCTGCGTCTGGCGGATGGAATGATATCCCTCGTTATTGATCACAAAGATCCGGATCGGCAGATTATGATGCCGGATGGTCTGCAGCTCCTGCAGATTCATCTGCATGCATCCTTCCCCGTTCACACAGATCACTTCTTTTTTTCCGGAACCGATACACACGCCAATCGCCGCCGGAAGCCCGTAACCCATCGATGCGGTCACGGCATTGGTATAAAATCTCTGATCTTTTTTCAGATAGATTGCCTGACTTCCCGCCACACGGGAGGTTCCCACACTGACCAGGATCTGTTCCCCTTCCGGGAGCACTTTTGACAGGCTGTCATAAAATGCATAGATATTCGTCCGTCCCGGTTCCAGCTCTTTATATTTTTCTTTTGTTACCACCGGATATTTTTCTTTCCAGTGACGGCATTTCTCTCTCCAGGATGTTTTTCCATCTGCAAACCACGGGTGTGCACGATCACATCCCGCCGCTTCCAGTACCCGGATGCAGCTCGTGATCAGTTCTTTTGCATCCGCTGCCACCGGAAGATCCACATGAAGTGTCTCTTTTTTCAGTTCCTCCCCGTCGATATCATTGAGGATCGTATAGGCATGTGCCGCCCATTTTTCATAGGCAAATCCGGTCTGTAAAAAGCTCTGTCTGCTTCCGATGGAAAATAACACATCACAGGTCTGCACGGCAAAGTTTCCCGGACGGTTTCCCGTTCCTCCGTTTCTTCCCACATACAGCGGATGTGCGGACTCCATCAGATCGATACTGCTCATCCCCGTCACCACCGGGATTCCGAGAAGTTCCACCAGATGCTGAAATTCATCATAGGCTCCTGCCAGCCGGATCCCGTGACCGGCAAAAATCAGAGGCTGGGATGCCAGTTTCAGTTTTTCCAGAATTTGTTTCACCGTCTCCTCGCTTACCGGAGCCGGAAGTTCTTTTGCATCCTCGCTCGGATCATACGCTTTCAGATCATCGGTTTCCACAACCGCACTCTGTACATTCAACGGAAGATCCAGCCAGCACGGTCCCGGACGACCCGTTTTTGCCAGATAGATTGCCCGCTCTAGATGATACCGGATCGTAAGCGGATCCGTCACCATGACGGCATATTTTGTCATGGGTTCTACGGACGGCGTGATGTCATATTCCTGCACACCCATCGTGCGGATCTTTAAGCCGCTGTGACGCACCGTGGTATCGTATCGCACCTGTCCGGACAGGACAAGCATCGGGATGGAATCCATCCACGCACACAAGGCCCCCGTAATGGCATTCGTCGCACCCGGACCGGAAGTCACGCAGACCGCCGCCATCCGGTTATCTACTCTCGCATAGGCTTCTGCCGCCATCGCTGCTGCCTGTTCATGATGATGATAGAGACAGGACAGTCCCGGATGATGTCCAAGCGAATCGTTCAGATGCATCGCGCCGCCGCCCGTCACGGTAAATACCTGGCTGATCCCTTCCTGTGCCAGACGATCCGCAATATAATCAGACACTTTCTGCTTCATATCCTCTACTTCCTTCCATCCCATTTATTCTCGCAGACCATGAATTTTCCGGAAGCCTGGATCGGAATCTCATCCACATAAGTGATCCGGATGTCCGCTTCCTCACCCAGATAATGCCGGTAGGCAGCGATCAGGTCCTCTTCCACCAGTTTTTTCCGGTCTGCGTTGACCAGCAGTTCATATTCTTTCTGTCCCCACTGGATGCATTTTGCCTGTCGCACCACGCCTTCAAATTTTAACAGCGTGTTCATAAACACATGGATCGACAGCGGCTCACCTATACAGTTATACATCAGGGAACCGCGGCGGCCGTAGATCTCCACATATTTTCCATGCATCCGTCCTTTTTCATCCTGATACATTCGCATGATACCCGTATCTCCGGTATCGTAACGCACCATCGGGAACGTTTTGTTATAATAATCCGTAACAACCAGCCGTCCCAGTTCTCCCGGAGCTGCCGGTTCGTCACTGTTCATCTTCAGCACTTCCGGGTAGAAGTTATACAGGTCGATCGTGTATTCCTTATCCTCTCCCAGCTGGATCGCGATAAATCCGTTTTCGTTATTTCCGTAAGAGCGCACCGGAGAGAATCCGAAGATCTCTTTTGTCAGTTCATATGTCGCATCCGGCAGCGCCTCTCCCATGGAAAATACCATCTCTACCTTCCATTTGCTGATATCTCTTCCCGTCCGCTTGATATAGCCGGTCAGTGCGGTCAGTGCACTCGAATACGTCACCAGCACCTGGATCTTCTTTTTCTCGATATCTTTACAGATCTGTTCGAGTGAATCGTCTCCCATGTTGGAGATATCCACCATGACCAGATTATTTTTGAAAGATTTCCACATACTGATCGTATTTTTCCCCTTGATCCATGCCCGGAATTCCCCGCGCTTCATACCCATACGGAAACCGTTCAGTTCCATGCAGGAGATAAAGTTCATGTTGACCCGGTTCATCTTGTCGCCGTCACACAGGACAGTAAACGGCGTTCCGGTGGAGCCGCTGGTGCTCAGTCGATACAGGTTTCCCTGTTCTTTGCTGTTCTCCACCAGCACTTCCTCATAATGCTCAAGAAAATCTCCCTTGGTCATCACCGGGAAATCTTCCAGTTTTGTCCATTCCGGATGTTTTTTATAATACGGAGAATGGTTTTTTACATAGTCCAGAAGCAGATCGATCCTCCGCTCCATATATTCCGGTGTCACACCTTCCACGATCTCTCTTTTATTGACTTCTTTTAATTTTTTCAGCTTACCGCCTTTTGCAGCATCCAGAAGATTGAACACCACTCTTCTAAGAACTTCACCTGTCTGCATCTTTTCATTCTCCTTCTTTCTTCGCCGGTTTTGCCTTCCAGATTCCCAGTGCGATCACTGCCACAACCCGAAGCGTATTTGCTCCCAAGCATGCCCAGGCAAATCCGATCATCCCATAATTTTTTGCTGCCAGCACCGATGTGGTCAGCAGAATCACAAAATGTGCAAGCTGTATCCACAGCTGCCATTTTTCATCCGTAAATGTTAAAACAAGTATAAATAAAAATGCGGAAAACAGTCCCAGCACCTGTGCCAGATTGACCACCGTGACCAGTCCTTTGATGGACGGAAACAGGTCACGGTAAAACAGCCAGACAAACAGCGGTGTTCCCACCTGACAGCCCAGGAAAAAGACACCTGCCACACCGCCTCCTGCAAGCACTGCTTTTCCAAACTGATTCCGGTTTAACAGTTCCTTGCGTTTTGTCAGATAGGAGATCACGATCGTGTTGATCGGTGCGATCAGAAGCACCAGAGTCTTTCCGATCAGGGAAACCACATAGTAGATCGTCACCTGTTCGTTTCCGAGGATCTGCTTGATCACCAGACGGTCCATGTTCATCGTGGTATTCGTGATCAGATACGACAGCGTCAGGAAAAATCCGCGCTCCAGCGCCACGGAAAAATGGTCACTCCGCTGAAAAAACTTATGAAATACGGATCCGGTAACTGCCACATAACCGAGTGCAGCCGCCTCACCGACCAGATAGATCCACAGCCACTGATCCGTGATACGGTAAATCACAAATCCCGCAAGATATCCGACACCGATCAGCAGATAATAAATAAAATACCTCTGATAATTCAGATTCAGCCGGTATTCCACATCCCCGTAGTACCGGAAAACCGTCAGCAGAAACAGGGCAAATACCCCGATTCCCACAGGGATCCCGCTGATACTGTCCCTTGACATAAAAAGTGCCACACCGCTTCCCAGTACACCGAACAGCAACAGGATCCAGTCGTAGTCTCCATTGGTTACCTCATATGATCTTCGCACCACCAGACGGCTCGTATTCAACGCCTGCCCGATGGACGGACAGATGATCGCCACCAGTCCTGTAATATACAAAAGTTCTCCCAGCTGCTTTGCTCCCATATAGCGGTTGAGCAGCGGCGTGACGATCAGCTGCAAAACGCCGTTCATAAAGATCAGTCCGCCCATCGTATACAGGGTGTTGGCAGCGATCCGTTTTTTCTGTTCTTTCTTTTCCACCTGTTTCTCCTGTCACTTCATTCTTATCCGCAGAAACCGGTCTGATTTTTGTATTTCCCGCACCGGTTTTCTATGTATTTGCGCTTTCCGGAAGCAAGCACCGGGATCTCGTCCACCAGTTCTACTTTGATTCTGGCTTCTTCCCCCAGATACGGGCGGATCCGTCCGAGGATCTCTTCCTGATTCATCTTCTGCGGATCTCCGTTTAACCAGATCGTATAATCCTTCACATCTTCCTGGATAAAACGGTACTGTTTTACCCCTTCGATATCCCACAGATTGTTGGTGATGATATACGGCGTTACCGCTTTTCCCTCGCAGTCGTAGATCAGATCGCTGCGCCGTCCGTAAAGTTCATCCAGATACAGCTTGTATCTGCCGTTTTTCTCTTTTCTGGTTGCCACCGCCGTATCCCCGTTATCGTAACGGAGAATCGGGAATGCATAATTAAACAGATCCGTGATCACAATTCTCCCCAGTTCACCCGGTTCTGCCGGTTCGTCGGAATCCATTTTCAGAATCTCATAATAATATGTCTCTGTATCGATACGATAGCCTTCGTTCTCTTCGTTCTGCAGTCCCATAATTCCGTTTTCTTCATTGGAATACCAGGCACGCACCGGGCAGTGAAACTGCTTTTCCAGTGTCCGGCGCACCGGCTCCGGCATCGTCTCGGAGATCGGAATGATCGCTCTCACCTTGCAGCGACTGCAGTCTTTTCCCGCCTTCTGAATATAGCTGCTCAGTTCTCCCAGTGCCGATGAATAGCCGACCAGACATTTTACTTTTTTCTTCTCGATCACCTGGAACATCTCCTCGAGTGCCTGCGCATCCATCCGGGAGCTGTCCATCATGATCAGATTTTCCTGTAACAGCTGAAATTTGCTTTTCTTTACGTTATTGACCCACACACGGATAAAAGCCTCTTTCATACCGATATAATATCCGGCTGCCGCTCCCAGGAAAATCCCGCCCGCCGTATTGTGGTGGATCTTATCCCGGTTCTGGATCATCCGAAGCGGCGTTCCAGTGGAACCGCTCGTACACATCACCCGGTTATCCGGTGCATCTTTGTATGTTTTTGAAAGAAACCGGTCATAGTTTTGCCGGAATGTATCTTTATTGATGACCGGCAAATCTGTCAGCGCGCTGTCTGCCGGATAGTTCTTATAGAATTCGGTTGTCTCCACCGCATGGGCGATCAGCGCCCGAATCCGCTCTTCGGTTTCTGCGATCGATGTTCCTTCTTTCCATGCCCGCCGGATCTGGTCATAATATGTCCTTACCTTTTTCCCTTTTAAGGCATCCAGCAGCCAGAAACCAAACCATCTGAGTTTTTCGTCCAGTATCATTGTTCTTCCTTCCTGTTATACAAGCGCTTCTTTGATCGCATCTGCCATGGCATCCAGCATCGCATCTGTCATTCCCGGATACACACCGATCCAGAACGTATCTGTCATGATCCGGTCTGTATTTTCCAGACTTCCTGCCACACGGTAGCCTTTTCCTGTCGCACGCATCTGGTCAAAGCACGGATGTTTGATCAGGTTTCCGGCAAAGAGCATACGGGTCTGTACGCCTTTTTCCTCGATCTTTTGTACCAGCTGATTTCTGTCCACACCTTCCCGGCAGGTGATCAGAAAACCAAACCAGCTCGGTTCAGAATTCTCACATGCCTCCGGCAGGATCAGTTTGTCTTCGGTTCCTTTTAATGCTTCTTTCAGATAGTTAAAGTTATGAATTCTGCGTTCTACAAAGGACGGGAACTTGCGCAGCTGGGCACATCCCACAGCTGCCTGCATATCCGTTGCTTTCAGGTTGTATCCAAAATGAGAGTACACATATTTATGATCGTATCCTAATGGCAGTTCTCCATACTGGCGGTCGAACCGGTGACCACACAGGTTATCCTGTCCCGGTGCGCACACGCAGTCTCTTCCCCAGTCACGGAAAGAACGCACGATCTTATGAAGCAGCGGATTCTTTGTATAGACGGCTCCGCCTTCCCCCATTGTCATATGATGTGGCGGATAAAAGCTGGAGGTTCCGATATCTCCGATCGTTCCGGTCAGTCTGCTCTCTCCGTCGATCGTATAACGGGAACCCAGCGCATCGCAGTTATCTTCGATCAGCCACAGATTGTGACGGTCACAGAAATCTTTTACCGCTTTCAGATCAAAAGGATTACCCAGGGTATGTGCCAGCATCACCGCTTTTGTCTTCTCCGAAACCGCCTGTTCCAGAAGGTTCGGATCAATGTTATACTGCGGGATCGCCACATCGACAAATACCGGCACTGCGCCGTACTGGATCACCGGTGCTACGGTGGTCGGAAAGCCTGCTGCTACTGTGATCACCTCGTCTCCCGGCAGGATCTGTCTCTCCTTTAACAGCGGAGAAGTCAGCGCCATAAACGCCAGCAGATTCGCAGAAGATCCGGAGTTTACTAAAGAACAGTATTTTACTCCCAGATATTTTGCGAATTCCGATTCAAATTCTTTTGTAAACCGACCGGAAGTCAGCCAGAATTCCAGAGAACTATCTACCAGATTTACCATCTCATCCGCATCGTACACACGAGATGCATACGGGATCCGGTCTCCTTTTTCATACGGTTTTTTCTGATTGTGATATTTTTCGCAGTATTCCTTTGTCATCTCCAGAATCTGTTCTCTCGCCTGCTGTTCTGTCATTTCTTCAAACATGTTTTCTGCTCCTTTTTTATATTCGTTTCCTTTTTATTTCTTCCGGTAAAACTGAAATTCTTCCTCATAGTACGGGAAGGTCTGATCCAGCTCATACGTTTCACTAAACCACTGGTAAGTCTCCGGGTCATTCCGCTCCCAGATAGGCAGTGACAACCGACTGGTAAATACATACGGTGCATCCACCTCTGTCAGCTGTTCCTGTAATTCCTGTAAGGATTCCGGGATCACCGCCATATCGCTGAAATCCATGGTAAAGCACTGGGTATTCCAGTGAAGCAGACTGTAGATCTCTGCCACATTTAACCCGAAACCATGCGTGTTTTCCGGAACCACTTCTGCAATTTCCTGTACAAATGCTTCCAGCTCGCCCACATTATGATAATTTTCTTTGATCTTACTGTTCTGGGAAAACTGCAGCACCGTTCCTGTACTCATGGCAAGCACTGCAGCTGCGCAGGCAAGTCCCAGTGTACCGTTCACGACTCCCGCCAGATCCATCTCTTCCCAGTGTTTCCATTTTCTTTTCTTAACAAATGTCATTCCCCTCTGCCCCAGATATGCCAGCAGGATCCCTGCCGACAGGCTGACGCAGTCCAGGTTATGGTAGGATGGTCGGTTGACATAATATGTAATTCTTCCCAGTGCACTGATACTCAGGAAAAAGATCAGCTGCACCTGTCCGTCATTTTTCTGTTTCGCATAAAACCAGGTACTGATGCCCATCGCTGTCCCGATCAAAAACAGCGCGATCACACCCATATAGGCACTCGGATACATCGGCAGATCCAGATGCAGGATGTCCACCATATAAGAATCCGACAATAACGGAATTAGGAATTCTCCCAGTGTATTTGCCGGACTGTGTTTGGACAGATTATAGAGATTCACGATTCTATAGGCTCCGAAAAATGATGCAGCCACACAGACCGCGTGTACCAGTACGGTTCGGATCAGAAGACCGATCCGCCATTCTCCCCCGGCAAGACACCGGGAAACAAAAAGCGCCATCCATGCCACCGCAAGGATCACTCCGGTTTCCGTGTTCCACAGAATCGCCAGCAGACAGATCAGATAACCGGCCAGACCGGTCCACACATTCCACCACTGTTTTTTCATTAAAATCGCCGCATACAACAGAAGGATCATCGGAAAGATCATCCGATGCGGCCACACCTGCCAGTAATAACCGCCCCGCATCCCGAGCACCGGAAATGCCGTGGCAACTGCGCCAAGTGCCCGGAGAATCCGGCTTTCCACCGTCAGTTCCAGCACCAGAAATGCACAGACATGTGCCAGTGTTCCAAGTGCCGCGATCATCAGCACGAACATCCGGAAGTCTCCGCCCACCAGTTTCATCGGTATCTTGAATAACAGCCCATAATGTCCATAGATACTCGTCAAGGTATCTGTATAAGGCAAGCCCTGATATACATTGTATACAGAGTTATAATACGCGTGAGCGTGAAAATGATCCCCCGCCTCCGCGCGCCCGAAAATATTCGGCGTATCCATACAATAAAATATCAGAATCGTCAGAACTGCATAAATAAGCCATACCATCCAGTCATTCTTTTCTTCTCTGATCTGTATGTTTGCATACACCCGGAAAAATACAATCAGTTCTGCCAAAAACAGCAGAATCATCAGCGGCAACGGTTGTGTGTGCCAGCCATATTTTTCCGATACGCTTCCTACCTGACCGGTTTCCATGGATACTCCGATGGTGTAAAAGATTATCTGTGAAAAAATCAATACTGTAAATACCAGTTTATTGACCTTTTTATTTTTTCTTCTCATCCATGTGCCTGGCTCCCACCGTTCTGTCAGAAGCATGCCCCCCAGAAATACCAGGCAAAATAACAACAGCATGGCACCATAAACAAGCAGATTTCCATTTCCCAGCCGGTTGATATGATCCGACAGCCCCGGAATCAGAAAAGCTGCTCCAAAAAATCCTGCGGATACCACCAAAGCGGCTGCTCCGCACAGAATCTTTCGATTACTATTCATATTTTTTCCTTTTTCACAATTATCCTTTTCTATTTTCTTTCTGTCATTTCCCGGCTGTTATTTTATTTTTTCTAAAGAATGTGCCTTGGCACATTCTCGCGCCTGCGGCGGTCGCTTGCGACATCTACATTGTACGTCGCAGTGCGCATCCTCGCGGAGCGTTTTACTTTACAGGAAAGCAATTTCCTGTAAGGTAAAATATTTTCGGATCTGTTCATCCGTAAATGCGGTCATATCTTTCCCCGCAAGCCATGCCTGATACCACACGGCAGTCTCTTTCACCGCCTGCGCTACCTGCCAGTGCGGTTTCCATCCGAATGCGGTACGGATCTTTGAACAGTCCAGTTTCAGGAAATTCGCCTCATGCGGGCCGCCCTGATACAGATTTTCCCACGCGGCGTCCCCTCCCCAGGAATCGCAGAACAGATCTGCCAGCTGACCGGTGGTGATACAGTCGTCATCTCCCGGCCCCACGTTATAGGAGCCTGCACACGCAGGATTTTCATACTGCGCCTGCGCGATCATCAGGTATGCCCCCAGCGGTTCCAGTACATGCTGGTACGGTCTTGTGGAATGTGGATTCCGTACCGCTATTTTCTCTCCTTTTGCAACTGCGCGCACACAGTCCGGGATGATCCGATCCGGAGCAAAATCACCGCCGCCGATCACATTGCCCGCTCTCGCCGTGGACACCGCCACACCGGCTTCTTTTAAGAAGGATTTTTCATAGCTGTGTGTCACCAGTTCGGAACAGGACTTACTGTTGGAATACGGATCGTACCCGTCCAGTTCATCGGTTTCCCGGTAGCCCCACTCCCATTCGTTATTTTTATAGACTTTGTCGGTTGTCACATTCAGGAACGATTTTACGCTTTTCGTCTGACGCACCGCTTCCAGAATATTTACCGTTCCCATCACATTCGTCTCATACGTTCCCACCGGATCTTTATACGATTCCCGCACGATTGGCTGTGCCGCCAGATGAAGAACGATCTCCGGCTGTGCCTCCTGCATGGTACTTATAAGTTTTTCTCGGTCGCGGATATCTCCGATCACGGAATGCATGTTGTTTTCCAGCTGTAACGTATCAAACAGCTTTGCCTCTTTTGGCGCTTCCAGCGCATATCCGGTCACCTCGGCTCCCGCAAGGATCAGGATCCGGGAAAGCCAGGATCCCTTGAATCCGGTATGTCCGGTGAGAAATACTTTTTTCCCTTTAAAAAATGCCAGATTATTCATGTCTCTTATTCCCATACTTTCCATGGAGCATTTCCGCTTCTCCACATTTCTTCCAGTTTTTTCTTCTCGTTCATCGTATCCATACACTGCCAGAAACCATTATGCCGGTACGCATCCAACTGCCCTCTTCTGGCTGCCTCTTCCAGCGGATATTTTTCAAATACCGTCGCATCTCCCTCGATCAGATCCAGGATCTCCGGCTCAAGTACCATAAATCCTGCGTTGATCCATCCGCTGTCTTCCTGTTTTTTCTCTTTGAAGTTTGTGATTTCTCCGTCTTCTCGCAGATCCAGCGCACCAAAACGTCCCATCGGCTGTACGGAGGTCAGCGTTGCCATGCGGCCGCCCTCCTGATGGAATTTTACCAGTTCATCGATGTTGATATCCGCCACACCGTCTCCATATGTCAGAAGGAACGGTTCACCGTTCAGATGTTCTTTTACCCGTTTGATTCTTCCGCCGGTCATCGTATTCAGTCCGGTATCTACCAGGGTTACTTTCCACGGTTCAGAGATGTTGTTGTGCACCGTCATTTTATTTCCCTGCGTAAAGTCAAATGTCACGTCACAGCTGTGCAGGTAATAATCTGCGAACCATTCTTTGATCATATGCTGCTTGTATCCACAGCAGATCACAAATTCATTGTATCCATAGTAGGAATAAAGTTTCATGATATGCCAGAGAATCGGTTTGTCCCCGATTTCCACCATAGGTTTTGGTTTCAGTACACTCTCCTCACTGATCCGGGTACCGAAACCGCCTGCCAGTATTACTACTTTCATATGCATTCTCCTTATTTGATCCGTTGGGCATAAAAAGCCTTATTTTATTTATTGTATCAAAAAGGGGGTATATTTACAAGTGGAAGGAGATGGAGATACGGACGCCCGTTTTGAGTTATCTCTGGTTTTTCTTATTATCCCTTTCTGATATTTGCTATTTTCATCGTTTTGCATAGATAAACAAATGACCATCGAAAATGTAACTTTCCGGTGATCGATTTTTAAAAGCATTTTTTGGAGTTATCTTTAGCAGATAATTTTGTCCAGGATGCCTTTCAGTTGGGCGATGGCTACGCCGTAGTTGGTCATGGCTACGCCCTGGTCTTTTGCCTGTTGGATGCGGTGGAGGACGTATTTGCGGTTGAACATGCAGGCGCCGCACTGGATGATCAGGTCGTATGGGGTCAGGTCTTTGGGGTAGTCGGTGCCGCTTACGACAGTCACTTCCAGGGTTTCGCCGTATTTTTTCTTCAACATCCGCGGGATCTTTTCTCTGCCGATGTCTTCTTTCAGTGGTGCATGGGTGCAGCATTCGGCGATCAGGACGCGGGAGTCGGCGGATAGGTTCATCAGTTTTTTGGCTCCCTCTTTGTAGTAGTCCAGGTCGCCTTTGTAGTCGGCGAAGAGGACAGAGAAAGAGGTGAGCAGGCTTTCTTCCGGTTTGTGTTTGTAGACATAGTCAAAGACCTGGGAGTCGGTGATGATCAGTTTTGGTGGATTTTTCAGCTGTTCCAGGGCTTCCACCAGTTTGTCGGTGGTGGCGCTTAGAACGATGCATTTTTTATCCAGCAATTCCCGCATCGTCTGTACCTGTGGGAGAATCAGGCGGCCTTTGGGAGCCTGGATGTCCTGGGGCATTACCAGGAGCACAACGTCTCCCTCGGATACCAGATCTCCGGTGATCGTCCGGCTGCCGAAGCCTTCGGGAACCATGCGGATCATCCGCTCTTTCAGTTCTGCGATTCCGGCTCCGGTTTTTGCGCTCACGATGCAGACTTTCTCTTTCGTCTGTTCTCTGAGTTTTTCTGCAAATGTCTGATTTTCTTTCTCAGAACGAAGATCGCTTTTGCTTACTACCGGGATTACCGGTGTCTTTTTTCCCTGAAAATACCGGAACCACTCCAGTTCTGTTTCCATATCCTCGGATGCAAATAAGATCAGTGCCAGTTCTGTTTTCTGTGCAGCCAGCGCCGTCTTTTCCATACGCATGGCTCCCAGTTCTCCCTCATCGTCAAATCCTGCCGTATCGATCAGCACGCACGGACCGAGCGGTGCGATCTCCATTGCTTTGTAGACCGGATCGGTGGTGGTTCCCTTTACATCTGCCACGATGGAGACAGCCTGCCCGGAAAATGCATTGATAAAGGCGGACTTTCCGCTGTTTGTTTTTCCAAATATTCCTATATGTAATCGGTTGCCGGAGGGCGTTTCCTGTAATGTTGTTCCCATCTGTGTTCCTCCTTTTCCTAAATTGTAATTTCCATATTTATTTTTAACATTATGTAAACTTGTTTTCACAATAATCTGCACACCTATATAGTAACGTGCAGACTCAAACTCCTGCTCATCATTTCCGTAACGAGATAAAATATGCTTCGCGAATTTTACTCGCGTAAATCTAACAGACACAGCAAACAACCCCTGCGCCTTTGCAGTTGCTATCTGCTGTGTCATATTTTCCGACTGTGTTTCCCGCTTATTTCAGCGTTCAAACAGTCGCTTTGTTCTTTTTAGAACCGGAAATCTCTCTGTCCGTTTTCAATATCCCGCAGGTGTTCTTCTGCGATTCTGCGGACTTTCTCGCTTGGGATATTGTCCAGTTCTTTTTCGATCAGTTTCATACCGATTTCTTTTGTCTTCGGTGATGCGTAGTCCTGCAGATACTCCATCAGTGTCATCAGTGCGTTCGGATGACAGCAGTTGAGAATCTGTTTGCTCTTGCACAGGGACATGAAACGGTCGCCGGTTCTTCCGGCGCGGTAACAGGCGGTGCAGAAGCTCGGGATATCTCCCATTTCCATTAACCACTGCACGATCTCATCCAGCGTTCTCTGGTCACTGACATCAAACTGTGCAGAAGTAACCTCATCTTCCGTCTCCGGTGTATCGTATCCACCAACACTCGTCTTTGACGCACCACTGATCTGAGAGACACCCAACGGAAGTACTTTTTCACGAACTGCCTGACTCTCTCTGGTAGAGATGATCATACCGGTATACGGCACTGCGATACGGATCAGCGCGCAGATTTTTGCAAAAATGTCATCACTGATACTGTTATCAAATACCGTTGGATCGATATCGTCCGCATGTTTGATACGTGGTACACTGATCGTATGCGGTCCCACACCGTGTACAGCTTCCAGATGTTCTGCATGCATCAGCAGTCCGGCAAATTCATAGCGGTACAGTTCCAGTCCGAACAGTACGCCAAGACCTACATCATCGATACCGCCCTCCATCGCACGGTCCATCGCCTCGGTATGGTATGCATAGTTGTGTTTCGGTCCCTTCGGATGCAGTTCTTCGTAACTCTTTTTGTGATACGTTTCCTGGAACAGGATATACGTTCCGATTCCGGCTTCTTTTAATTTTCGGTAATTTTCCACGGTGGTCGCCGCAATGTTTACATTGACACGGCGGATGGCTCCGTTTTTATGTTTGATACTGTAAATCGTTTTAATGGATTCCAGAATATATTCGATCGGATTGTTTTCCGGATCTTCTCCTGCCTCGATCGCCAGTCGTTTATGTCCCATATCCTGCAGAGCTGTCACTTCTTTTACAATCTCTTCCTGGGTCAGTTTTTTCCGGGCGATATGTGTATTCTTTTTATGATACGGACAGTATACACAGCCGTTGATACAGTAATTGGACAGATACAACGGTGCAAAAAGCACGATCCGGTTTCCGTAAAATTCTTTTTTAATCTCTGCCGCAAGATCATACATTTCCTGGATCTTGTCCGGCATCTCACACGCCAGCAGCACAGAAGCCTCTCTGTGTGTCAGGCCTTTACATTCCTTTGCTTTCGCAAGGATCTGGTCGATCAGTTCCACGTTGTCTTTATTTGCATCTGCATAAGCCAGGGTCTCCCGGATCTCTTCATCGGAGATAAATTCCTCGGCTTTCAATGATTTCGGATTATACATAAGTCTCTCTTCCTTTCTTTTTGGTCAGGCTGCGTCTTTTGTTTCGCCGCAATCTTTCCAATTAGTATTGCTTTCCGGTTTTTACCGGCACATTGCACTGTCTCCGCGATCCGTCACGCACCGGTAGCCGACCGCAGCCACGCGCCGTTCCAGACAGCCGCGACATTCTGCCGCTTCCTCTCCCGTACAGATCTTATTATCGTACAGTGTGTATTTGTCCCGCACCTGAACCGGTGACAGGTTTGGCATCACCACGTTGGCTCCTGCCAGAATTCCCTTTTCTCTTCCCATCGAATGAATCGTTCCCAGTGCAGTGGTGGACGGCAACAGTACCATCGGATGAATCAGCCGGATGATTGCCAGAAGCCGTAAGGTATCTTCCAGCGTTCCCGCTTTTTTTTCTGCAAATGGGGTGTCCTGATGGGGAATAAACGGTCCGATTCCTACCATCTCCGGCTGCAATTCTTTAATAAACACCAGATCCTCATACAAGGTATCCAGCGTCTGCCCCGGAGATCCTACCATAAAACCACACCCTGTCTGATACCCGATCTCTTTCAGTTCCCTCAGGCACTGTTTTCTGTGTGCCAGCGACATCTGTGACGGATGAAGTTTCTGATAATGCACCTCATCTGCCGTCTCATGACGAAGCAGATACCGGTCAGCCCCCGCATCAAAATATGCCTGATAGCTTGCCCGTTCTTTCTCCCCGATCGATAACGTCACCGCACAGTCCGGATATCGTTTCTTGATTTCTTCTATAATCGTACAAATCCGCTCATCGGTATAATAAGGATCTTCTCCTCCCTGGAGTACAAAGGTCCGAAAACCCAGTTCCCATCCGCTTTCGCAGCACGAAAGGATTTGATCCATGGTCAGCCGATATCTCTGCGCTTTTTCATTGCCACAGCGGATCCCACAGTAATAACAGTTATTTTTGCAATAATTGGTAAATTCGATCAGCCCCCTCAGGTAGATCTCTTTTCCATAATATTTCCCGGCTGTCGCTCTCGCCCGCCGGTACAGTTCCTCGATCAGTTCCTGATCGGTTGTCGTCAGCAGCTCTCCCAGCTCTTCGCGGCTGATCATCTGCTCCTGTTCGATCTTACTCAGTATGTCTCTGTTCATGCATGTCTCCTATTTCGAGTAAACTGCTTTTGCCGAGATTCCTTCCAGTCTTCCGATCTTGCCGGTCAGAGCATTGATTGTATCCTGCGGTGCATCCATCGCGATGCTGATCACATGGATCTTTCTCTCCCGGTAGGGAATCCCCATTCTTCCTATAATATAACTTCCATATTCATGAAGCAGCTGGTTGAGTTTCTCGACTTCCTGTGGTTCTTCCACGATAATTCCAATCACGGCAATTCTGTTCATGTTCCACTCACTCCCTTATATCTGCACTTTCTGTGCCTGCTTCTTTTCAATACAGAGAGCAGAACATTCTGCTCTCTGTAGCTGTAGTATCTGTATGTTATTCCACATCAAACTTTTCCAGACTCTCCAGTCTTGACTGATATTTGGAGTCGGAAGATTCTGTAAAGGATGCTTCACCTTTCATCTTTTCCAGCGCTGCTGCTGCTTTCTTTACCGCCTGCAGCGTACCTGCTCCAGCCACACATCCTCCAGGACATGCCATTCCTTCCAGCAGATAGCCATTGTACTTACCGGCTTTCGCCATCTGGAGCATCTTCTTGCAGTTCTGCAGACCTTCTGCATTGACCACTTTGACTTCCCGTTCCGGATCGATCCGTTTTACCGCATGTACGACAGCCTGTGCAACCCCTCCGCTGACTGCAAAACCGCGTCCATCTGCACTTGCACGGAATAAAGGTTCGCCTTCCGGAATATCCTTCCCGTCCACACCTTTCGCATCAAACATTCCGGCAACTTCCTCAAATGTCAGTACAAAATCCACATAACTGCGGATACTCTTCCGGCTTGCCTCCAGTTTTTTCGCTGCACACGGACCAACAAAGACGATCTTGCAGTCCGGTTCTTTCTGTTTGATCAGTCGCGCAGTCAGAACCATCGGCGTCAGCGCCATGGAAATGCATTTTGCCTGTTCCGGGAACATTTTTTTCGCCATCATAGACCAGGACGGGCAACAGGATGTTGCCATGAACGGCAGTTTTTCCGGAACTTCTTCCAGAAAATCCTTTGCTTCTTCCACCGTACACAGATCCGCTCCGATCGCAACTTCTCTCACATCGGTAAATCCCAGTGCCTGAAAAGCGCCACGGATCTTTGTATTTTTCATATCCTGAAACTGACCTGCGATCGCCGGCGCAAGAATCGCATAAACCGGTGTCTCGCTCTTTATCGCCATGATTGTCTGAAAAATCTGCCCCTTATCCACAATGGCACTGAACGGACAACTTACCAGACACTGACCGCAGGATACACATTTCTCCTGATCGATCTCCGCTCTTCCATATTCATCGGAACCAATCGCATTCATTCCGCATGCTTTTGTACATGGACGCTCCTGTTTGATGATCGCATTATACGGACAGGCTTCCACACACTTTCCACATTTGATACATGAAGACTCATCAATATGAGATCTTCCACCTTCCATATGGACAGCCTTCTTCGGACAGACCTCCACGCATGGATGTTCCAGACAGCCCTGACATCCTTCTGTTGTCATGACTCTCTTCTCCGGACAGGCATTGCAAGCGAATTTGATCACATTGATAAGCGGCGGTTCGTAATATTTTTCTTCTATAATACTGGGTTCCACACCTTTGGAGATTGGCGCATGCTCTGTGATTTTTCTCAGCGACATTCCCATTGCCACACGCAGACGCTCACCAACGACTGCCCGCTCCAGAAAAATACTGTCTCTGTAAGTTGCAATCTCTCCTGGGATGATTTTATATGGAAGTTCTTCCAGTACCTCCTCCGGAGATTGCTCTTCGTATGCCATACGGGCAATCTCCGTGAATATTTTGTGTCTGATTTCAGTCTTGGATGAATACAGTCCTCTCATTTTTCCTCCTGATTTTCCGTTATACATTTTTCATAGGTTTTCTTTTTGATAGTACTTTTAAAAAATGATAGCATCCGCTCTGTCAGAATTCAACAGTTCCGGTTACATCTACCTATGCAAATACGGAATAGTTCCAGGAGTTTTCTTATTGCTCCATTGCTATGCAATCCCCACAATCCTCATAATATTAGAGTTTATTCATAACTTTCGTTATGTAACAGTTCATGCTCTTTACCTTTTAATAATCCGGCATACAGTTCCTGAACCAGTGGGTTCTCATCGGATTTCTTGATGATCGTTGTATTATCTGCGTTGTACAGACCTTTCGCACGGAGTGATTTTGTTCTGTCACCGGCTCTGGTCGGCTGTCCGCCTCCCATGATACAACCACGACGACAGGCCATGATCTCGATCAGATGATATTCTTTTTCTCCGTTCTTTACCTGATCCATAACTTTTCTCGCATTGGCAAGACCACTGGCTACACAGATCTTGATTTCGGTTCCCTGATAATCTACAGAGAACTCTTTGATACCTTCTTCTCCACGGACACCGCTCTCTGCGATCTCATGCATCGCTTCCTTGCTGTGATCGTTGGTCAGGCGACGAAGCACTGCCTCAGTCACACCACCGGTCACACCGAAGATCACGCCGCCGCCGGAACCAAATCCAAACGGCATATCACATGCTTCCGGTTCAAGAACTGCAAAATCAAGACCGAAGTTATCGATCATACGAAGCAGCTCTATGGTCGTAATTACAACATCGGTATCCTGTTCTCCCTTGGTATAGCTGTTCGGGCGAACGGCTTCTGCCTTCTTCGCAGTACACGGCATGATGGAAACCATCACGGTTTTCTTGCCCTGTGCATGTTCCGGATCACGGAAATACTCTTTGATGACTGCGGAAAGCATTCCCTGCGGGGAACGGCAGGTGGACAGGTTCGGAATATAATCTTTGTACTGATCGGTTACGAATTTGACCCATGCCGGACAGCAGGAAGTCAGTAACGGAAGTTTTTCTCCTTTTTTGATTCTGTCAAGGAACTCTGCACTCTCTTCCATGATCGTCAGATCCGCACTGAAGGAAGTATCGTATACTTCATCAAATCCCATCAGATGCAGAGCATTGACGATCTTGCCCATCACGCTTCTTCCTTTGGTCAGTCCGTAATGATCGCCGACTGCTACGCGGACAGCCGGTGCTACCTGCGCTACCACGCGCACATTCGGATCTGCCAGAGCTTCCCACACTTCATCCATATTGGTTCGGATAGAAATAGCTCCGGTCGGACAGAATACTCTACACTGACCACAGTTTACACAGTCCGTTGTGGAAATCTTCCGGTCAAACGCCGGCATAACCATCGCTTCGGTACCACGGAATGCAAATCCAAGAGCACCGATACCCTGCAGTTCTTCACAGGCGCGGACACAGTTTCCACAAAGGATACATTTATTCGGATCTCTCACCAGAGACGGGGAACTCAGATCCAGTTCTCTCTGCTCTCTCGTATTCTGGAACCGGACATTTTCAACCCCCAGACGATGTGCCAGTTCCTGCAGAACACATTCTCCACTCTTTACACAGGTGGTACAGTCACGGCAGTGTGCTGCCAGAAGCAGTTCCACGATGAGTTTTCTGTATTTTCTGATACGTCCGGAATTGGTATGGATCACCATGCCGTCTCTCGGCTCTTCCGAACAGGATGCAAACATCTTTCCTCTGTCATCTTCCACGGTACACAGACGACAGGCACCAAATGTGGAAAGCTCGGAGTGGTAACACAGTGTCGGGATATTGATACCCGCCTTTCGGATCACTGACAGGACATTTTTCTCATCCGTAAATTCAACTTTTCTTCCATCGATGATCATATGACTCATAAGACACCCTCCTTCCTACATTTCCACATATACTGCATTAAAGTTACAGTTATCTTTACAGGCACCACACTTGATACACAGATCATTATCGATCTGATGCGGATGCTTGATAGCTCCGGTAATCGCTCCCGCCGGACAGTTCTTCGCACATTTTCCACAGCCGATACAGAACTCGGAATTGATATGGAACTGACGCAGAGCCGTACATACTTTTGCGTGGCACTTTTTATCACGGATATGTTCAACATATTCGTCGCGGAACCGGTTCAGGGTACTGATGACCGGAAGCGGTGCACTCTTTCCAAGACCACACAGAGCCATGCTCTGTACCATGTGTGCCAGTTCTTCCAGCTCGTCGAGATCGGACATCTCACCTTTTCCGTCTACGATCCGCTCCAGGATCTCCAGCATACGTTTGGTTCCCTCACGACACGGAACACATTTTCCACAACTCTCACGCTGGGTAAAGTTCATAAAGAAACGGGCTACTTCTACCATACAGGTATTTTCATCCATAACTACCAGTCCGCCGGATCCCATGATGGCATCCAGTTTCTTTACAGAATCAAAGTCCAAAGGCGCATCCAGCTGATCCAGGATCAGACATCCGCCGGACGGTCCGCCAATCTGCACGCCCTTGAAGGCTGCACCGCTCTTGAGTCCGCCGCCAATATCATAAATAATATGACGAAGCGTCGTTCCCATCGGTACTTCGATCAGACCTGTATTTTCAATCGCACCTGTCAGCGAGAAGGTTTTTGTTCCAGGGCTTCCCTCGGTACCGATGGTACGGAACCATTCTGCACCTTCCAGAATGATCTTCGGTACGTTGGCATATGTCTCTACGTTATTCAGTACGGTCGGTTTCTCCCACAGACCTTTTTCAACGGTACGCGGTGGTTTTACACGCGGCATACCTCTGTTTCCTTCGATGGATGCCGTCAGAGCCGATCCCTCACCACATACAAAAGCACCTGCACCACGGTTGATATGCAGATGGAAGTTCACATCCGAACCAAGGATATGATCACCTAACAGACCATTTGCCTCTGCCTGTTCGATCGCCATGCGCAGACGTTTTACGGATAATGGATACTCTGCACGCACGTAGATATATCCGTCTTCTGCACCTACTGCATAAGCGGCGATGGTCATACCTTCGATCATCTTATACGGATCACCTTCCATTACGGAACCATCCATGAATGCACCCGGATCACCCTCATCACCGTTACATACCACATAACGTATTTTTTCTTTCTGACGGGCTACCTGTGACCATTTCTTTCCTGCAGGGAATCCTGCACCGCCACGTCCGCGAAGTCCTGATTTGGTAACTTCTTCGATGACATCCTGCGGGGTCATGGATCCAAGTGCTTTTGCCAGTGCCTGATAACCACCGGCTGCGATATATTCGTCAATCGACTCTGCGTCGATCTTTCCACAGTTTTCCAGAACGATACGCGTCTGCTGATTCAGGAACGGAATATCGTCCGGATGCGGACAAACGGTCTCATGATCGCGGTAGAACAGTCTCTCTACCGGCTGTCCTTCCAGGATCGTGCGCTCCACAATCTCTTTACAGTCTTCCGGCTGTACATGTACATACTGATAATTATATGGTTCGACACGCATCAGAGGTCCCAGTTCACACAGACCCTGACAACCGGTTTTGATGACTCCGATATGTGGAACATCTTTCTGCATCTCCACGGTGACACCGTCGATATCCCGACACAGGATTTCCATTTCTTCATAAATTTTCTGAGCACCGGATGCGATACAGCCGGTACCGGAACAGACAAGAACGCGACAGGTATACGATTTGATTTCTTCATTTACCTTTGCCTGTCTGTTTAACAGATCTTCACGGCAATTTATACTCATACGCTTTCTCCTCTCAATTCATTTAACAGCTCGATAGCTTTTTCCGGTGTCATCTTCGGATGTACTTCGTCATTCACGGTCAGAGTCGGCGCCAGTCCACAAGCCCCCAGACAGGATACGGTCTCTACGGTAAATAACATATCATCCGTTGTGTGTTTCTTATTACTGAGTCCCAGTTCTTTCATCAAAGCTTCTTTTACCGGCATGGATTTTCTTACATGACAGGCTGTTCCGTCACAGACCTTGATCACGTATTTTCCTTTCGGTTCAAAGGAAAAGTTTTCATAGAATGTTGCCACGCTGTAGGCTTTTGCCTCTTTGACTCCGATCTCTTTCGCCACATAAGTAAGCAGTTCTCCCGGCAGATAACGATATTCTGCCTGAATATCCTGCATGATCGGAATCAGGGAAGCTGCCTTGCGGCCGTAGTGTTCGATAATCTCATCCGTTTTCTGGTAATAAGATTGATCCAGCATGTAGTTTCCTCCTTTCACTTCATTGCCCTTTTTTGATTTTCGATAACTTTCCGTACCTGCTCAGTTTCCCCTCTGAACAGTTTTGCGCGAATTGCAGTTTCAACCTCCATATTGCTGCCGTTCACTTTTGCATTTTATACAGATGTCATTATCACTATTATACTTTATTTTATCATTTTGCACAATAAATATTTTATTTTAGCGCTATTTGTCGTTATTTTAACGAACTTTTCTCATGTAACAATATTTTTTATCAACATATCGTGTTTCATCTTTCTATGTCACTACATCTGGTATACCTGATGTGACTACTTAATAACAAAGAAAAGGCCTTTTTCCTGCCAATCCAAAAAGCGCCATTGCTCTCTGTGATGTTCTTCACATAAAAGCAATGACGCCTCTTTTTCAGGGACAAAATACCTTTTGACTGCAGCATCTGAAACCGCGCTCTGCCCACACATAACAGGTTGTGCCGATGGAATAATACGGCGTTCTGTCTTCGTAGGCAAAATGATAGGTATTTGCCACACGGATCGGTCCGTGATTTTCCTCGCTCGCCGGTGTTACCTGAAATTTCCCGGTGAGCACTTCCCCGTCTATCGCGCTCCCTGTCACTTCGAATGTATATAATTCCACGAAAGACGGCATATATCTTACTTTGTACACACCTTCTCCGTCATAAAATCCGTCCACAGTTACTGTCTCATGTTTTCCTGTAAAGATTCCTTGAATCTCATAATCTACAAATGGGTTCTTATCAGAATGACCTTCTACAGTCACTTCCAGAACATCCCATTTTTCCACCTGTTTTTCATAATTGTATCTTCTCATATTCTTCCTCTTTTATTTAAATATATGTTTATTTTATTTATTTTTTGTTTGTATTTTAAACCTTTTCATTTTCATTTTCAACTTTTTCCGTAAATATATGTCTTTGCTCATTGTCCATAGAACTAAGAATGTGCCTCGGTACATCCTCGCGGAGCGTTTCTTACTTTACAGGAAATTGCTTTCCTGTAAAGTAAGAAAAAAGTTCAGCTTCCCACACGGAATCTGAACTTTTTCACTTACTGTTCTCTTTTATCTTTTCTTAACTGTTTCACCATCTACAAACACACAATTTGTATACAACTTACATTTTTCTTTTACCGGGTGTTCTATTTCCTTCAATAACAACTGTATTGCCCAGTATGCTCTTTCTGTATGGGGGACACGGATACTTGTCATATCAATGCCTCCGGTGAGAAAACTTGGCAGAGCATCAATACCGATCAGACTCACATCTTCCGGAATACGAATATTCAATTCATGCATTGCCATAATCGTTCCCATGGAAACATGATAACTCTCCATAATATATGCCTGAGGCAGCTTTGCTGTTTTTAGATACTCTCGCATCATCTGATGAACTTCTTCTATACTGCTTCCCGTATTGATGATACGATCAGAAGCATCTCCCAGTCCCTTCTGTTTCATAATTTCCTGAAAACCTCTGCGCCGGCTCAGATAATTATACATCGGTAATGGATTACACAGATACTGAATATCTGTATTTCCTTTCGCCAGAAGTTCGTTCACCGCAAGTTCTACTCCCTGACGGTTATCGATCAGAATCACCGGATATTTTTCAATGTCCGGCGCCGCATCGTAAATCACCAACGGTTTTCGGATTCCGTCAAGCAACGGACTGTTTTCCTGTTTTAATTCCGTTCCGAAAATAATTACACCCGCCACATCATCCGCATTACATTCGGCAATCATGCGGGACTGATCTTCCTCCCTGAAATCTGCATACAGTAATCCAAGCGAATATCCATTTGCTTGCAGATTTTTCTCAAATACCTGATTCACATCTGTCCAGAGATCCAGCTCAGCTCCCTGTATATTTTTCATTCCATTTGTAATTTTGACAATCTTGATCTGCTGTCTTTTTCTTTGTTCCGGCTGTCTCGAAAACATTCCCGGCGGCACTACCCCATGCTCTTCCAGCTGTTTCTTACATGCGAGGACTTCCTGCCGTGTCTGTTCACTCACGCCCGGTTTTCCATTCAATGCCAGAGATACAGTGGATTTAGAGATGCCAAGTGCCCTGGCGATATCTATGGATTTTACATTCATGTAGAAGCCCCCTATCTGTTCATCACAACGGTTTTTATAGTTCAGTTGACAACGGTTTATTTTAAACCTTTTAAACATTTTATCTCAAATCTGTTTTCTGTGCAAGGATATAATAATCAAAATTGATCCACTGGACCAATTATTGATATGCACTGTAACAAAAAAGGAAAGTTGTGCCACAAGAATATTATCAACAACTTTCCTTTTTTTCAGTTTACATCTTTACATTTACCACACCAGATTCTTCACTCCAACTCCATACAACTCACACGCACACCCGTCTTTCATCTGTGGCCAGCGTTCCAGGAATCTTGGGGCGTCTTCTTTCAGGGGGTAGATCTTTACCTGCAATTCTTGTGGGAAATCAAAGTAGCGCAGGCTGATCTGTACCTGTTCGCCGGTGTAGTAGCTGTCGGTGAGCATCTCGCCATCCCGGAAAATCTCTATTTTGTCTCCGCCGAAGTCCAGAGAGAGTATCGTATCCCGCCAGGTTTCCGGTGAAGTTATTTTCAGGTTGTAGATCCGTGAATCCTCGCCAACAGTTCCTTCTGTCACGGTTACCCTGGTATCCTCCGCTTTTTCTCTTCTCCGATACAGGGTAAACTCGTGATCCAGACCACACGCTTCGAAACCATCCGGAAGAACCGAAAAATCTTTCAGTTCCGGATAACACCGGATCACCGTCTCCTTCCCTCCTTCTATGTGCAGCTTTCCATCTTCTTCCCACACATAGTCATCCGAAAGGATCAGATACTCCCGATCCAGCGTCACTTTCCACGCCTGCAGTGCACGTTCCCGGTCCAGATGAAGCACCGGAAAATGCTTTTCATCCTTCCACACAAATGCAGGATCCCAATCACCGTAAAATACCACACACGATGTTCCGTCTTCTCCCCGCAGTCTGCAAAGCGGTGTTGCATTTGTCGAGAGCAGTTCCCCGTCTCCTTCCCGGAAATGATACGGGAAAAATCCATAGCTTCCCGGCAAAAGATCCAGCTTCGGAAACTCCACCGGTGCTTCTTTGCATCTGCCTTCCAGTGTCACACCGTTATGCGCATCCATCCGGCGTTTTCTCTGATAGTTATTAAAGAACACATACCCATGATCGTCATCATGCCGCCAGGACAGACGCAGCGTGTGCATATCTTCCGGGTCCACACCCACCAGATCGATTTCCGCCGGAAGTGTCACCAGATCCTGTCCAAAGTCTTTCGCAAACAGTGCCAGCAGCTTAATCTCTTTATAAGTATCTGAGACCTGCCCGAACTGTCGGATCGGTGCACGGAAATCATAACTCAGTACCGATACATTATTCGGATATCCTGTAGCCTTACTCTCTTCCAGCGTAGAGAATTTTCCTTTGGGATTCGTTCCTCCGTGATACATATAGTACCCAAGCATCGCCACCCCGGAACCAAGTTTTGTCAGTGACATTGCTCCGATATCGGTTCCTACCGGAACCGGTCTTCGGTGCTCCGTAGGCTGCAGTCCGCCGCCAAGTTCTGCCGTAAGATAAGGAAATTCTGCCGGATCAAAGGTCAGCTGTTCCGACACATGATGATCATTTGCCACCAGTGTATCGTTTCGGTTGCCGGTAAATACATAGTTCTCATTTGCTTCCAGTTCCGTCAACCGGCTGTCCCACGGTGCCTCACAGTACCCTGCCATCACCGGAAGCATACCGCCCGTCACCGCACCGCCCCAGCCGGTCGCTGTATACAATGGCACGCAAAAGCCAATCTCTTTTGCCATCTTCTGTAAGGTCCGCATATGCTGCTCACCGGCTTCTCCGGTCTGACCGCCTACATGACCATATTCATTTTCAATCTGGATCCCGATGACCGGTCCGCCGTCCTCATACATCTGCCCCTTTACCTGCTGATACAGCGCCTCCCAGTACCGTCTCGCCAGCACAAGATACGCCGAATCATCGCAGCGAAGCGGGATCTGCTTTTCCAGCAGCCAGTCCGGAAATCCACCGTTTCGCACTTCTCCATGGCACCATGGTCCGATCCGCAGGAACACCGGAAGATCCAGTTTCTTACAGATAGCCAGAAACTTTCCAACATTCCGGCATCCGGTAAAATCATATACGCTTTCCTCTTCCTCATGGTGGATCCAGAATGCATAGGTGGCAACTACCGTAACTCCGCCTGCTTTCATCTTCCGCAATGATTCCTCCCAAAGATCATCCCGGTAACGACTGTAGTGAAACTCTCCCATGACCGGGAACCAGGGTTTATCGTCTTTTATCAGATAGTTTTTGTTATATGTATATCCCATTGTATTTCCTCCTGATGATCGTTCTGCTTTTGTCTTTACTATACAGGACAAGAGATAGAAAAGAAATATGTGATGTTGCTTTTTGATGGGGAATATTCCTGTATTCAACAGGTTTCATTCTTTACAAAAAAAGAATGTCACCTGACATTTCGTGACATTCTCCCTTGCTTATGCTTTATAAAAATGTAATCTCAAACTCTTCATTGCTCAGACGCAGACTCGCACCCGGCACAAGTTCTTCTTGTCCGATCACCCGATGCCCATTTAAGAAAGTTCCATTTCTGGAGTTCTGATCTTCCACAAAGACCCGTCCGTTTCGCAGATATAAGACCGCATGTACCCATCCGATACTTGTATTATCCGTAATATAAACATCCACATTTTCACGGCTTCGCCCTACCCTGTTCACCTCTTTTTTCAGAAAGAACTGTTCCCTGGTTTCCTTGCGGATCAGACACGGATTCTTCATCGCTGCCGGAGCTACTGTGTGCTGTGTGGCATTTGTATAGGATTGCAGATCTACCGTATCACCAAAATTCTGAATCGGCGCTGTATGAACCGGAATGGATACATTCTGCGCCGGAATCACTGTCGCCGTTGTTGCCGTATTTTCCTGTTGTGGAACCACATCAGAACCGGGAATTGCTATCCCATGAAAACTTTTTGGTCTGTTCGGTGTTTCCTCTTTTGAAACAGCTGTACTCTTGGTTTTTTCTTTTTTCCCGAAGAGTCCTGTTTTCTGTGGTTTCTCTCCTTTTTCTTCCGAAAATTCCCTTCTTTTCCTTTACCGGTGCTTCTTCTTTCTGCTGTTCCGGCTGTGGCACATTATCAAACTCCTCCTGTTTTGTTCCCGGATAGGTTTTTGGAATATTTCCACCGGATACCGGTATCGAACTCTGGCTGTGGGTAAGGTTCGGATTCACATAATGTTGTGTATAACCACCGGCCGGTGCCGCTCCTGCATTCAACATCGTGGTTCCCGGATCATATGTCGTATCCTGCTGAACCGGCGGTATCTCCTGTACCTTCGGTGTCTGCTGTACCAGCGGAACTGTCAGAAGTTCCTCAGCCTCCCGCATTGGAGGTATCGGATTCTGTACCGGCACGCTCTGATTTTGCGGAGTAAGCAGAACCGACATCGTCGGACTTTCCTGTGTCTGTACCGGTACCCTTTGATTTTTCAGTTCGCGGATCAGTGTTTCAAATCCTGTCAGTGAAAATCCTTCCGTATCGTTAAAGTAATTCAGGATCTTCGTCACATACTAATTAAATGCTTCAATTATTCTGGACGCCGGCTCTGGATTGTCGATTATTTCCGCTTTGCTTAATGTCATTACTTTTTCAAA
>ERZ1673739.43-NODE-43-length-178648-cov-17.792931_pt1 | contig 178648 bp, 271 predicted proteins | sample MGYA00580210_ERZ1673739 | MGnify/ENA primary metagenome ERZ1673739 (study PRJEB41218, sample SAMN15661749) | gut metagenome | host: Homo sapiens | place: Canada: London | collected 2015-08-20/2019-03-30 | study: EMG produced TPA metagenomics assembly of... | reverse complement strand
ACATTCCATGATAGAATGTAATCTGGGATTTTGAAAACGCCGTAAATACAGTGTTTATGCGACTTTGAGATAATATCAAGTTATCGTAACTTATCATAATTTGGTGTAAAATCTTAATTAATTGGTGTAGTAAATGGTGTACTAAATGGTGTAGTAACAGGAAAGAACACAAAGATATTAATATAGGGTATATGTCTAAAATAAAATTGACATATACCCTATTTTACTGTATAATAAGAATATTAAATGACAAAATAAAATACAAATAATAACGAGAAACGAGGTAAAAAGTAATATGAAATCTGTGTTTCCTTCTAAGGAAGCTTTTTTCTATTTTTCCCAAAATAAAAACCAAAGATACAAACCTCTTGACAAGGAAAGTAGTAATAAACCATATATGACATTAGGATGGGAGAATAATATTGTATTCATAAAAGACAGTAATGATAATTATTTTTATATTAAAAGTAAAGTGAGTGATGAAAATGCCTAAAATGAAGAAGTGTACCGTATGTAATAAGATGTTTCTAAGCCACAATGGAATAGAGGTGTGTTCGACTACATGTGCTATTGAACGCAAACACCGACAAGACGAAAAAGGAAATGAACGTAGACGATATGGATTATCTAATTCTAATTTTGAAAAAATTTGTCCTATTTGCGGAAAAGCATTTGAAACAATTCATTCAAAATACTGTTCTGAAAAATGTTCAGTAATTGCTAGGAATAAAAATATTTCTGAAAACAATAAGGAATATTACAATCTACATCGTAGTAGCATTATTGAAAAATCTAAGAATAATCGAAAACGTAAAAAATAGGCATACAGATTTTTATTTATGTATGCCTAAAATTATTATTTTGATTTTCGTTCAAGATTTATCATGTGTACTTTGTCCATTAACGGCGTTTTAATTTCATTGCTTTTACAAGAGACTAACAACGCAGGGATATCTTTGTTCAAACAATGTGAATCATAATAGGGCTGCTCTGGATATACATAAGTATGTGATGGATTAACTCGCTCGTCAGCAACAAAACACTGTCTCAAACGCTCATACTGAATTCCAAAAGCTTTGGCAATATCAGCAAATTCATTACAAAACGTTACCTTAGTTGCGATCCAACAATTTTCCATATATTTTGCTAATTCCGCAGTTTTCCAGTCAACAAAGATGTAATTAAAAGTCCCATCTTTGACCCTTGAATATAGTTGAGCGACTTTGCAACAATAATCTTCATTTCCACCAAGAACAACGAAATTAGGTGATTCTAAGCTATGCTGCGTTGTGCCGTAATACTCAGGAGAGATTACAATGTTATCCTTACAAAGTGACTCGCAAGTTCCTACAGGCACGGCAGACTTAATTATAATGACATCTGCATCAATTCTATCACAAATCCATTGAACCTCAGAAATATCACATTCTCCATTTTCTTTCATTTCGGTAGGAACGCAAACAAAAGCAAAATTATAATACTCATTTAATAATTCGGTCGAATTATATCTGCTTATATACTTATCGTATATTTTAAAAGAATCAGATATTGATGCAAACTCTTTTAAAATATGTTTTCCAATATTACCATAACCACAAATTAAATTTTTCATTTTTTAAATTATCCTCCATAGACTATATTAATTGTACTATATTATTATTCTCTTTTATAATCGTATCGTATTGATGAACAATTCTAAAAAGTTTAAGCTCGTTATCAATTCCTGTCAAAGAAGGATTTTTTTCTTTTGCCAATCGAATGATATATTGTTCGGACGAGTTATTGTAGATTTTATCATTAATTATTTTTGCTTGTTTGTAAAATTCGACCAATGCCTCTTTTATTCCTACACATATACCCGCATTTAAAAATTTATGAGTACCAGAGATTTTTAGCAGTTCCTGTAATGGTTCTACGACTGCATTTGGATATGGTACAGGTGTGGCATTATATACCACGGGAATTTTATATGAAAGATATTTTTCGATAAATGTAGCATCTAAATCATTAACAATTAAAGTGTCTCGTCCGTCTAAAATTAAAACATAATCGGTTTTTATCTGTTCCAAACATTTTAAAATATGATTAATTTTCATGCAGTTATTCCATTTTTGTTCATTAATTGCCGTATTGAAGATAGGAATATTATTATATGTACATTGCTTAACAATGAATGATTTATCATAACAGCTCTGATTCATAATAGAAATAATGGACAGATTGCTATCCATTTGAATAGGTCTGTTCAAATTCTCGCTGATAATATTTTCATGTCCTATAATTCCCGTGCCAGGAAAGTGAAGCACATAAATGTCTTCATTATTTTTATTCTGATATTTTTTGTGCTTCATAATACTTTTCAACCTCACTCGCAATGTAATCATTAGTATAACCGTATTCTATAATATCTTTATTATCATACATTTCTTCTGTGTAATTATCTAATATCCACTTGCATAATACTTGACAGTAAATAAGATTATAAGTCTTATTGTTAAGCAAGGTTAGATATATATGTTTAACATCAGAATATGTGTATTCCTCAAAAGATTCATTACTTGCATGGTAAAGAACAACATCTTTTTCAGAATACATTTCATACATATTTTTAAGATTAATCTGATCTTCAATTTTAAATGTAAACAACTTAGATTTGCCTGACGACAGTTCAATATTTAGTCCATTAGTAATAAACTCTTGACATTTATTTTTGATTAAAGAGATAAGATTCTCTTTGACCATTTCCATGTTAATAGATATTGGAGCTTCAAACAAAAAATATTTTTCTTCATCAAGACATTCAATATCATCAGAGATAAGTTTTACATTTACTGTAAATTTTTGTTGCGAATTGATTAAAAAATAATGTATTTTATCTGATACTTCGTGATAATCCAAAGAAGTATTATCATTGATAATTTGTTGAGCGTACTCATCAGAATCTTGAAAGCCATAAAAATTCCCGTTTTCATTATTATAAATCACATAAAACATTTTTATTTCCACCTCCCTACGAAAAACATTGAAAAGTAATCCGGTGCTTCGTTATATCCATATGGATGATGATAAATAGTTATTGAAGAATTATTTTTTTCACAAAAACTAACTAATTTATTTGCAACACCGTCTGAACATACATTTTGCTTACCAAAAGCAAAGTATTTATTGTTTACAAATGATACAGGGAAAGATATTGTTCTTTTGTAATTGGCATTATTATAGGAATTATGATCGTTATGTGTTTCAATAAAAACCATTTGAAAACCATTGGTATATCGAATATAGTAATAATTAGTACCAGAATTAGAGCCATCATAATTCGAAAATACATAATTATCGCTTGAACCATAGCTCTCTATGTAAGTTGCATTTGACGGTACATCTGCATTAACACTGTGTCCATTTATTAAGCCTGCAAAATTATATGCTTTTACAATGCCTTCTCGACAGTCAATTCCGACAGCAGTTTGATTTCCGCCGCCGTAACGTCCTCCCGCGCAATTAGATGTGAAAGATACACCCCACCATGAACGGACTACCAAATTATTAAGCCCACCGCCGTTTCCGTTAGCTGCGTCATTACCAGACTCATAAATCGCATTAGAATCGTGTTCCATCCAGATTGCACCTGTTGTAATATTGCTCGAATACACATTCGTGAATCTATGTGTCGAATCACCCAAATCCATGGCAACGTCTTCATTTGGGACAATGTTGCCCGCTAGACTTGTAGTGCCACTTATTGGGATATAATCATTCAAACACACCCATCCACCCCAAGAACTATTAGAATAAGTCCGCTTATACATCACATATGCATAGTCCGGGATAAAAATCTGGTACGGTGTACCAACGCTAAAATCTACAAATAGCGTTGCATTGCAAGACAATGGACTGTTAGTAAGATTACCAGTTAAATGGTATATGCCCGTTGTTGTAACGTTGTTCAAATCAACGTTGCTCAAATTTTCGTTTTTGAGCGCATAGTTAGTGTAATTACTGCTATCAAGCACACGCTTCCATGGTTTGCCAACAATACTAGCTCCAGTTGTTCTATAGTACAAACCGTCATTCGGTTGTGTTCCAAGTGCAATCTGACTAACCCAATTATTTTTCGAATTACCCCATCCGAGATTAAGAGCATGAAACCAACCACTTCCGATAGGACTATCTTCGGTTGCAGCAATCATTGCTGCTGCAAAGCCTTGGTCTGCAAGGTCGTTGACGGTTAAATTATCAGACGAGTTGACATTTGATGAATTAAATACTTTAACGTAATTATTCGAGCCGTCTGACGGTGATACTGTCCCCAGCCAGTTTTTAAACGTAGCTTTTGACACGTCTTTGATTTTGGCTTTTACGGTATCGTCATCTCCGCTAGCATAGCAAGCCACACCTAAAATCTGGTCTTGGGATAATGAATTTCCTACCCAACCGACTTTTATTTTTTTTGATGTATCGTTGTAATCACGAATCGACAACGCACTTTCTAAGTCTTTCGATGAAGGAGTATACCCTAAAATATCACAAATACCTTGTTTTGTGATAACAGAAGTATAGTTGTTACTATCTAAAACAGGGTAACGACCTTCATCTTGATAAACTCTACCATCAATGACCATCGAAACTTGTCCATCAGCAGGGCAATTATCTCTAAATCCGATAGAACCGCCATTTGACGTATTCCACGCAACCAGAGGAGTGCCTGTTTGAACACCCCATGTAATGTCCGCAGGAGTATAAGAATTAAATCCTACCGGATAACGAGAAGACATTGCGGTACCGTTATACGATTTACCGTCATTATCAATGCAACCACTACCGTTTTTGCCAAGATAGATATTTCCTGCCGAACCATATTGCAAATATAAATCTCCATCGCTTCCTTGTCCATCTGAGCCTACAATTCCTCGTGTCCTCAATGGATTTTGGCTTGCATTTCCATAAATATCCAAACTGCCAGTAAGTATACCACCTGTTTTAGGCAATGCATCATTTGCTTTGTCATAAGCAGCATTCCACTTAGTCCTTTCGCTAGAAGTAATGTGCTTAACGGTATCTGTAATATGTTCTACTGCATTATTCCAAGCTGTGATTAAAGCAGAAGTGATTCCATCTAACACAGACTTATTTGAATGAGTATGTTTTTTATTATTTGCATCATCATAGTTGGATTTATCTTCTTTAGATAACAAGCCATCAAGAGATTGCGTAGCTTTTGGGATAGCATTAGCTGAAATTGCAACCCAAGCTGAACCATTATAACGATAAGTATAATCAGTGTCCTTTACATTTACTGTCCATCCGTCTTCTGGATTAGGATAAGTAGTTAAAATATCTTCATAAGTGGCAACAGATTCCTTCCAATCAACGTTGCTTTCGAGAGTTGAGAACTTATTATCAACTTCATTTTTTGTGTATTTATCATCCCAATTATTTTTATTGGAATTTACAATATCTTCGACAGAAACTGCTTTGTCGTAAGTTATTTTTACAGCATTGGCGGTAGGGGCATGAGTAGTAGAAGTAGAAGAAACACTGTTTTCAAGTTCATCCGTGAGTACAAAATGATGATTATCTAGTTTAGTTTGTAGGTCATTTGCTTTATCATTTGCGTTCTTTGCTGCTTCATTTGCTTTTTCTATGGCAATAGCAGTATCGGACTCTCTTTTATCTTCCTGTGTTTCTCGTGTAGCTTCATTGTGTTGCCTAACGTTTTCATTCGCAATACGAGTATTTTCATTTTTAACACGTTCATTTTCAGAATCAATGCGTGTATTCTCATTATTTATACGGGTGTTTTCAGAATTAATTCGTTCAGATTCGTTAGTTTCACGTTTAATCTCATTAGACTTACGACTGTCCTCATTTTTTTCTCGAATATTTTCATGTTCCGTTACAGTTTTGTCGAGTTCTTCAACTTTATTGTTTAATCGTTTAAATTCATCGTGTAACGAATTGTATTCGTCAGAACTTAAAATTGTATCATCTGATACAGCACTTACTTCAACAATAGCATTAAAACTTGTCGTTGAAAGAACTTGATCCGTATTGATATCATACAATGAAAGAGTAGCTTTTGCTACACCAGAAGAAATCAGCATCTGCTTTGTCAAGTCGATGGTAATAGTATTGTCTGAATTAATTACACAATCGTTAAAAACAGCCTTTTTATCTGGTTTTAACCATTTGATTCTCGCTTTAATTGTATCGCCGGAAATTTGATACTCTTTTCCTTTATACGTTAAAGACACAGTAATATAACGAGAATTCTTGTCATATTGTTTTGTGTCAATTGTCTTTTCTTCGTTATAATAGAGGTCTAACGAAAGATTGTGATTTAATTTAATCATTCTGCCACGTTCCTCCTTTTTCAATTTTTAAAAATAAAAGGACTGATTTTACACAGTCCTTAAAAAATATTATTAATATATTACTCTTCAATGTCCCCCCAAGGCGTACTCCAGTTGCCACCAAGACTAATTACACCTTCATTGCAGTCAATTGAAATGCTACGACTTTGGCTATCATTTTGCATATATATCTGTCCAACGTACGCGTGTAAATTTGCACCTTCTTTTCGACTAAGCAAAAATTCGGTAGGAGTCAAATAAGCTTGTTCATTTTCATCAGCGACATATCTTAGATTTCCGTCTATGATATGCCAGTTGCCAATTCGTCCTGAATTAGCAGCAATGTTGCCTACAATGCTTGCATTCTGTGCATATAATGCACCATCCAACCCAACACAAAAAACATGTCTGTCCGTTCCTGTAACCATATCACCAGCATACACCCCCCAACCAGCGCTAGTATTAATACCTACTTTGTTGTCCGCTGAATTAATACCCGTGGTACTTATCACAAAGCCACCAATGTTGCCACTCGTGGCAGTAATATTACCTTTTACGATTGCATTCTGTGAATATAATGCGCCATCACGACCAACACAAAAAATTGGATTCCAAACAGGATTAGCTTCAGTTCCCCAATTGTAGTCTGCACCTGCATAAAAAGCCCACCAGTTTGTTGTCATGCCGACACGGGTTGCAATTTGATTTAGCGAATTATGTGTGCGAGAATCAATTGCACAATCGGTAATCGTAAAACCTCCAATTTGACCGCCTGTAGCAATAATGTTTTTTGTCGCAACGTCCCCTGAAAATGTACCGTTTCCAGAAGTATCAACTCCCATTACTATATCACCATTATTGTTATAGATAGAAAAAATGTGGCTCTGTTGTACTAATCCCAAAGGATCAATAATGACCTTACCAGTATTATCACTGGAAATTTGAAGATATCCACCTCCAATATAAGGCGAGATAACATAATTACTAGAAATTTCAGTTGTAAAACCAAGACATTTTTGTAATGTATTTCCTAAATTTTTTGCACTTTCAGCAAGATCGTATGCAGAATTTGCTCTTGTATCATCTGTGTATCGCACCTTTTCAGTCCAATCAGAGACACTATACCCAGTGTTATCCTTTGTAGAAACGAGAATGGTTCCTTGCTTGTATCGTGGATAAGTACCATTTTTACCATCTGCATTATCAGCTTCAAGTATCCACAAATCTTTTGCTTTATAATTGTTTGGTTTTGACACGTAAATAGAAGCTTTGCCGTCAATCGTGTCGAATACTTCTTTAGATATTTCCATCTCTTTCCAGATGTATGATGAAGTATAAACAAATGTCTTTTTTGAAGTAGAGGATATGTTATACCACAAATCTCCAATATGTTCTTTTTTCGTATCATTATCTTTCCAACTATCAGATGGGTCATCTGCTTGATACCATGTTTGTGTTTTCTTATCAAGTTGATTTTTAGTATCTTCAATGTATTCCTTGTAATCGCCTGATATAAAATTGTTTAGACTAGTATCATCCGTATATTTAGAAGCAATTTCCCAATCTGCGTCAACATAGCTGCCCGTTATACGAGTTTGTTTGCACCTTAAAATATCTCCATTTTGACCTTGTGCCCACAAATCACCAACGTAATACGGTGGTTTTGGTGTAATTGTAAAAATCTGTGCTTTAGATTTTGCTAGTTCAGAGAGTTCACTATCTGTAGTAGCTTCCCATTTTTCACCTGTCCATCTTCGAGTAACTGAGTTTTTGGTATCAAACCAAATATCTCCAACATGCTCTTTTTTAAGAGAAGGAGTAGTCCAGTCTAATGAAGGATCGTTATCTTGAGAAAAAGTTTGAATACGCCCATCTAGTTGTTCAAGATAATGATTCAATCCAGTAATATCTGTAATTTCAGGACTATTTACATTTTCCCATTTAATTTTTGCACCACCGCCAAGCGTAACATTCCCATTTTCATCTATGTATAACTGCTTTTCATATACATTACCAGTTGCCTTAGTATATTGTTTTTGGATTGTGAAAGCATTACTGTTTTTAGCATCATCGCCATTAGTTGTAATAAACAAACCGTTGTCTGAAAATTCCATAGTATTGTTAGCATTGTAGATTCCAAACCTGTCTTCGCCTAAGATTTGTTTGCCTATGATTTTTTTAGCAATAATACCATATTCTTGAATTTCTTCTTTTGTAGAAGGGTCAACATAAACGAATTCACCGACACCAACTTCTATAGTCTTTCCGTTATTTTTAGTAAGATATAATCCGTTGTTTTGCAATTTTGCCCAACAAGGACTAAATGTACAAGTAATATCATCATACATTCGCATCCATAAACCATGCTCATCCACAACCATGTTTTGATTATCTGCCGCACTTACAATTTTCAAATTAGTAAGGTTTAGACCGTTTTCTACCCAACTCGGAGCAAGAGCGGCATTTTCGGTATTTTTGTTCATTTGATTAACAACAGAGGGGAAGCTTGAACTAATTGATTTTGCTTGATCGAGAATTTGTTTAATTACCAGTGCATTATTTTTTGCATTAATAACATCTGAAAATTCAACATTAATAGTTTGAATATTGTCTTCAGAAAAGGTGATTTCATAACTTAACAATCTCATTTTATAGATTGTTTCATCAATCTGCATTCTAATATAATTACCCACTTCAAAATAATTTATAATCGGTTCAAACTCTTTTAATGCGAGTAAATTACTAAGAGTAGCAGTAATTGTATATTTCATTTCAGCAGATTTCTTAAGCTCTTTCAATGCTTTTTCACGAAGCTGTTTTGCCTGTTCAATAACTTCTTCGTTGGTTAATCCGTCTGAAATATAATTGCTGTTTTCATATTTATCTTCTCGAAGATAAGTAAGGTAGGACAAATAATCTGACTCACCGAGATAGGTACGTAGATTTAGCATTTTTTGAATAGTTTGCTTTTCCCATTCAAGATTATCAATGTTAGTCGCAATAGCTTCAATCTGCTTTGCACGTTCATTATATTCGTCTTCAATATAATTTCTTCTATTATAATAAGGAAGATATAACTTTTCGTAAAAAGGCGAATTAGACATGCCACAATTTGCTTCATTAAGAACTTGTAAACATGTGTCATAAGCAGCCAAAAAGGACTCTAAGCGTTTCAAACAATACAAATTCAGAGTTGATTTAAATTTATCATCATCCTCTATTTTAAATAAATCTGATAAGTCATCAGAACCTTCTTTTTGTATACTTCGTTTTACTTTTTGCTCAATATAAGTCTGTAAATCATCATTAACCATAACCGCTATTTCATTGCTTGTAGCGGTATCTTTTGGATTTCCATCGTCATCTTTTACATAACTTGCAATCGTAAATCGTCCATGCCATGTTTGATTTCTCAACGTTGATCCGTCTTCAATTGTAATTTTAAAATTCGTTGTATCTACTAAGCATTTTGCCATGCCGAGTACGGCATTGGTCACTGTGTACACAGAAGTTATAGACACATCTTTAACAGCAACGGGAGAAAGTGTTGCAGAAGTTAATTTTGCGATTTGATCAGCAGCCGTGCCAACTTCATGAGAAATGTCTGGCATCATCGTAGATGTTAAATAAGCTTTGTTATCATAAGCATTATATAAATCCGTTAAAATTTGAGTATATTGTTTTTCATTGTCTTTTAACGTCCTATCATAACCATGAAGTTTTTTGGATAATCCACCATACATATTTTCATAATCTTGTTCAGAAAAATATGTAATATATTCGCTTCCGTTAGGAGAGACGTCTTTGACAGCAGAACTCATCACATCATCACCTGCAATGATTTTAAAACAATTCTTGACTTCGCTTTCGTTTGAGTCTAATGTCATTTCTTGACCAAGATTATCTCGACCAACAAAAATAGTAGTGTCTTGACCATACCCTTTGATTAATTGTGCATTTCCACAATCAGGACAAACATCGTCTTCGATTCGTTTATTACATTTAGGGCAGTAATTTAACAAATCATATACAGATATACTTCTATCCGCGGAGTCAAACTTGAATAAACAGTCAAATTCCGTAGATACATCATTGGTGAGAAAATCATAAACAGATGTTCCGTCTGTGCTTACAGTTCTTTTTTCGCTTTTTAATGTATTGTCTACATGTTTGATGGTATAATGTGGAATTTTTGATAAAATTCGATGAAGTAAAGAAATAGAGGTGTTGTCAGGATTGAAAAAAGATGTTCTTTCATAATTATTATATTTAATATCATCATCACTGTTAATATCTAGATTGTATAAATTAATCTGCGCCAACTCAAACTCACACAAAGCTGTACCAGTAACATTTTTAACAATCTCATCTGTTTCGTTGATACTTACTGTAATTTTGAAATATTCATTAAATTCAGGTATCCAAACGGTTTTAAAATCAACAATCTTATTCCATAGGTTACACAATTCATTGTTATCTCGGTATTTATGCACCGTAAAAGATAGTGTATTTGCTGCGTTCATATTGTCTTTGTATACGATATTTGTCACAGAATTAAGATTGCCTAGCTTTTTATAATTATTTTCACACAGAACAATAGTAGGTTGTTCAACTTGATTATTAATATCAAACTGCAATTTCCCCAATTTATCACCTCCATTTACTTATATTTATTTTTTATATTTTACACTTCAATTACACTACATAATCCAATCATATAATCTACAGGCAGATTTTTATCAAACACATCTTGCGCTTTTAATTTGTCTACGGGAAGTGTAATTTCGGTAGACAATAATTGTTCCATAGAGTCATTAAATTTTTTAATAGCTTCCGCATCTTCAGCGGGAATATATGAATTTTCCTGCCCATTTTCGTCTTTTGTTTTTGTACCCAGCTCCATAATTTTTTGATTTCTAAGCATATCGAAATTCTGTTCCATTGGTTGCAAAGCATTTGCCAATAAAAGCAACTTAAACTTAAATGTCGTGTCATTTAATTCAGTATTTTCAAGCATTTCTCTAATAATCTTATTTGCTTTTAAAGCTTCACCTAATTTAATTTTCATTATATTTTCCTCCATTTATTCCTATCTAAATTCCAACTTTTCGAATAGGAGAGTATGTAAGAGTACACTCTATAGGAATCGAAAAAGTCAGAACATTATTTTTATTTTCATATGTATTGCAAATTCTTGGAAATTTAAAATTGAAATCATCGTAGATATTATGCGAAGAACGATTTGATTCAATAATTTGTTCTTCTCCATGTAGAGTTATAATTTCACCACTTTCAACATTGGCGAGATAAAAATTTCTATCATCTTCCATAGAATTTTGTATTTTGAGATTGCCAGATTCAAGACATCGAATTGTCATATCAGGATATATGTATCCAATTTCATCACTTTGGTCATACAGAGAAATAGTCTCATTTTTATTAGTTGTATTTATAGAATATGTTACTGGCTCTAAGAACCCATATGGTCTATTGGTTGTCAAGGTCAATTCTAAACCATAACATTTTCCACCAATATTGATCTGATTAACATTAAAACTCCCTTCAAAGTAAATATCAATATAATCGTCTTGTAATATTTTAAATTTACAAAACTGTTTTCTATTTAGCCATCTGCTAATTTCAGAAATATCATGTGCTGTTAATTCTAATTCTTCTTGAGAGGATACTTTACATGGATTTTTACATATTTGAATGGGATTGCTTGTAAGATATTCCGAGTAAGAGGACGAATAATTATTCCATTTATTTTGTCCCAAAGGCTTTACCAGATTAAAAGTTAATTGTGACCCTGCCGAAACACTTTCTGTTCCTGATTTTCCATCAAAATTACAAATCATCATACCAAAGTCAGATAAACAATGTTTATCATACATAAAATCAGTAGCATACATCTTATACACCACCTTTTTGAATTTTCGTTGTTAATTCGGTAATAAGCCGTAGTAGTTCAGCACGTCCACGTCTAAGTTCATTAATGATTTCAGCTTGAACTTTTTTCTGTTTCTTTAAATCGTCAATCAGTTTTAAAACATTGGAGTCACTGTAATTTTCTAATTGTTTTTGTAATACGGCTTCTCGTTTTTCAAGAATTTCAACGGTTTTATTTCGTTTTTTTAATAATTTGATTAACTCTGTTCTTGACATGTTTTCATATTTCATATTTTTTCACCACCTTATAACATAATTGAGCAAAATAAAAGAGCAGGAGATAAGTCCTGCTCTGAAATTAAAGGGTATTGTAAAAGTCTTTATTTTAAATAATAATAAAGGAGATGGTTTGAAAAGTAGTTACACCACAAGTTCAAACTATCTCCTTTATCGCTACTAAGCTAAGTCGCACGGTTACACCCTTTGACTTAAAATATTATATGTAATATATAAACAAAATATACAAGAGTCACGGTTACACCCTTCTTCTCTTGCAAGCTAAAACATAGAAATGGTTACACCTTAGTATGCTTCGCTAAATGTATTATACATTAAATTAAAACCTAATGTCAATTCGGAACATTTGTTCGCATTTAAGCTATTCTAGCAATTTTTTAAAACCAAACCTATCTCCCATATTATGATTATATCCTTGATAAATTTTATCTTCAAATATTTTATACAATCCACAATAATCTTTCGATCCTACCATATGCCTAATGAAAGACACTGGGATAAAATCTGCAAGTTGAACCCCTAAATTGTTATCCGATTTTAAAGGAAAGCTAAGTATTGATAATTTATCCATAATAGTGTTTGAATCTATATATAGTGTGCCACCAGTTAATAACCTATAATAACAAACTTGTAAATACTTATTTTCAATCGAATTTCTTGATTCGACAAAAAATGAACCTGTTGCATTGTTTTCAATTAAAAAATGAACAAAATTTTCTAATATTGTTTGCAAAGTAATATCATAAACGTCATTAATTTTATCATGATACATATTAGAATATTTCTTTTTATTAATAGAAGCAACAAAAATATTAATAGGTAGGTCTTTAATTAATTGTTTTATTCTATCAAATAAACTATTTCTTACGTTCATATCGGATAAAAATTCAAAACCCTTAATATTTTTTCTCATATCATATAAATGCAATGGAAGATTTGGGTCTGGCATTAAATCCGTTTTAATTTTTTGCAATTTAGGAACTAAAATGTTCTCATAGTCTTCTTTTAAAATAGCGTATCCTCCTAAAGCAAAATAGTCACCATGCGCATTTGGTTTTGTTTCATCTAAAAATAAATAATATTCTTTGTTCATAAATCCTATCCCCAATCATTAGTATCATATTCCATTATATACCAATAATCAACAATAATCTACAAGAACATATATTCACATTTATTTAACATATGGGAAGCCACAAAACTTCCCACATGTTAATATTTTCATCATTTGTACTTATTTACGGCAAGTTCATTATGTCCTAATGCAACACCTAAGGTAGCTTCGCTCATATAGTTCTTAAATCCACGATCATTCATAAGCTGCGTTTTAAACTCTGCGTAATTTGTTACGTTAGGCAGACTAATCTCAATCGTGTCCACATTGCTTGTAACACTATTCGGAGTTGATGCAGGTTTAACATTAGGAAGTGGCATATGAGAAGATAGATACTGCGTTGGATCAATACTAAAATCAGCAATGTTTTTAGCCATATCCGCCGTAAAGATAGTATCTTCCGTACCAACTTCACGCAATGCACCATTGGTAATCATGAATTCATTTCCTTCTTCACCTACTAAATGATATCCAGTTGAATATTCTCCACGTTTTTTACCTTTAGCATAACCATGTTCTTTTAGCCAGTCTAACATTCGGATATTTTGATAATCAGAACCGGTATAGTCATCATCTCCAAAGATACCTTCATAGTAATCAGCACGTCTATCCCAAGAAGCATCAATATTATTGGATTTTAATCGATCTACGACTGAATGTTCAGTGTCAAGTGGCTGTGGATAATAATATTTGTACACAAACAAGTCATCATAATTTCCATCATCGCCAGAATCTGAATCGTCTGATTCGTCATAAGAATATGATGGTTCAGGATCAGGTTCATAAGATGGGGTAGGAGCAGGAGTAGAGTTATTCGGATTATAACTTCCATCGTCATAATTATTAATTTCCGAATCCAGATTACCACGCATAATAGCAATTAAATCATTAAGTCGTGTAATAATGTCATTAATTGCAAGTGTAATACCGCTCACAGTAGAACCAATTCCTTGTACAGTTGTGTTCAAATCTACAACAGGTGTGGCAGAATTCCATACATCTCGCATAGCTTTTGTTAATGGCAATTCTGTGTCTTGACTTAAGTTTTCAAGTGTAGAACGAATTGTATCTCTGTTTAAGTTTACAGCATCAGCAACATCACCAAGTTCCTTATCAATATTATCAATTCTATCGTTAATAAGGTCTTCATATTCGGTCTGCAAATCATCAAGAAGTTTTTCTTGATCAGAAATATATTTGTCATATTCTGTTTCAGCAAGGTCTTCCTGCGCTTCCTTTAAATTAACTTCAAGTTGCTGCACTTTTGACTTTGCTTCTTCAGAAGCATCATTCGCATATGCGTTTTTCTGCTTTTCCAGTTCTGTTACCTTATCAGATTTTTCTTGAACACTCTTTTGATAATCATGCAAGTCTTTTTCTGCTTCAAGAGCCTCTTTCCGCTTGTCAATTAGCTTGCTTAATGCATCAGATGCTTTATCATAACCGTCTTTGATTAAGTCTATAATGGCATTCTTCTCATCGTAAGCAGCTAAAACAGATTCACGTTGAGCTTCAATGTATTCCTGTTTTTTGTCAATAAGAGTTGTATTGGCAGGATCGTTTGCAAGCTCGGCTTCGATTGCAGAAATTTCTTTTGCGTAAAAATCAGCCTGTTTCAAGTATGCAGCATAGTTTTCACTGTGAATGCCCTGTACAGTCAGACCTTCATTAGTAATTTTTCCGTCATCATCATATAAATCCTTATTCATCTTATCAAGCAAATCAACATAGAACTGACCCTCACTGACAAGATTGGAAATATCATCTTGACCACGCTCAAATATCGTAAAGTTTAAATCACGTAACGAATTACCGACTTCTTGAATATTAATAACAGTGTCAACAATTTCTTCATTTACAGATTGAATCTGTTGCAACATGTCATTCCATGCTTCTGAGCCTTCTTCAACCAATCCGCTTTGAACAGATTCCTGAAGCTTTGATTGCAATGTATCTCTTTCACTCGTGAGAGTATTAAGAGTATTATTGTACTGTTCAAGTTGTTTTTGATATAATTCAGGTGACGCATAATATCCATGTTTGTCGGCAAGGTCAATATATTTGTCAAGCATAGTAACTGCATGAGAAATAGAAGACGAGATATCCTCAAATTGAGACACTACATTGTCAAATTTAGTCTTTTGTAATTCCTTCAGATTTTGATTAAGGTCTCTGATTTTATCATTACAATCTTGCGCCTTATCATAAAAATCCTGAAACTTGTCAATCTGGTCTTGCAGACTTTCATCGTCAACAGTGATAACATCTATTGCTCCGTTCTTGATAAGGTCTTCGTAATATCCATCTAGACCAACAGAATCGGCTAAGTCCATATACTTTTCATATGCCTGTTGCTGTAATGAAATCTCATTAGAAACAGATGACAATTCATCTGCTAGTGCCGAATTACGATTTCCCCATGAAGCATAAGTGTCTGATACGGCGGTATCAAGTGCTGAAATAGCCGATTCCAGCTTTTTAATTTTTCTTTCAATGAAGTCGTAATCTTTGGAATTGTCTTTATCTGATGAGTCTGAACCTGAATCTGAACCAGAAGATGATGAAGAATCGCTACCTAAGTCATCCCAATCCAATCCGCCAATTGAATTTTCAATCTGATTGTAACTAGAATCCTGCAATTTTACGACTGCTTCATTGGCTATCTTAATGGCACTGTTAATTTTATCTTTAACCTTGTCATATGCAGAAGTTGCTTTTTGACTCTGTTGCCATTCTTCTTCGGACATATTATGATCGTAACTATCTGAATCATCTTGTCCACCAACAAAAGTATAGCCACTACCATCAGCATTCTCCATAATCGAACCAAATGCATTAAAAGTATCTGAAATACCTTCAAAATATTGCGTCCATAAAGCATTTAACTGATTAATAAGATCGGTTGTTATCTTAGCTTTTGCTTGTTCCATAGAAGACCAATTATCAACATCGTTTCCATACATAGTACCTAAAAGGTCAAACAATTTAGGATAATCGCTGGATAAGAAATTAAGAAAATCTTGATTAGTTTCATTCTCTGAAATGACATGCTTTATAAAATTCTCTTTATCGTTATCGTAGATATCCGCTAATTGATTGTATAACTCTGGAAACTTTTGCTTTAAAGCAGAAATAAATTGATTGGCAGCTTCTTCTTCGGTGGCAATGTCTGAAATATATTTATTCTTCAGTGTTTCAAGGTCGGGAGTTACTTCTTCAACCAAAGATTTCATTACTGAAATTACTTCAGGATAATTCTGTTTTATAGAGGTAAAGAAATCTTCATTTGCTTGGTTTTTCTTAACCATTGAATTAATATATTTGCTTTTATCGTCATTATAGATATTTTCAAGGTCTGCAAATAACTCAGCTTCATTTTTTACACCTGTCATGTAATCATAGAGGGCTTCTTTAGCTTCTGGATACTGTTTGATGATTTTCTGCATTGAATCAACGCCGATAACACCGGTGTCTTGAATTTCTTTTTGAATGGTTTTCATTAAATCAGCTCGATTTTTTAAATCGGCTAAGTTAATGCTTGTATCCTTACGGTCTTTGTCATCGGCATCTCTAAGAAGGTCTGTAGGGTCTTTAGTGAAAGAAGAATTGGTATTACTTTCTTTTTTATGTTCATTCCATTTCTGAATAGCTTCATCGGCTCTATTAATACCCTCAGTTACCTTATTAAACTCGTTAATTTCTTCATCAGTATTAATTCCTTCTGTATCAAAGAAATCCTTGATTTTCTGAGAATCATCAAAACCTTTTGAAACTTCCTCGATTTTCTTTTTTGTCTCTTCAAGTTTGGTATTAGCGTCATCAATTCCTTGATCCGCAATTTGTTTAGCACCAAATTTACCACTGAAATGCATAAGACGACCAATTGTTTCAGCCCAATTACCATTGTCATCATAATTCTGGCTATCATCAATTCCTGCAAAAATACCTTGTACGAAAGTATTGCCTACTTGTCGACCTTGAGCATCAATAACAGTTAATTCATCCTCTGTAACCTTCCCATCATTAGCATATGCTTCTTCAAGAATAGAGTTGATATATTCTTCAACAGTATCTTTCGATAAGAATGTACCATCTGGAAGGATAGGAGTAAATGCCACTTCCCAACCATTACCATTAAGTTCTTCTCCGAATCTTTCAGAGCCACCAAATACTGTGTCAATAGAACCTACTTCTGGATCGTAATCCCAACTTGCGAGCGCATCAGTATAAGTCTGTTTGAGTTCATCTGACCAATGAATAATTGTACGTTTATCCATATCAACATTTCCAAATTTGGTTTGGATAGTATTATTTTTAATCTGATCAGCATAATCATCCAATCCCCACTTAGAAATTTTATCATATTCTTTTTGGAGGTTTTCGTTTGCTTCGTTTAATTTTTGTGTCTGTTCGTCAAGCTGTTTGTTGAGAGAGTCTAATTCTTTAGAAGATGAATCTGAGACATCGGATTTGAAACGATTGATTGTATCGTTATAGTATTTGTCAAAAACTTCTTTGTCATCTGGAGCTTCTGTGCTATTATATTCATCAAACATTTTATATAGGTCTAAGAGTCTTTTAACCAAATCCTCTTTTCCTTTTATTATTTTTCCATTTGAATCATATAAAGCATCGTCTTCTCCCATTAATGCTTCGATGTAAGCAGAAGCAGAATCTTCAACTGTTTTAATATAAGCTTTTTTACTTTCTATATTTTTTTCATTGTTTTTCCATTCCGAATCGTCTTGGAATTGAGATGCGTCATTATTGTATTTATCTTCAATCTGTTTTCTTTTCTGATATAATTCTTCAAGTTCTTGATTGTTTTGTTTTGCTTGTTCTATATCCCATGTGGCAACATCAATTCTGTCGCCTTTGTCATAGACATAAGGATTATCCGCATATTGTAAAGCTGTGTCATTATCACCTACAAGAAAATGTCCATTGTATTCTTCTGATTTTTTGGTTATTGTGTTCTCGGCGTCATCAGCTGCTTTCTTACCTTTTCGTTGAGCAATGGCTTCTTGTATTCTCAATTCTCTCTCTAGCTCATCATTAGTTGTTTTTAATTTTTCAAGTTCGTCATTCTCAACAATAGTAAGGCTATCCTTGCTTTGTAACTCTTCAATTCTATCTTTTGTAGTTTTAAGTTGTTCGTTTAACGAATTTATCTCTGATATTGTCTTATCATAATCTTCTTTAGACTCTTGAGCTTTCTTTTGTAGATTTTCAAGAGTATTACCAAACTGGGTATATAACGCTATACCTGTTCCAACCAAAGCTATAGTAGTAAGAATAGGATGAGTTAGAACTAAAGTCTTTAACGAAGCTCTCAATCCTTTTAAAGCAAGCGAGAATTTTCCTGTTGTAGTGGTAGCAGTGCCCTCAGCCGTAGCCATAGCATTAGTAGCAGTAGTATTAGCAAGTTCAGCGGTAGTGGTTTCAAGAATATTACCTGTAAGATCTTTTTGACTTAATATTGCCTTAATCTGCATTTCATTAAGAGTTGACTCAGCAATTGATGCTTTGACAGCTTCAACAGAATAACCTTTGAGGGATTCAGCTAATTTATTGGCAATTACCGCTTCATCACCAAATCCTTTACCTAATCCTGCATTTGATAAAGATTGTAATGTATTAATTATAGTTTTTGTTGCATCTAAAGACTCTCCAACAGTTTTAAGTTGCTAATCAATAATAAATATAGTACAATATTTATAATAAATTTAATAATCGGAGGATTAAAATATGACTTCTCAAGATTTAATGAATAAACTTTCAGATGACACAATTGCTAGAAGTGAATTTTATAAAGAATTTAGTAAAGTTGGTGAAACAAAAAATAAGTTAAAATGTATCGAATTATTAATGAAACATTATAATTGTGGATTTGATGAGGCGAGAGAAGTAATGGATTTTGTATTAGATGGAAAACCTCTTCCTAATCCAAACCTTACTCCACAACAAATCGCCCAAGCCAACGCCCAAGCACAAGAATTGTTGAATAAACCTAAATGTCCTATATGCAATAGTACAGATTTATCAAAGATATCAAACATCGGCAAAGCTGCCAAAATTGGAATGTTTGGTATCTTTGGTGCTGGTGATTTGGGTAAGACTTGGAGGTGTAATAACTGTGGCAGTAAGTTTTAATAAGATATGAAATAGAAGAGTAGTGCAGAAAAGAGCAGGAGATTAGTCCTGCTCTTTTAGATATTTATTATAAAGTTGAAGCCTATTTTTTATATTATCTGGATTTCTACCAATAAATTTATCGCTATATTCACGAATGAAATAATCAGCATCTTTTTCATTTACTTCTTGAACATCTGAAAGGGCAGAAGAAAACAGATGCTTTAAATTTTTTTCATATCTTCGCATATGTTCTTCCATTTTTTTCTGCATTTCTTCTATTTCACTTTCCCATTCTTTTTCATCAGCGGAAGTATATTCTTCGTGAATAATTTTTACTTCTAAACGACTAGACATATCAATCATATGTATTTCTTCTTTTCTATATCTTGCCATATTTAGTTATACCTCCTTATTAATTTTTGTAGGACTAATATATAATCCTTTATATATTTTGTCCGTAAGAACAATCAAATTAGAAAATGGTATAATAGTATCTGTAACAAATTGTTGTATCTTTATTCTATCATTTTCTATAATATAACCATTTTTAGTTACAATTTGAAAAATACCTAACAAATTTCCACTTTTACAATATAATGGAATTGCAATATATTGTGTATATTTCCCTAAATCTGAACTTATAGAAACCTTATTAAAAATTCTCAATATCTCTTCATTATTCATTGCTATTTCTATATCAGAGAGTTTTTCTCTAATTAAATCGGCATAATGATAATGACAATCTGACAATTTAACCTTACTTCTACATGCATTAGGTCTAATTGACATTGGATTAGAATGACAAATCATATGTATCCATTCTTCTCCGTTAATGTCTTTATTATAAGAAATATAACCAACGGAAATATTTGAATTGTCGAAATTATTACAATATTGTTGAATTACACTTCTAGTATAAATACAAATCGAATCTATAATTTTTACCTTATTCCAAGCTTTATCTGATACAGAACCATATTGCTTTATATTATTTGCAAATGAATTAATTTGACTTGCCCATTTTTCAGCCATCTCAGAAAATGCTGATACTTCAGAAGTCACTGTTTTATAGTCGTTTTCCATATGTGCTAAAATAGCAGTTAAAGAATTATTTTTTAATTCGGATTCTTGTAATTGTTTATATATTTTATCTTCTTCGTTGCCATATCGTATAATAGCATATATTTGTATAAATAATAAAACTATAGAAATACATATCAATACATTTTTTATACTACCACTAAATATTGAAATTAGTATTCCAATTACAGAAATTGCTGTTGAAATTGATATGAACAAAGTGTTTTTAAACCATGTTTTTTGATAGAATTGTTTACCCATATAAATCCTCACCAATCATTAGTATTTAATATCACTATTATATACCAATAATTGACATAATTCTATCAGAACGTATGTTTATAAACGAACATGAAAGAAGAGTAGCCAACCGACTACTCTTCAAATCTGTTACTGTAATTCTCTTATAATATTTCTCCAATAATCCAATCTAAATCTAACAGACTCAGCAGAATTAGTACCATTCATGAGATTAGTCTTGTATTCAGTATTATCATCGTAGGTTGCTAAGAATTCTCTTACTTTCAATGCGAATTTCTCAAAACTCTTTTTATCCTTACAAATTCTATATGCTGCAAAACATAGTACAGAAATACTCGTCTTTGGAATCTTCATATCTTCTTCAAGAGACTCATCAAGCTTGTTAATTGCAGTTTTAATAATTCCTATCTTTTCTGGTTCAACTTGATTGTTATAGAATTCAATGAAATTCTCTTTATCTTTGCCTCTAAATGAAGCAAAATCGTTATCCTTATTGGTAGAGCAGAGCATCAGTGTTTCAAGTGCAATACTCTGATCGACTGAACTCTTTAACTGTGTAGTCGTTAGTCTCTTTTCAAAGAATGGGATAGAAACAATATCAAAAATTGCATTGCTGAGTTCATCCGACATATCAGGTGTAAGCTTCTGTGAAGTATTTAGAGGTTTTCCTGAGTTGAGCCTTCTGAACATTTCTCTTACGTCCTTATCTGTATACTCTGTGATTTCATATATAGTAATAGCAGAACTATCCAACTCATCTTTTACAACTTGGTCGAGTTTGCTAAATTTCAATCCTGCAATATTATATTCAGTTCCTTCAATTATAACTGGTTCTGCCTTTTTAGATATAGCAAACTCATCATTATAAAATCCTTTTAATGTGCTTAATCGCTGAACTCCATCAATTACATATTGAGTGCTATCTTCAGCAATAGTGTATACAGGTGGTACAATATATCCTCTTAGAAGAGAGTCAATAAGCAATGACTTATTTGGATTAGACCAGACAGATTCTCTTCTCTGTAATTTGTGTTTTAATACAATTTTCTCTCGTTTCATTTTGCCTATTAATGGCTTAACTGGACAATTTTCTCTTGAAACTTTCATTGTGCTACCTCCTTCAAAAATTAAAAAATTTTACTATCTTGAAGATAACACAGATACCATTTTTTGTAAATATTTTACATAAAATTTGAATCATTTTTAATATTCAAAATTCGACAAAACTAACGTTCTGGATTGTATTTAATTAATACAATGGTAAAATATGGTTATACATAAGAGGGCTATGAACGCACCGTAGCCTGTGCGTATCTTGTGTGGTAACTTATTAATTTTCACGTTTCCTTTTTATTAAGGAAGAAAGTGAGTACAACGCTCTTGGAAGAAAAACATCTAGTGGGTTCTCCACATCATATTCCCAACCGTTATCAACATCACGGAAAGGAGGTGAAAGATGGTAGAACTAATGCTTACATATTGTCTGAAATTCGGCGAACTTGGATTAGGTTTTTATCTGGTACATAAAATATTTTCCAAGAAAACTAAAAACTTTCATTTTTCTGCTGACTAGAGCGGAATAGAAGTTGATAGTTCATTCTATGAGGAGTAAGAGTTCTTCATTTTCATTTTTCATATCCTTTTTGTGAAATTGATAAAGAGTGTCATTCTTATCTGAGTCCGTAGTTTATGCTACGGACTTCTTAATATTATATTCTCTTTTTATAAGTTATCTTTTTGGAATTTTCTAGTTGAGTGAAACACACACTCAAATACATTACTGAATTCCGAAATCGCAATGTACACTATGCATTATAAGCGAATGTCATACTAAGGCGATGACTCACTTAGAGGATGGGTATGTCGTTGGGGATTGCTCTCTTATATAGTTATTCTCTATATATGACCTTTCGTTTCTATATATGGTCAACATTATAAAATGTAGAGTACCGTCCTGCTCGTTGCCCGTTGTTAATGATACTTAGACACCTATCAAGTCTTCTCGATATTCTCATATATCCACATATACAATTTTTTCTGCTTTCGCAACCTCATCCAATATAACCATATGGATTACGGTTTGTTATGTGATCCGTGGGTAGTTTGTTAAGCTACCAAGCATTCAAGCATTTACTCCTCCATGTAATAGTTTATACTCCGTTAAAGTGTTTACAGAGTTTTTATTAAGAATCCCATGTATCCATAGACTTGATTACAACGCCATTATGTTATTCTCTTATCTATGATTGACCAACTAAAAACTGTTGGAGAGAGTTTTTGTGTAAGGTTTGAAAACCCAATCAAAATTCTTAATAAATTTAAAGATACCTGTACCAGCACCACCAAATAAACCAACAGTGCCAACTAAACCTAATTTATCAATTACAAAACCTATAGCTGACGATAAATCTATTAAACCATCAACAATTTTACCTAAATCATCACGATTAGCAATATCCTGAACAGTTCCAACCCAAGTTTGTTTTAATTCATTAAGCTTGTAGGTAATTGACTGTTTTGCTGTTTCCATTTCTTTATCTGAACTGCCAGCGGCATTATCCATAACATCAAGGGCTTTTTCAACTCCTTTAAAGTTCTGAATAAGAGCAGCACCAGCCTGAGCCTGTGTACGACCAAAAGCTTTAAGAAGGAAATCATTTTGCTGTTTCTGTGACATCTCATCCCAGATGTCGGCAATTTCTCTAAAATAATCTACTAAACTCTTAAATTCTGTTGTAGAACCAGGTTTAAAAACAGATACGCCTTGAGCATGTTCAGCAGTTTTTGTTAAATCAGCTAATTCGCCTGTAATATTTGCTAAATCTTCAGAGTATTCTCCTGTTGTTTCGTCAAAAGAACGCAGTCGTAGAGCAACGCTTCTGAGGGACGTGCCGCTTTTTTCTGAGTTCTGAAGGACTTCTTGTATACCTGAAAATAAAGCAAAAGCATCTTTTGTAGAAGTTCCAACAGCGGCAAGTGCAGCAGCAGAACGTTCCATACCTTCTACTATATCCTGATTGTCTTCAGCCATTGCATTACCAAGTGCATTTATATCATCCATTATCTGAGATTTAACATCTTGATATCCGATATTCCACGCCTTCATAATGCTGACGAGTCCTTCCTGCGATGTTGTGGTGTCCATACCAGGAGAAATTAAAGCAAATTGCGAACTTAACTTAGCCATCTCAGTTGCGGCTTGTTTCGAGTTGTATCCAAGACGACTCCAACTACTTGCTTGATCTATGATTTCTTTGGTTGTTACACCCATTTGTTTTGCAACATCATTAGAGTCATAGTAAAACTGTTCAAGTTCAGATGAGTTCATTGCTGTAGTTTTCTTTAAATCAACTAAAGCATAATCAAGTTCTTTTACAGTGCTGAAAGCCTGTTTTCCAAGATTAATAACATCATACACACCAAACATTCCTGCCATCTGTGCAGCAATCTGATGTAAGCCGCTACTTTTAATAATGCTCCACATGCTCTTGCCAGCACGACCAGCCTCAACTTCGGCATTATAAATCTTCATAATCTCGCCATGAATTCTATCAAGGCTCATGCTAGGATTTCCACTTTCGATTTCAGCATAATAAGCTTTAATCTTATTTTTTGCTTCCGAAGACATTCTACTATTCTCTTCAAGAAGCTTGTGGATTTTATCTAATTCCTTCTGACCAGAAACAAAATTATATCCCTTTTCAGAAGCCGACATATTAGTTACAGTAGAAATTGTCTTCTTAATTTCGCCTTCGTACTCTTTTAACTTCTGAACGTCTTCTTCGCTTGCAATACCGCCTTTAGCTTTAATATCACTAAGTAAATCTTCATACTTCTTGACAGCATCCTTAACAGCCTGTACATTTTTTAAATATTCATCACTTGTCCAACCGCCATCTTTAAGCCTTGCAATAGTAGCATCATAACTATCTTTCTTAGCTTGATATTTTGATAATGTACTTTCTAGCTTAGACATCTGAGACTCGGCTTGTTGCTGAGACTCCATTTGAGCCTTTAATGAATTTGAAAATGCTTTTGCTTCTTCTTCTCGCTTTTGAATCTCCATATCAATAGCATTAAGATTAGACTTATTAAAAGCATCTTTCTGCTTTTGCATTGTCTCCTCGACTTTAATTTCATTATTTAAAGCAAATAAAGATTCTTCATGGCTATGCTTTAAGTCTGTTATAATTGCATCCACAATAGAATCGAAATTTTTAATATCGGATTTTATATTGGATAAATCGCCAAAATTTGATAACCCTCGATTCATCTGTTTCATCATTGCGGTTGCGTCAGATGAATCACCATATGAATATTTAGAAATAGCATCAGATAATTTTTTACTTGCTGACTCAGTATAAGATAAAGCTGTTTTTCTTGCTTGTTCTTCCTGTTTTCTTAATTCGTCAGTAAGTTTCTGCTCTTGTCTTATCGCCTGTTCATTTGCTTTTGCACTTTGTTTTGCATTGGCTATATCAGATTTTGTTCCTTGTTTAAGATCATACTCAGTAGCAGCTTTCTTTCGTGTATCAATAATTTGCTGCCCATTCAAGAAATATTCATCGCTTTTAGAAATTGTTTTTACTGTTTTCTCAAGAAGTGAAATATATTCTTCTTGATATTCAATTTGTTTTTCAATATTTTCAGTAGATGCATTAGGATTAATTTCTTTTGTGTCTTTTAAAGTTTTTTTTAAATCACGAAGTTTATCATCGGCTTTCACGATGGTTTGTTCTAACTGTTTGTAATTTGATATAGTGGTTATGATTGGATCACCATAGTTAATATTACCATCTTTATCATAAGCTATATCTTTTTTACCACGTTTTGCGTCATAACTCCATGTCTCAAGTTGTCCATCATTTTTTTCTTTAACAACACTCACTTTTGAATCAACATTCCATTCCCCCACTTGAGAAATAGTTCGAACATAATCCTTTGCAGATTCAGTAGCTTTCTCTGTTTTCTGCTTAACTTCCTTAAATCCATCAGCAACTTTTTTAACAGAAGCAGTAGCTTCAGTAGGAGGAAATGCGTCTTTCTTTTGCCCTGTAGAAGCAGTAGTAGATTCCTTGACAGCTTGAGCAGTTTTCTCTGCTTGTTTCTGAGTTTCCTTTAATTCAGATTGAAGCTTTTCTTGCGATTGAACTGTATTATCAACTGAAGAATTGTTGGAATCTAAATTCATTTTTTCATCCAACTTATCTAAATCTGTATAAAGATCATTTATCTCATTTTGGATTTTTTCTTTTTCCTCAACAAATTTTGACGCTATAGAAAAATTATTATCTTCATATCCAAAAAATGATTCAGCTCCACCGATACGAGACAAACCTCTTGTTGTATATTCATCAAGTGCTTTTTGATCATTTGCCTTAATTAAATCATCATACTCTTCAAGACTATATTTTACTTCAGATAACCATTTGTTTCTGTCTTGTATAAGTTTGTCAACATTAAAGATATTATTAGTACCAATTAATTGTTTAATTCTCTTATCTGCTTCACGAATTTCTTCCTCTGTAGGTAATTGGTCTGCAAAATATCTGTCATTACCATGAAAATCTTCATGAACAGTTAATTTTTCTTGTAACTGTTGAAGCTCTCTGATAATATTCTCTCTTTTTTCAATTTCAGAATTCAACTCTGATTCAGATTTGATTTGCTGTTCAACAGTAGAATCAGAAGTCAAGGAAATATTCGATTCTTGTGAAGTAGAAGAGAGGTTAGATTTCATTTCTGTAAGTTTACTATTAAGTTCTTTTACAGATTCCTTTGTCTTTTCAACATCATCTCGTACATTTTCAAAACCATTCGATTCAATAGAAGAAATTCTATCTTTTACATCACCAAGTTCAGTTTTTACCTCTTGAATATCAGATTTTAACTCTTCAATTTGAGAATTATTTGAATTAGAAGTATTAGAAACTGTTTCCTTTTGAGTTTCTGCTAATTTCTGTTCAGCTTCAGCAGTAGCAATAGCTTGTGTCTCTTCTTGTTTTAATGATTCAATATATTTTTTATTTTCAGCAGTAGCATCTTCTTTCGCAAAGTCAAGGTACATATTTGCAAGTTCTTTATCTGAATTGATATCTTCGCTTGAATAACCAAATAATTCTGCATCTTTTGCTCTGCTTTCTGCAACTTCTAATAACCTGACATATTCTTCAATGTTTTTTGTGATTTCAGGTGTAATTGGTGCATCACCTAAATTAGCTTTTACTTGAGAATAAGCAGAATTAAATTTCAAAAGTCGATTTTCTAGTGATGTGATTTCTGCAATTAAATTACTTTCATCTGCATTACCATACTTTTGAAAATTTTCAAACTCTTTAATTCTATTTCCTACGATTCTCTCTTTACTGAAAAATGAATCGTTTACATCAAAATCAATAGTTACTTTTTCTAATTTACTTTGTGCGACACCTTTTCGCAATGCTTCTTCATAGGCTTTGTAGTACGCATAACCAGCCTTTGCACCTGCATTGGTAGCCATTGCTTCTTCATTACCATAATAGTCTTTAAAAGCATCTGCATATTTTTTTAACTGGTTATAAGCATCTGTCTTATTTTTGGTATTAAATGATAAGTCAATTCCTTTTGATAAACTAATAATCTCATTAATCTTATTCTCTAATTTATCAAATGTCTGTAGCTGTTCTTTTAATCCAGAATTACCAAACTCGAATGTGAACTTGTCTAATTTGAGTTTTTGCAATTCCTTAATTTTATCAATTACTTTATCATCTTTTGCATCTAATTGAATTGTAATTTTTTGTTTACCAGCTTTATTACTAATACCATCGAATACACCATTTGTTTCTTTTTCAAATTGTGCAAGACTAGCTCTATAATCAAAACCAATCTTAATAATATCTGAATTAGCCATTTATTCACATCCTTTCTAAACTGTACAACGCTTTCTATATTCATCCTTTAACCGTTCATGATATTTATGTATTTCTCTATACACACTGAAACTAGCAGGAATGTTATACCAACCATGATAAGTACCTTTCGGATTGTAAATAAATTCCGACATAAGATCCGAAGGTGTAATTTGGTCATAGTTGTCAAACATTCTTTCAGGTGTTACTTCAACGCCACCATAAAAAATAGTACCATGGCTATTTTTATAAAATTTGTTATAAGACCTGTATAAATTATGTGTTCTTACATACTGTTGTGGTGTGTAATCGCTATAATATAAATCAATAAACGACACATAACCATCTGTTAATCTCTGTTGAGCTTCGTGTGCCAATTCGGAAGCTTTTTTCTGAGCCTGTTTTTCCAAATATTTAATAGTGTCTTTATTTAGTCCCAATCTAATCACCTCCAAAATTTCACTATTTATTCACTAAAATAGGAGAGCAGTATAACCACTCTCCATAAGAAAAGCCCTATGACATTTGACCGCCATAGAGCCTAAATATTTAACCATTATGAATTATTCCGTATATCAAACCACAAATGCCAAATACAAAATAATAATGAGCAGTGGTTAATACAAATGGAATAAACGGTTGTAAAACTTCTACACAGATATCATCTACATGAAATAATGTAAGAATCCATCCACATAAAAGACCATATAAAATTCCACCTATCATTTAATATCCATCCTTTGAAATTTGAATTTCAATTATTTATCCCAATCTCTATGTCCATAATATTCTTCTAAAGATTTACTTGTCATAGTAGCCATTTCACATTTTGCACCTAATAATTCCTCAAGTACAAATGGGAGTTCATCAATTAAAACATGTGCTGGTTTCTTGTCAATTTTATCGCACCAAAAATCATCATCTAAAAATTCTGCAACTGTATAAACAATTATTTTCTTATTTGTGATTTTTTCTGCACGTCTTTCAATATCTCTCTTCATAGTTCTACACAACGTAATAATTGGATAACCTGTTTTAACAGCTTCGATAATAATATTTGTTGTCTTACCACAACCTCTTGGTAAATTCATAATTTCCATACTTATACCTCTTTAAAATTTGTGGTAGTGCTAATTTTATAATCATCAAGAATCTTTCTCAACTCATCATTGGATAAACTATCAAGTTTCTTATTCACAACATCCATAAGTGGTGTGAGAGTAGCATTTGCTAAATCAGAAATCCTTCCAATCTGTTTGCTAATAAACGCCTGAGTAGTTGTCTCATTAAGCTGAGTGTCTGACTGCTTCATTGTTAAAATGGTCTTAAATTCACCTAATTCACTCATAGGAATAAGTGGATCAGTTTTATCAGAACCGACCATTAAAATATCAAGTAAGCCAGATGATTTGAGTGCATCATATCCCTTGATAAAACCTTTATCATCCTCATCAATCTCAAGGTCGGTGTATAATTCAATCACGGCACGACAAAACTGTACATACTGAGCAACAGAATTTACTCTAATCTTATCTGTTTTACGATACTTTGTTACTCCGTTATCATCATAAGATTCCTGCTCAAATGTTGTCTTATCTACAATCAACTGAGCGTAAGCATCTTTCTTGATAATTGATACGTAAGGAGTGATTTTAATTTTACTCAATAACTGTTCCTTTAATGTGTTATTTGCCATGTTGTTATACTTTTCTACAAACTCTAAAAGTTTCATATTCCTTCTATCTCCTTTACAAATGTGACTCGTTAACAAACTTCTGAATGTCATATGTATATCTAGTTCGTTTCTTTCTGCTATTTATTTGAATAGCATTATTATTTTTCAAGTCGTTAATATTAAACGACTTCTTATTTATATTCTCCATCATCTTTACGAAATCACAGATTTCTATAAAGAATGTGTCGTTGTTTTCATTCCTAAAATTACAAATAAATCCTGCGACAAGATTATGTTCACTTGCTTCTTGCAGAGATTTAATTTGATTATCTCTAATCATTGATAATGGCAGACTTGTTGATTGAGTCGATTTTAATTCGAGCAAATACAATGTCCTTGAATCATCATCAAATAGAAGATAATCACAAATATTACTACTGGCAAATCTAGTATTATTTCCATTCCCAAACGATGCTGCATTATCCCTAAAACGATAAATCCAACATGTATTTGGAACAGAATCTTTAATCGACTGTTCAAAAATCTTTCCTGGATTCTGAGATATTTCCTTTCACTCCTTTACATAACAAAAGAGCAGCTTCCGAAGAAACCGCTCTTTCTTTTAATAATATTTAATTGTTATTTTAATTGTGCTTATACTACTAATTGCATAGGATATAGTTCCCACTTACTATTAGGATATTTGTCAGCATTATCAGTTACTATCTTGTGAACCTCTTCAAGATTTGCAACATTAGTGTCAATATGTATAACCTTACCGCCAGTTATACATAACTCCTCACAAATTAAATTAAAATATGTCATAAACATTCCTCCATTATTTCTGTATACAGAATAATTCATATAGATTTACTTTAAGTACACGAGATAAGGTGATTGCATGACTTAATAAAATATCATTTGTTTGATTATTTACAATTTTTGAAAGAGTGGTTCTTGAAATACCTGTTCTTTCTGATAATTGCTGTAATGTCATATTTTGTTTACAACGATATTCATCAACTTTGTTCTTCATATACATAAAGTATTTCCAATAATTTATTTTATATTAGTATTATACATAAATATATGTTAAGCAAAGTTTACCAAATATGTGATATTATAAAATTTAATCTTCTTTAATTGGCAAAGCCATTACTTCAGGAATTATCTTTCCTTTAATTGAGTGATTACCACCACAAGCAACATATGTATCTGCTAATAATTGAAATGTTTCTAATCCTGCTCTTGTAATATATTTTTGTGCCATAAATTTACTATGTAGATTATAAAGTTCAGCACCATATTGCACAATAATTCTCTGATTAGTTTCTTTTTCATTTATATCTAAAGACTTTTTAATATCATCTATACCTTTAGATATTTTCAAAATTTCCTGATACTGCCAATTATCGTGTTTTTCAAGCGTTTTAATACGATTTTCTATTGTCTCTTTATCTTCGTCAATACCTGTTTTTAGTCTAAGTTTCTTTTTAAAATAACCAAATATTTCGATAACTTCCTTAGCAGCAAACAAAATGGCGAATAAACCAAGTATAACAAGCACATAATTAATTTGCGCTAAATTCTGTATCTCCTGCACTCATACATACCATCCCTTCTTCACTTCTTTAAAAAATTCTTAAAGGTTTCATACAAGCCGGTAGAAGCAAGACCACTTATCATACCGCCAAGTAATATTTCAGGTGTAAAGTTCATATTCATCCATGTATTTAATACGATACCGAGTACTGCCATAATCAGTGGAATATACTTATTAACCACATCCGTTGTAACAATATTTTTTAATACATATCCTACGCATAAGCAAATCCCAACAATAATCGGTACTGTAAAATTTGTTAAAAATGATAAATCTGTCATAATTTTAATCCTCCTTATAAGTACAATTGCACCATAACTTATATAACTCATTCATTTCCTTAGATTTCTTCCAAACAAAAACAACTCGTCTATTCTGACCTGGAATAATATCTACAAGTTGCCCTTTTGATAAAGACGAGTTTAAATACATATAATTTTGAGCCATATTTGGAATAAATCTTACATCTTCTGTTTCATATTCCCAATTGAATACATCACTATATTCTTTAATTTCCATTCACTCCATTCTTGTCTATCACGTAAGCGTAAAAAATAGGCTATACTGAATACTGAATAGTAAACGGTATAGCCTAAAATTTTACAAACTTACTATTCATTATCATTATTTTTTACCACTTTATTTGTTTTTGTGGATTGGGGTTTTGTTTTACTTGTTTCAGCAATTTTATCCTCTGCCATAATTTCTTCTATAATTTTTTTAACATCTTTGTCGAAATTATTTAACTCTGTCAAATCACATTCCGACAGTTCTGCTTTTGCTTTTACTTTATCTTTTGTTAAATTGTAATTGTAAATCGCAAGATAAATTATGTAATGCGGAAGAGTGTCCGTAATTGTACGCCACGGCAAGAAAGATTTAATATTTTGACAAGTATGACAAACTCTGTACGGTTTTCCACAAATCGCACAAACTGCATTGTTTTCTAATGCCATATATTGTTCCTCCTAAGAATAAAACCCCCGCTTGGTAACAGGGGTTTTATATTAAATTAATCTTCAGATACTAAAATATCAAATAAGTTGCCATCTGCACCGCAATATTCTTTGTTTAAAACGTATGAGGCTGGATGTTTACCATCAGATTTAAGAGAGAGTTCTACACTTGATGGATCAATCTGCGCTCTTGGACAACGGATAATACCTGCATATACTAAGTTTTTATTACATGGATCGTGGAAGATTGCATGAATAAGAAGCGTCTTAACTTCAGGTACACCATCAGTTCTCTTAACAACTTGAACCGCAGTAGTTGTTTCCTTTTCGTAGTTTACAAATACACGACCTGTTGTCCCTTCTGGAAGGGTAATCGTTCTATTCTGTGCATCAATCGTGAACTTACCATCGCCCTTTGTAGCAGAAACCACATAAGTATCACCGAAGGTATTATTATCGTTGATAACTTTCACGTATTTAACTTCTGCGCCCTTTGTACCAACTGGAACGTATTTAAGTTCAACTGTAGCACCTGCACCAATTGAAATTACTTCAGACACAGGCATCTTAATTTTACTTGTTGAACTTGCAACAGTCTTTGTTGAACCAAACTGAGATGCAGCAAGGTCAAGAGAGAAGAGTGAGTTAGTAAACTCAAATGTAGCCTTCTGAGCAGTATAAAATGTTTGAATCGGTGTACCCATGGCATCTGTAACATCAGTACTATCAGCACTTGTTTTAAGAGATGGATCTTCGACCTGTGTATATCTACCAGTAAGTTCCATTGTTGCAGGATCATATTCTTCTACTGATCTAATTCTTTCAAGAATTAATTCATTTGGATTAAAAGCCATTTGTTTTTCCTCCTTTTATTTGATTTTTTGGCAAATAAAAAAGAACTCGATTAATCGAGTTCTCCTATCCAATCTAATTGATTTTTGTCTACTTCTTTTAAATTAACTCCGTAACCAGAGTATCCAGATTGAAGTAATAAATCTGAGTTTTTTATTTTAGAAATCCTTTTTACAGAATCCATGAATGCATTAATTTTCATATCCCAAACTTGAGAGTGATTGTATTTAAAACCTTCGCTATTGACCATTGCAGAAATAAGGTTCTTAAGTTTAGAATGATATTCTTTACTTCTATTTCTATCTAATTCTTCTTTTGCATCTTCAATAAGTATCATTTTCGTAGAATCATTCGCGGGAATTTGCAAATCACGCTCAATAAAATGAGATCTACATAAATAATCAATAATTAATCCGTAAGTATATTCATCAAGCAAAACTAATTCCTTATTAATTATTTGGCATAGCACAATAGAATTATCTTTCCTTTTTTTAAGAGTAAATTTAGAAAAGTCTAAATCACCAAATAAAATCTTTGTTCTATCTTTTGGGAATAACTTAAATAATAATGAATAAAATAATTGATATGGGGTTATTGTCGTGTAATCAAATTGATTAAAACTATACCATAATTGCGCTTTCATAGATTGAGGTGTAGCAGTAAAGTTATACAACATAGACCAATAACTCTGTTCTCCATAATCGCATATTTCCCCCAATGTTGGTTGATGTATTTTTATATATTTTGAAACAACAAAATCTTCTCCTCTGTAAATTTTTAATTCGTCATTCTCAAAATATTCTTCTTTTCCTACTGCCAATAATCATTATTCCTTATATAAGAATCTTCTTTATAAGGTGTATAAACTATGCTATTAGAATCATAAATTTGAAATACTAATGTCCTTACAACATAATTACTATCAATCGTTGATTCCTTTGAGGAGACTAGCTTTGTTTGTAGACCAAATATACTTGACCAATTAAATCGTTCTCTTATAATAGAGGCAATTAAATCGTGACGTTGTAAACCAGTAAGTTTGTCTACCCTATCTGATCCATGCACAAATATTGTGAAAGTAATTTCAGTATACTTGTACATTGGGGAATATCGCGGCAATTCATCAAACCCTACTTGATAACAAAGATAATGCTTAACTTCTGTTTGCGTATCTGGAATAAATAAAGAAGGGCGAATATTGGAATTTTCACCAAAGAATCTATCCCATTCGCCTAAAGGTTCATACTCTTTTGTTTCTTCATTCCACTCCCAATTTATATTCCCATTTTTATCGAACAATTCAGATTCAAGTTCTTTTTCATTTAATGCGAATAATAAACATGGATTTGACAATAAAGCATTCTTGATTTTTTGCTTATATACAATGTTATCATCATCAGGAGTAGTTCTATATGCACGAAGTTTATTTAACAAATCATTTTTTGTAATTAATTTTTCTGCCATAAAACACCTCCTATTCAGTTAATTCTAACGACAAAATTTCAGATTCAATCGGCAAGTTATCCTTAACAATTTCACACTTAACAGACAATATTTTGCCGATAACAGAAGTATCATTAGGAAACTTTACTTTCTTTTGGTTGTACTCTGTACCAGCTCGCCATGTAACTTTATCAGTCCAATCTTTATTATCAATAGAGCAAGTCCATGTAAAGGTTGCATCAGCGTATTCAGTTGTAATATCTTCATTGGAATCATTGAATAGATTTACTGTAAGATTTTTATAAGAGCCACCAACTTTAATTGTTGAAGTGGATGCTGAAATTTTTACTGCGATAGAAGATGGGGGAGTGGTTGGAGTAGATGGAACTGTTGGGACGATTTCTGAATCGAAATAGTTCGCATACATTTCACCTGTTTCAAGATTGACATAATCAGTATGCTCGTTCCAAAATGCCGTATATATAGTAAGTTTTTGAATACCAAATGGCATTGAATTTTCAACCTTGGTCACTGTCCATACTGTAGGATGTTCTGTTAAAGCACTTACTACAACACGCATATTTTTAGAATCTTCAGAAGTGTACCAAAACTTCTCTGTAATAGAGTTCATTGGCAACCATATCTTATCCTGATTATCTGTGTGTGTAAAATATCGGTCTGTATAAGTTCCTATAGTATATGAATTCTGTTGTCTTAAACAACACCACATACGTCTTTTAATACGCTTATCATTAAATTTTTCAATCCATGTAAGTTCGTAATTTACTGGCAAAATCAGATACTTAGGAAACTGATTAGCTGGTTCATCACGGCAAATAATCCATTTATGATAAACTCCTCTATCATCTGGAACGTCCACGAAAAGCCCTATCGGAAATGTCGCTCCATAGCGTTTTCTAAAATTAGTCTCATAATAATAAAGGTCATCACCTTCATTAAATCTTACAGGCTGACTTGGACGAAACATAAGATAGTATTCCACTTGGTCTTTATCCATTGACTGATAAGATTTAATAATAAATTTTGCGTCAATCTTTGTCTTATTGGTATTTTCATAAGTCATACCTTCAGCAAGAGAACGTGTAATTCCATGTTCATCTGTGAAAAAATCATCATGAAAATGGTCGTAAATAAAACACTGTTTACTCTGAATATCCCCGTCCCACGTAAGATTCATAAGCATATCTGAATCAGATTTTAGCTTTTCCCCCAATGTAGGATAGCTCTTTCCAGTAGAACAAGTGTTGACTTTCATTTTTCTTTGATAAAAATCATATACAGACATTACTCATCACCAACTTTCATCCTCTGAAGCAAAGCTCCTGCATCAAATACAAGTTTTTTATATTGATTGAAATTAAAGTTATCTGACTGTAATACAGATAATGCGCATTCAAGACTGTTAATAATTTCTACAAAATCCTTTGGATAGAGTAGTAACTTATTACAATTAGAAATTTCAAATAACAGATTTTTATGATATTTTACAACATCTATATTTTTAAAATCTTCTTTGGTGTTTTTATCTGTATACAAAACAAGCCAAAATATTTTTTTTCGTAATTTCTGCTTATAGTAGTCAATTTGAGAAATTTTAAATTCTCCATATTTATGCGGAACTAAATTATCCATTAGATCCACCATACTCACCAAAATAATAAGTGTGACGAGACAACTCTAGCTCCCATTCACGCTTTAACTGTGTGAGCCTTTCCATATTTTTTGAATAATTATCTATAAGCTTTTTTTCTTCCTTGCCACCAATCATGGTTGCTAAGTTCTTTGTACTTTCTAATTTTGATGGGAAATAATTAATGATAATTCCTTTTGCTAAAATAGTTTTAACAAATTCAGAATCATAGAAATCATCTACACTGCTTGTTAATGTGAAATTAATACTCATAATTTCATCATCAAACGAATATACACTGAATTTTTTTCTAAGAAGTGGGAAAGAAGCAGTTGTATGCAACCATTCACAGAGAATACTATAGAAATCTTCCTCTGTATAAGTTGCAAGTTCAAGGTCATTAATCATTGTTAATGCTCTTTTGTATATATCTTCATATTTAAGAGAAGGCATAAGCTACCTCCTTTTTAATCAGCCGTATTAATCATTTTTCCGAAATCTGTACCACAGACTTCATCAAGAACTTTGATTTTTCTAATAGAATCAAAAGTACCATCCTCAATACGCTTTGCAACCTCTACAGTAATTGCTTTTAATAAGCCTTTTGGAAGTGTTGTAAGCGTATTTTTAAAAGCATTATTAGGTTTGTTTAATACATTGTTAATATCATCCATTCCATAAACTTTGTCAGAATAAAATTCAGATATATCTTTCCAACGAGGATTTTCTAAAAGTTCCTCATCTTCAATAACAAATAAAGGATCATAAATATATCTTGAATGACTATTTTTTAATGCAAAAAGATCGCCATATTCTATTTCTGTTTCATCTCCATAGTTAGCAAAAACATAATACATACCTGATTTACCAGGAACTCCTAACCATCCTGGAGTTACAGATCTACATAAAATTGTATCTGTTTGAGAAAATGTTTTTGGTTTAGCTGTTTCTACTTTAGTTTCTGTAACAGTAGAAGTAGTTGCCTTTGTAGTTGCTTTCTTAGTTACTGCCATATATAAATTCCTTTCTTTCCAATCTAAATAAAACGAGAGTCTATAAAATATAAACTCTCGTTTTAAAAACCAATATTAGGCTACAATATTCCATGTACCAAAGTATCTGTTTACGATAGTACCTACTCCAAGTTTTGTCATGTACTTGAACTCATATGTCATATCATTCTTCTCAGTAGAGTCAGTTACCTCTTTAATCTGAGAATCACCTTCGTATACAAGTTTGATAAACTTGTTGTCTGCGATAGGCATAATTAAAAGCACATTAGAATCTACCATCTTTGTAGAAGTATCATTCTTTGCGAATACCTGTGGAATTTCTACTACACGAGTTCCTTCCCAGATACCAAGGCGACCAAGATTTCTACGATCTTTCTTGTCTTCTTCGCTAATCCAAGATACATCTGCAAGATCAAAAAGTCTTGAGAGAGCTGTCTTTGTACCCATGATAACAACTTCTGCACCACGGTTAGCTGCCTGAACATCCTCAATCATTGTTACGAAAGTTGTCTTAGCCGCTTTATCAAGAGCTGCTGTCTTATAAAACTGCTCTGAACCAGGGAGAACCTGTGTGCCAGCAGAGATTACTGCCTTATAAACAAGACTCTGAACATACTGATCCATAGCCTCGTAAATCTTATTTACGAGTTTTGACCAATCTGAACGACCTGTCATAACACGCTCAAACTCCTCATATACACCAAGTCCAACCCAATATGTAGGAACACGGAATGTTTCATTAATACCAAGTCTCTGACGATCAAGATCCCAATGATTACCAGAAAGTTTACCAACTGTTAGCACAGTCTTGTCTTCTGATTCAAATTCATTTGTATCATCCATTGCAAGATTTTTTGTTTCAACAAAATCATTAAAGAATTCATTATCCTGCCAACCAGAAGTTAAAAGATCTTCAATTGTATCTTCAATAACCTCAAAAATCTCATTTTTATTACGTCTAATTGCATTTCGGATTTCCTTCGCAGAAGCCTTTTCGTCAAGACCCATGATAAGTCTAAAAGTTTCCTTGATTTCTTTATCTGCATCAACCTTCGAAATACCTGACTCAAATTCACCCTTAGCATAATCTTTTAAAAGCTGTGAAAATCCCATATATTTTGTTTCATCATTTTCAAATGCACTCTTAATATCAGCACTGAAATTTAAGAAATTTTTCTTCATTATGTATGTCCTCCTTATTTAATTAGCCATTCTTACGAACAATAACTTTGTAAAATGTTCCACCTGTGCGCTTAATTTCTTCAATGATTTCAGCATTAAATGTTGCAGTAGACACCCCTTCAATAACCTTTAAGTTGTAACCTTCTGCCTCAATTACAGAACCTACCTTTGGAGTTCCAGAGATACCATTTGCGGAAATAGTAAATCTATCACCTGCCGCAAGTTCATATACCCTCATAATTTCATCCTTGCCGTTATAGAAGTTGTACTCATAAGTAGCAGCTAAAGGCTTTTCATCTGCACCTACTGCAACTGAAAGAATTAAACCTACACGAGAAGTAGCAGTAGGCTCAACCATTGTGTAATATTCATTTTTCTCATACTTCATCTTGTCGATATCTACGACTTTTCCATTGTCAATATCTTCAGAAGCTTTTACATTAAAAATATGTCTGCCATAATTTGTTGCACTAAGATTTGTTGATTCTGCAACAATGTGCTTTTCTACGGCTTTTAAATATGCGTTTACCATTAATAAATCCTCCTTATTTTTTGCAATAAAAAAGACCGACATAAAGTCGATCTAATCAATTATTTTTAAATTTTTTAATTATTATATTTCTCAAAAATTCCACCATAAGGTGCTTTCTTTTTGGATTCCTTTTCTGAATTAGAATTGGACATAAATAGAACTGGACTTTTTGAAACTTCAGGTTTCGCAGAAAATACTCCAATAGATGATACATAATCAGCAAAAATAACTTTTGCCTTTGTCTCTAAATCATCAAGAGAATAATTATCCATGTTTTTCTTTAATTCTATAAATGCTTCATTTTCTGATAAAACAGAATATTTTTCATCTGCGAGCAAAGACTCTTTCTTAGAATGAAGTTCATTCTTTTCTACGTTTTCCTTGAACTCTTTAAGTTCAGTATAGTTTGAACGCATAGACTCAAGTTCTGCTTTTTCGCTTGCTGTTAAAAGTTCACGGAATAGCTCAATACGTTCTCCATCAAATGCAACGTTGTCCTCATCTTTTGTGTATCCTTGACGGTAGATTTTATCTGTACACCATCCTTCGTATACAAAATAAGAATCAAAGACATTTGAAATATAATAATAATCATTGTCTGCTTCTTCATAAGGAGCTAAGAGATTATAAAGAGCATATCTTAAGTCTTCATGACTAATTTCATATGTACGAATAATCTTTTCAAAAGCCTGACTTTCGCCTTCAGCCCCATGTGGTTCAGAAGCACCTGCACCATCACCTTTTCCATCATTGGAAGGCTCGCCAGATTCTCCATTATCCGAGTTGTCTCCTTCTGAATTGTTATCACCAAACATCTCGGCAAATTTTGCTTCAAGTTGTTCATCTGACATTTCTGCATAGTCGAATGTAATGTCACCAACTGTCTTTCCATACTTTTGGCATAATTCTTCAAATTTATTCAAGTTTCCATTTCCTCCTTCCTTTAAATTATCATTTTTATTGTCAAAACAAGTAGTTTCTAATTTTTCAAGTCTTGCCTGTAATTCAACCATTTTTTCATTAAATTTAATTAAGCTATTATTTTCTTCACTGAAATCTTCAAGTGTAATTTTGCTTCCAAGCATTCCTTCTCCAATAGGTGTTCCATCTTTTTCAGACCCAAGGCAGGTACAGCCTGCAAATTCAAAATTGTCTAGCTGTAAATACTTTTCTTTTGCATTATAAGAACACTCGTAAACAATAAGTTCACAGCTTACCTTCGTACCATTTTTCTCACGAATAATATCAGCACAACGAGTGTACGATTCAGGAATAGCTACACGAGCAACAACATATGTCTTGTCCATATCTTTGTCATATTCAAGATAAGGTTCATCTGCTGTAAAAGTTCCTACCTGTTTTTCATCATACACAACTGTCTCATTACCAGTTTCATCTTTTTCAATGTGGTAATCATGTGAATGGAAATCCCATGTTCCATCATCTAACTGATGTATATTTGCGAGCAATGGAGAATATTTAAGACTAGGCATAGCTGCTTTCATAGAATCTTCTGATATATAACTTCCGTTACGATTAAGTAATGTGTGACAAACTCGAACTTTTGCATAAAGCTTGTTATCTTCTGTTTCTTCAACATCGGCAGAAGAAAAGTCCTGAATTGCCTGTATAACAATAGGTTTGCCAGATTCTTTTGAAGAAAAATTATACATTTTCTTTTGTTCACAAAATCTAATTAAATCTTCAACTGTAAAATATTTATGTTGCATTTCTTCCTCCTTTCTTGGTATAATAAATGCCACTCCCAATAAGAGAGTGGCTAAATACTCAGCATATTACTATACTGAATTTTCTTTTTATCTATATCATCATTTGAAAACTGAATTGTTCCAGTATTCAAAAAAGTATAAATACCATTTTGTTCATCAATTTTCTGAAAACCAAGATTTATCATCTTAGAAGCTGTTTCAGAATCCGATGTCTTTATAAAATTCTGTTTCATCCTTTTTCTCCTTAATTATCCATTCGCTTTAGTTCCTTCATTTTTTTCACCTTCACGGCTGGCAATACCCTCTGGACTTAATTCATCATCGCTTTTAGTAGGTGAACCACCAGTATTGCCAGAATCGGTATAGGTTGTTTTTAACGGTACTAACATATCCCTTATACCGCTTTGTATAGACATTCTAAGTCCACATTCAACTTCATAAGGAGTTTGACCAAGAGCAGTAAGATAAAGTAAAGGATTATTACCTAATGTTGCAGACTCTTTTAATTCATTAATATAATCATCTCTGTTATACCAAGTTTGCCTATGAAAGAAGAACATATATCCATCGTATCCATTTTGTGTTAACCAATAATTGAAATTATTTTCAAGACGTGAAACCCATGTAAATGTAAGAGAAGCATCGTTTGCAATTGCCTGTTTAAGTCCAATAGAGTTGGAACTTGATCCACCTGCAACAACTAATTGTGAAGCACCTGCATTGTTAAAGACATTTTCAATAGATTTTGACAACATATCAGTATCAGAAGTAGTATTTGACTTCTCAAAATCAACAACTTCTAAATCCATTGGAGATCTTACTGAACCAATATTTGATGGTAAAATTGCATCAATCATATCTTGAAAAACTTCACTCAATTCGAGAGAAAGCTTAAAATCGTCAATTGCAGCCTCTTTTCCATCCATAAATGGAATCTTACTGACCAACAATTTATAATTTTCAAGAGCTGTTTTATCAGCCATAATATCTGCATAATCTTCACAGTCCATAAGAAGTAGAAAGATGCCTAAGAAAAATGGCAAGCATAAATCAAATTCATCATCAAGACCTGCCAATAAACACATAGTTCTTTCTGTTGGAAGAATTGCATAACGTTTATTTTGCTTATCAGACTGATATTCTTGCCAAGCTTGCTGAAAAATTTCATCCCAACAACCTGTAGTATCGCCTTCGACACCTTCTACAAATTCTGAATTTGAACCCTGTGAAAAAAATGACATATCAAATGCTATAATCCAGTTTCCATTACCATCTTTACCTTTTATTTTGCAATATTGAGGATCTAGCGAATGAAAAAATAAACCATCTCCTGTATCATATACAAAACCATAATAAGCACCATTTAATATTGCTAATGCAATCATCTGAGCAAATTCATTCTTTAAATTTATCTGTTGTAATTTTTGTATGATATTATTGTAATTTTTCATAGATTTGTTGGCATTGTATGTTTTAGTTAAGTCTATTTTTTCTATTACATAATAGTTATACAAAGGCATACATGCGTAATAGAGAATAATTTTACGATACAGAGTACTTGCCCTGAAAAGATATTGTGATAATCCACGAATACGATCTTTATTCGTCTGTGGATTTTGCATATACTGTTTTACAAGGGATTTTGTATATTGAGTAAATGATCGAGACGTTGATTTTTTTACATCTTGAAGAAGTAGCTGTTTTGCTTCTTCGTAATTAATCATTCGAGGACGAGATGAGAATTGTTCTTTTTTCTTATCATTGTTTTTTACTAATATTTCTGTTGGTTTAGATTCTATTTCATATGATTTTTTCTGAGAAGAATTAGAAGTAGAATTTACATTTTTATTTTTAGGTGGTCTTCCACGTTTCCTCTTGGGTGGAGAAACAGTAGAAGAGGAGTTTTCTATTTTTTGTTCGTCCATGTTTCTCCTTTCTATGAATATCTGGTAGATTTCTTTGGTGCTCTGACATGAAAATATTTTGTTATGTCGGATGGGGATTGGTTTTTTGGTTTTAATTTTATACTCAGATCTTGAGTGATTTTAAAATTATATTCTAATGCCGAGAAACGATCCTTACGCATACCAGGTTTTTCAATAATTTTAATATTTGTGCCTTTTATTTCATGGTCAAGATTAATCAATTCATTTACCATAAGTGAAGTTTGTAAATATGGTAATTTTAACATAGCTTGTTCTTTACTTGTCATTTTTGTATATCCACGAACCTTTTTTACTAATTCTTCAGCTTCAAACTCAGAAGTAAGTAAATTAATAGAACCATTTTGAAATCCTGCTCGCAAAGCAATTGCAGCTTTTGTATTAAAATCTGCTGTAGCTTTGATAGACCATATAACTTTATTAGCATTTCTGATTTTACATCTATCAGCCATATTATCATCGTTAATACAAGTCATTGCATCATATGTAACACCATATTCAGCATCATATTGAGGTTTAATTATAAAATCATAAACACCGATACCTTGACCATTAGTATCCAACACCAAATCTGTACAATTGAATTGATAAAACAATCTCATAACTAGAATACCTAACTCATCTGTGGTCATTCCTTCATGTGTTTCTATATAAACAATATTGGATATATAATCGTTCTTTTCTGTTGGAATAGCAGAATTAATTATGAGAGCAGCGGCATCATTATTATGTTTCTTACTTGCAAGCAAAGCTACATCGACAGATAGTATTCGTTTTTCATTTGGAACTAATTCTGGAATTTTAATTTGATGATTCTTATAGATTTCAAGAGGGTAAAAAGAATTTCTTATCTTTCTCCTTGGAGATATATCATCGAATTTAAAGAAAGCACCATCAGTATCGCCATACCATTCAGCACCCATTTCCATTTTAAATGCTGTAGGATCAAAATCTGCCTCAGACATTTCATCCTCGACCTGTTCACGAGACAATAACCCTTCTCGTATAGCACACTGATATGGTAATCCCACGCAAAAGTAACGCTTAGTATCATCAAGCATATTTGCGTAATAAGCTTTTAATTTTTCGAAGCTCCAATGAGACTTGTACCACGCGGAAGACATATACATTTCGATGTTACGCTCCTGAAGATGAGCATATTTTGGATTATTAAGATAACCAGGTGAACGTGGAGCTGTTAAGAATTTACGAAGAACTGTATTAATTGTGTTTAAATCAACCATCCTGAACTCATCCACAACTATGAGCGTTGCTCGGTTATGGCGAGCCGAATCATTTGAACTAACAATTTTTATCCAACTGCCATTTCGGAAATCAACATGAGCATTGTTTATAGAAGTAGAAATTTCAGAAATTTCAGAACGAAGATTAGCTGAACCCCAACCATAATTTTTCATAAAGTCATCATTTATCTTTTGAATGACTTCTAGTGATTGAGATTTGTACCCAGAAGCCACACAGATTTTTGTCCCAGGATACAAGATACAACGTACAACACAATATAATGAAGTTAGCCACGTCTTACCAGAGCCACGACTAGCGATATACATAAAATTCGTACTGACCATCATCATGTATATTAAAATCTTTTGAAATAGCTTTAATTTCACATTTAGATATTCAAGTACAAACCGCTGTGGATTTTTTCTATAGAATGAAGCCCAATAAGCAACACCTTCCAAAACACGCTCAGATTTTTCTTGATATACTTCTTGTAATGACTTTTTCTTTTCTTTCTTTGCGGTAGCCATAATTACTCATCATCCTTGCTACCAAAAATCTTATCAAATAAAATTTCACTATCTGATTCCTCATCATAAGATGGTGGATTGACAGTATATTTTGCCATTACTCGTTCATATATATTTGAAAATCTGTTTTTTAGACCAAGCATTTTAGATGCATGACCTCTATAGAAAGCATCTATATAAGTACCAATTTTATCAACGTCTGCAAGTTCTGGATCTATTTCAGGAAGAGGGCGTGTTTCCTCATACTTCTGAATTAAAGTGCCCATTGTTTGAGCATCTGAAAATGTATCAAGAGTATTTTGTTTTGGCTTTAAGTTACCTGTATCAAGCCATTGCTGATATGAGTAATCTAAATCTTTTGTAGAAGCTCCTTTTTTAATTGCATTTCGTTTCATGAGTTTTAGTATTGACAAATTCTGAAATGTTTCTTCTTGTGCCTTTTGAGAACAGTCATATCTCAAAATCCAGTCTTGGTACTCATTCTCAAGGAACATTAGTTCTTCATTATTATAATCTGCGCCAAATCTCTTTTTAGCTGCACGTAATGTTTTTTGCACGATTTTTACATCTTCTTCTGGATTGTTATCTATATCATCAACAGAAAATTCAGAGTCTTTGTAAGAAGTGTTATTGTATTGTGGAAGAGAAGCTACCATTACAATAAGATTTTGAACAGCCGTTCCACGAACCTTTTCTCCGACACCTTCATTAATAGCTTGTAACTGTGCATTATAATCACTTTCGCTAAATTTCCAATCAAGCTGTCTAAAAGTGTTAATTGTTTTTTCTCTATTGTCTGTTCTAATGCCAGTTTTAGGATCTACATCAGTACATAGATCTAAAATGCAAGCCTTACACGCAAAGTGTTCAAACCCACTTTTACTTTTACTAGATTTATAAAAATTCCCATTGCCTTTAGTTGATTTCCATTTTCCACAATGAGGGCAATAGATATAATCCAAATTTAGCAAATGGTTGTAGTCAATGGCTAAATCATGATATGCACCTTTGACATTATTTACTGTTAGCTTCTTGACTTCATCATCAGTTTTGGCTTGTCTTAAATTAGCCATTGTTTCACCTTCTTTCCAATATAAAAAAGAAGAGTGGTTAAGCAACACACTCTTCTTTAATGAGTCCAAGTCTTTCGACTAATATATTTTCCATGTTTTTATATTCACTCTGTTTAATTCTAATAAGTTCTATATTATTATCTTTGCAATAGTTATTTTTGATTTCATCATGTTTCTTTCGTTTCTCAAATTCCTTAATTCCACCGAATTTTTCTACTGGTATATCATGTTGTAATCCGTCAGTTTCAATACAATATTCTTTATTGTTTAGCTTTAAATAAAAATCATATCTCAATTTTATTTTCGCTACACAACCATCAAATGTTTTCTGTGTTTCATAATTTAAATGATATTTATCAAGGATAAATTGACAATGAGTTTCGATTTGACTTTTAGATAAAAGAGGATGTTTACAATAAGAAGAAATCATTGCGCCAACCGTTTGTTCAAATATTGGATTAGCACCTTTATGTAAATCATTTCCAAGATATTTCCATTTGTATTTTTGTTTATAACCATGATATTCAGTGCTTAAAAATTCATAGTCTGGTCTATACAATTTCATAAACAGATTGATATTATATACAGCATATTTATTATTTTTTAAGATGCTAAAACCATTATCTCTTCGTAATAAGAAATGTATTCTAACTTGATATATAAAACCAATATCATCTTTACAATATACAGGTTTATGGGAAGATTTATAGTCTGATTCATTAAGCATTGTAAATCCATTTTCTGCAAGATATTCTCTTGCATTATCCAATGTCCAATCAATTTTGTTTTCCTTATCATAATAACAAAGTTTACATCCTGTACCGCCATGTCGTACATGATTCCAATCTGCCCAATACGGATCGTGTAATTTATTTGGACATTGCAATTTTACTTTTACTTTAGAATCTTCTTTTTTGATTTCTAAAATGGTATATCCCTCTTTATTCTCATCGAGCCATTGCTGACAAGTTTCAATATTCCAATATGAATATGGAATAATATCATTACAAAATGGACAATAAGTAGTTCCTCTTCTCAGGTTGTTCAAAGTTCTTTTAAAGTGATGATTTTCTTTACATTTAAGAGTAAGTGCGTTATTTATACAAGATAAATCACCGTCAACATATTCAAAACCATATGTAGATATTTCTTTTATTTTTTGCTCAGGCGTTAATGCTACATAAGGTTTTTCTTTTTTACATTCCTTACACGAAAATCTACCTACCTTAACATATTTCCATGCATATTTCATTTTGTTATTCGGATGTTTTAAACAATGGCAATCCGATTTTTCAAGATGATTAAAATCTTCTCTTGAAGTATCAAGATATAAGCCTCGTTCTTGAAATCCGTAAAACGCTTCTTCATAACTATTCTTTTTGTATTCTTGTTTCATTCATCATTTCTCCAATCTCTCCATATCAACAACAATAATAGAAGAGAAGAGTGACTGGATATGGAGTACAGTCATTCACGAAGATGATCAGTCCTCGTTATTCTTCTCTATAATTCCAACCACCTGCAATCGAAACAGTAACAATCCTCTCATAGTTGGCTATATATTTATTCTCTTTTTTTATAACAAAAATTTAAAAATAAATTCTTTATAATTGTATTTTGCTTATTTATGTATTAAAATAAATACATAAATTACTAATTAGGAGGGAGAAATTATGGATAACTCAAGAATAAAATTATTATTAAAAATTATTAAAAGTTTAGCGACAATAATTATTCCAGCTATATTAACAGGAATTATTACAAATTACTTTACAGAAGGAGAGATTATGGATTCAATAACAACTCGCTTTGATTTTGTCGACAAAGAAATGTCATACAAACAAGCACTTGAAGCTATTTATCAAGAAAGAAAAGAAGACAAAGACGAAATAGAGTCTTTAAATGAAGAAATAAGCAAATATGAAGCTTTAATCAATCAACAAAATTCAACAGATGAGATAAATAAGATTATCCAAAATGCTACCCAATATTGGAATGAAGCTAACTATCAGCAATGTTTAACACTTTTAAAAAATTCAAAATCACGTTCGACAGATATTGATAATTTATATACGAAATATTCAGCTCAGTATGTTTTAATTTTATTGTCAAATGCAGATTCGTTTATTTCTCAAAGAAAATATAATGAAGCTATTGAATTATTAAACGATGGCACAACTCTTGTTGATAATGATAAAATGTTAAGCGATAAAATAGATGAAATAAACAATAATCAGCCGATTAAATTATCAGATCTTAAAATATCCGCTTCAAGATTTTTTACTCAAAATCAGGATAAACCATTGGAAGATACGGTTGGAAATAAATATTCTACTACAAATTCATTTATTACATATGCAGAAGGAAAATCAAGTTATGGATATGCTACTTTTTATTTGGGTAAAAAATATACTGCTTTAAATGGTATTATTGCTATTTCTGATGAAAGTGAAAATAGAAGTGATACTCAATTAAAGGGGTGGATTGAAATAGGAACTAAAAGTAATGATACTGAATTTAATTCTTTATGGTCTTCATCAACACTTAGTCGAACAACAAGTCAAATAGAGATTCCTGAAATTAATATTAAGGATTCAGAGTGGCTTGAAATAAGATATTATAATAATGGAGAATATTTTAGTTTGGGAGGAGGTTATCACAGTCTTCGTGTAATTATATCAGACGTAACATTGTATGTCGATTAATTATAATTAAATTAAGCATACCTTAAAGGAATTGAACCCCTTACATAACGTTTTGGAGACGTTTGTTCTACCATTAAACTAAAGGTGCATAAATAGTAGGAGAGTAGTAGCAACCACTCTCCTTAAAAATGAGCATAAAAATAACAGCTATGATTAAGCTGTTTTATCAATCTTCTTAATAAACCTATCTTTAAGCATTTGTTCAATTTGTTTGTATGTAAAATCCATACTAATCAAACCAGTAACAATAGTTTCTACTTCCTCAACTTTTTTCAATTCATCTTCTGTAAAACTATCTCTTAAAGCATCGTTCGTTTTTACATTTCGATCTAATCTAAGTGATTTTGCGTCACATCCCAAAATTACTTTATAAATCATATTAGTATAATTCGGATAAGCAAATTTCTTATGCTTACTTTCAGGAATATATCTTGAAATAGCAGAAGTCATTCTCTTTCTTTCAATAATTCCAACTTCACGCTGAATAGCCCATGATTTTCTATCAATCTCTGTTTTCTCTTCAATATTAAGAAGATAATTTCTAATCTTTGTTGCTAACAAATTACTTGTCATTAGCATACCGATTCTAAGTAAAGATCTTTTTGTTAAAATAGTAAGACTTGAAGCATATGATAGGCTAGGTTCATTTGAACCTACCCCTAGTTCTTCCTTAAATTTCTTTAATTCTTGCCCTTTTAAAACAACCATACCATCTTCTTCGAATTCATCACGATTTCTTTTAATTAAGGTTTTGATTGTATCCATACTGCACTCATAATAATTTGCTGCTTGTTGAACTGTAACAACCATATCATCTGTCAGATATGGAATAACCTTCATTTTGTCAAGAAAGTCATAAGATACATTATCCAATGTTTCATTTCTCAATGTTTTACTTTCCGTATAAATTAGTTCTTTGTCATTTTGATTTTTCATATTTTTCATGAAAGAATCCTCCTTTATTTTTTTTGATATAATAAAAAGAAGCCACTTCATACGAAATGACTTCTCAAAAAAATTTCAATATTAAATTTCCAATGAAAGTGCAATTTACTTCACTTAGCACACCCACTGCGCATCGAACACAGGTTAGAAGTTTTGGAGACTTCATTCTTGCCAAAAGATAGGTGCATATAACAAAAGAGTCGTCTCAAACGAAACAACTCTTTTAATAACAAATATAAAATTAAAAGTATAAAAAGAAAAATTAATTATCTTTGAAGTTTAACAAGAGCTTCATAAGTTGCCTTATCAACCTCTTGTTCCATACCATCACAGTATACGAGATATTCTGTAACCTCACCAGTTACAACATCTCTTCTTGTATCAAATGACAATTCATCCGCGCTATTAAACGGAATATTTGCTTCATAGACATTTTTAAATGATAATAATGCCATAATATATTCACCCCACTTTATTATTTGATGAAAATATTATATACCAATATTAACTAAAAGTAAACAAAATATTTTATTGTCTTTCTCATTATCTCCTCAAACTCCGAGCTTTCATCTAATCTGCATAGGACGCATCCTATTGTTACAACAGTGCCAGTCCGAAGACCGCAATGGACATAAAATGACCTGTATGGAATTTGAACCCCTGTTTACCGCCGTGAAATGGCGGTGTCCTTGCCTTTAGACCACAGAGCCATATTTAGGGTGGAAGAGTACCACCCATTATTTTCACAGAGTATATTCTGTAGTTCCTTCAAAAGTATTATTCAATGCACGAATTTCAGCTAACTTCTCAGTAACAGCTTCCTTAACTTTCGTAGCAAATAATACACACTGAGCCTGTGCATACAGTTCCTTCTTATCAAGAACAGTATTTAATACTGTATCAGGATATTTTGTTACATCTCTTTCAAAATGAAATGCCAAATCTTCATTGATAAGTTTTCTCTCATTTGTTACATCCGTAATCTCCAATTCAACAATAGTAGAATCGTCTTTTGGATCTGTTGTTACTTCTGGAACACCATTATTAAGCTTGATATTTCCCTTGAACTGAATTTTACTATACTCGATATATTTATTATAGTTTGCTAATAATTCCTTTTCCTGCTCGCTAGTTAAATCCGCAGTTCCCAAACTTGTAACTGCAATATCTACACTTGCAATATCATTTTCTACTTTAAACACCTGATCTAATTTCATGAATTTGTACCCTCACTTTCGTTTGCAATTATTTGGTTGTATGCATCTTTAAAACTGATTACTAAGTCCCTTAAAGTCTCTTTATCAATAGTACAGTCCAAATTACTCATATCAATATTCGGATTTGATACCGTAAATTCCAATGTATTTCCATTTGGCGCAAATAAAACTTCCACAGATTCATTAAGCAGAAGAGTAATAGAATCAATTTTATTTCCATTATTCGATGTTACTCGTTTTACTTGCCCGACTTTTAATCTATCATTTTCAATAGATAATCTACTTGCCATTATATGTACACTCCTTTCTTTTATTTTCGTTTTCCTTTTAATCATTAGGTGTTAGGTGGGATTTGAACCCACGATATTCAGAACCACAATCTGACGCTTTAACCTACTAAGCTACTAACACAGCGACTCTATTGGGAATCGAACCAAATCTTCCGATAGACAGTCGGATGTAATTACCTTTATACCATAGAGCCATAGCTGACTCGGTGGGGCTTGAACCCACAACGCCTCGATTAACAATCGAGTGCTCTACCATTGAGCTACGAGTCAATATTAAAGCATAGTAGGAGAAGTGATGAAGTTCTCTCCATATTAGTCATTAGCTAAAAATGTTTAAAACTACTATGCTACAATAAAATCAGCATAAAGCACTAACTAGCTGATATTGGACTGTACACATCCAGTTTTTTAGAATATGGTCGCTTATCCGCAACCTAATTCATGCTTGCCTAATTATTCTCATTCCTAACTCGTGTATCTTACACGTCAAATGCATAATATGTGTATGAGCAACCGTTTATTTTAAGGGTTCTCATTAACGTAGAGAAGCACGAACATCTTCTCGTTTCTGAAGGCTGAGAGAAACCGATGATCCGAGATGTCGGTAGGAAAGAAGTAGGTCTTACAATGCTACATGAATAGTAAATGCCAAGATATGTTAATCGTCTACTAAGGCAAGACCTCTCCATAACACCGCCAATGAGCAGTAGCAGTGGGAAGTTTTAGACCATTCCAAAGGTCAATAATTTCGCAAACCGACCTTTATATTTATGTCACATATCGGTCAGTGACAGCTCACTTGTAAAAATCTATCAACGGATTGACAGACCGCCCCTCACTTCTTTTGGATGTGAGCAGCTTGTTATGTCTATTTATTCTCTACATTGTCGTCACCTCTCGGCTCAAATATCACATTACTATGCTTTCTTGTTAAGATTGAGTTGTTGATGTTAGACGAAAGCTTCATCGGCATCTTCTGTGTCCTCACGGATGACATACATCTGAGTTGTTTCGGAAGATTATTTATTTTCTTCATCAGCAATATCCGAATTTTTGCTTCTTAAAGCATTGATTTTATTCATAACCTCTGCTTTAGTTTGTTTCCTACAATAGAACTCCCTAGTGGTTTCAGTCGAACGGTGATTAGCAAGCTCGGCTGCCAATGCTAAATCACCGGTTTCCTCATATACAAGATTCAGCCTAGTTTTACGTTGGCAATGAGGTCTATAGTCAGAAATCCCAATAATTTCGCCATATTTCTTCATTCTATCTCTAATTGCGCTGTCTCCCATAGGCTTATATTCTCCATTGTATTTTGTAATTAACAATGAATCACATTCCAAGTGGTCATAATCATTCTTTCGCATTTCAAGCCATTCTTGAATAAGTTCTTTTGCAACATCTCCAAAAACCACCTGTGTACGGTATCCTTCCTTTTCCCTTATATCTACGAACATATTGTTCTCTAAATCAAGTTTGGATAACTGCAATCTTAACAACGCACCAATTCTATTTGCTGAATCAAAACTTACTTCAAATAAAATCTGATCTTGAATTGAATACTTGTCATTTTCAGATAATTCTCTACGGATTATCTGAACTTGTTCTTCTGTAAGAAAATAAGAGTTTAAAATATGTTCTTCATTAGCTTTCTTCATTCTGTCAAGTTTACCATCAAAAGGGTGATACTTAACAAAACCACGCTTCATAGACCAAATATAGAATGAACTAACAGCAGAAATTTTCATGTTGATAATCTTTTTATGATTCAAAAGTGTTTCTTGGCAGAACATAATATAATTCTCCATAATATCAACGGCATTTTCCATAAACTCATCTGAATATAAATCTAAATCGCCATAATTTTCACCTAACCACATAAGAAAATGACGAAATAATCCTTCATATCTTTTATATGTAGTATCTTTAACATCCTGATTTTTAATAATATTTGATTGGAGATATTTTTTATATTTCTTCAAGTTGTCAGGATTTATAAATTTTTCCTTATCCTTAGTAAAATATTTTACCCTTGTTACATGTGCCACTAAATCACTTCCTTTCGTATATAAAAAGAAGTAGAATAGTGATAACTAAGCTACTTCTTTGATAAAATCTAATAAAATTGTTTCGGTATTTTTAAAATCCCAATATGGAATTTCTAATAATGGTATGTTATTATTTTTACAATATGTACGTTTAGTATTGTCACTAAGCTGATTCCTTTTAAATAGGTTATTAGCCCATTCAATACCCTTACCTGCAAAGTCAATTGGTTCATAGTGCTGTATTCCTTGATATTCACACAAACCAATGAGATTATTATTGTTAAATATTGCAAAGTCAAATGGTAATGGTAATTGCATCCTACAATCATCAAAACAATATTGCGTTTGATATTGAATGTTATTTTTGTCTAAAATATTTTCAATATATTTTTCACCTTTTGAAGCAGAACAATGAGGACAACAGTTTCCATTTTTTATGTTATTAAAATTGGATTCCCATGATTTACCACAAATATCACACTTAAATAGGCTCAATTCTCTTATATTTCCACAATATTCAATACATTGGAATGTCTTATCATTTTCTCTCAACCAATTATTTACTTCTTCTATATCTGAGATTTTCTTAACTCCAGCACATACTGGACATCCTTTCCCTGATTTAATGTTACTCACTTTTCCATTCCATTCAAATCCATCAATCATACATCTAAATTTGGAATTACTACTTGCTGATTTACCATCGTAATAAATACATTTGATTTTACGATTATGTTTACTAAGCCAATTATTAACTTCGTCAATCCCACTTATTTTAGTAGACCTACCACACATAGGACATCCAATTGACTTAGAATGAGTAAGTGCATCCAATGTTGATTCCCATTCATATTTATCTTTATTACAACGAAAGATGCTTTTTGCTTTAAATTTCCCACCATATTTAACACAAATTAAATCGTTAAGGTTCATTTGTTTTAAATATTCTGTACATTCTTCTGCATTTTTAAATCTGTTGTTTCTATTGTTTCCCATAATTTTACCTTTACCCTTTCACCTTACCCAATACCAATAAAAATAGAATGGGAGAGAGGGGTAAGGTAATAAACTCTACTCAAATCGGTTTGCAACTCCGATTTGTCCCATTCTACAATTCCCACAACCAGCTATGACACCAATCATGAGCACATTTATTTATTCTCTGTTTTATATAAAGTTCGTTGCCGATTTAACATCTCCCAATCCGTATATAAAAACATCGAAAAGTCCTCCCACTTGGTAATGCTCCAAGCCGATCCGAAGATGACAGTTTTACAGACTGCCCCACATCTTTAGTGGTCTATGAGAGGATAATAAAAGAGTGTGTAGCATACACCACACACTCCAAATAATCTACCAATTAAGTAACTTGCGCCACTTATTCATTTCATCTTGAATCTCGCAATATCTCAGAAGCATATCTCTAATGCCATCTAAATATTTTTCCTCAATATCTTCAATAGCTTTCTCATAAGTTTCCTTATCTACGGATTTACCATTGACCTTGTAAGTGACAGAAGAAGCAGTAGCCATGTCATGACAATCACAATTCTCACAATCATAATCAAAGTCACCAATTTCTACTTCATATACCTCATCAGCTTCAATCTTCGGAATAATCTTAGAATTACAATCATCAAAAATATATACGACATCGGCTTCAACAAAGATATACTTGTCATCTCTCTTTACAGGTTCGCACCAAATTTCATCATCTAATAAGCTGATAACGAAAGCATCATCATAACCATCATATTCAACATCTGCAAGTTCAGTAATGTATGCAATACCATATCCGATTCCAATAAGTTTACGAACAATCTCTTTTGCGTCTTCATACTTTGCAATAACATCTACTGAATTATATTCGTCATTAGATTTCACTCTGTCGTATACATCTGACATGACACAGGCAAAATCTTCATAGCCTTCAAAATGTAATGTTTTTATAATAATCACGACCTTTCAAATTAGAGCTGCTTTGCTGACTTGCTCATCTTAAATGTGATTTCCTGATGAGCAGGAGTTACGTATGTTTCGCCAGCTCTTTCACCTAACATAATTTTACCTGTTCTTTCAGGTACGTCCTTAACCTTAAACTTACCAAGCTTACCTACAGGAACCGACTCTGTAGTAGCCTTCTTTAATGTATCTGTAATAACCTCTGCATAAGTATCAAGGATAACAGCAATATCACCCTTCTTAGCTCCTTCAATTCTTTCTGCGATTGCATTAATTAACTCTGTTTTAATCATTTATAAAAATCTCCTTTTTAATCAATAATATTTTGGCGCTTTTAATAATAAGTGCCGATTTAATAATAATAAAAGAGGGTAGCAGCCAATATGGTCTACGCCCTCATAGTTTCTTATTCAACCCAAAGCTGAACTTTATCAATATATTTTCCGAAGCATCCAGCATAACCATCCTGACCATTTACAGTTTGATCGTCAATCTGAACAGGATAATATTCGTCCATGCCCTTTGGTGATACTTGCATGTGTAAACACTGGTATTCATAACCATCAGGTGTGTAAAATACTGCTTTTAATGCATCAATAGGTGTTCTGCCATTTCCTGCGTAGCCATTTTCATCATCGTTAATGTCATATCCATCAACTTCAGGAAGCCAACCACCATTAAGTAAGTGAACCTGATATCTTACATAACCTTCACTAACACCAATGGCAATACCTGTAATTGCCTGATCGTCACCAGCGCCAGCCCAGTCGTCAGTGTCATGAACTTCATCCCACCAACGGTCTGTCTTAGCCCTATAGTAAACATCAACATGACCTAAATCATTAGTTCTACCACCTGTAGTTTCATTATTATCTGAACTATCATTGTTAGAACAATCTTCATCAGAATTGTCGGATACAACTTCTCCTGTCAAAGCTTCAACAATAGCTTCTGCACAGGCTTCAGCATCCCATCTGTTTGCATCGTCCCTATCATCCACGAAGCAACATTCAATTAAAATAGCAGGAGAATGTGTGCTTCTAAGAACATAAAGCCCCTGATTGATCTTAAATCCTCTGTTCCTAATATTAAGTTTTTCTGAAATTGCCTCACAAATCTTCGAACCAATTTCTTCTGTTCCAGTGTCATATCCATAAACTTCTGTACCACCAGTAGAATCATCACCTTCGTAATCATCTCTACCAGAGTTAAGATGTATAGATATATCTAAATCAACATTATGTGAATTACATTTAGCAACAATCGCTGCTAAACAACCATTCTGTGACGTGTTTTCATCACATGTACAATCATAAACAGTATGTCCAAGTGCTTCTAACTTTGTAATTACAGCATTCTTAACGATTCTGTCTTCAATAGACTCTTGTAAAATACCAACTGCACCATAAGCACCCTGATCCTGTGGACAGTGACCTGCATGTACATTATATGTAGCCATTTTATATTCCTCCTATACAAAATAAATAAAAATAAAAGAGGGTAGTATAAAACCATCCTCATAATCGTTAAACTATTGTTTTTTTAATTTAAAATAAATTTATAAGTTTCTACATGTCCATATTTTTTATCATATCCATATATACAACAAGAAGGTTTTGCACCTTTCATAAGTTTTTCACTATATGGACAACTGCCAACAAAACTTGGGCATACAATCACTTCACAATCAGTATCAGACATTTCGCCTACAGTACCCATTTTGGCAGCATGGTAATGTGCTAAAAATACAGTGGTATAAAATGTCTTTTTGTGATACGTAAAATCCTTCAATACATTATCAATATTATTAATCGTATGTCCATGCATTGCAATTGTCTTAAAATCAAAAATAGGAATTTCAATATATTCATATCCAAAATTCATATGTGGAATAATTCGAGAATTATTTACTAATACATCTTTAATGTAGTTGCAAATAACATATTCGACATCCTCAGATGCAATTTCACTTGCTTTTGTTCCGAGTGGACGTGTCTGAGAATGATTAGAAGTAGGACAGTGATAATAATCAATAAAACAATATTTCGATAAATCATTTAAAAATCTTGCAATTGTTTTCGCTACAAAAACAGTAGCTTTTACAACAGAAGATTCGTTCAATTGTAAATCGCTTAATCTGAGAATTCCTTGAATGTCATCGCCCATACATAAAACTTTTAAATTGGAAATGTTTTTATCTAAAACAAAATTCACAACATCAGTATAGAGTTTTTCAAATCTCTTTGTAATTTCTTCAAAAGAGTAATCATTTGTCTCAGTTACAAAATTTGCACCTGCGTGAATATCTGCAATAGATAAAATATATTCATTTTTCTGATTTAAAGTATCAATATATCTAAAATTTGGAACGTCATATAAAGATATTTCATTCGCTACATTCTCGTAAAATAATTCAAACCTACTCTGTTGTCTTATTTGACGTGAATATTCTGTTTTTGTAGCATATAATTTATTTCTTTCTTTTTGCAATTCACGTTTTTGGATTTCGATTTCTTTTAACTGTGCATCGGAATCAACAAACTTAGACTGATTTGCATTTAACATCTTCTTAAATGCCTGATACTTTTTTCGATAAGTACTTTCACCATAATCATTGCTAGTAAGCTCATTAATTATATTAGCAACGTTCTGCCAAGAACCTATCTGGTCTTTATCTTCGCATATCCTGTAGATAAGTTCCTCATCCGTTTCATTCTCGAATCTTTTATAGGTTGTTATAACATCCACCTACTCTCTATTCAGCAGATTCAGACTCTTCATCTGAAATCTCAATACTGATTTTAATATCAAAGATAGTCGTACCTTCTGGTAACTTCTCAGCAATACGATCTACAATAGAACCTTCATCGTCAACGAAAGTTCCATTTTCAATTCTTACTCCACTTGCTGTAATATTCTTTTTAGCCGCACTAACAGTTGCTTTCTTAATTTTACTATCTACCATAATCCTTTAAATCCTCCATAAAATTAAAAATTCCCACCAGAACGCTTTCTGCCAGGATTAAAATACATTTGTTTACTTTTATTCTGTTTCACTTTGATATACTCACGAATCTTTCTGATATAATCTTCATCATAACTCAAACGAATATGTGACTCTAAATAATAACATCCACAACGAGTAGGAATTTTATTTGATAGCACATTATCTATAAGTCTATATGATGGATTAAGATTTTTCATATGAGTATGCTTTTCTGTATCTTCTTGTCTACAGATACGATAGCCATTTTCAGTCTTGTCAATATAAAAACCTTTATATTCAATTCGATTTTTCATAGGCAGAACCTACTTAACATACTTATCTTCGATGTAACGTTTTCCACCACAAGTCTTGTAATATCCAATATGTTCGCCTCTGCGATCTACATATCCTCGTCTTGTGTTTCTAATTACACCTTCGAATAATAATTTTTCAATTTCATTTTTTGAAATGTACTTAATAATTTTCACTTCTTTCTTGATTTATTTCCTACAAAGTAGGATAGTAGTTGGAAATGTAGGATTTGAACCCACGACCTCCTGAACCCAAATCAGGCGTTCTAACCAAACTGAACTAATTCCCAAAATAAAAAATCCCATACCGAAGTATGAGACTCTTACCTAATATGAGCTGAGATATTTGACTCAATACGCTACCATCTATTGTGGTTGGACACAATTAATCACACTGCCAATTAGACAGTAGGTAGCAACAACACCAGTTTTGACATAACTGGCAAACTCTTACCACAAAGTATTATAGATTTTCTTTCTGCACATTCTTCCTTGCGAGATTCATAGGTTGCAGCCTATTAGAGTTGCACGTACTTGTACTTTCTCATATAACACCTTGCGAGTGCTATATGTCACCATATTACAGGTGAATAAGTTGTTTTTCTCTTTGCGGTCGCACACACTTTTGCTGTTTTGTAATTTTCTTTTTAAATATTATTTACCTAAAATAATTTGATTTCTTTTCAAAAGTATGTACTTATTATGGACGATGAGGTGTACATTTGATCATCCGTACCTTTTGAGTACAGCCCAATCATCACCATCCTGCTCGGATTGCGATCTCCTTGCTTTTTGATTCCATCCCTGTTTTTCAACTTAAGAGATATTACCAAAATCCTACCAGCGGTTATACTTGCGGTATTCCCACCAATAGTACACAAATCATACCCACATTTCTGTGTTACTACAGTGCCTATTTCAAGACACCCACCAATCAACCATATTCGCCAACAGTTGTCCTTGAATAGAAGGTTGGGCGTAGATTTTATGTGTTTTCCGTTAAACTGTATTTCACAGTCGCAGCCTTATAATACGATAAGAACCACTTTATACATGTCGCCATGCTTATCTTAGAATTTTCATCCTCTGATCCGAAACCGACCAGTTCCCCATATAAAATGGGAGAGTTGCTGAAGCACAGGAGTCGAACCTGTTATTTCATGAGAATGAGTCATGCGTGATAATCCGTTTCACTCGCCAGCAATAATATATTTGAGAATAATCGGCAACCATGCTGCAAGAATTGTAGCACAGTCACCGACACATATAAGAAGAGGAGTACAATATGAATATGTACAAATCTTAGAAATGATCTTTAGAATTGTTCTGTTTGAAAACGCCTTTGGCTCATGTGTCATAATGACAATAGCCTTCAAATAACTTCCACAGAAATGTATGGTACAAGTTTTTGCTTGCTGAACTCACTTGGTTTCTCACACTCATACACAAGTTTTTCACATGGCTTCACAGCAACTAAAATATATCCATATGTTAGACGAAATAATTCACTGGTCTAAACCAATGACATAACAGTAAAATCCATTATGTCTAAATCACTGCCTCTCGGCTAATTATATATTCTCTATTTATGACAGAAGAAAAGCTGATTTCATTCTAAATCTGCAATGCCACTCAAAAGAGCAGCAGAGCAGACATACAAAGATTGTCGGTTTGTTTCTTCCATGACAATCGTTTTTGTATCATATTTTCGTAAATATTTCACTATATCTACATTTAAGAAAATCGAATTTTTCGTAAAAATGTGCCAAAAATCCTTGTAAATCAAGGGTTTTCAGACTTTTCTAAAAAGTAACATTTTGCTTTTCTCTATATTTTTTCATTCGTTCTTTTGCATTAGCTTCATTTATTTCCTTGTAACATTTTGAACAATACATTTTCCTATTGTTGGTTATTTTAATTTTTCTTCCACATCCAGGATTTGCGCACTGCTTATAACCCTTTTTAAAATTCCCTATGTATTGATTGCCAATATTTTCAAATTTAGTTACCTTATAGGCAATATCATCATCAGTGTCTCCTAAATCTATTTTGATATTAAGATTATTCACCTTTTTTCCAAAATGAATATAGCCATTACTATATAAATCATGCAACAATTCATTCTTTTTATCAGATGAGAGAGTAACATTGGCAAGTTTAAATACTTCTGAAAGACCTTTTGAGTCTTTCTTATTTATCCAACCTTCACAATCCATATATCTTGCAATAGCAAATAATGTAAACATAAATTTCTTTTGGCGATCATTTGGAAGAGACTCCACAACTTTTAATTCTTTTTCATAAATAGGAACATATTCAAGTTCCCTAAAGAGATTTTTAGATTCCGAATCATATAAATCAATACATGTTTTTTTGATTTTATTGGCATATCTATATTCTTGATATCCTTCAATATTGAATTCAAGCATTTTTTTCTTGACTGTATCAATTAAAATATTTGAATCTTTACCTCTGTCAAAATAATACTTAGCAATCAATGTTATCAGATATCCATTCGAGATATTGTCTAGTTTGTTGCCAGACGCTAACATCTCTCTAATATATTCTTTTTCATTCAGTATATACAACTTCTTCCTCCATTTCTTCTAAACGCTTAATAATTAATTCTCCAATGCAATCCCAACAAAACTGTCTGTTGCCTTTATATCCATAAGTCATATCAAGAATGATATTCATGCGTTCATCATCATTTGGACATATTTCCTCAGCTTTCTTCTTAAACATTTCAACCATACTTGCTCGCTGATAGTATTTGTCGAATTCATCCTGCTTATCAAAGATATCAGTTCTATTTAACTGTATTCCTTTTTCTTTTACCTGTTTCTTTTTATATTCCTTAATGCATTCACAATAATATTGTTCAAGTTTTCGTAGAGCTTGTCTATGTTCTTCTGTACAACGTCTTTTGACCTTCAATACGTTGTAATCGAAAGAAGAGTCCTTATGTAATTGTGATTTATAACCATCTAACTGGCTTTCAATATATTTGCAAATCTGGTTCATAGAACAATTTCCAGTACCTACTGGCATTTTTCTCTCATACCAAAAAAGAAATTTTTCCTGATCTTCTGTAAGCTGATTGCTGTTATATAAATCTTCGATAGAACATTTATATATGGCATAACACTTAGCGCTACTTTCTTTGATATACTGTTTATATTGTTTTTTAGTTTCATCATAAACATAAATCATAAAGTATGGCTTTCTGTATGCACAAAGAGATTGCAAATATTTATTCTCTCCACAAGCACCTAAATTATACCAACTACTTTCCATTGGTTTTGCAATAATTCCCTTAATTTTGTCCAACTCATTCTGTTGATAGAGCTGACCACATTCTATTCTATATTCTAATTCTTTATATTCAGGTGAATCTTTCTCGAAATGAGATTGAACTTCCATCATAGATGTGACATAATTAGTAATTGTTCCGACTTGATTTCCCATACCTGCTTTATTTGTCTTTTTAACAGCAGCTTCAGTAACAACAATTTTTTCTGCATTTCGCTGAACACATTCAATAGCAGGTAAATATCTATAGCGTCTTTTCATAACTGAGTTATTAGTAGAAAAGTTCAGATCCGAGTCCCAATCTTCCCCATTCTCAGCCATACAAAATGAATCCCAACCGTTTATAATCATGATAGTATTCATATATTGATACCAATACTGGCATTCATCTGAATTATTGATATTACACATTCGAATATTATTATGACTTGTCATTGGGCTTCTAAAGAGTACAATTTCATCCTCATTCTTATCAATCCAAAACTTTGAATAACATTCATTTGCTTTTAATAATCCTGTTACTTCCAAACCACAAATAGATTGCATAAGAGCAAATGGATCACCACTTGCAATCTGATAATTACCATTTACAAATAATTTGCCAATCTTCGCATCATTCATTTTTTTCTTGATATATCTATGTACAGAGTCAATTATATAGGGATCTCCCAACATATATTCATTTGTATACAAAGCACGTTGCCATGAATTTATATCAGTATTTTCGTTAATACCAAGAAATTTAATAGTAGAAGAGTAGTCACCACACATAGCATCTTTTAAATAGTTGATTGTTGGTGCGCACAATTCCTCAACATCTTTGTCTGTAAATTCATAAGACTGAAGATATTGGTAATTCAATTCTCTCTGTTCTTCAAGAACATGTGGTGAAATTTTTGTTACAGAAAATCCGTATCCACATTCCTTATACGCATTCATATATTGCTCAATATTATCATACGCTCCCCATAATTTAAGAGAAGACTCTGTGATAATCATTTCACATTGACGAATATCTTGCATATTTCCCCAAATATCTTTAATCATATAATTACCATTATTGTATTTTTCAATAAATTCATAAATAGGGAACGGATAGAGCATTCCTTTGAGCCATGCGTTTCTCAAGCACACACCGCCAGGAATATAATCAATACCTAAAGATTCAGCTACTCGCTGCATATATTGTATAGTACAAAGATTAAAACCGTCAGATACATTGTTTTCAAGAGCTTTATCTTTAATAATTTCTCTTGTCGGTTCTTTTGAATTGCCACCATCATCGAGTGATATAACATCTGCAAAATATTGTGTAATACAATCTTTTACAACCAAAATTCCATGTGGATCACAAATCGGTTGTGATGCAGAACATGTCAATGCTTTGTAAGCTTCATATTTTGCAGGAACTAATTTAGTATCTGGATTTCTCTTGCATTCACATAATTCATTTAATTTATCAATATATTGTGAATTGCAGAAGAGAAGAGTATTATTTTTTAATCCACCAGTAGTTCCAACAAAGCGTTTATAATTAACACCATTTACAGTAACGCCTTTTTTACCAGTCGCTCTTGCAAAATCAGATTTTTTATCAACAACTACCTGCATAAATATCTTTGAAAAATCAATACTCCAAATAGGTTTTTCTAAAATCTTATTTGCCATTATGCGGAACTCTTGGGCTTCAAACAGTGATATGAGTTCCTGATATTTAAAAGCTTCTTCTTTGGTAATCTGTAAATCCCAATTAAAATACTTTAGTTTATTTGTTCCAATTTTAAAAATCTCATATTGAGGTACGCTAATACCAGCCATAAATCCTCCTGTTGTTTATTATTAATATTTTCTAAGTTCATTTAGCATAAATTCCACATTATCTCCATGCAATTCAAGTGAAATTTCTTGATAACCGCTATACCACGGATTTGTATAACAACCAAATTCAGCACATATATTAATGATTTTAGATTGAATTGTGTTTCGTTTGGGTTCTAAAAATCTTTTCCTTTTAGTTGTATAGCATTCATATATTTTTCCAACTTCATCAGATCTTCCAACCATTATTTCATGTTTTTGAACTGTTGCAGTCAGAATGTAGTCGATAGCTTTTTTGTAATATTTCTTTACTGTTCCATCTTTCTTTTGAAAACAATACATTTTGAATCCTCCTTTTATCTTTTATTTATTATGTTTCACTTATATATTCTCCAAATGAAATTTCTATTTCTTATTTTCAATCAAAACAATTACTGTTTTCCATTTCTTTGACTTCATAACCAAGCCAATCAATTACGAAATCAATACCTGGAATACAGTCTCTATGTATATATTGCCCTTCATAATTACACAAAAATTCTTCGCCATCGTAAATACCTTCTTTGCAGTAACAACAACTGAAATTAGTTTTCGGTGGCACAAAATTTGGGCAACCAGTTTCATGTCCATTAATTCTTCCACAATATTCACAACCCATTTAAAAAATCTCCTTCTTTATATCTTATAATTCTTCATATGCATATCCATCATTTGTTGTATAGTATATATGCCGTATCCCTAAATCCTTAATTGCAGCCATACAACTTGGACAAGGACGAGCCATACCAAAAGTACAACATTTTCGATTTCTAAAAATATACAATTTAACCTTGTGAAAATTAACATCTAAATGTCTTATGGAATTCAAACAATTAATTTCAGCATGTAGACTTGGATTAATTTCATTGTCATCCCAAGAATTACGAAAACGATTGTAGTATTTTTGAATCGGATGAGTCTTTTTGGTATTGCAACCAACTCCTATAATGCTATTTTGGTATACTGCAACACATCCTATATGAACTTTATAAAAATCTGAAACATGTGCTATTTTCTTTGCCTTCTCAAAATGTTTATAATCTGATTTACTCAACATTTAATCTTTCTCTTTCATATAAGGCATTTCCTCGCTCAAAACATTCAAGCTCATATTTTGTGCGATTAATGTAATAAGTAAAATCAGTATTTTCAATATACTTAAGAATTTCCATACATAATTCTTTTTTGTTATCTGTTTCAACTCTAAGTGTTAAATCTATAAGATCGTATCTATCAATTTCATTCTTCTTAATAAATAGAGTGGTGTTATACAATCTTTTTTCTTTGTCCCATCTGCTCATAGCGAGAATAGAGTATCCATTATGTAAATCCACAACTATACTAGTATCTGCAATTATTTCATATCTCATTATTATCTTTCCTCCATTTTTCTAGCATCTCTAACATCACATTCTTTTTTTCTATCTTGGTCAAATTTCCAATCATGGATCAATCGGTCTGACAAACTTAAATTTGTTCCACCAAAATCAGCTTCACATAGTTTTGGATAACATACTAAATTAGCCTTTCTTTTAAGCTCTATTGTTCTTGTCAATACATGATTCTGTGTTTCCTTTGTCATAAATTATTGTTCTCCTTGTTAAATAAAATTTTGTGTTCATATCATCGCTCCTTAGTGTGTGATACGTGTTTAATTGTTACATTTATATATTCCCTTATTATGAAAAGGTTTTATTAAAAAATTTAAATGTGAGGGTTTGTTCTAATTCACCGATATGGTATAATCATTAAGATGTGTATATACACTTGTAACTCATTAACTAAAGTCACGACTGATTCTTATATCAGGTACGGAGGTGTGATTATGCACATTAAAAATAGTGAAATCTATAATCTTTCCTATTGTGATAGTGTTTTATTGCGAAAGGAGGATTGTAGATATTGCTAACTATTATTCTTACACCAGCTGTTATAATCGCAGTTTTGAATCTTGTTAAATATTGTGTGAAGTGTTTTACACAATACAAAGAATTGAAGCTACTTGTAACTTCAGGAAAAGAACGTGTCGCCATCACGAAAAATGGCATATCATATAAGAAATAGAATATAGTAGGTACGTGAATTACTATTGTATTCATTTCTTATAGCAACTTATTAATTCTAATTCACCAGTGAATTAGAAGCCTCACTGCAAATTGGAGTGTTTAGCGTAACACTCATTGCGCAAATTTATGGTAAAGAGATATTGTCGTAGGGGATAGTATCTCTTTATGCTCTTAATTTATTATTCTCCAAAATTTCTATCTGTTTTTTGATTTCCTCACATGGATCATATTTATTATCAATCCTTTGTCCATGTTCATCATTAATAAAATGTCTGTAATCAGCAAATACCTTTGGAGTAGTGGCGTATTTTTCTTTGCCATTCTTAATATATTTTTCTCTCTTCATGTGCTGGCATTTTACAATTTTAAGTTCTTCCAAAATATCAACTATGCGACTGACATATCTTTCAGAAAGTCCAATATCTTCTGAAATAGTCTTAAAATATCTATAACAACATAGTGGTTTGCCATTCATTCGATTCAAATTAACACGAATATAAGAGAGTACAAGTAGAATATAAGCTGATGATATTCTTGCAGTATCAATCTCTTTATCCTTCAATTCTTCTTTGAAATTTAATATTGTATCCAACTCATCAAAATAAATAATTCCAAACTTATCAGGCACATCGAATTTGTCTATGTTCAATTTTACTTGCTGATATTTAACCGAATTGGTCTTTTCTTTTAGACATTTCCCAAAATCTGGACATGATTCAAAGTATCCATAATGAGAGAGAAGTGATAAAACTTCATAATATTTCTGATTTATCTTTCCATCTCTGTAGTTAGGTTTCAATTTAGACCAGCGGCAAAGTTCTGTTGTAGAAAATGCCACTGTGTCATCAAGTGAACGCCTTGCACAAAGATATGAGAAGATTATTACACGTTTAGACGAGAGATCTTTATCATAGATGATTTCTCGTGGGATTTTTACATAGTTTGGCAAGACGTATCACCTCACCTTAATCTACATAAAGCTGACAAGCAATCTTTAACAAAACATTTCCTTGTTGCATATCATTAACTATAAAGTCAACCTTTGGATAATTCCAATCAGGATGTTCAAGATTATTTTCTTTGAATTTTTTATCTGCCTTTTCCCAATCTTTATAAAAATTAGGAAATGTCTTTGAAAATTCTTTATACATTGGAGTCCATTTAGCAGAACTATTCATACCACAAATTCGCTTTACCTCTTCTTTATAATCTTCTACTCTTTTTACAGAAACATTTTTTCGAGCAATCTTATATTCTTTTTCTTTTTTTTCATATCTGATAATAGACTCCCTTATCTCATCTTGATTACTCTCAAAATATGTAATAATATCTTTACTAAATGTGATTTTTTTCTTTTTTTTCTTTAGAATATGAATATAATTAAGCAATTCTTTATCTACAGATTCATCAAAAGTTGACTTAATAAAATACGAGTTTCTAAATTCGTTAATTTTCATATCGAAAATTCCATGCTCATATAAATAATATTTAAGATTAGTAGGAGCAAACCCTGGAATATTTAACTCTCTACATAAAGTACGAATATCAAAAATATCATTGACTTCTGATGGTTTGAGTTCTGAATTATTTAAGTTATTGACAGTAATTTCATCTTTTTTCTGTTCTTCTAAGATAGAAATTCTCTCAAGCAAATTCTTAATAGCTTTATTGATTTCGTTATTTTCTTCTTTATGTTTTAAATTGTAATTATTAAGATCCAAATGAAGTTTGTTTACTTCTGCTTGAATTTCTTTATTTACAAATTGATTGATTATTCCTGTCTCATTGGTTGTAGACTCATCTACAATTCTTTTGACATCCTGTTCATTTACAATAAGTTTACCCATTAGTTCAATTCCTCCATATCAATTATATTTTTATTTGTAGTAACACCGATTGTTTCAGCCATTGTTTCGCACCAATCATTCACCATATATATAATATTCTCTAAATTTTTTCTTAAAGCTGTATTATCTTTTATAACAGGTAGAATTTTGGAATATCTTAATGGCGATAGAGTAGTAGATAATAATTTTTCTATTTCATTTACAAGAGTTGTAATGTCTTTTGAAATCTCAATAACGTTATAATCTCCACTTGGATCTAAATTCAAAGTTGCTATATCATTTTTCAATTTTATGTATTCTTCGGATTCTTTTTTATATGATTGCAAAAGACTTTCACTAGATTCATTAGAAGATTTTAATGTACTATTCATAATTTCCAAGTTATTGATTTTCGTCTTTAAGTTAGAAATTTGGGACATAGCTTCTTTATATTTATTCTCTAAATCATAATCAGTTTTATCAATTATTTTTTCTTTGGCAGATTGTGATTTTAGCTGATTTATCTCGTTGATATATTTTTGAACTTCATTTTTAGTGATTTTCTTAGTTGTGTCCATAGAAGATATAAGTTCAATTTGTTCATCTTCAGATAGAGAAGCAATTAAATCAGAAGCAACAGTTTTTGAAATTATTCCATCATCAAGAAGTTGTTTCATTGGTTCTGTAAGATTTCGTTCAATGGATAAAGCTCTTGTGAGATTTGTCTTTGAAGTTCCTAATTGTTTAGCAATTTCATCAAGAGATAATTTAGAATTCCCAACTTGGGAATTCTTCTCACGACCATTTCCAATTTCACCATGTTTATATCCACACAGTTTTACATACTCAACTGCAACTTTTCTCTGCTTTTTATCATCATTTTTACTTCTTCCAAAATTAGCAGCAAGCAAAACCTTTAGTTTTTTATCTTCATCAATTAAATCTTCTCTGATTCTAATTGGTACTATTTTTATTCCAAGTTCTTTTGCAGCTTTATAACGCTGATGTCCTGAAATAATAGTCATATCAGGTGAAACAATAATTTCCGAAATAATACCTTCTTCTTTTATAGAATTTTTAAATTCTTCATACTCAGAACCAGAAATATCATCAAAAAATTCGGTATTACGTGGATGCACCTTTAAAATATCAATAGACACATTCGTTATTTCTTTACCCATTTTCTTTCCTTTCTTCTAAAACATAATTTACAGTTACAATTTGTGAGATGAGATAATAAGTGATTCAATAATATATTCTCCATTTGAATTCACAAAAACATTAAAAGTTGCACTTGCATGAAATTGTTATAAATTCATTTAGGTACATACAGCATGTACCCAAAAGTGAAAATTTACTTCATTTGGGTACATCCTAGCTATCAATTTTGTGCAGTCTATATCTATATAGACTCATATTATCAAGAGAAGAATATTACGCTTGTATTTCGCTTACGCTTCATACAAGCTCTTTAATTTTTTGTTTGATTGTTATTGGTTGATTTAGATATATGGTGTTTTGGATTGATGGTTTCATTTGGGTACATATATGACGTACCTATAGTTTTATTCTCTGTTACAGATATTTTTCTTGCCATTCATATCCACATGTATAACAGTGATATTCATAATAATAATGTAATGAGAAAAATGTTTCTTTTGATACAAAATTCAAATCTAACCCTTTTGTTTTACCTTTTTGGTAACTCGTTTATAATATTTTTCTCCACATATAGGACAAGTTTTTTACGAATGGTATTTTTAATGATTCAAAATTTTTACCTTTGCTCATTTATTTTATTCCTTTCTGTTTGCTCCAAATCAACATATCTCTCTTTAAAAATATCCTCTACAAAAAATACTGGCAATTTATCAAGATATTTTTCATATAATTCCTCGTCAGGAATATGAGAGTAACATTTACCTATTGGTGAATTAACTTCTCTAACATAATCTTTTATAATAGATTTGTTTTTCTTGAATCGCTCATTTATTTTTCCACAAATAGTACAGTAGGTATATAAACCTGTATTAAGATGAGTTTTTTCTATAAATGTGGATCTGTATTGAATCAAGCATTCTTCATATTGATGTTTGTGTTTGGATTTTCGGTTACTCTTTGAGATATTGCTTTCTTTTTGTTTAAGATATTTTTGGTATGTCTTGGTTTTTGACATTTGTTAATTTCCACGTAGGAACTCCTTTCGTTTCTTAAATATTTCCTTATGTTCATTTCTCTTTTTGAATAGATCTTCGCATACGCATATAATTATGTAATCTACATCATTAATGTTTCCGTATTCTTGACAATCATGTTGAGCTGGTATCCACCAATCGTTATATAACTCATCAGTAGAAGCACAAGATAAGTTATTGTAAAATCTTTGATATAATTCTATTTCTTGTAGCTGCATAATAATTCTTTCTTATCTTATTTTGATATTTTCTATATAGTTATATTCTCTGATTTTTCAGATTAGAGCATGTATAGATGTGTATAGTTTTTTCATACCCCTGTTTGTGGACAAAAAATGAGTTTTTGAGGGTGAATTTCAATTTTTATGTCTTAGGTGATAACTTATAAGGGTATGAGATGAAAGTGACTAATTTTTCTCTTCGCGTTGATTTACTTCCTAAATAGATTAATACAATTCTGTCAGCTAATTCATCAAATATATTTCTGAAGAGTTACATGATAAGTTATTAAATGTTTCTGTTGTAATTAATGTTAAGTTACTCATATAGAGTCCTCCTTTTAAATTTATTATTTTTTGTTTGGCGAGAGTAGTGTGACGATTATTTACAATAGATTATTCTCTTATATAAATTTGATTTATGAATTTTTGGCATTGTATGGATATATTAATTAACAAAGAGAGTTAATATAAAATTCTTTACATGGGATATAAGGCGAAAAATTAATGATTTAGAGTCTATTTTGGATTTTTATATATCAAATGGCTAGTTGTTAGGGTAGAAAGTAAAAATTGAAATTTGAACTGTGAGAGTGGATTTTTATATAAGGATAATAAGGATATAAAAAATAACAGACATCGCTGCCTGTTATTTAGAATAATTAATATTAACTTATATTATAGAAGCGTTGTATTTTTCTACAATCGTCCTAAGTTTTGTAACAAAATGAGAGATATCAACAAAATAATTTGGGTATGCTAATCTTAATGTTTCAAATGATGAGGCAGATACAAGTACAACATTTTTATCAGAATTTTTGTTCAATCTGATCGTAAGCTTTTGTAGCATATTCAAGATTTTTAAATGGTCTAACTTGTACGGTCTTTCTGTTATAATCAAGCAACAATATATAATATAAATTCTTATTTTTCTGATTGAATTTTTTACTTGCATAATCAATAGATACATTTAATCCGCTTAATGGTAGATATTATGTTATTTTTATTATCAAGATAATTAATTTCTTTGATTAATTCATCCATCCAATCAGAAGTATTAGGGCATACTGGCATTTTTTCTTCAATAGCAAATATAGATGATACCAATTCAAAAAATCTAAGGATATCATAATCACCTTGGCTAGATTTAAGATTACTGTTTGTATATATACCCATCATTTCTACAGCAGTTGCCCACATATGTTGCAATTTTGTACGGAATTGGACTTCTATAAACATATTTTTATTATAAGTATCTTTTCTGTCACTATAGAATTGATATACCATATGATAAGATCTATATCCTGATTGTTTGGGGTTAGCAATATAATCATATTCACGTTTAAGTATATGCCTTATTCGAGAGTTTTATACTTGTCAACCGATTCATATACTTGCTCTATAGTATCTACGATTACACGACAACCACCTAAATCTTGCATTTTATATAACTGCATTTCGGGGAAATCTTTGAATCTTGCCGGTTATAGATTCTAAACGTTTTAATCTTTGAACAACTATAGCATTAGGATTCTTCTTTCTAAGGTTGCTACATATAATTTGTAAAGGATATGCATGTGCAGCTCTCCAATTGTTCAATATGACTAGTGCTTTTTTACGTTCTTCAGACGTTGAAAATGGATCAGCTATTATTTTTCCTGCTTTATTAATCTGATTGCCTGAATATTTAGGTACTTCCCATTTTTCTTTATTGTTACTTAACATAAATTCCTCCTCAATACTTTTGATAATGATATCTAAGTCAAGTATATCACTTTTTACGATAGTTTTCATGATAAAATCATTCCTTTCTTTATTTTAATTATTATGACGTTTATAATTATTTATTCTCGTTATTGTTCATGAGTTTTATTTAATATTGTGCATTGTTATCTTTTTGTATAAAGGTTAAGTAATTAATATTATTTTTCACCTGTTTTTTATGGTAATTATGGGGGGTTATTGAAATTTATGTGTAGTTTTGTCATAGCCCCCCCTCTGCATTGTCTAAAATGTAAAATTTTTAATTGGAAAAGTGATATCGGTAAAATTACTTATTTATATAAAAGAAACGAGATTTTAGTATTGGATTTTGTGGTACAGGATTTTTGATTTTGGGGTTCAAAAATGGCTGAAAGTGGCTTGGTTGGTGGGTTTTGACGATATGGGGTACGATATGGGGTACGAAGGATGAAATTTGGGATTTTGCTTGATTTTGTTGTGGTTTTGAGAGTTTTAAAATTAAGTGAGTGTGTGGAATAATCAGCTATTGAAAATATAGAAAAACACTTGTTCGATTTTGGTTTTTACTACCCCGGTCGAACACTTGTTCGATAAAACAATGGCTAATAGATATATATTATCCATTCTTTTCAAATAGAACAAGTGTTCGATAAAATCAGATCTTGGGCTATCAGAGCAGAATAAACTCGAACACTTGTTTGTGTTATATGATTTTATGTGAATAAAAACTTTATCGAAAAAAATTGATTTTACTATTGACAATCACAATGAATAGTGATAAAGTATTCATTGTCAAGAGGTTGACAATAACAAAAAAGTTTTTAAAAAACTTTTAAACATTCTCTTGACAATCACAATTAATTGTGATAAGATATAGCCAAGTTAAGAAAATACTGTAAAACGAACCTTCCTCGTAAGGTCGGGAAAACTTAACACAATATATTGACAATCACAATAAAAAGTGATATACTACAATCACAATAAAACAATAGCTTTTGACAAGGAATAAGTCGTTAAAACCAGAACAGGAGGTGCTACAATCTGAAATATGGATAATCCAAAAGGGTATACTGTACCCAATGGGTATTATGGCTATATTTCAGCCACAAAAAGTTATATGCTTTTTGTGACTGAACAAGAATACCTTGAATATATAGCCGACTAATTACAAGTAATTGTGTAAATAGTCCCTGAACAAGTCTATTTTATCACAATTCAGTGAGTTAGTAAATCCCACAGGAAAAAACAATTTTATATTTCTTATATAGGCACTGTACCTATTCCCTGGAGTAGATACAAAAGACTATAGCAGGATATAAGATTCTAAGGTTGTATCTCAATGAGTTTAACCTTATACAAATTGAATAATAGGTTTTATGGGTTTACTTTAAAACCCTATGAGGACGGCTTAGACTATATCTTGAAATAGGTATACATGCCCTAGGATTAATAATCCTTGCATCATATTAAAAATGGTGTGCCTTTACCTTGCCAGTAATGGGAAGAAGAAGTCAGAAAAGACTTACGGCTCAAGTGCGAACCCTTCAGCTTATATTCCAGGGTGTGAGTGTTTACAAGGTAGTAGTTTACGGTCAATAAAAAATCTTAACCGATTAAATCACGGTTAAAGTTGTGAAGTCGATAACCAAGCTGATAGCAACTAAAATATAAAAGGTCAATGATAGATATAACATGGCTTGCAGGGTAAAACCTACAAGCATTTATTTATTAGCAGGGTAATACCTACAATAAGTATACTCATGAAGTATCTATCCTCTTAACTAGATTTAATATTAATATACTCATTACGCTAGTAGGTGAGGCGTTCCCTACAAAAGTTATACATAGTTAGAAGGGTAGGCTATACACAATTAGTCTACCCTTTTATAGTGTGCATAACACTACAATTATAAACACAATAAAATATTATATTGCACCGATTGCGTTAAGTCGGGGAAAGAGGTATATTATGAGAACTTTATCAATCAATTTTTACGCAGAAAAAATCACAGATGAGAAAAAGCAGGAATTAATGACAGCAGTTGAACATGAAAAGTGTGCAATGCTCATTCAGATGGCTGAAGTTGATATTTCACGGTTAAACACTCAGATAGCAAACCTTGAGAAAAATGAGGATATGTCTGAGGATAAAAAGAAGGTTAAGCTTGATGACCTTAACCAGAAACTTGAGGATGTTAAGCAGGAAAAGTCTGACCTTGAAACATCTAAGGAAGAAACTCTTGAGATTTATAACAAGGTATTTGCTTCATTGACTTATAAGAATAAAGACCATTTTGGCAATAATAAGGATGTAGTTCGCACAGTTCTTAGGGTGCTTGCTTCATGGGATAATTCTAAGTTGGTAAAATATGCAATTATTCCTGCTTTTCAGTCACCAGAATTATATAATGCTTTAGAGGCAATTCATATTAATTCTAAGGCAGGGGAAAATGGCAATATAACAATGTCAAATGAGGTAAAAGAAGCATACAAGAAAGCAAGTACAGAACTTGAAACAATTATTAAGACAACTTTCAGTCTGCCTTTTGAAACTCCATACACAGCAAAGACAAGAGTAAAATTGACAGCAGAGGACAAGAAGCTTCTTAATGATTGTTATGTAAAGGGATTCTCTAACAAGTTTGACATTGACGACAAGAAGGATACAATTTCTTTCAAAGAACGCCAGATTAATACATTAGTAAAGGCAAAGAAGAACCGCAAAACAGGTAAAATGGAATATGATTATTCTGGACTTGCAAGCACTATCAGTAATATTGTAATTAAGCACTACTTTGCAGAAAAGTAATAAAAATCTATAGTTAGAGGCGGTAAGGGAAACTTTACCGCTTTTATAGTGTGGATTTTACACATATTGAAAGTTACAAAATAATGTGATAGAATAGGAGGTGCTAATAATTGATGGAGGTATAATATATGATAATTTTTAATAAATTAGGGCAACTTTTAAAAACACGCAATATGACATGGAAAGACTTATGTAATGCAGGTTTGTCTCAAAATATGCCAACAAGATTTTCAAAAAACGAAAATATAAGTTCTGATACAATAAATAAAGTGTGTGAATATCTATGTGTTCAACCATTTGAAATTATGGAATGGATACCAGATGCAGAATGGAACAAGGCAAATGCCGAAATTGCCTCAATAGAAGCTCAAATAGCCGAGCTTCAGGCAAAGAAAAAGCAACTACAAGGCAAATAAGGAGGATATAATGGAAACAAAAAATACAACAATCGGTTACTTAGTCGGGAAAGAAACTTTCTTTCCAGGAGAAGGCGATAATCCGAACTTCTTTAATTTTCCACGGAAATTTTTTTCAACAGAAAAAGAGGCTCTTGATGCCTTTGAAAAAGAGAAACAGAATGACTACCATTATGATTCCACGGGGAGTTATCAAAGAGCCTATATTTGCTCGGTTATGAGTGATGGCTCAATTAATGAACGGATATATGACAAGGAGGAAAATTAAAATGGTTTCATAGTTTCTTGATAGCAATTAAGAATGAACAGAAGAAGAAGTAAGGAGGAATTTTGCCATGAAAAAAGAAAACTTAAATGGAATTAAAAGAGTAAGATTCTGCAACTATTCAGAATACGACTCAGAAAGATGCAACGATGGCGGTTGCTACGGTTTTTGGACTGATTATGACCGCCTTGAAAACGGAAAATGGGAAGTAAGTTACGGAACAACCGCAGGTTTTGATTTCTGCCCGGTGTGTGGCTCGTTCAACGATCACTACGACTATGACGAGGAAGAGTATAGTTGCGGAGATTTTGAAACCGTAACGGAAACAGAACTGTTGGAAATCATCAATAACTTCACGGAAAATGAGGATGAGTATATAGAATACAAATAATATATACTCGTTAAAACAAAAAATAAATTAAGTACTCTAAAAGGGTACTATTTTATATGCAAAAAAAATAAAAAGGAGATTTAAAAACTATGGGAAATTTAGAATTAGAAAAAAAGAAAAATGAAATTATAAACGCAGCAATGGAATTGCTTTGTAACATTACTTATGAGTATGACGTAGCAATGGATTGTTACAACGAGTTCCCAATTGGAGTGGGATTTATTCCTAAAAATGTAGATGTGGATATTCCGTTGGATGTCTTTAAACGATATTCCACAGAAAAAGATATTGAAGGAATTCAAATGGTGAAGCTTGAAAAAGACTTTGCTATTGATAAACGTGAAGAGTATTACGATATGCTTGGGGAGATTCAAGTCATTACATCGTGGGTACAAGAACTCACGAAAATAGAGACGGAAAAAGAAATTGAAAACGTAGCAAAAGAATTATGTAAAATGTGCTACGAAATCAAAAACGCGTAGAAAGGAGGTATGAATAATGAAATTTAATTTTGATACAATTTTAGTCCACGGAGGGAAGTTTCATGCAGACGATGTAATGAGCGTTGCCCTGTGTGAGATTCTTAACCCTTGTATTAAGGTAAAAAGAGAGTTCTGTGTACCAGATAAACTCCCGGAAACTATTTTGGTTGCGGACATAGGAGGTGGAAAATACGACCATCACCAGGTAGACGCAAAAATAAGAGAAGACGGACTCAAAAGAGCTGCCTGTGGGTTGATATTTGAAGACTACGGACACCTTCTTTTTTCAAAGAACGGATATGAAATCTTTGAGAAGAATTATATAATTCCAATCGAAGATATAGATAATGGAGTAGGTGAAGGAAATCCACTGTCTTCTTTTATATCAAGTTTAAATCCGTTCTGGGATTCTGCTGACCCAGAAACGGAAACAAAAGAAGGTTTTAGGAAAGCAGTAGATTTTTGTAAAGAAATTATTTCCCGAAATATAGCTAGAGACTTAGCTATGGGCAAGGCAAAAACAGAAGTTGAAGAAGCCTTAAAAGGAGTGACCGATAATGGTCTTATAATCCTTAAAAAATACATTCCACCCATTATGTTTGTGGACACAGAAGCAAAACTTTTGGTAATGCCATCAAACAGGGGCGGTTGGAATATCCTTACTATAAAAGTAGATAAGGATAGTTCCAAAGACATCATATGTTTGCCTGAAGAATGGTTAGAAAATAAACCAGAAGGTTGTACTTTTGTACATACTGCACGGTTTATTGCGGCTTTTAACACAAAAGGAGCGGCAATCACAGCAGCAAAAACTGTTTTAAACCAAACACAGTAGCACCCAATGCAAAGGGTGCTATTTTTATACACAAAATCAATATCAAAAGAAAGGAAATACAATTATGAAAAAGAAAATAACATATGCAACTATCGCAGTCGTAGCAATCGCTACGGCTTTTTTAATAGGCAAAAATATGCCTAGCAAATACAATTATTTAAATCTCAATCAGGTAACAGAAACGGAAATCGACAACAACACTGCAACAATCTACACGTCAACAGGTGATTGCTACGAATTTGCGATAACAAAATAAAGAAGGGAGAATATAATCATGTCAGAAAAACACAAACAAATTCATACTGCCTACTGCGACTATCAGATTGCAAAGGCAAGTAAAGCATCAAGGGTTTACTCTGTAAAGGCAGAAAAAAGTAACAAAGGCATCAAGACAACCGGTTTGTCAAAAGCGATGCTGGCAAAACAGTTGTCAATGCTGATTTAGAAGGGAGAATAAATTATGAGCAGAGAAATGTATAATTACAAACGGAAAGCAATAAAAGTTGCAAAGGATTTCAGATATGGAGATATTGTTGTAAATGCAATCAATAATGCAAAAACAATATCTGAAATCTCACGGATAATGCGTGACGCAAGACTGTCAATGGAGGTATAAAGGAAAATGGAGCAGTTTAATTTTCGCATCATTAAAACAGCAAACGGAGCTGAGGTGATAGACAGCACTCTATCAACTCCATACAACTCATTAACACCCATGCAAATGTTGGACTACATAAATGTAGAGAACAGCTTGTATTTTGCAGAAAGGCGGAAACGTAGCAGGATTAAAAGAGAAACTATATTAGATAGAATAAGAAGTTTCTTAGGAGGAAAAAGAGGTGAAATATAATGAAATATATTACATATGAAGAACCCCTTAAAGGGAAACGCTTCACAGAAAAGGGAATGCGTAAAATTTATAGAAACTTAGCGGATAAGACAGAATACCCAGACTTTGAGTGTTGGAAAACAGATATGCTCCGAAGTGGAGTATTTGAAGAAGTTTAGCGATTAAACGGCAAGCGAAAGCAAGCCGTTATTTTTATACAAAAAATTAAAACAAGAAAGGTCAAAAAAGGTAAAAATTATGTGCAAAATTAATGGAAAGAAATTAGGAGAATTACGGACAAAGGCAGGTGTGTCACAGAAAGAATTAGCACGGGAAATCGGTGTTTCTCCACAGTCTATTTCGCATTATGAAAATGGAATCACCAACCCAGAAGATATTAACGTAGAAAAAATATGCATGATTCTTAAAATTAAGAAAGAAGATATTGAAATACACGATGTTGGATATAGCTTTGTAGATCAGGAGAGTAAAACGGTACATAGAGCTAGATTACAGAAGGGATTTGTTCGTATCTCAACACCAGAACAGACAGAAATCTGGATTGTGAATAGATGTAAGAAAAATAATAATGAGGTTAAAAGCGAAATTAAAAGTGCTTTTAAGAGTGCATTTGGAATCGGACAGAAGCGTTATATCTTAATTGAACCTACATTTGTTCATGTACCTGAATGGCAGAGAGATACAGACATGGCAAAGGCAATTGAAATTGCAGAAAATTTTAATGAGGATAAATTTGATCCAATTAAGGCATATGTAACACCAAACGGAATGCTTCACATTGCAGATGGTTTACATAGAATTGTCGCTCTTATTATGTATAATGAACAGATGCGAAATCAGGGGAAGGCAGAAGAACAGATAAAGGCACTTGTAGAAATTTTAAATTGCGATGAATATAATGCAGCCTTAACTTTCTTAGGTCAGCAGTCGGGCAGAAAACCTATGACCGTAAGTGATACATATAGAGCAGGAATTAAGGCAAATGTAAAAGAATATGTTGAGTTTAAGAGTCTTTTTGAAAGCGAAAATATTCAGATTACAGCAGATAAAGAACGTTTATCTAATCCAGTTGGCAAGATTACACCATCTGCAACGGCACTTAGATGGGTTATGAGAGACAGAAAGATGTTATTAAAGGCAATAGATCTGATTAAGAAGCTTGAATGGTGCGGATCTGATAAGAATGCATTCGTACTTAGAAACTTTTCAACGATTAAGAAACTGTATGCAAATTACGGAGACGAAGTAGAATCAAAGCTTCTTACAAATTGTAAAGGAGCTACTTTCTATGAAAGTAAAGTCGTTCCGATTAAGAGTAATGCAGAATTATATGACATGCTTTCTTCAGAAATCAGTATGCAATAGAGAATAAAATATAGAAAGTGAGTGATTAGAATGAAACATCGGTAAAAGCGAAACGAAGATGTGCTACCAGACTATACGGGCAAACACATTATAATAAGGAAAGGATTGATGAATATGGCATACAAAAAGACAAAGCAGTTAAGAGAATTTGAACCCATTTTATATAGAAATGGTTATAGATTTGCACGGTGTAAGGGAAGTCATTTCACTTATATGAACAGGACTTCTCATAAAATTATCACTGTAAATAAGGATTTAAATAGAATGGTTCGTGAAAGACTTATAAAAGAGAATAACTTGATGGAGGTGTAACGAAAATGAAATGGAAAGAGATTTTACGGAAAGACAAATATGCATTACTGCAAAGCGAAAGTGATACACAGTATGTAGTTGTAAGTGGCTACGATCCAACGCAGCCTGAAGATCAACAGTGGTCACATGGAACTTATTTTACTTATTTCCATAATAACTTTAAGAAGATGTTATATCTTCAATCAGCTTATGATTGTTTTATGGAAAAGGTAAACGCAGATTTTATCCCACGTTGCAGGCTTGAAGAACTTGCAACGCTTTTCAAAGACGGACTTATTTCTGATGATAGAGATTCAGCTCTTGAATACTTTGATGAGTGTTGTGAAATGTCAGATGAAGAGAAATCTTTCTTTGGTATTGAAGAAGATTCGCCAATAGCAAACACAAAGTTTGAGAATCCAATGTACAACAAGGGTTATGATGATGGGTTCTCAGATGGTGCAAATAGTATAGAGGAGGAATAAACAAATATGGGGAAAATACAAGAGTATGAATATACACCAACTCAAATGGCAGAGAAGTTACTTGAATTTAACAGAGATTTTTCAGACAGTGCAGAAGATATCCAAAACGAAAAAGAGTATGTAGCAGAGTTATTTGAGAAATTACAGAACTCTAATGAGTTTAACATTCTTGCTCATTATTTAGACACAATGTTCATGGATGAGGTTTTTAACAAGTAAATGGATATTTCATAGTGAAAGGAAAAGTAGCGAATATGGAAATTAAAACATTAACAACATTAGAAGAATTAGAAAGTTTAGGTTCAGCTCTTACAATGGAGGGACTTGCAGAAGATTCAATATCTGAATTTATTGATTGGGTAAAACAGTATACACCAATGAAAAGTGAAACGGCTTATATTATCAAAGGAAAAACAATGAATGATGTATATATGTTAACTGGAAATAATAAATATCCAGATGATTGCACGATTGTTTCAATTAAGCTTGAAGATATGGAGAATAGTATGGCTGTAGTTATTCCACGATTCAATATTGGTGCAAGATGGTTTGATGACATTGTTATGAATAATGCGACAAGGGAGAAGTAGAAATGCGTGTTTCATTGGAAGAAAGGAAGAAAAATATATGTTAAAAGATTTGAATTATTATACAGTAAAACCGGATATGATTTGCTCAATGATTGCTGAAATTAACGGAGAGGACTTGAGCGATTCAACAAAATATTTTGAACATTATGAAACAGGAATTTATAGACATGATGGTTATAAATTCAACTTCGATCATTTCATCAAAAATAATTGCGAAGACAAAATTATAGATGAGTGGGTTAAATACGGAGTTTGTGATAATTATGAACAGATTCTTGAAAAATATAAAAATATTTTAAATAATCCAAATAAGAACTTTGTCATTGGATTATCAACGGTAGAACGTGACAGACAACCTTCTGATGGAGGATGGAGATGGCACAAATGGGGCGAATATATTGGAAATCAAAATCCAGAACATGAGTATTTGTATGATGACATACACATTGATAAAGTATATTGTTTTCATATTTATGAAATTGAGTAACTAAGAAATTCGCATTTCTTTAGAAAATTGGAGGAAAAAGATGTTTGAATATAATGGGTATCATTTTGAGCCAGTAAGAAAACTAAAAAAATCAGAAAAAAAGGATATATGCTCATTCTCTAAACATATCAGAAGCGATAGAGAACTTGGGATATGTGATTATGATGTTGATTGGAAAAAACATGATTATAGTTGGAAAGATTTTTATTTAGCAAGTAATGACAGTCAATTAGACATATTCTTATGCAAAGAAAATGGAAAATTATATGTTCCTTGTGAACATGAATTATTTCAGTTTGAAGAAAAAGAACATAAGCTGCCTACTGCAAAGAAAATAAAGGATTAAACTAAGATTTCTTAGGAAGGAGTGAAGAGAAATGGCAAAATATAAATGCAGCAAGACAAAGGATGAAATTCTTGAAATTATTGCAGAGGAATTTAGAAAAGTAAATAAAGATTATGATGATGCAATGCAGAACGACAATGATAAACTCAAAGAACGGAATCAGGGCAGATATGTAGCAATGTTTGATTTGTTACATAAGTTAGAGATTTATGAAAAGGAGTGAAGCAAAATGACAAGTATTGAAAAATCAAAAGAAGATGCACGGAACTTAAACGAACTCACGGATCATTTGATTAAATTGCTTGAATCGGATGATAAGCGGTTCTCATTTGAATTTTGTACAGGTGGTACAATGGAAATTTATGATAAAGAAAAAGAAATCGGTTATGCAATTCATATTGCACCGATTGAATATGACGAGAACGGAAATGCGACAAATTTATAGCAAATGCAAAGGCAGTTAGGAGAATAATCTACTAGCTGCCTATTTTATTACAAGGAGGAAATGAATTATGGAATTACGGAATAATTGGTACAAAGCAGACAAGGGAAAGCATTTTGTGCTTACAGAAAAAGGCAAAGAAGAGTGTGCAAGTTACAAGCATAAAACAGTTGGTGAGTCTGTAGATGAATATGATTATGAAGCAACCGAATGGTCAGTTGATAAAGGTTATGTAATCGAAACTGATATTCCAGGATGGATAAAAGGACTCAAAGGATATGAAGTTGTGTATTATCACAAAGGAAAATATAGATTATCAGCAGGTAATCCGCAAATCTTCCCAACACGCAAAGCAGCAGAAGTTTATAAAAAGCATTATGAATCATATACATGGTTCAATGATACCTTGGTAATTGAAGAAGTCGAATATGATGGTGTTCCATTAAGTGAATCTAAAATGTACAACGGAAAGGAAATTGTAGATAAAGAACATTACTTTGGACTTGATGCACATGAAGTTGGTGAGTATTTCGCAGAGGATATGATTGATTCCTTTATGGATTTATTGCCACCAGCTTGTATGAGAAGCGATTGTTCACAGATTGGCGAGCCATGTTCAAGCAGAATTGATGAAAACGGAGAATGTAGAACAACATATTCTACATTCAAAAAGGTAGATGATGGAATTTGGGAATACTGTGGTGATTGTTTTAGAGGTGAAAATTATATGCATGGAAAAGATATTCCATATGTGAGATAAGGAGATGGTATAGATGTTAAATGTCAAATGGGATAACAGAGTTACAGGATATTTAAGCAAAAGCGAAAAAGAACTGTGCGAAAAGATTAATAGAGAAATCAGTGCTATCAATGCAGTAAGCAAAACGGAAATATCTGTAGTAATCAGTATTGAAGGTGGCAATCAATTCCACATAAAGAAAGATACTGGTTCACTGATTGGATATATGAACGCAGAACAATGTTGGTATGCATTGAAGGGAATTATGACAAGTTTGTTATACATGGAAAGGCAGGTTGATTAGTATGAAGTATACAATAGATACATTAAGAGAGATTAACGCAAGATTTTGTGATTCGCATATACTTATGAATTACGATGTAGATAAGGCAAATATGTATGTTGAACTTATAGAAAATACACGATCTGAAAAGACTCCAAGTATAGGTGATTGCGTTAGATATACAAATGAATATGGAGATTACTATGGAGCAGCTCATATTGAAAAAGCAGATGCGAATGAAATTTATATCTGTGAACGACCATATACACCTTTTATCCATGAATACGAAGGCAGAATTAGTTGTAATACAAGTGGTGGAGCATGGATATATTTACCAACAAGAGAACTGAAATATATAGGTAAAATTGAAAAGAGATTTTGTGATTGGGGTAATTGTGGAGGCTGTGCAGATGGTGCTATTGATTTTATAGCAGAAGTAAGTTTATGGGAATATGTAGATAGTAAAAATCCTTTTGTAAGTGAAAATGGATATAAGTTCACAACAAAGGATTTTGATAAACAGTATATATCATTCAATCCTAAAGATTCACCTTGTGTATATTTTGGAGAAGATTGTGCATGGAAAAGTAAAACAGATTTATATGCTTATCTGAGAACATATAGAGCAGAAATTTTTAAAGGACATTGGCAGAATCAGTTCATTATTTGGACTTGGAAAGAGAAACAGCATCATGTATCACCAACGGAATTTGATAGTCTTAAATTAGAAGAAGATACATTCCTGATGAATGGTGACATCATGAAATGTAAAAGAAAATATGATGAAATTACTCATACTGTACACACATATTATGTTTGGTATTGGGACGATCCAACTAAAGACTTCTTTGAGGCAAGTGCAGAACAGAATAAAATAAGAGAAAAATATTATACACTTGATAGAAGAACTCCAACATATATTGTTGCGAGAGAAGAAATAAAGTCTGGAATTGAAATTCCAAAACATAAGGAGGTGGAATAATATGAAAATTCTTGATAAAGCCATTACACCAGACGGAATAGAAATTGAGCTTAGAGATTTAAGTGGAGAACATAAACTGCCAGATTATAACGGAATGGAAATTGTTTTTCATACAATTGCAAAGAAAACATTTCCACCAAACAAGGGATGGTATGCACAGAAAGGAAAAGAATTTCATTCATGTATTTGTTACTATAAAAATTATACATCAGATATGTTAAAGGCAGATTATGAGGAACTAAAAAATGGTACTAAAACTCTTGCAGATTTGAAATCACATTTTTGGAATGGGTACAGAGATCGTTATGTACTTGGGTTGGAAGGAAGTGAAAAATTATGTTGAAAATTGAAATTAAAACAGGTGGAGCAGCTTATCGAGATGAAGATGGCGAACTTGACAGAAGTGCATATGAGTTAAGGCGAAATTTAAAAGAAATTGAAGAAAAACTTGAATACGGGTGTCAAGCTGGTTACATAATGGACATCAATGGAAATAAAGTTGGTAATTGGACACTTGAAGATTAGCAGGAAATTGTAATTTCCAAAGGAGTGTGATTGATGTGAAAATAATAAAATGCTATGAAGATTATGCAAAGTTACGAAAAAAGTTAAAGTCAAAACAATATGATTTAATGAATGATAGTATCGGTCAATACAATACAGATGGATACAGCGTAGATGTTACATTAAGAGATTATGATGGAAACTGGTGTATTGATTATGATGTGTACAAGCCAAATGGAAATCCAAACTATCTTGACGGTGGCAAGGTATGTAATGTATCTAAAATGCCATTGACCGACAAAGGATTTTGGAAACTGATAAAAAAGAAATTTGAAAAGCATATAAAATAAGAAAGGTTAGGTAAATATTATGAAAGTAAACGAAATTAGAAAAACAGAAACAATCGAGAAACTTGTAAGAACAGAGTACATTGCAGAGGATGGAACTATATTTAGAAGCGAAGAAGAGTGTAAGAAATATGAGGAATCAGCACTATTTGCAATTAGTAAAGAGTTGAAGAAGCTTGATAATGAGAAAAATGGAGCTTCTGAATATGATATTTATAATGAATGTTCTGATGAATGTCTGGTAGAGATTTTCAATGCAGAAACAGAAAGAGATATTGAGAATATCAGAAGATATGTATATCTCAAAGCACTTTCAAATAGTTCATATGCAAATAAAGCAGACGTTGACTTACCTAATATCACACCAGGGCATGAAGTAATTATTCATTGGAACTATGACGAGGATAGTTGTTGGACTATTGGAAATGGAAGTATTGATGCTTTCTGTGACTATATTAGAGATAATCTAAGGAGTTTAATTACCCCAAAGGAGGAAAATGCAGATGCTTAATATAACATTTAAGTACAGAGATGCAATGAGTAATTGGGAATGGAGAACACAAAGCTGTACAGTATCATCTATTGAAGAATGTAAGCGAATTTACGGACTTGACAATGGCGATGTTGAATACGAGATTTTAGAAGTCAAAGAGGCATAATACAGAGAATAATAAGGCAGACGCAAACATATGTGTCTGTCTTATTTTATTGGAAGGAGAATGTAAAATGATTATATTGCAAAGAGATTCACGGTATGAGATGGGTGATCCTGATTGTGTGTTTAAAGTAAAATCAGGTGACTTAATTACACCAATAAAGCGAATTGGATATAAAACTACATTTGATGATTGGGAAGATTACGGAGAAATCACGGATGAAGATATAAAAGATTTATATATTTTCTGTTGTCCTAACGATGAAATTCAAACAGAAGTTTATATTTCAATTTGTTCAAATTGGGATTTAATTTTTGTTGGCAGATATAAAGGTATTTTCTTTGATAATACAGAGGCTATTACAGCAAAAATTAATGCATGGATTAACAACAATATGGAGGTGTGACTATGAATACATTAGAAGATATTTTAGTAGCATTAGGAAGTAAAAAACCATTCTTAGACAAGATAATAATTGATGAAGATGGTGGAAGGCAGCCATTCACCAAAGGCGGTGCTAAAGCATATGAAAAATTGACAGAAATCTTATATGCGGTTGGAGAACTTACTAATACAGATATGAATAGTATTGTTGAAGAATTAGATAGTATAGCGAATCAGGATATGTAGGAGGTAAGCGAAATGATTGAGTTAAAAGATTTATTGGAAGAAAATGAAACACTTGTAACATTTCATCTTTGCAATGAATATTGGTCACGGAATGCAATCACAGTAAAAGGAAATGATGATATTTCTGGTGCATTAGAAATGACATTACATAGAATACTTGAAGCTGGTGGAACAGAAGATGATGTAAAGCGAATTATGGGTGCTGAAATTCCAACAGAAGATGAACTAAAAGAACTTGAAGAGTTTGATGAATTTAGTTGGATAGATTTAGGTTATGTATTACCTGGTTTAATTGATTTATGGGAAGAAAGCGAGGTTGAGTGATATGAGATTAGCAGTAACATGGGAAATGGCAGGATATGTAGATGTAAAAGCAGATACATTAGAAGAGGCAATGGAAAAGTTCAATAAAGAAAGCGATTATATTAAATTACCAAATGGTGATTATGTAGATGGAAGTTTTCGGTTGTCTACAGATGATGTAGAAGAAATGGAAACTATTATTGATTGGTAAAAAATAGCAATTTCAAAGGAGTTGGTTCGATGAAAATTAGAGTAATTGATTGTGATGCAATCGTAGGTTTTGTTGATTACGGAACTATTGATAGTGAAAAGAATGGTGGTTGGTCAACAAAAATGCGGTGTAAAAAATGTGGTGCAGCATGGCTTGCTGAAAATTATGCAAGTGGAATTGATAGTTGTCCTAAATGCGGAGCAACAGGTAAAAAATATGTTATCCCAGTAGAATAGAAAGGATGGTTAGTCTTATGAGATTACATCTATTTTGGCTTGATAAGAATTGGAAGAAACGTGGTGATTGTGCCAATAATTATAATCTTATTATTGATATGGAAAATAAAACATATAAGGTATATACGAATGCTTTTTATGGATATTATCATCCAGAAGATATTGAGGTTAAAAAGAAATCAGATATTGAAGATTACATAGAGTATTTAAAGAGAAATGGATTTACGGAAATGGAGTGATCAGTTATGACAGTAAGAGAATTAAATAGAGATCAGTTGAACGAACTGAAACAGGCATATTATTCAGAACTTGTAAATGAAGGCACTTTTGCAGAAGTGATGGGAGTTAATATCAATAAACCGTCATATGAAATGATTGCAAGTATTGATAAATATGTTAGTGATGAATTTATTTATGAACACTATGATGGATATAGTTTTACAGAAGATGATTTCTTCTGTAGTGCGGAAAGGAGTGCTTAATATGTTGGATTATACAAAAATAACATTTGATGAGTTAGATAACACAGACAAACCATTACAGGCATTTTACAATTATGATTTAAAGGAAAGCGAAATTGATAGCTTTTTGGAAGAGTACGCAACAGTTGAAGAAGTTCCAGAAGGTGTATCTATTCAGAAAGTAGAATTATGCTTAACAATTTACGCACAGCATGATTTCAAATTAGAAGCTTGTTGTACAGATACAAATAACGAACAGTATTGGGTAGAACTTAATAAACAGTTTACAAATGCAGATGAATTTATTCAAATGATTCCTGATTATGGAAAGATAAAATTATAAAGAGGTGATGATTATGTTAGATATTACAAACTTATATGCTTACAGGATTGAAGAATTGGCTGTTGGAATTGTAAAGGCAGAGTCATATGAAGATGCAAGAGAAAGGGTGAAAGCAGCTTATTTGAAACACAACGATTGCTTTGATTCTGAAAGAGATTTTATTGAGTTAAAGGAAATTGCAGAGAATGATTCATGGTTTAGTGATAATCCTGATGTAGTTGAAGTCGATGAATTAATATAGAAGTGGAGTGATTTATTATGGCAAAAACATTAAGAGATTTTTGGAATAAGGCAGATGGAGTTTATGATTTTGTAGATAAGAATGGAGTTTCTATTGATGATATGAATTATCCCTTAGAAACAGAAGTGTTAAATGAACGGTTGATTGAAGGTGAACAGTATGAGATTACATTAAATGTAGAAGTAAAGGAGTGATAAAGTATGCAGATTGTAAAAGAAAGTATTATCAAGAAACATTCATATGAAAATGGAGAGCATACCTCTTATATAGAAGTGATAGAACAATACCATTATGATTCAGAAGAGGAACGTAATAAACATGCAGAACAAATGACTGAAAAAGGATTTAACGATAGTGGTCAGGTTAAAGAAAATGTTGGTACGATTATGAATCCAAAACTTGTATGGTTCGGAAGCTATTATAAATATGAAAGAAACTAGGCAAGTAAACAAGAGTTTCTTTGGAAGATTGGAAAGGAAATGGTGAATATTATGAGTATGAGAAGTAGTTTTGTATATGGATTTGGATTCAATTGTGATTGTGATGAGGGAAAATTAATTGATTTTATCAAAAATCATAAAGAATCATTTTGTAAGACAGATGGAGAAAAAGAACTGTATGAAGAAATGCTTGATTATACTGAAAAGGAATATGATTTAGAAGATTTACAAGGAAGGTGAAATTATGAAATATGCATGTTATGATTGGAATGGAAATAAGAAAGCAGACAATATTGATAACTTAAAAGATGCCGTAAGAGAAGCATTAAAATTAGATTGTGAAATTCACGATGAAAACGGAGACATTATCTATTCAAAATGGGATGGTTGGAATGGAGATTACCCAGAAATTGAAAAGAGATGGTTTTCTGTTGCTGATATGGAAATGGTAAATAAGGCAAAGAATTTTATTGAAAAGACAGGAATGTTTTATGAATGGTGTAAATTACAGAGTGACCAATTCTCTAAATGGATAGGCAAAGAGTGGTTGCACAGTGACAGATGGAGTGCAGCTTATGATTGGGTAAACGATGGAAGATTTGCAAATGTAGATGTTCCAGAGGATATTGTTAATTGCTTAGTTGAAGAATGGGAAACCAATGCTATACATTTAAAAGTAGGAATTTAAAAGGATTTATGATATGACAGAAGAACAATATAAATTTAAACAGAAAATTAAATGCGATTTGAATTATGATGTGGATTTTAATACTTATCATATTACAAGAGGAAGAGGATGGTCAAAAGCGGATGGCTCTTGCGGAGCTTGTATAGATGCAACTTTTACTGATAGTAAAGGAGTGGTTGATAAAGTTACATTACTGCTTTGCTATCCTTTAAGAAAATATAATGGAAAGAAGTATAAGTTGATTGAAATAGAAGATATAAGAACGGGTAGCATATTCATAGAAATTGAAGAAACAATGAAACGATGATTTACTGTGAAGATTGGAGGAATAAATATGTGCATGTATTGTGAAAGAAGAACAGACATTAAATTTGGATGGGAACAGCCACAATTACCATATCATAATCAGGAAGATATTTCTGCAAATTTATCAGGAAATGTTTTGGAAAATGAAAAATGGAATGGTGCAATTCATGATTATCAAACATCTTGTCCTGAATTGATTTTAACTTGTCCAGGTTATTTTAATGGTGAAGGTGTAGGTACAATTTATATTCCTATAAAGTATTGTCCTGAATGTGGTAGAAAACTTGGTAAGGTAGAGTGAAACAGGAATTAAATTAAATAGGAGTGATTATATGAACGAAACACAAGAAAATATATATGTCTTATTGGAAAGTTATTTAGAATACTGTAAGACAAACGGATATACAGAATTTGAAGTATGGTGTGAAGATAATATTGATACTATTAGTGAGGAGGCGTTGCTACAAGACATCTATCAGAAAGTGAATTATATAGCTGATAAATTGTTTGGATTTTAACATAAAATTGGAGATAGATTATATGTATGAAAAAACATGTGATAAAAAGATAAGATTGGAAAAAGTAAATAAAGTAAAAACGAAAATTTTAGCAGAAATCGAAAAAGAACTAAAATTATTAAAAGAGGAAATCGAATCAGGTATTTCAGAAGAATACTATGTTTATTGTATCAAACAAAGTTTTTCACTTTTTGCATTAAAAGATTATATTAACAGCAAATATACTTTTATGGACTGGGAAGCAATGAATGATGAATTTGTTGTATATAAAATATCAGATGAGCAATTAAATATTTTTCTTCAAGACGAGTTTTCTTTTGTAATCATTTTTCTTATGAAAGTAGAAGAAAAGGGGTTCAATGTTTTTCCGCTTTTAACAGATGCGTATTTTGGATATCGTTTTATTCCAGTAATTGAAACGGTTCGATATCGACAACGTATAGACAATAGCGATAATAAAGAAGGTAGGTGAATTGTATGCAAAAACAAAAGGCGCTAGAGAGATTACGAAAAGCAAAAGTAGAGGCATTAGCCAACTCTACGAATATAAGAGTGGGTAGACTAGAATTAAACGAAGCGATTAAAGCATTACAAGTCGTAATTAACTTAGAGAAAATTTTAAATGAAGAAAAGGAGTCAAGAGATTAGAAATATTTAATCTCTTATTTTTAGAAAGGTGGTTGACGAATATGTTTGATTATAAACAATTTCGAAGAGAAATGAAACGCAGAGGACATGAAGTACATAAACATGGGGATATCATTACTATAAGACCCAATAATAATTACATTGATTATGCGCGAGGTTTTTTAACGGCATATGAGATAATTGATGGGTATGAAGATGATTTAAGATTTTATGATTGGGAGCATTTTAATACATGGATATATGAAGTTGACTACAAAATTAGGTAATGACAATTATATATTTCTATGATATAATTAAAATAGTAACAAGTAATGTGATTAAATAGGAGGATATAGATTATGAGTACAGTTATAAGTATAATAATATTAGTATTAGTGTTTGCATTTTGGAGAAGTAATAAAGAAGAGGAAGCTCGTAAGAGAAGAGATATGTATAACAATCTCAATAAAAAGTCTGTAGATGAAATGGAAAAGTGGAGAAGATAATATAAGAAAGGTGGTTGATGAATATGTTTGGTGGCTTATTAGCATTTTTGGGTATTTGTGGTGCAAGTGCTGCAAAGGAGGCTTATGCCAATTATGATATGAAAAAAGTATCTCGTAGAGTTGATGAGAACGGGAATATTCATCATCTTGATAATCAGTGTCACGAATATATTAATGGTGAACGTGTAAAAAGAGTTGAGACAACAGATAGAAATGGAGTTAAGTTATATTCTACTGTTGGAGTGAATAGTAGTAAGGTGTATAATACCTCGTATGGTAGAGGTACACAACAGTTATTTGCTATAAGTGAACACGAAAAACAAGATGCTATTGAGCGTGGAAAATTAGCTTATATGCAGTATAATCCTTATTTTGGTAGACAGGTTACAACAGAAATTGCTACTGGAAGAACAATTACTTGTCTTTTGGGAAATGAATATGGAGATAAGCCAGTGTACAAAAAATGGTACTTTCGTCCAGAGTGCCAGGATAAATATGATTGGCGAAATACTGTCAAGGGAGATTATGGAATTGATATTACTAAAGAAGAATTTTACAAACTAAAAACAGTTTTGAGTAGTTATTCATGTATACCTAGTGACCAAAAGGTTGCATGGGAGTTGATGAATATAAAATAAAATTAATAATATAAAGGAGTGATTAAGAATGAAAGCAAAAATAGTTACGGACTCAATATATATTTATACCTATTTGAGAGATGGGTATAATTTAAAAGATAAATTAAAAGAGTTCAATGAAAAATATGGTGGAAAGATGATAGGAAAAATTTGTGTAGGTGGAAACGGATTTGCACGTTTTTCGCTAGAATTTAATGGTATAGAATTATTAAAACAATTTTGTACAGATAACAATGTAGAACTCATTGAAGTACCGATGTTAAGTGTCGATATTATTAGACCAGCGCAATATCGTAATTTAATATCTTATTATAAATAAAACGGATGAGTTGTGTATAATAACTATTATGTCAAATAAAAATAAGCTGTCTGTAACAACAGACAGCTTATTGGGACTTACCCACTAAGTCCGCAGACATAACGCTTCAACTTGAAACTATATAGTTTCTCTGAAACTCAAATAAATAATAATAAATTATTAGGCAAAAGTCAAGAAAAAAATTAAAATGATTGTAGAATTCAAAAAAATACTAGAGGGATTTGGTAGTTTAATATAATCGAAAGAAAGTGAAGTGAGTATAATAATAAAAGAAAAAATTGTAGTGGAATACTACAAAAATAAGAAAACCAAGGAAATCACCTTGGATTACGATGATTATACTGAGGAATATTATATTTTTAAACAAGAATATAATGTTTTTAAAAATAATGGAAAAGTATCAAAAACCGATATGAGTGAGTACGATTGTGTCAATAAAGAAGCCGAGAGGCTTTTGACTGAACGTCTTCGGTTAAAGTCAGAAATAAAAGAAGATGAAAAAAGAGCAATTGAATTAGCCAAAATCGTTAGAAAAGCTTATGAAGATATGAAAAATAAAGATTCTGAATCGGTTCGCTCAATTGATTGGAACTATGTTCAAAAAGAGCAAGAATTTGATGATTCATTAACGCCCGGATGGGTAACAGTAAAAATTAAAAGTTCACGCTCAAAATGGTATCAAAGTTATACGGGTTTTGGTCACTCTCCATCATTTTATCATTATCAAGTTCCAATTTGCGTTGAAAAAGAGGCAAAGGAATTACAAAAAATAAGGGAAAAACACCAAGATGATGATACATTTAATTTTGAAATATGTGACTATCCTAAAAGAGTTATCAGAGAAGCCGACCATGATTGTTAAAGGGAAAATATGTTTATGAAGACAAAATTTGTAATAAAAATATTAAATACAAAGGACAATTATATGGAGAGGAGGGATGATGAAAAATATTATTACGAAATCCATCAAGAAAATAAACAAAGATATGTTTCATTATTTAATATTAAAAGAGCAAAAAAGTTTCAAAGTACAAAAAATGCAAAGATGCATTTAAAAAAACTTGTAGATGAATGCGTAAACATTAACAAGACTTCTGGATTTAAAATAGTAGAAATTGATGAACAATATAATATTATTTCAGAAGAAAATGTTAGTATACAAAAATTGTCTGAGGAACTTGTTGCAAAAAGTCCACAATATAAGGGAACTGAATATTACATCGACAAACTATCAAAAGTAATGACTAGACTCAAAGTGGATAATTATGAGTATAATTGGGATAAAGATTCCGCTTATATAAAATTTACTTATAAAGGAGAGTTTTACAAATTTGACCATAAAGCAACGGAAGAAAATAAATTAACATATGGTACAGATTGTTTAGCTCAACTTGTATTAACCTTAGAAGATTTGGCACGAATGTCAGAACGAAATATATATGATTTTTCAGTATGGATATCAGGGATGAAATATTTACCTGAGAAAAAATTGCTACCACAATGTTTTCAAAATCTTGGTTTTAAATACGATTATCCATCAAAAGAAGAATTAGATAGGGCATATAAAGAATTATTAAAAATAGTTCATCCTGACAATGGTGGAAGTAGTGAAAGCTTTATTAGTTTGAAAAAATCATATGAAGAATGTTTGAAACAGATATAGTGATAGATTATACGTGCAATGTTATAATGACGTATTGACATTATTAAAAATAAAACTATAATATAATTAAAGGAAAATAATATTATGGCAAACACAAATGTAACTATGAGAATTTATGAAATATTAAAAGCTCAATTACAGGAACTTATGTCAAATTTAGGTTTTGATATGATGACTTTCTTTACAATGGCTGCAAAACAAGCAGTAAGAGAACGGGGCGTTGCCATTTCGTCCTGATATGAATGTAGGAATAATTGATTCATGAGGAGGAATATTATGTTTAAGGGAATTCATTATGGTAAAGAAGTATGGTTAAATTGGGTTAATGAAGAAGAGAACGCTTTAAAACAGGTAATAAATGCGATGAAAAAGCAAAATATTCAATTTGAATTATTGCCAATTTATGATAAAGAGGATATTTATCATGAGGACATGATAATAGATGTATTAAAATATAAAAATAACGGAGAGAAGTATTGTATTATTTCTGGATTGAAAAGCTGTTATTGTATAACTAAGAGGCTTCCAGATGATATGGATTTGCCAAAATTGATAAATGATTTATTGGGGCAAAATAGAGGGAAAGAGCCAATGCTCATTGGTTCAAAATTTAAGAAATTGCTTGGCGAAAATATGGTTGAAGCACAAAATATTATTGCAAAAGCAGATTTTGATGCAATTGAAAAGTGGGCTATTTCTCTTTTTAGAGCAAAATCAGAAGACACTATGTCTGATGAGGAAAAAGAAGTTGATGAAGAGTCTTTTGGTGATGAAGATCCAGTAGAGGAAAGAACGATGTTTTTATATCTCTATAAAGTCATTGCGGACTGTTTAGAACGAAAGGGATGTGATTATTCAGATATGAAACTGTATGCAGAACTTGATCATCATGATACCGATACATGGGAGAATGATTTGGAATGGTTGTATGATGGTTTCTATTGGAGAAGCACATTGCAGAAGTATGAAGAAGAAGCTAGAAAGTATTTGGAAGATCAGAAGGACTAATAGTTTCTTTGGGAATTATAATCAATATATTGTAGTTGAAAAAATACACGGAACACAATATATAGTATAAGGAAAATGCAAACCGCTAGTAATAAAATACTGGCGGTTATTTTTATTGAAAAACACAATAAAATCATAAAAAATATGATTGACAGCACACAAACGAAGTGATAATATGATCAGTGTAAGGAGGATAAAACGAAATGGCGAGAAAATCAATGTCAATCCAGATTGAAGAATCCTTACAAGATGCTTTTAGGGATAAATGCAAAAGTGAAAACTTGAAATATAGTGAAGTAGCAGAAGCATTGTTACAGGCATATGTAGAGGGTAGCATAAATGTTGCAATTGAAACTAAATATAAAGTAACACCTAAAGCCTTGTAACAAAAAGGAGCAGGTATCCAGCGACCAAACCGAAACCTACTCCTAACCGACACTTGAACTAAGTCGAAGTGTATTTTTATTGTATCACTTTCTTATGACTTATTCAAGTTGGAAATCCCAAAGAGATTTGTACCTTGAAAATTGAATAACAGATTGGCTATCTCTAAAAGCTGTCGTGATGGAGTTGAAATACTCTCGATAGTCTGTGAGCAAATAGAGAATAAAACTATAGAAGGCTATCAACAAATTTATTAAAGAAAGGAAGATACGATATGCGATTAACAAAAGAGCAGAACGAAACAGAAAGCCCATTACTTGATAATAGACAACTTAGGGATAAGTGTGTCAGAAGATATGAAGTATTGGAACAGGTAAAAACATTGTTACTTTTACCTGATAATGAAACGGCAACAGTAAAACAAATTGCTGAATATTATTCATCAATTAGAACAGACGAAGAGAAAACATTGGGTAAGAAAGATATTATTATTTCAGAAGATGCCATTCAAAAAATTTATCAAAGGAACAAAGAAGAATTTTCCAATGACGGTGTAATGGTTAAAAAGTCTAAGGATTTTTTGAATTGGACAAAGTGTCCAAGTCAAAGAGGAAGTGTTACGATGCAATTTGATAATGGAAAGATATTAACAATATCAAATGCAGGAATCAAAGTATTTCCTAAAAGAGCAATTCTTAGAATCGGAATGCTTTTAACTGGATCAGAGGTTAGTTCTGAAATCCGTTCACAGCTTCTTAATATAGAAGAAAAGACTTCAACGGAAATCAAAACAGAAGATATTGAAGAAGAGCAGAAATTAATGCTTAGTGTTGGAATGGCTGTAGCAAGTGGAGATGCAAATGCAGTTGCAATAGCATCAGCGAATCTTGTGGCATTCAAAAATAGGCATATTGAAAAGTTACAGAATGATAATAAAGCATTAGCAGGTGAGATTCTTTCATGGTCTGATAGAAAGAAATTAAATGCAGGTGTTAGACAGTTAGCTGCTGTGACAGGTATTCCATTTGGAAACATGTGGAATGAACTTTATAAAAACCTTCAGTATAAATATGGAATCTGTTTAAAACAAAGAGGTGGTAAACCATTTATTCAGTGGGTTGATGAAAGCGAATGGGAGAATGTTATCAAGACATTCTGTGCAATGTGTGAGGCATATGATCAGTCACCAACGGAAATGTTTCAGCAGACTACACCGACGATTAAAGCATGATTACATAACTTCCACGCTGTATATGTGATGGAAACTGTCTTATACTTTCCAGTTTAAAGAAAGTAGTATATAATAATAAAGAAAGCGAGTGGTTTATATGAAATATGGAGATATTGTTGTATATAAAAATCAGATTGGAACAGTGGTAGAAAGCGAAAATGATTTCAAGTTCCATCCATGTAATTATGGAAGTTGTTCATTTAGTTTGTTGGATACAATTACAGATGAGGATGTAAGAGAAGCAACGCACGATGAAAAGCTGGAATTGATAGAAAGAGAATTTATATGGGGTAATGTGATTAAGATTCATTGCATCGGAGAATATCAGATTGTAGAGTATATTGATAAAAGAGATAAGAAAACATATTATCACGGATACATTAACTATAGCGATACAAACCATTCCTATTTATACTTGGATTCTGCATTGATTGGATGTATTGGATATAAATATGAGGGTGGAAATGGGAAAGCTGCGATGTATTTTGAAAAAATGATTGGGTTAGAATAGGCACAGGAACCAAGTTTTCATGTGGAGAATAAATTATGAAGAACGAAATATATTCGGTTGCTTATAATGATAAATACGGTGAGGGATTTTCTGAAATAGAACCGTGGATTATAAGTGATTTTGGAAACGACTTAAAGAAGTGTAGAATTAAAGCAAATGAATTGATTAGAGAACGGTGCAAAAATGTCACAATTTTTAAATGCAGTGAGCTTCCAGAAATAGTGACTTGGGATTATGTAAAAGCACATCAATTGTAAGTTTACTTTGAAATAGGAGATGATTATATATGAAATGCAAATGTATAGATAATTCAAGTAGTAATGGTAATTTTACACTTGGATGTATTTATAGAGTAGAAGAAAATGTGGGAATATGGCAGCCAATATTATGCAGATTTAGAGACTGGGATAATCCTGGTAAATTATCTGAAGGAACAATTTTTGAATTTGCGATGTGTAAATTTAAAGTGTTGTAAAAGATTGTTTTTACGTAGAATGGAAAGGAAATAAAATATGCCAAAGAAAATTATATATACGGATGAATTTGGAAACAAGATAGATGTTAATTCAATTGAGGGTATTCATGTTATACTTAATGACATTTTTATGACATGTGATAATGAAAATAGTTGTATATGTGTAAAAGAAAATATTAAGTCAAGTGTAGAGAAATGTTATGAAACCAGAAAACTAGAAATTAAAACTGGTAAACCTCAAGATAAAAGTAGCATTTGGTAAGGAAATTTATTATGGGTAAATATATGGATAATTCAAGTTTCAGGAGGAGAATAACGCAGTGAAATATAAATGGAAATACTTTATTGTCTTGAATTGGGAAGATACACTGAATAATTTAGTAGAAGATAAGATAGGTGAAGAATTAATTATTTGCTGCGATGTAGCAGTTGCAAAATCTTTTGATTCTACGGATGAATTATTAGAATGGGTAAACGAAAATACAGATTTAAAATCAGAAAATGGAGATTTTAAAATAGAGGGACAATATTTACCAGTTGAAATCTAAGTTTACTTTGAAAGGAGAATGAAATATATGAATAATGAATATAAAGTAGAAGAAACAGATTTTGGGACTAGAACTTCCCATCCGTCATATGGAACTATTATGTTTAATAGATCAAATAGTAGGGTGACACCATTATTCGGAAGTAGCATTAAACATAACAACGTAATAACAATGGAGTTAAGACATGCAGATATTGAGCGTGGATTAAATAGAGATTGGGTTTATGGCAAAGCTCCTATTGCAGAAATAGAGATGAGTTATTCACAGTTTGCTGAAGCAATTACATCTTTCGGATGCGGATCTGGTGTGCCATGTACTATACGCTATACCGAAAAAGATGGTAGAATTCCTGAATGTGATTTTGTTAGTAAAAGAGAACAGTTTACTGATGAATTCAAAGGTAAAACAAAGGATGCAATGAATGAGTCACAGCAGTTAATTCAGGATGTAACTGATTTGTTTTCACAGAAAAAAGCACTAACAAAGGCAGACAAAGAAGCTGTAATATCTAAACTTAGAAAATTAAGTATGGATATTGGATGTAATTTAGATTTTATTGCAGATCAGTTCAATGAACAGATGGACAAAACGGTTATGGAAGCAAAAGGAGAAATTGAGTCATTCTGTCAGAACAAAATCAATGCCATTGCTAGTGAAGCATTGGTAGAGCATAGAGATGAGATTTTAAAATTGGAAAATCCAGTTGATATTGAGTCTGAATAAGGCAAGTAAATTTAACTTTCTTAGGTTATAAAAGGAGTGATTGTATGATTAAAATAACAGGTAAAACTAGGAAATCAGAAATTGCGAATGCAATTCAGAAATATAATGGAGCTGAAATTTATTCATATTATAATACAATATTGCCATTTGAGAATTGTTATCATATCAATGATAATGAATGTAGTGTTATAGAATTCTGCGATTTTATAGTAGATAATGTAAAAGAAAAGGTAAATGAAAATGATGGTCTTCCATTAAGTATGATTGTGATATATACAAATCTATCAGATATATCTGATACGGGTCACTTATATGCTTATGCAGCAAGACTTGAAGAAGTAGAGAAATTAGTTGGAACAGTTGTTGTGATAAGCCAGTGAAAGAATGATTTACTTGGAAGATTAGAAGAGGTGGTTTAAATGAAATGGAATGAGATACCTAAATTTATAGGCTATAACTTAACCCAACCGTTTTCATTCGGATTCGCTGGATATGTGGAGTTTATTGAAAATGAAATAAAAAATCGGCATCTTCAAATGTGTCCAGATTTTCAGCGTGGTCATGTATGGACAGAAGAACAGCAAAGTAAATACATGGAATTTATTTTACGAGGTGGGAAATCAGGGAGAGATTTTTATTTCAACTGGAATCAGAGTACAGAAGAGTATGTATGTGTCGATGGATTGCAGAGAACAATCGCATTGCAAAAGTTTGTTAATGGTAAAATCAAAGTATTTGAACAGTACTTTGATGAATTTGAATTTAAAGACGATACCGGATATATTCCGTCAAGTGAATATACGGTATTTGTATATATGAATAATCTTAAAACCAGAAAGGAGATTTTGCAGTGGTATGTGGATATGAATGCAGGTGGCACTCCTCATACAACTGAAGAGATTGAACGAGTTAAGAAGATGATTAAAGAGATTGAATGAGGTGATACAAATGGAGCAATGGGATATTATGTGCTGTAAATGTGGAAAATTTATTCTAACAGAACAAAAAGAGAAAATGACGGGAAATATAAAATGTATTAAAGGCAACTATAAAGATGGTTTTTACAATGGAGCTGAAGATAAGTTTTATTGTAAAAAATGCGCTAATAAATTAGGATTTAGGTGATACAAATGACAAGAATAATGGATAAGCCAAACAAAATAAAGGCAAAACTTATTGTTGAAGTTGAAGCTGAATTTTATGACAATGAATCATCAGAAGAAACATTAAGATATTGTGTTGAACAGGACTTAGAAGATACAGGATTAAATGTTATTGATGTTTCAGTAATTGAATGAGGTGGTATAGATGGAATTTAAGAAAGGCGATAGAGTATTTCATAAGGGCTTAGAGCTTATAGGAACTTTTATGGAATATGCATGGAATAGTGATGAAGAAGCTATTGTGAAATTTGATAATGCTGACAATCCTGATGACTGTAGACATATATCTGTAAATCAATTACAGAATTGTCCAAGTAACGAAGAGATTGGAAAGAGAATTGCGAGGTATAACAGGGGAATTAAAGAGGTGATATAAATGAGTCGAATTAATAAAACGCAAAATAACTTAGATACTGTGTGGAATAATTTAGATTTAGCTTATGAATATATGGAAAGAGCTATTGAAGATTTATCACAAATGACTGGATTATCTGATGAATTAAAGAGAATGGTTGAGCAGTACGATTTGTCGGAAATCAGTATAATGAAGCAGGAAATTGAAGAATTGATGTTTAATGCTGATGGCACACAAAGAACCGCTAAAATAGATGACTATAGAAGTGGTAAAATTTCACTGTAAATGATGGGGATGCAAATGGAATCAATTATAAATGAATTGGCAAAAAAAGATAACTTTACAAATGACAAGCAGTATAATTCAGGTTTAAGGCTAATAAGAGAAATGGGTTATCGCTATGTCAGTGGAGAACCTGAAGTTAAGTATTATTGTATATGTAATGGGTACTAAGAATTTGTTGGAAAGTTGGAAGAGGTGATATAGATGGAAGAAATAAATGCGGCATTGATCTCCATACAACAATTTAAAATCGCATATAGTAATGAAAATGGAGTTATAACTGTTGGTGATATTAAAGATTTAATGGCTAATATAGATACTATAGAAGAATGTGTAAGAAAGCAAAAGAGAATCCCAACAACTAACGAAAGAGAATTTGGTTTATTTGGAAAATCAAAAATTGTACATCGGTGTAGTATTTGTGGTAGTAATGTATATTCTACAAATGTATATTGTCCTCAATGTGGGCAGAAATTTTGTATGTGAAGTATTAGATTTAATTGAAGAATTGATGAAATGAGGTAATGTAGATGGAAAATAAAAAAACATTAAAATATTTAAATGATATGAAGAATAGTAAAATGCCACCATTTGATAGTCAATATGAATTTTTCTTTGCTACACTGGAAGATTATTATATTGCAAAATCAAATGGTGCAAAGATAATAAAAGAGGAGCTTATGGAATGGGATTCTGAAGCACAAAAAGAAATTGTTAATATATTGGCTGATATTATAGAATCTGATGAATTGATTGGTTTTGATAGAAATGATATTTTATCGTTAGCTGATTAAATGACGATTTCTTTGCGAATAGAATGGAGATGATTGAATGAAGAAAATAACAAAATTTGCAGATATACCATCTTTTACACGAGATGGTTCTTGGCAATGTGATTTTGATTTTGCATATTTATTACAATTTATAGACGAACATATAAAAAGTTATGACTTGCAGCTTAACCCTGATTTTCAACGGGGACATGTGTGGACGGAAGAACAACAAATAGCATGGATTGAGTTTTTCTTGAGAGGAGGAAGAACGGGTCGTATTTTATATTTTAATTGTCCTAGTTGGCAAGGTTCTGTAAAAGATGGAGATTATAATGATTTTGTATGTGTCGATGGTTTACAGAGAATTACAGCAATTCGTAAATTTATGAATGGAGAAATACCCGCATTTGGTTCGTATATTAGCGAATATGAAGATGAAATGTCTTTAATGAGAAATTCAATTAAAGTAAATATCAATAATCTAAAAACAAAAAAAGAAGTATTGCAGTGGTATGTGGATATGAATGCAGGTGGTACTCCACATACAAATGAAGAAATTGAGCGTATAAAACAAATGATTAATAATTTATAACCCAAAGAAAAATTGCTTTCAAGTAGAATGGAGGATGTAATATGAAATATAATGTACAAATGTTAGTAACAGGTACGGTAACGAAAACCGTAGAGGCTGATTCTCCTTATAAGGCAAAGGAAATTGCAAGTGAAAAGTATGGAGATCAAAGTATTACATTATGTTCAAGATGTGCCCATATTGTTGAAGGATTGTCAATATCCGAAGATCCAGATTCTTATGAAGCTGAATTGATAGAAGAAATAGATTAAATAATTGTTTTCAAATGGAAGAGGAGGAAAAATGAAAGTAGTAGATTTGATTAATAAATTAAATGAAATTGGATATGACGAAAACACAGAGCTGACTTTTAGCTGCGTAGATGGAAATTCAGGCGAATGTTATGAAGTTCCATTTGATGAAATTAGTTTTGGAGAAAATTTAACTGGTGAACCTTATCGTAATGATGTAATTGATATAGGTTTAGATGTTGATTCGGTAAAAGATTATATCCAGGCTAAGTCTGACGGATATGTGAACGATATGATTGACGAAATAAGAGAAGTTTTGAGTAAACATGATCCTTGGAAAAATTAAAAATAAATTTAATTGTTGAAGAAGTGGAAATAAACCACTTCTTTTTTGTTGCGGAAATGAGGTGAATTATGAATTGAGCAGATATAAAAATGGAAATCCCAAATATGCAAGTAGATTTATATGTATGAGGTGTATGAGTGAAAATATGTTAGCTAGAGGCATTCAAAGGCAGCGACAAAGAGAACGAAAACACGTTAAAGACCTATATTGTTTGAGATGTGGTGAAATCACAAAATGCATTGAGGTTAGATTTTGTGACTCTTATGACGAGATTTTTGAAGTCGCAAAGATTAAAAGAGAGAATTATTACATAGATGATTATGAAAGAGAGGTTGATAATTATGTGTTACAAGATAGAAGTGCAAAATAAAAACGCAGAGAAGCTTAATAAAAAATTAGATGAGTTAAATGCACCACAATTTTTAAGAGATTACTTAAATGAGTTGGAAAGCAAAAATGGAGCGTTAAATTATCTGGTAGCAATTAAAGATTTTTTACAGTGGTTAATTGAAAATAATATCATTAATAAGAAATTAATTTCTGAAATAGAAGTTTCTGATTTTAGTGATTTGCGACCACAAAATATTAGTTCATATCTTAGATATAAGGAGATGAACGGAATGTCACCAACCACAACGGAAACAAGAAAAAATATCATTAAAAGTTTTATACAGGATATTTATTCATATAGAGATTGTTTATTAAGAGAGGTTTATAGTAAGATAGAAGATTTTTACAAAATGATTAAATATAAAGGAATTCCATCTGGAAATAATTTAACAAAAAAACTTCCAACAGAAAAGCAGCTTAATGATATGGAAGAGAAAATAATGTGGAAAAAGGATATCCCAGTAAGGAATAGAAATATTACAATCTTTCGTGTATTAAGAGGAACTGGAATAAGGGAGTCGGAACTTGCGGGTTTGGACTTATCAGATTTACATTTAGATGAAGAAATGCCATACATTACTATTCTCGGTAAAGGTGTGTACAGAGAAATGCAAAATAGAACTGTATATCTTAGCGGATCAGCTTTAAAGGCTTTAAACGAATGGTTAGAATACAGAAATACTTTAGATAATATTGTAGATACGGAGGCAGTTTTTATTAATAAAAATGGCACACGTACAACAGAGAGAAATATCAAACAGATATTTGAGAATTATGGAAATGGTATTACTCCACATATGATGAGACATTATTATGCCAGTATAATGAATCAGAATGGAAATCTTGCATTTGTGCAGCAACAGCTTGGACATAGTAGTGTAAATACAACAGTTAATAATTATGCAAACGGTGCAGTAGGAATGAAGGATGTATTAAACAATATGTGATATGTAAAGGACGATACAGATTAATGAGTATCGTCCTTATTATTTAATTTATAAAATTCATTTGCATAAGCTAATAATCGTTTCATTTGTGTATCATCCGAATCGAGTATTTCAATAGGAGAACAGTCAAGTTCTTTACAAATTGATTCTAAAATATCGAATTTAATAGAAGTTGATTCACCTTTGTATATTTTGTCAATCGTAGGATATGTTACCCCTATTTTTTTTGCCAATTCATAGCGTGTCATATTTTTTTCTTTTAGTTTATTTTGGATAGATAATTTCATAATTATATTCCTCCTATGTATATATAATAACATATATATCCAAAAAATAAATATAAAAAATATTTGTAATAATGCTTGACAATATATATATTGAAGTATATACTATGAAATATCAAAGGTAGTCCATACATAAAATATTTTTGGAGAGGAGGAAATACATATGGATTTACAAAGATATGATATTGTTTTAGCAAAAATAAAATATGAAGGAACAGGTTCTGTGCAAACAAAAGAACGTCCATATGTTATCGTGTCGAATCCGATAGGAACAAAACACGCTACGATAATTACAGTGATGCCTTTGACAAGTAAAATAAAGAAAATAAATATGCCGGTTCACGGATGTCTTGAAGCCGATGGAGAAAATGGATTGCAATTATATTCAATGGTTATGGGAGAACAAATAATTACTATTTCTAAAACAGAAGTAACAGAGAAACTTGGTACGGTCACAAGAAAAGAAGACAGGAAGATTATTGACCAGACATGTTTTAATGGATTGTTCTTTGGAACAGGATATAAATTGGAGGAGGTACTTGCGTAATGTTTGTAAGTAAAGAAGAAGCAAAAAAAATGATTGACGCTACACCTGGTAAGATATGGATAGATTCATTTAGCGGAGTTACATTTATACATGCAAAACCAAAAGAGATTTCTGTTGATGAAGGAAAAAGAATAATTAATAAAGCAAGTACAGTTGATTATTTCGATAATGATTTTTTTGGGCATTTGTGTTTAGAAATGCAAACAGAAATGATTCATAATATTAAATTTCCACTAAGTCCAATAAATAGGACTTGAAAAAATAAAATTAGAACATTTATTCGATTTTGTATTGACAAGAATGTATGTTCGGGTTTATAGTATAAAAAGAACAGAGCAAGCGATTCAAACGGTGCTACCAACACCTTTCTACTTACTCTGTTCAACCATACGATTACATATTAACTGAATAATATGAATCGCAATTAAATTATATTACATATTTATAATTAAGTCAATTGCGTTTCAGTATTATTTTTCCAAACTTAACAATTAAATATGCATTTCATATGCTTTAGAAACGTTCTAAAGCTTATTAAAGTGCGCTCAAAATCAGAGAGGAGTGGTCGTTTTGGACTATGTTATTAAAAACAATAACAAAGTTTACATTCGTGTAAGAAATGGAAGGACAGAAACTTGTTCGGAGAATTTAAAAGGAATTTTTAGCGAACACAAAGCAAAGAATATATTAAATTCGTTACCCAAAACATTAAGAAGATATCATTTTTATGTAGAGGCTATACCCGATATTGCTCCGAAAGTAAAAGAAAATAAAGTTTATGAAATTCCAGAGGAAGTGAGTCGATGGATTAATAAATTTGGTACATGTGGTGAAATTTTAGCGGAAGCAAAAGCAAGAAGTGATATTTTAGTAGCACAAATAAATAGTTTCGATGAAGAATTAATAGACATTGTACATGAGGCAGAATTAGAGCCAGATTTGAACATGTATAAAGGTTATTTAATATACGCAAAAATTCGGAGCAATCGTAGAAAGAGAAGAAAGCTAAAAGACGAACTTATGATTATATCTGATGTATTAGACGATATTAGTCCTTCGAAGTTACATAAAAGCAGAATTCAAAAAGCTGTTGATGGTTTGTTACATAGAAAATATACGTACAGGATTACAGAGACGGAGGCGGATGAAGATGATGGTATGTAAAAAATGCTTGATTCCTATGGTAGAGACTATGAGTTTTCGACCAGGAGAAAGAAATCGACATGATAGATATTGTAAGTGTCCAAAATGCTATAGGGAGACTAACCATGTAAAAGTTATGAATTCTGAATTGACTTTTGGAGAATACATAAATAAGGAGTTGCGAAAGGTAGGTAGATAAAGTGCAAGAAAAACAAGGAAAAATAGAGCTTAACGAAAAACAATATGCGATAGTTGAACAATATTGCGGCAACAATATGAAAAACTTAAAACAGATTTGTAATCCAATTATTATGAAAATCGGAGGAATCGGAGAAAAAGATTATGATGACCTTTATAGTTTAGCGCAATTACTTCTGTATAAATGTGTTGGAAAGTATGATGAAAATAATGAAAAGAAAGCTTCGTTTAATACATTTTTTACAAATATTTTAAAAAAGAGACTGGGTTCAACGTATATTAGAGACAGAAATCGTTATTGTCGTAGTAATACAATGGAAGATGAAAATGGTGAAAAAATTTTTATTCCTGATGTTTCACTTGATACACCTTCTGAAGAAGATTATAACCTAATTGAAAAGATTGCTTCTGATTTTAATGTAGAAGATAAAAGTGAATTTGATTTTAATGCAGATGAAAGGGTGGAAGATTTTCTTAATTCGTTAAGTAATTTACAAAAAAATATTTTACTTTTACGAATGAAAAATATATCTTCTGAAAAAATTAAAGAAAAATTGAGGCTTTCAGATGGAAAATATTTTAAAGAAATGAAGTCAATTAGAATGAATGAAGGACTTTCTGTATTTACAAAGAATAAAAATGATGGAAGTTATATTATGGAGGTAAAAGAAGATATGGGAGATAGAATTATTGAAATCAACGAGTCTGAAAATTACAGAATGGATAAATATAATATGTATTCTTTATTAGAAGATAAGAAAAATGGAGATATAAATTGTCATTATATTTTACAACGAAAACCTTTTCAATGGACTCCAGAGGAGGCAAATAGATATTTTTGTCGAGTATTAAGCAATCTTCCAATTCCTGAAATTATTCTTTGTGAACAGAAAAAGAAAGGATTGACAATTTCACATTTAATTGATGGATTACAAAGATTGTCCTATGCGGCAGCATTTAAAGAGAATCGGATAAAAATTGGCAAAGAGGGCGCAGAAAGACATTTGATTCAATACAGGGATTATATATTAGATGATAGCAACAATCGTATACTTGATGAAGATGGCTTGCCTAGATATGAAATGAAAGTATTTGATGTTATTGGTAAGTATTATAAAGATTTACCCGATGAATTAAAAAGAAGATTTAATAATTTTAATATTAATGTAACAAAATTTTTTGATTGTACTGATGAACAAATCGCAGATCATATTCGTGATTACAATAATCACTCAGCAATGAATAAAGAACAGAGTGGTTTTCTTAATGTATCTGCTGATGTTGCTGGATACATTAAGCAAATTTCTCAGAAAAATACATTCTTTAAGAACTGCGGAAAATTCACGGACAATAATAAAATTAAAGGGAAATTGGAACGTGTTGTTGCAGAATCAATTATGTTATTGTTTTTTCGAGATTTATGGAAATCAAAACTTGATGCAATTTATAAATTTGTAGATGAGAATGCAACAGAACAACAGTTTTTAAAACTTAATTCTCAATTTAATAGATTAGAATTAGCAATTGGTGATAATAACAAAAAATTGTCTGAAACATTATTTACACCTACAACAATGCCAATGTGGATTGCAGTTTTTGATAAATTTACTACATATGATATTGAAGATAGCCGTTTCGTTGATTTTTTAAATGCATATAATACAGAACTTAAAGATAAAGAAATTGATGGCGTGTCAATGGCAGATTTTAAAGATCAGCAGACGAAGAAAAAAACAACAATTACAGGTAAAATTGATTTACTTGTAAAGCTTATGAAGGAATATTTACATATAACAGATGAATCTGAAATTAAAATTGAAGCCACATATAATAAGGAAGAAACACATTCAGAAGTTAGTGAAAACATAACTGAAACAGAGAATAATATAAAGTCTTCTGATAATAAGGTAACAAATGATAATGAATCTGAACAGAATACGGGTTGTGATGATGAAATATTATCATTTGTTAAAGAAAATGTTGCCGATGATATAGAGGATATTGATATAAAGGAATACCAGGATTTCGTGGATGTGTATTTAAAAATAGATAACCCTTTATATATACAATGCAAGGCAGCATTAATAGCATTAACAGCATATGCTTACAGAACCGAAAAGGATATTGAATTGGCAACTTGGTTGGAAAATTATCAGAAGAATATCAATGCCATTGATAAGAATTATAGTTCATCACAAGATGTTAATTATAAGTATATTAAGATGGATTTTGATAATTACATAAATTTCTTAAATAATATGGAGAAGGGAGGAATGGCTAGTGTTAATTAAAACATTGTTAAAAAGTATTGTATTAAAAAAGAAAATACAAATTGAAACAATGGAAACCTTATCTGATATTTGTTTATACATACAATTAGACGGATTTAAAAAAGATAATGGGTATGGTCAATTTATGCATACACACTACAACAATTTACAAGATATTTTAAAAGAGTATAAGGGAGAAAAATAACTATGCCAGATATTACAATGTGTACAAGCAAAACCTGCGAAAGAAGAAAGCAGTGTTATAGAGCAACAGCAAAGCCAGATAAGATACAAAGTTATGCTGATTTTACTTCGTTGTGTGCAGATAGAGATTTTAGGTGTCAATGGATTATTACTGATAGAGAAGTACTTGCTGATGATATAAGTAGCTTATATTAGTAAAATGTTAAAATACAGGAGAATAATAAAATGAGTGATTTAAGAGATTTATTTAAAGAATTTAAAAAGAGCGAAACTTTTGATGATTTAGAAAAGAATGAGGAAACTGATGAAATTATAGACACTACTGCAAGTGTTATAGCAAGTATTATAGCAAGTATAATTGCAGGTGCTATAATTTTATTATTTGTTTTTGGATTAAGTTGGATTACAATTTGTATAATTGTTAAATTGATTACACTATGTTTGGGAATTTCGTTTAAATGGTCATTTGCGACAACTATTTGGTTAATTTTTTGTGTTTTAAACATATTACTTCATATAATAATAAAGAAATAATGTAATAAGAAATAATTTTAAAAGTTATATAAAATATCTTTAATTAACTAGATTTAAAAGGAGAATGATTAAATGCCAGTGTTTTTTATATTATTTCTAATAGGATTAATAATTTTGTGGTTTCTACTGTCACCTTTATTTGTAAAAATTGGTGAGCTTGTTATCAATGTTATAAATAAGGTATTTTCGACAGATGAAATAAATAATAAAGAAGAAAAGGAGACAAAAAGATGAAGAAAGTAATTGGAGGAATAGTAACAGGAATTGTTGTGGTTGCGGTGGCAATATTATTATTAATATCAACAGTACGTGTACCTGCCGGTTATATCGCCGTACAGTACAGTATGTCGGGTGGCGTAAAGGGCGATATTCTCACACAGGGTTGGCATTTAAAGTCACCGACTGTTAAGACAACATTATATTCAGTGAGTCTTGAACAAAGTTATTTAACATCTGGTAAGGACGGAGACTCTAAAGATGATGACAGCTTTTCAGCAAGTTCATCTGAAGGTAAGGCTATGCAAATAGATCTTACATTTACATATCAATATAGTCCTGATAAGGTAGCTGATTTATTCACAAGATTCAGAGGACAGTCTGGTAAGGAAGTAAGAGATAGCTTTATTAAACCTAACATTATTTCTTGGACTAAGGAAGTTGTTGCAAATTATAAGGTATCAGATATTCTTGGTTCTGAAAGAGCAAATGTAAATACGGCATTAACAGACTATCTCAATAAGAAGTTTGAACCTTATGGAATTGCAATTAGCAATGTATCATTGATTAATATTTCTGTAGATGAAAAGACACAGGAAGCTATTAATGCAAAGATTACCGCACAGCAGGCTGCTGAAACTCAGGAAATTAACAATCAGACAGCTATTAATAAGGCAAAGGCAGATGCAGAAGTAACTAAGGCAGAAGCGCAGGCTAAAGCTGATGCACAGTTGATCGAAGCTGAAGCACAGGCAGAAGCGAATAGCAAGTTAAGTTCTTCTATTACAGACGAACTTATAAAAATGAAGGAAGCTGAAGCAAGAAATAAGTTTGGTTGGGTTACTATTTCTGGAACTAACAACACAGTTGTAACAGATAAGTAATTAATAATAAGGGCGTAGTTAATTCTACGCCCGACTAATGGGGGATGGTGAAATGGTTAATACCTTAGATTTTGATTCTAATATCGCGGGTTCAAATCGGCGATAGTAAAAAAGTCGGTAAAACAATAAAAAATATTACAAAATGACAGTAAATTTTTTAAGAAAATTATCAGGAGGTAATAAATATGACAGTTGAACAATTAATCAAGGAATTAAGTAAATACAATCCTAATGCTGAATTGCATTTTATTTTAGAAGATGAATCTGAAATAAATTTTTGGGAACTTAATGAAATATTAGACAAAACTTTTGCTACGTTTCGCCCAGAAATTTTAGTTGAAATTAGAGAAGTAAGGTAATATTAAATTAAATGTATAATAGTCAAAGAGTTAGAGTAATAACAACTAACAAAAGTACATATAGTCAAGACGGTATTATTGGTCTATATGGAATTGTAGTAAGAATAACAGGCACATTTGTCGCTGTTAGGATTGATGGAAAGTATAATGAAGCAAGCGCATTTGGTGGCTATTGGTTTACAAGCAATGAATTAGAAGGGAAGTAATATAATGGGTTGTCATACATGGTTTAGCAGACCAATAACAGAAGAAGAATTTGAACTTATGAAACAATATGCCCCAATTGAAATTTATAATTTGGTTGGCGATTCAGAAAAAAATATAGAAATTGGAGCTTATAATAAAGCTTTATTTAAATCACTTATGAAATCATACAATGAAGATATACCTTGTGTCAGTGAAAAATATTGGTGGCAACTTGGATGGGGAGGCGGAAACTCTAAATTTATGAATGGTAAAGCATATGTTCATGAGGTTCGTAAAAAGAATGGATTATATGTTGATTTAGGCGAATACACCGATACGTTTAAAGTTAATAATTATTCTAAAAAGGTTATTACAAATAGAAAAAATCTCAGAAAATGGATGAGAAAAAGATATTTTGATTTGGAAGAATGGCAACTTGAAAAAATTTCAAAATTCTTTAAAGAGAACCCTGATGGTGTAATCACTTTTGGATAATAGTAAACTAATTTTTCTTTGGAATTTGGAGGTAGTATATGAGAAAAGAAATTAATGTGAATGAGCTTATTGATAAATTTACAGATATGGCAAAAAGAGGTACTTTGCTTGCTAGAGGTGGAGTTAGCCAGCAGGATTTGCTTATGCAGATTACTGGTGCAATCATTGTTGTTGCAATGGAAGACGAGACTGAATAAAATTAGAAATTTGAGGTGATTCATTGATTTATATAGAAAATATTGTAATATGGAAACCAATTGTGACTCCATAAGAAATGTTTGCATTAGATGAAAATGATTGGAACAGAATTGAGCAGGAAAAGACTTATTATACAAACGAGAGGTTTCTTCCCAGAATTCTTGTGGAATTAGGCATTTATCCGTCAATCAGTGAGATTAGACGAAATAAGCCTAATCTTATGGTAAGTTTAGATAATGTCGATTTTATTGATAACTTGAAAGTCAGCAAAAAACGAAGACTGTGGATTTTAGTAGGAGAGTAAATTCTCTTTCTTTGGGAAATTAGGAGTTTTACAGATGGAAATGTTAAAAAAATATTCAGAAAAATATGGATTAAAAGAAGTAGTAAATGATTATGGAGAGCATCGTCAGACACGAGAAAGAAGCATTGTATTCCCGAATGGATGGGTTGCTTCTATTGTAGAAAATAATGGTGTTGATACATATAAGCCAAACGGAGAACATATAAAAGAATTTAAGTCGAATAAGAACTATTCCGTTGCAATGTGTGATTACAATGGATACTTCGATTGGGATATTCTTAATCAATTTGGAGCAATTGATGGATGTATTTACTGTGATGATGAACTTGAAATATTGGTCGCTTGTGAAACGATTAGGAGATTATAGGAGTGTGTGCTTTTCTTTGGATTGTGAGGTGAAAATATGGAGATACAAGAAATGGAAGTAAGTCAAACAGTAAAAAAATATATCTTAACAGAGGACGAATATCATAGTTTAATAAACCAAAATAGAAAATATGGAAGCAGAAAAACTAAAGAGTATATTATTTTTTGCATAGAGTATTATAAATTTGAATTAAACATTCGCGGAAGGCAAGAATTAATTCAGGATATTATTGATTTTGTAGCAGGAAACAGAAATGATATTCCGAATTTAGATAACAAGAATTTTTTTGAATGGCTGGAAGAAAATAGGTAAATGATAACAAGAATGTTCGATTTCATATGGAAATGAGGTGAAAAAAAAAGAAATGTTGAAAAATGAGGTTATATATTTTGAATTAAACGAATGGTCTTCAGAGTACCATCCAAACGTTGAACCATTTATATCTTGGATCTGTATGTCAAAAGATAAAAATTATTATATAAATTTCAGAGATAAACAATGGGTAAAAGATAATGGACTTGTCATTGTAGAGTCGCTGGTAGATATGTCAATTAATTTTTGTGTGTCTGCAAAAAGAGAATGGATTGAGCAGAACTGTCCAGAGCTATTAACGAAATATAAGAAATTTATTAGAGTTGAGGACGAAGACGAAGATATTCCGTATGGGGATTTTGGGTGTCCGTTTTTAGAATGGTCTGAAAATAATATCGGTATTCATCAAGCAATTGAAAAAGAAGATAGTCAAGGTTATGTATACTATTCAATTGATGAATAAAGGTAGTAAGAAACTTCAATTTTTTGGAAGAGAGGTGAAAGAATGGAAAATATAAGAAGATGGTTTGATAATGACCAAGTGAACAATGGTCAGAATTACGAAATTTATGAATATGAAGGTCATTTAGAAGCAAGAACAGATACAGTTATTTTTATGGTAGTAGAGCCTCATAGCGGAACAAACAATAGATGGATGCTTAGAGTTTCAACAAGAAGTGCTTTTGATAGATGGGCTAATTCAACTGCTGTTGAAGAGTTTTTCGATACGGATATTGAACTATGTAATTATTTGTATGAACATCAGTTAGATATTTATAAGGATTTAATTAGATATCTTTCAAGAGAATATGATGATGTAACGGAAGAAAATTAGTAAGAAAACTTCGTTTCATTGTAAAAAATTTCTGAGCGATTCAGCTCAATAAAATTCCCAAATTAAAAAGAGAATATAGATATGTAACCAATTAACATTCACATATAAAAATTATAGAAAAAGGAGAGTAAAACAGATGAATGGATTGAGTAGTAAAGAAGTTCTCAAAAGTAGAGAGCTTCATGGAAGTAATAAGCTTCCTGAACCAAAGTTGGACAAGTGGTATGACTTCGCAAAGGAGGCATTAAGTGAGAAAATCACAATGATTCTTATTGCAATTGCAGTATTGCAGTTATTCCTTGGAATCATGGGAGTAATGGATTTATCAGATCCAATTATGATTCTTGTTGTATTAGCAATTGTAACATGTATTGCTGTTAAGACTGGACTTGGTGTTCAAAAATCAGCAGCAGAGTTGAGAGCCAAAACATCAGTCAGGTATTGTGACGTAATTCGTGATGGCAAAGTTCAAACAATTAATAAGGATGAATTGGTAGTTGGTGATATTGTTTGTGTAGGAATGGGACAAGAGATTTTTGCAGATGGATATCTCATTGAAGGTAAGATTTCTGTAAACAATGCAGCCATTAATGGAGAAACAAAAGAGTGCAAGAAAACACCAATTGAAGGATATGTTCATAAGAAAACTACTTCAACAGCTGCTTATACGAATCAGAATTGCTTATTTGCTGGCACAACAGTAATGTCAGGCGAAGGAAAAATGATTGTTACTGATGTAGGTGTGAATACAGTAAATGGTGATACACTTGTTAAAATGCAAACACTTGAAGCACCAAAGACAGCACTTGATATTGCACTTGATAATCTGAGCGACTTCATTTCTAAGTGGGGAACAATCGCAGCCGTTATTACATTTGCGGTGCTTACAATTTCAGGAGTTGTACAGGTTGGATTTGGAGAATATTTTAGCGGTGGCGTTCTGAATATTATTCAGAAAATCGCACAGAACTTCTCAGTAGCATTAACAATTATTGTAGCTGCTGTTCCCGAAGGATTGCCTCTTATTGTAAAACTTGTAACAAAACAGAATGTAAAGACAATGGAGAAATTCAATATTCTTGCTAAGAATCCTGGTAAAATTCCAGAGTTAGCATATGTTGATATTATCTGTACTGATAAGACAGGTACTCTTACGACAGGTATTATGACTCCAAAGAAGATTATTGATGGCTTTGGTAATGATGTAAATAAGGATTCAGTTCTTTGGAATAATATCAAGGCAAACATTTCTTTAAATAATAGTGCAACATTTGATTCAGAAAACAATATTACAGGTGGTAATTCAATTGATAGAGCAGTTCTTAGCCTTGTAAATCCTGAAACATATGCTGACATTCAGAAAAAATATCCAGTTAAGTTAAAGCAGGTATTTAATAGTAGCAATAAGTATTCAGCTTTTACGACAAAGGATGGAGTTACATACTATAAGGGCGCACCTGAGAAACTGATTGAGCATTGTACAAAAGTAATGGACTCAAGTGGTGAAATTGTAGAGAATAACGACAATGACACATTAAGTAATGCAATTACAGCAATGACAAGCAATGCGATGAGATGCATTGCAGTTACAATGGCAGATGGTGATTTAGTAGAGAATGAAATACCAAATGACATGACATTCCTTGGAATTATTGGTGTTGTAGATCCTGTAAGAGATGAAGTACCGAGTGCAGTAAAAACAGCACATAAGGCTGGTATTCAAGTTATTGAAATTACAGGCGATTGTATTGAGACAGCAGTTGCAGTTGCTACAGAGTGTGGAATTTACAAAGATGGAGATTTAGCACTTACAAATGATGAATTTGAAGCGATGTCAGCTGATGAAGTAAAGAGTATAATTCCTCGATTGAGAGTTATTTCAAGATGCTCACCAAACACAAAACTCAGACTTGTCACATTAGCACAAGAAATTGGAAAGTCAGTTGCAATGACAGGTGATGGTGTAAATGATAGTCCTGCTTTAAAGAGAGCTGATGTTGGTTTTGGTATGCAAGGTGGATCAGATGTTGCAAAAGAAGCTTCAGACATTGTATTGACAGATGATAATTTTGCAAGCGTAGTAAAGGCAGTAGAACTTGGAAGAACATTTATGCACAATATTATGATGTTCCTTGAATTCCAGTTACCTATCAATATTTCACTTCTAATTCTCAGCGTTATCTATCCAATGATTGCAACGGGCGCATTACTCGCATCGGTTCAGATTCTGATTGTAAATATCATTATGGATTCCCTTAATTCACTATCATTCGGTGGCGAACCTCCAAAGGATGAATACATGACAGAGAAACCTATTAAAAAGGGTTCTGGTTTATTCATCAGAGGAGCAAAGAAACGTATTGCAATAAGTACAGTAGCTTTTATTGCACTTTATGGAATTATTACATTCAGTCCTATTGCAAATATGTTTGCATCTGAAACAGAAGCTATGACAGCGAGATTCGCATTGTTATGCTTTATGGCAGTATTTAATGGATTTAATATTCGTACAGAACACATTAATTTATTCAATGGTATTGGGAAGAACAAACTGTTCTCAGCCATTGCAATCGGAATTTTTGTAATGACTTTTGCTCTTTGCAACTTTGCAGAAAATCTTATTAAGGTTACAGCTTTAGATTTCAAACATTGGGTAGTAGTTGTAATTCTAGCGTTTATGGTTATTCCAATTGATCTTATTAGAAAGATTATTGAGAAGAAAAGAGAGAATAAGTAATTGAGGAGATGAGAACATGGTAATGAGAGATAAAAGTTATAAAACAGTAGAGATTATTACTCTTATATGTTTTTCAATTAGTGTTATTACAGTATGTATTACACGCTTTATTCCATTTATTTTTCTGACATTACTCACATTCCCAATTTCTTTTAAATTATTAAAAGGGAAGGTTGACAGCCTTCCCAAGAATAAGGAGGACAAAAAAATATGTCAATTAGTTTAGTTAAAGGTCAGAAGATTGACCTTACAAAATGCAATGCAGGTTTAAACAAAGTCGTATTTGGTCTTGGATGGGACACAAATAGATACGATGGTAATGCAGATTTCGATTTGGATGTATCAGCATTTTTTACTGATGATTCAGGAAAGGTAACAGGCGAACAGGATTTTGTATTTTATGGTCAGCCACAGCATCCAAGCGGAGCATTGATTTATTCTGGCGATAATAGAACAGGTGTAGGTGATGGCGATGACGAGACAATGATTGTTGAGTTAAATAAGATTCCATCTAATATTACAAAGATTAGCTTCTCAGCGACAATTTATGATGCAGAAAATCGTTTACAGAATTTTGGAATGGTTGATAATTCGTACATTAGAGCATACAACGCTGATACAAATGAGGAACTTTTCAAATATGAACTTAATGAGGATTTCTCATTAGAGACAGGTGTTATTGCAGGTGAGTTGTATCGTAAGAACGGTGAATGGAAGTTTAATGCAGTTGGTTCAGGTTACAATGGTGGTTTAGCTGCTATTGGTAGAAATTTTGGTCTTGATTTATAAAATGGAAGGAGAATATATATGTCAGTAAATTTAGTAAAAGGACAGAAAATTAATTTATCTAAGGAAGTAGCAGGTGGTCTTACAAAGATTATGGTAGGACTTGGATGGGATGCTGTTAAGAAAGGATTCTTTGGTTCTAAGCCAAACATTGATTGCGATGCTTCGGCAATTATTTTAGGAAAAGATGATAAGTATCGTACATGTGTTTATTATGGTGACAGATCAGCAGAAGACAGATGTGTGTATCATCATGGCGACAACCTCACAGGAGATGGAGACGGTGATGATGAGCAGATTACAGTTGACCTTGCGAATATTACAAATAAGGTTGAGAAGATTGTATTTGTAGTAAATATCTATGATTGTATTTCAAGAAAGCAGGATTTTGGACTTATCAAGAATGCGTACATTAGACTTGTTGATGAGTCAACTGGTAAGGAAATTTGTAAATATAATCTTTCAGATGATTATGCTGGCAAGACAGCAATGGTATTTGCAGAGGTTTATAAGAAAGACGGAGAGTGGAAATTTAACGCCATCGGTCAGGGAACAAATGATTCAAGTGTTAGCGAATTAACAAGAAGATACAAGTAGGAGGATTTAATTATGTCAGTTTCGTTAAGTAAAGGACAGAGAGTAGATTTAACAAAGGGTAGACCGTCATTAAAAAACATTCTTGTTGGACTTGGATGGGATATTAATCATTATGACGGAGAAGCAGATTTTGATCTCGATGCCTCTGTGTTTATGACAAAAGAGAATGGTAAGGTTGGCAATGACGAGGATTTCATTTTCTATGGTAATCTTGAACATAGTTCAAAGAGTGTAAAGCATATGGGAGATAACCGTACAGGTGAGGGAGATGGAGATGATGAGGTTATTAAGATTAAACTTGATAAAATCCCATCAGACTATGAGACTCTTGCTGTGACGGTCACAATTTATGATGCTGAGAGTAGACTTCAGAACTTCGGTATGGTTGGAAATGCATATGTGCGTGTAGTAGACGAAGAGACAGGCGAGGAACTTATTCGTTTTGATTTAAGTGAAGACTTCTCTACCGAGACTGCGTTAGTCGTAGCTGAAATATATAAACATAATGGCGAATGGAAGTTTAAGGCTGTAGGAAGTGGCTATAACGGTGGATTAAAGGCATTATGTAATCAGTATGGAATTGATGCAGAGTAGGAGGATTGTATGACAAATTTTATGTTTATTATAATTGTGGTAATTGTATTAATTGCACTGATTCTTTTCTTTACTCCTTTTGGTAAACAGCTTAGAGTAAAGTTTAAAGGAAGAACAGATGAAGTAATGCGCCAGGATGCACAAACACCAGAAGGTGCTAGAGATTATTACAATGTAGCCATTAGAGAAAAGGAAGATTTTTATAACAAGGCATCTGCTACATATGCTGAAATTTCAGGAAAGCGTGATACAGCAGAAAAAGACTTATATCAGGCGAATAAAGATATTATGCGTGTTACACAGCAGATTAACGCTTGTCTTGATGAAAACAAAGAAAATGAAGCAATGCAGTATGCAATGAAGAAGTCTACTTTGGAGAATAAGATTAATGTACTAAAAGATACAATCGAAGAGATGAAAGAAGCACAGGCTCACCAGAAAGACATTCGGGATCAGGCAGCCGAAGAATTGCAGAAACTTAAAGAGGAAAAGGAACGGGTTCTTTTTCAGATGGAAGCCGATAGTCAGATTATCGAACTCCATCAGAGTATGGATAGTCTTAATACGAATAATGAGAGCGATAGAATGCTTGAAAGAGTTCGTGAAGGAGCAAGAAAGACAAGAGAACGTGCAGAAGGAAGTAGAATTGCATATGATTCTAGCGCACAGGCTAATGAGAGAAGACTTGCTAATTCTGAAAGAGAGCGCAATGCTCGTCAGATCCTTGATGATATGAAGAGACAGAGAGGTAATAAGTAATGATTGTATTAAACATTGGAGTTTTCGTAATCTGTCTCGGTGTATGCTTTGGAGCAGGTTTTATTGTAGGAAAACGTAAGAAGAATAAATAATTCAAGAGTTGGTAGGTGTCATAGCCTACTGACTCTATCAATACACCATATGTAGTGATTGTAAAATACAATATATACTATATATGGTGTATGAATTGCATTAGAAAGAACGCACATTTCATTAGAAAATTTGGAGGCTAAGACATGAAAAATAGAAATAGTTATGAACGATTAAAAAGTATTCAGACATCGTTATCTGAATTGTCAAAGAGTCTTGATGAACAGTATTGCAAGATGCGTCAGGAATGTATGGATGAAATTATTGAAGACAGAAAAGAATATGTAACAAAGAAAAATGAAATGTATTCACTGTATGAGAAAATTTCTGAAAGCAATTCTATGAGAATTACAATGATTAAGAATAAATTGCCATGGTATATTGCAAAATTTTGTAAGATTTCAAGTACAGAAATGTCACTGAGAGGCACAAGTATTTTCATTGGCGTGAATTTTGGAAAATCATGTGAACCAAATTGTTATGTTGAGATTACACCAAGAGATATTGGGTGAATTTGAGGAGAATAATACAATGTCAAATTTATATGTATATCTAATGCGCTCTCGAAACAAGGATAATAAGGATATTCCAAATTTTAAGCAACGAGATAAGACAATTCTTGAATATAAAGAGAATGAAGACAAAATAATTGAAGAATTTAAAAGTTTTGCAACTAAAGGAGTTCCTGGTGAACAGACAAGATTATATAGATCAGTTAATTCTAGGAACGAAGAGAAAATCAGGGAAGAATTTATTATTCGTCTGCTGAGAGACAAACCAAGTATGACACAGCTTAATCGCACATTGGCATCTGTTGCACAGCAGGTACAAAATCGTGATGAGAGCAAGTGGCTGTTTGATTTTGATGTGGATGATGAGAAGCTTGCAATGAATTTTTGTTGGGATGTTCATAGTTGTTCGTATATTCCAGCAAGATACATTGAAATATACAAGACTCCTCATGGTTATACAATCATTGTTCCGCATAGATTTGATACGAGAGAACTTATGGAAAAGTGGAAAGATTATGATATTACATTGAAGAAAGATGAATTGTTGTTTTTGGATATGATTACGAATAATTGAGGTGATAATATGAAAATTATTGTAGATAAAATGCCAGATGAGCCAAAAGAATGTATCTTTTCTGAATGTACAAATCAGTTGCGTGGTAATTATGCATGTAATTTATATCAAGGAAGAGGATGTGAGCCTAATAGATGTGATTTTTTAAAGCCAATTGCAGATTATCATGCGGTTGAACATATGGGTGATAATGTGGTAAAGATGATTCCAATAGAGTGAGGTAAGATGAATGTTTTTAAGTAATATAGATAAAACTGGATATCCAGTTGGCACATTTAAACTTGGTCAAAAAATATATCATATTAAGGACAAGGAACACAGATTTAAATTTCATAAAAAGTGTGAATATTGTGAAAGTACAGGACGTGTATTGATAAAAGGAAAAGAATTTATATGCCCTGCTTGTAAAGGAGAGTACATATATAAGAAGATAGCTGAAAAGATTATTGACGATTATGATATAAGAATTGGTAGCATCATTAGTCTTCAAAATAAGAAAAACGCTTATGAATTTTATGCCACTAGTTCAGATAGTTGTGGTTTACAAATCCATAGATGCGATGATGGTAGTAATACATATTTTGGAACAAAAGAGGAAGCTCAAGAGGCTTGCGAAAAGTTCAATAAAGAACATAATATTGATTTATATTTGGAAGAATATAATCGTGCAAGTCTTAAAGAAAGCATAAGAGATGGATTCTAAGTGAGGTGAGAGAGTGAATAAAAGCAAATTTACATATCCAAAATGTCCATATTGCAAGAAAGAATATCAAGATGGAGTTATGGAATATGATTTGATGAATTTAGTAACTCAAGGTTGGTGCAAAGAAGTAAACGTAAAATGTCATAGTTGTGGTGAGTATTTCAAAGTGAAGGCACACATTACTTATTATGGTTCAAAGTTAGCGAGGTAAAAGAGTGAAGAAATATTGGGAAACAGGTGAAAAGAATAAATTTGGTAAGGAATGTTATAAATTACATTTTAGTCAATTTTATGAAGAAGATGATGAAAATGTAGTAGTTGGTTTTGTACAGGATGAAACAGACGAAAACGTATTTGTATATGTATCAAAAGAACTAAATGTTGAATATGATACATTGTTTGCAGACAGTATAGAAGATGCAAAGCATCAAATCGAAGATATGTTAATAGACCATTGGAATGATGAGATTGATTATTTAGAAAATCGAATTAAATCATTTCGAGATGGAGAATAATCTAATATAGAAATTTCTATTTTGGCGATTCAGCCAAATTTTCCAAAAAGAACAATGAAATATTTTTTTCATTATTCTCTGTCAAAATACACTATTTTACAGAGGTTACGTAACCATAATTACCTAGGAGTTACTGCTTAATTCCTTTCCTCTTAATTATTTTGTTGTAAAATCCTATGGAATTAACACGTCTGCTAAAACCATAGGAAAAAAATAATTCTCAAGGACTACGAGTATTAAGTTTATGTGGTGGCGTTGAAACAGGATTGTATGCGTTGCAGCAGCTCGGAATACCTATAAGAGAATATCATACATATGAAATTTTGCCAGAAGCCATAGCAGTTTCTCAGTACCATTTTCCGTTTGTGGTACATCATGGCGATTTATATAAAGCGGATTTTGAACAGTTCAAAGGATTTGATTTACTGTTGGCAGGAACTTGTTGCCAATCACTTTCAAGAGTGCGAATTGAAAGTAAAGAGGTCAATAATGGTCTTGATGGTAAGTCAGGAATTTTCTTTAAAGCAATTGAGTGTCTTAGGGCAATTCAGCCCAAATATTTCATGTTTGAAAATGTAATACCAAGTAGTGATGAAGATCTGAAGACAATGACAGAATGTATTGGTGTAGAACCTATTCTGATTGATTCAGGAAAATTTTCTGCGCAGAGTCGTGAAAGATATTATTGGACAAACATACCATTAGGTAAATTACCTGATGAATCTCCATTAGTTTTAAAAGATATTATGGAGAATAGTGTAGATGAGAAATATTTCTATAAGAAAGACTTTGAAATATTGGATATGAGTAAACGTGTATGTGCAGAGTTAAAAGTTAATTCTATGGAAATGAATAGAAGAATTTATAATCCAGATTTTAAGTGCTGCACATTGACTTGTATCAATGGTGGATATCACGAAAAGAAAGTATTAGATAGTGGTAGACCACGAAAACTTACAGAAGTTGAATATGAAAGATTACAGGGATTGCCTGATAATTTTACAAAAATTCAGCTTAACAATCGTTGGTTATCATACTCAAAAAGATGTAGTTTGATGGGCAATGGATGGAATGAACCTACTGTTGAATGGATTTTGAGTGGGTTAAGAGAATAACATAATATGAAGTTCGCAGGAATGCGGAATTTCTTGTGGAGAAAGGAGAGAATATGGAAGGAATAACTAGAGATGTAAAAGACGTAAAGCAGTCTATTCGTAATGAACTTATTCAGAGAATTAAATATTGTGGACAATATATAGTGGACAACGCTGAAACAATCCTTGGAGAAGAAAAATATATTGCTAATTTATATTTGACTTGTAATTTTTTCGACAGAAGTGAACTTCCATATATAACTGTAAATAAAGATATAATCCCTGATGATTTTATTGAGGGAAGATAGATTATTAAGACGATAGGAGAATAAAACAATGAGTAAAGCTGTTTTAGTAGTAGACATGCCTGAAATTTGCTGTGATTGTAATTTTTGTAGAGAAATACAAGAAGGTATCGAAGCATGTTGTGAATTAATGGATGAGCTAAATGATAATACTCTTTGTAGAATAGTTGATAGTGAAAATGGATATTGTCAAGAAAAACCAAATTGGTGTCCATTAAAAGAATTGCCAGATGAGACACACAATGATGAATATATGGATGAATATTGTGATGGCTATGATGATGGTTGGAACTCATTAAGAAAAAAAATTTTAGGCGAAGATGAGGAGAATAAGTAAATGACAGTTGGTGTAAAAATATGTGAAGCAAAAGATACAATTAAAAAATACGAAGATCTTGGTTATAGATTTATTAGTGAAGGAAATGTAGGTGAAGGATATTTAAAACTTATATTCAGAGATCCAATTGTTCCAGAAGAGAATAATATAACAGATATTCGATTTCATGAAGGTGATTTTGTAGAAAGCAGTGATGGCAAAATTGGATATATTTCATCCATTTGTCATTGTGATGAGTGTAAGAAGCGTGGGTTCTTTGAGCCAACAATTACATATTCCGATGGAACAACAGATTATATTAGCAATTATTCTGTTAAAACTGTTTCGTCTGATTATAAGCAGATTGGGACTCAGAAGTTTTCAACAAAAGATGTATTGAGAAATAGAATAGCTGCACTTAAAAAAGAAAATAAAGAATTAAAGGAAAAAGTTGACAATCTTACTATTCAAAGAAATCATGCGGTTGATTTATGTTGCTTTTATGAAATGGAGAGGAATGGAATTAAACAATGGTAGACATTCAGTGTAAAGACGGAAAATATATTATTGACGCAAGGATTCATAGTGAAGTTGATACAAATGATATTGCAAAAGTGCAGGAAAGATTTACTTCTGATTGTGCTTATGAGTTTGCAGAAGCTATGAGAGAAGCAGTAAACGTTAGCCATTTGGCAATGAAAGAACAAAGAAAAGAGGTAACAAAATGAGCAAAACATTAATCGTAGTAGATATGCAGAATGATTTTATTGATGGAACACTTGGCACAAAGGAAGCGCAGGCAATTGTTCCAAATGTCAAGAAGAAAATTGAAGAATATTATAATCGTGGAGATAGAATTATTTTCACAAGAGATACACATTATGAGAACTATTTAAGTACACCAGAAGGTATCAAGTTACCAGTTAAACATTGTATTTACAATACTCATGGATGGCAGATTGCAGACGGATTAGAAGTTCCAAATTGTACATATATCAATAAGGAATCTTTTGGCTGGACACATTGGACTGACTTTGGATTTAACAATGATATAGAACTTATTGGTCTTTGCAGCGAAATTTGTGTAGTATCAAATGCTTTAATTATTAAAGCTGATTATCCATTTATTAATGTCACAGTAGATGCAAGCTGCTGTGCAGGAGTCACACCTGATAAACATAAAGCGGCTATGGAAGTTATGAAAAGTTGTCAGATTGAAGTGATTGGAGAATAAAATATGGATAAGTACATGAGTGTGATAACCAATTTTGGATGCCACTATTCATGTCCATATTGCATTGTAAAGAATAATAATCTTCAGATTCCAAAGAGTACGATTGATGGATTGAACTCTTTAGAAGAGGAGATTAAGGAAAATCAATGTAATTGGGTATCAATATCTGGTGGTGGAGATCCATTATGGAATTTAGAGAATAACATTGAGTGGTATAAAAAGTTTTTTGATATTACATTAGGAAAAGTTAAGACAGAATTACATACAAGTATGCCAAATGTGAAGTCTGCACCGTATCCTTACTTTGACAGAGTTGTATATCATTTACATGATTTTGAACAATTAAAATCCATTAAGCGATTAAGAAACGAAATTGTCAGAGTTGTATTTGTGGTCACGGAAAATTTCACAGAGAATTTAATTAACAGAATAGCAGTGTATTGTCATAACTCAGATATTATTGATGAATTGAGTTTCAGACAGATGGTAGATAATCACTATCAAGAAACAGATTATTGTAGAGAATATCTTAGAGAAGGACATCAGAAGTTATGGTGGTACATTGAACAGTGTGATTACAATTTGTACTACTGTGAGAACAAAGTATACACGGAATATAAAAAGATTGGAGAGTAGAATATGATTAAAATTAATGGCGATGAAGTAAAAATTGAGCATTTTCCAGACGGAACACAAAGATTAAATATAAAAAATATATATGAAGCAGATTATTCTGATAATGATATTGAATGGTTTTATGAAAAAGAGGAAGAGTTGTCAACATTAATATACATCACAAGACATATTAAAAATCTTCCTTATGTCGGATTATTAAATCTTTATATGTATTATTTGCCAAATGCTAGAATGGATAGAATTCATGAAGATTCTGAGGTATTTACATTAAAAAGTTTTACTGATGTTATTAATTGGTTAGATTTTGATTACATTGAAATTTTAGATGTCCATAGTAATGTTGGAAAGGCACTTATAAATAATGCAAATTTTGTAACTCCAAAACAATACATTGAAAAGGCAATTAAATGGGCTGAAGACGAAATTGTTGAAGAGGATGAAAATGCGTCACCAGAAACTGTTCTTTATTTTCCAGATACAGGTGCAGCTAAGAGATATTCAGATCTATTTCCAGAACTTCCATATTGTTATGGTGAGAAGAAAAGAGACTGGAAAACTGGAAAGATTCTTGGGCTAGATATTAAAACAAATGGCATTGATTTAACTGATAAATTAGTGTTAATGATTGATGATATTATCGCATATGGCGGTTCACTTTATTATAGTGCAGAAGAATTGAAGAAACATGGTGTAACTGAGATTTATGCATATGCCACTCATACAGAGAATTCAATTCTTGATAAAGAAAAAGGAACATTGATCAAATCTTTGGAGAATAATACTGTGAACAGATTATTTACCACAAACAGTTTATTTAATGGTAGTCATGAAAAAATTACAGTTATGGAGGTTTAAAATTATGGATAACACAATGGCTTTATTATTATCAGATACTTATAAACAGTGTCATGATCGCATGTACCCAAATGGTTTGACTAAATTGGTGTCGTATTGGGTGCCTCGAAAATCAATGTTAGAGAATCAGAATGAAATGGTTTTCTTTGGATTACAGGCATTTATCAAAGAATATTTAATGGGATATTTTCAGAAAAATTTCTTCGATTTATCAGAAGATGAGATGCTAACTCTTTATACAGATTCGATGGATGTACAGATTGGTAGAGACAACTATGATTTAGATAAAATTGTAGAGCTTCATAGATTAGGATATTTACCACTTGAGATTAGAGCATTGCCAGAAGGCACACTTGTTCCTATGGGTGTTCCTTGTATTGAGATTACAAATACGGATGATAAATTTGCTTGGCTTGTTCAGTGGATTGAATGTATTCTTCAGGTAGAATTATGGAAACCTTGTTGTCATGCAACCATTGGTCATATGTATCGTGAGATTGCAGATTATTGGTACAACAAGACAACAGACGGATTGCCTGGAAATATGGCTTGTGCAGATTTTGGCATGAGAGGAATGTCTTGTATGGACGAAGCTACAAGATGTTCAGCATCATGGTTGCTTTCATTTAATAAGACATCTACAATTCCAGCAATTAATTATATTGATAGATATTACAATGCCGATTGTAAGAATAATGGTATTGGAATCGGTGCTGTCTCAACTGAGCACTCTGTAATGGGTGCTAATTTTTCAATTGATGGAGATGAGATTACGTTCGTTAAGAGACTTTTAACAGAGTTATATCCAAATACATCATTTAGTATGGTTTCAGATACTTATGATTATTGGAATATGGTAAATAATATTCTTCCACAGTGTAAAGAAGAGATTATGAATCATAATGGAAAGCTCTTGGTTCGTCCTGATAGTGGTGATATTGTAGAGATTTCAGTTAAGACAGTTGAAAGGTTATGGGAGATTTTTGGTGGTTCTGTAAATGGTAAAGGTTATAAGGTATTAGATCCGCATATCGGTATTATTTATGGTGATGGTTGCACACTTTCTAATGTAGAAACTATTTGGAAAGAATTAGAAAAACGTGGTTTCGCAGCTAATAATATTGCTTATGGTGTAGGAGCTTTTTGCTTCACTGCAATCGTTGAGAATGGCAAGATGATTGTTGTTACAAGAGATACTTTTGGCATTGCAATGAAAGCTACATATGGAGTAATTGATGACAAGAAGTTAATGATTTTCAAAGATCCTAAGACAGATACAAGTCACTTAAAGAAATCTCATAAAGGATGTTGTAGAGTATACGATGATAACGGTGAATTAAAGTGCCAAGATCAGTTACTTGAAATGAGTGATAACAGTTTACTTACTACCGTATTTAAAGATGGAGAATTAGTAAGAGAAGACACATTTGCGGATATCAGAAACAGAATGTACGGAGGTAAGTAATGATTAAAATTATTGATGGAGACTTGCTCACTTCGAACACTGATATTATTGCACACCAGGTTAATTGCAAAGGTGCTTTTAATTCTGGTGTTGCAAAAGCAATCCGTGATTATGATGTACAAGTATATAAAGATTATCATAGTTTTTGTTCGATTAATACACCTGAACAATTATTGGGTTCTGTTAGATATTTTCAGTCTAATATTGACGCAAGAATATATGCAAATTTATTTGCACAAAAATCATATGGCTATGACGGAAAACAGTATACAGATATTGAAGCTTTAAGAAAATGTTTTGAAAATTTGAGATCATATGCAAATTTGGAAAATATGACCATCGCAATGCCATATAAAATTGGATGTGTTCGTGGCGGTGCAAATTGGGAAGAAGTGTATCAAATGATAAATGATATATTTGAAAATTGTAATATTGAATTATGGAGGTTAGATAAAGGATGAGTAATTTTGATGCTAAGAAAGTAAAGAATGAGATCGTAGAGTGGATTAGAGATTGGTTTGAACAGAATGGTAAAGATTGTATGGCAGTAGTTGGAATTTCTGGCGGTAAGGATTCAAGCGTTGTTGCTGGCTTATGTTGTGAAGCTCTTGGAAAAGATAGAGTTTTTGGTGTAATGATGCCACAGGGAGAACAGCCAGATATTGATTATTCTCGAATGCTTATAGACCATCTTGGAATCGACAGTTGTGTTGTAAATATAGGTAATACAGTTCGCACTTTAAAGCATGAGATTAAACCACAGTTGGGAGATCATTGGTCAAAGCAGACTTCTACAAATCTCCCTGCTCGTATTCGTATGACTACGCTTTATGCAGTATCTCAGACAGTAAATGGTCGTGTCGCTAATACATGCAATCTTTCAGAAGATTGGGTGGGTTATGCCACAAGATATGGTGACGCTGCTGGTGATTTCAGTCCGTTATCTCAGCTTACAGTAACAGAGGTTAAAGCTATTGGTCGTGAATTAGGGCTTCCGTCAGAATTAGTTGATAAGACACCTACTGATGGTCTTTGTGGAAAGACTGATGAAGATAACCTTGGATTTACTTATGCTGAATTAGATGAATATATCAGAGATGGAATTGAGCCAAGCGAGGAAGTAAAAGCTAAGATTGATTCAATGCATGAGAAAAATCTGTTTAAATTACAGTCGATGCCAAGTTTTGTGTATCAGGCGTAAATAGGATACTATATATGGTATTTATAGAAGATATAGACACTATATGTAGTAATATTTTTACCAAGAAACATAGATTTCCTTCGGGATGAAAAGAGGTGAAGTTTTTGAAAATCGTACAGAATAAATCACATTATGATTTTAGAATAAAAATCGGAAATAACCATGTAACTGTTGCAACGCTTCATCCGTGGTTATTCAGTAAACATAATCATAAATACAGTCTGTATTTTTATTATTATGGAGCTGAATATGAAGAAGGAACGTATGCTTGTTGTCATAGAAATGGAAATGAAAAGATGACGGTATATGAACAAGAAAATGAACTTCATAAAGAATTTCTTGAAAGAGTGAGAAGAATAGTTTCAAAGAAACTGTATGTCATAGGAAGTTCGATCTTGGAAGAAATAAAGTATATTGAAGATTAGGAGAATATATTAGCAGGAGGTGATGCGATGAGCAAGATATACGATTATGAAGAATATCAAAATCAACGAGTAAAAGTTACATATACTGATAAAAGAAAATACAGAGAAGAAAACATTGTTGGTCTATATGGACAAGTTATTAAGACTACAAGTGGATCAATAGCGGTTCAGATTGATGGAATGTATAATGCAGCAAGCTCCATTGGATTATATTGGTTTAAAAGAAGTGAATTGGATATTATTAGAGATGGAAGTGAGGATAATAAAATGACAGGATTTAATAAAGTGGCGATTGTAAATTTGGTAGATGATTACAATAAGAAGGATTATGGATTTGCTTTATATGATGAAGATATGAATGAAATTGTTAAGTACGATACAAACCATCCGTTATATGTGATTGTAAATGCAAGAGGAAAAGATAATAGAGTCCTTGGAATTTTAAAAGAAGTAAAGTCAGTAGAAACATATGGCAAGTGCGTAACGGCACAGGTCGTTGGAGTTGTTAATATGAATGCATACAATGCAAGAATTGATGAGGAAAATCGTCAGAAAGAAATTGCAAAGCAGAAAGCTTCTATTGAGAAGGAGTTAAAGTCTGAGATTGAAAAGATGAATAATATTGCTTTATATGAAAAGATGGCAAAGGAGCATCCTGAGAATCCAAGACTCGCTGAACTTGTTAATGCACTGAAAGAGTTAGGAGAATAAATTATATGAAGAAGAAAATTTTATATAGTTTGGCTTTACTATTAGCATTTATGTTTATATTAACCGGCTGTGCAAAATGCATTAGTACCGAAACATCTACAGTTCAAGTAAAAATAATAGATGAATATCATAGGGCGGCTTATACAACAATGTATTATAGTCCTGCGACTAAAACGATGATGCCACAATCGCATCCAGCAGTTTATAGAATTACTGTTGAATATAACGGTGTAGAATATAATATTTCTGGTAGTAATACATATAACAAATATTCAGACAAAATTGGAGAATATGTTGATGGAATATTAGAAACCAAGAAATATGACGATGATACTGTTAGATACAATATTGTTGACTTACCATAGTAAATAAATGATATTACAAAAGACACAGTAAACCGAAGTTTCATAGGAAGTTAGGAGGTAGAAAATGTATATAGCTTACAGAATTGAAACGTATGATGGGATTGATTATATGCAACCAGTTGGTGTTTTTAGAAATAAGAAAGATATGAATGATTTTAAATCAATATCTCCAAGCAATTTGAATTTTGAAAAAGTTCCAATGGTTGATATGAGAAAAGTATATCCAATTAGATATATAGATTATGAGTATTATAAAGATGGAAGCTGTGGATATTCATGTGGTGTAACCAATTCGTTATTTGTAAAAGACGTTGAGAAATATAATAAAGTATATGTTATTAATGGACATTTAAAAATCACAAAGGTATTAAAAGATGATGAAGATGGCAAAGTGATTTTTGAAAAATTAAAAAAGCTTTCTCCAAAGCTTTTATTAAAAAAAGAAATAGATGAATTGAAAAATTCTGATAAAAATGGTTTTAGAGCAAATAGCTTGTTTATTCAGATTGATGCTACTGATTTGTTAAATAACATATAAGAAGAGAATAATACATTGAAAGGAGCGAGAGATTTGCTGCAGCATTAAATCTGGATTTGCTCTGAGTAAGAAATGTTAGAGATTAACAAAATATACAACGAAGATTGCCTTGAAGGTATGAAAAAGATTGATGATAAATCAGTCGATTTCATTTTCACGGATCTTCCGTTTTCAACAACACAGAATTCATGGGATGTGTTAATTCCATTCGAGCCATTATGGGAACAATACGAGAGAATCATCAAAGATAATGGTTGTATTGCATTATGGGCACAGTCACCATTTGATAAGAGACTTGCTTGTAGTAATGAAAAATTGTATCGCTACGAATGGATTATCGAAAAGACCAAAGCAACTGGTCATCTAAACGCTAAGAAAATGCCTATGAAGGCACATGAAAATGTCTTGATTTTCTATAAGAAACTCCCTACTTACAATCCACAAATGACAGAAGGGCATACACCTGTTCATTCTTATACAAAACATACAACAGATGGTAACTGTTATGGTGCTACAAAGACTGGCATTTCAGGCGGTGGCAGTACACAAAGATATCCAAGAGATGTTCTACAGTTCAAGTGGGATACTCAGAAAAGTAGCTTACATCAGTGCCAAAAGCCTATTGAAGCATGTGAGTATTTTATTAAGACTTACACAAATCCAGGAGATTTAGTTCTTGATTCATGTGCAGGAAGTTGTACAACTGCAGTTGCAGCTTTGAATACGGGTAGAAATTACATATGTTTTGAAAAGGATAAGGATATTTTTGAGGTTGGAAGTAAGAGAGTAGCTGAATATGCTAATCAGGATTTATTGATAAGTGCAACTTAATTAAGAGAATAAGAACAATGAAAGGAGACGAGGTTCGTGTACACAAGAAGGAATTCCTTACTCCAAGTAATTAAATGGTATATCAAGGAAGTAAAAACAGATTGGCAAAATTTTTAGTGCCGATTATTCAGAAGTATATTGATGATAATAATATTAAAACTTACATAGAGCCTATGTGTGGTGGAGCTAATCTTATTGATAAGATTAAATGTGATAAGAGAATTGGAGCAGATATTAATGAAGAGTTAATTGCTTTGTTGAAATATGCTCAGACAGACAACAGCTTATCTATCGCACCTAAAGTATGTACATTTGAACATTATGCAGATGTTAGAGAAGATAGAAAACTTGGAACTCATAAGTATTCACCAGAATATATTGCATTGATTGGATATATGGCAAGCTATGGTGGCAGATATTTTGATGGTGGTTATGGTAGAGATTCAAAGGGTGGTAGAAGTATTTATAATGAGAGATTAAATAATTTCAAGGAACAAGCACCGAATTTAAATGATATTGAATTTATGTGTTGTGATTATCAGAATTTCTCAGATTATAAAAACTGTGTATTCTATTTTGATCCACCTTATAAAAATACAAAACAGTATTCTAAACAGTCAATTGACTACGATTCTTTTTACGATTTTCTTCGTAAACTTTCAGAGAACAATATAGTGTTGGTAAGTGAATATAATATGCCTAATGATTTTAAGTGTATCTGGCAGAAAGAGCGTAAAGTGTTGCAGAAGTCAGATAGAGTAACAGGCGAAAAAGCAGTAGAAAAGTTATTTGAAATAAGAGAATAAATATCTGGAAGGTGATAATTTGATAGAACCACAGTTTTGTGTTCAAGAATTAATATCTATGGAATATGTAGACAGAGGAGTTTTAATCCTATATCCATATGAACTTAGCAATGAACCAATATTAAAAGACAATATTCCCAAAATGACAAAAGTGATAAGAGAATATATAAAAGAGTCTGAGATGTATAGAAAGTGTGTAGATACAATTCCAAATCTTATATGGGATTCTCAAAAATTATCTATGCAGAATGAAGCTGATGAGCATCAAAGAAAAGCCGATGAACTTGCAGAAATAATGAATGAAGGTATCAGTCCTTATGTATGGTATGTCAAAGATAGGTTTGATGGGGAGATAGGTGGTTTTCATTACAATGTAGATAATATAGTTTATTTGGACAAAAAATAACAAGAAATTTTGGATTCATTCTAGGAGGTGAATATATGAGTGAAACAGTACATTATAAAGGTAAAATACAGCTTGTAGAAAAAATTAAAGATGAAACATTAGAAGAGCAATGTAAAAGAATTTTATCAGAACATGGATATCAGGAATTAGATTTATATTGTGACTCTTGGCACGAGATGTTGTGCGAAGAATTATACGAGCGTTATGTTATTGTTAATGACTCAATTTACAAAGTTATTGATAAGAAAAATCTTGGTATCGACTATGATGTTTTTGAAGCTACCAAAAACGATGATAATACAATTAATTATCATGTTATGTATTACGATGGTGGCTGTTCATTTAATGAAGCAATAGAAGAAGCAATACAAAATATGGAGAACAAATAATCATAAATATCAAATAGGAAAGGATAAGAGTACCATGGGTAAGCTGCGCAGCACTTAGGTACAAATATTGGCATTAAATGTAGGATATCTAACATCGAATACGACAAAAGAAGGAGATTCGTTATACACACCTTACTACGCTGTGGATCACATTGTAAAATATCTCCCAAAAGATAAGATTATATGGCTTCCATTCGATGAGGAATGGTCATCTTTTAACAAAAGATTGACAGAATTAGGTTACAGAGTAGTAAGAAGTTCGTTAGCTGAAGGTCAGGATTTCTTTGAGTATGAGCCTGAACATTGGGATTTAATAGTAAGTAATCCACCATTCTCAATTAAGGATAAGGTCTTAGAAAGACTTTATTCGTTCAACAAACCATTTGCGGTTCTTCTACCGCTTAATTCCCTTCAAGGTAAAACAAGATATAAGTATTTTAAAAATGGTATTCAGATCCTTAGTTTTGATGCAAGAATTTGTTATCACGATAAGGATCACATGGATGCTGTTGTCAAAGGTAGTCCATTTGCAACAGCATATTTTTGTAGAGATTTACTTCCCAAGGATTTGATTGTTGAGAAGTTGGTTACATACGAAAGACCGTTAGGAGAATAAACCAGTAAGAAAACCACGTTTCATTTAAGGAGGTAAAAATGGAAGATATTGTAAACATTATTGAAATTAATAAATATATGTATTTTGATAAAAATTGTGGAGTATTTCGTTTAACATCAGAAGCTTCAGAAATTATCTATAGACAGAAAAAAATTATTTGCAGTTATTCAGGTGCAGATGAATGGATAAATTTCTTCACGTTGGAAATAATGAATCTTTATACGGGGTCAAGTCCATATAATTATGTAATAAAAGCTTGCGATCATCACGAAGCATTCCCAAGAATTTTTAAAGAGAATAAAAAGGGGTTATGTGATTGGGTTGAAAAGTCTCTTACGGAAGAATGGGGAAAGAGAATGTATAAGATGATTGAAAATATTATTGATGACTTACCAGTATATGAATAGGAGAGTGAATTATATGAGTAAATCATTAGAATTTGTAAAAGAACGAATTGCATCAGGTCAGTGCAATGGCATGGAGAATAATAAATATGAATCCATGATTGAGCAGGATATACGAGAGTTATTTACGGTTGTTAATTACACCAAAAATGGAACGATTTTAGCAGATGTACCTTATCTTAAAGGTGACAAACCTTATTTTAATGTGATTATTAAGCATGATCCAGATGCAGATTTTGAATATTTCACAATGCAACGTTGCAATTGTGATGGAACGTTTGTATTCTTTCAAGATTTAATGGGTGAGTGCATAGATAAAATGATTCATCTTAAAACCTGTAATGTAAATAAGGAGATACCAAAGGACTTAACTGGATATTCTATCATCTACGCTGTCGGAGATTTTGTATTGGCAGAAGAGTTTGGAAAAGAATTTGTAACTGAAGAAAAGCCTTGGATGCAGAGTAGATTCACTGCTATGTTGCCAATTAAGTTTGATGTAGTAAGGAATAGAGAATAATAGTATGGAGTTATCACAAGATGAAAGACAAAAAATTTTAGAATTGATAGATAAAGTAAGTCCATGTGCTGCAATTTCTGAAAAAGAAAATCTTGAAAAGTTTAAAGAGTGGCTGGACAGTGATAGGTCAAAAAGAGTTACATTTGTTGAAGTTCCCAAAACATTCAAAGGTCAGATTGAAAATGACAAAGTGCTTCTTATACCAATAAATGACGAAGCTATAAAGCCAATAAGAGTAATATTCGAAGGAGAATAACAATATGAACAAAAGACAGAAAAAGAAATTATTTAAACAGACATTTATTAAGGTTGGAAAACTGCATCCACAGAAGGGTGATGTGATTTGTTTCCAGCCAGATTTAGATTGGATTGATGCTGAAACTATGTGCCAGTTTATGAAAGTTTATTCGAATAATGATGCTTTTGGTGAATCGAAGTTAGCTTTTGTACCTGCTGATATTAAGCAATTAAAGAACAAAGAAGAAGCTCAGATATATGTAGACAAGTTACAGAGTATTGTAGATCAGATGGAAGAATAAGAGCATGAGTAAATATAAGGTAAGTAATTATATTGCGAAAAAGTGGGAAGATATTTCAAAAGAGACACTAATGTATAAAGCTTATGAATTAGGTATAGCACAGGGAATGGCTTGGAGTTATGAAAATTTAAAATCTGCAACAGATAAGGAAATAGCAGATAAAATATGGCGTAATTATTTAGATGGAACAGATGAATTATGCATCATTTTTAGAACAATTGTTAATTTATCAAATGATGATACCAATTCAAAAATTGAAAAATTAATGGAGAGACTATCTGAGACTAAGAAACCAGAAAAGGTTATGTCTGATGATGATAGAGATATGATTGAAGAGTTTCTTGAATATCTACAACATAAAAATGAAAATAAAAAGTCTAATTAAAGAAGCATTTCCTTCAAGTTTTTGAATGAAAAGAGAGAATAAACACATAGAAAATAGAAAGAGAGGATACATATGAGAGTATTACTTTTATTAAGAGGCTCTGCTGGTTGTGGAAAATCAACTTGGATTGAGCAGAATGGATTAAAGTCATATGCATTATCAGCGGATGATATTAGATTACTGTGTCAGAGTCCAGTATTACAACCTGATGGAACAGTAGGGATTAGTCAGAGTAATGATAAAACCGTTTGGAAGACATTGTTTAATTTACTTGAAATTCGTATGCAGAAAGGTGAGTTTATAGTAATTGATGCTACAAATTCAAAAACATCTGAGATAAACAGATATAAGCAGATGTGTGAAACATACAGATATAGGATGTATTGTGTCGATTTTACAGATATTCCAATTGAAGAAGTAAAGAAAAGAAATGTCAACAGAGAGGAATTAAAGAGAGTTCCTGATGAAGCAATCGAAAAAATGTATTCACGTTTCAAGACTCAGAAAATTCCTTCTGGTATTAAGGTAATTAAGCCAGATGAGTTAGATTCTATTTGGATGAAGTTATTTGATTTATCTGAATATAAGAAAATTCATCATATCGGAGACGTTCATGGTTGCTATACAGCGTTAAAGAAATATATTGATGACAATGGCGGTATTAAAGATGATGAATTTTACATCTTCTGCGGTGATTATGTAGATAGAGGTATTGAAAATGCTGATGTTGTTAAGTATCTGATTTCTATTAAGGATAAGAAAAATGTCCTTATGCTTGAAGGAAATCATGAAAGATGGCTTTGGTTATGGGCTAATGATTGTACAAGTAAGTCTAAAGAATTTGAACTTGTAACAAAGCCACAGTTAGAAGAAGCAAAGATTGATAAAAAGGATGTACGTCAGCTTTATAGAAAATTTGGACAGTGTGCTTATTATAGATATGGAGAAAATATTTATTTAGTAACTCATGCAGGTTTAAGTGTATTACCAGATAATCTTACATTTGTTGCAACAGATCAGATGATTCATGGAGTTGGTAATTACAATGATTTTGAAAAAATTGCAGAGACATTTGCTGAAAAAATGCCATCAAATTATTATCAAATTCATGGTCATAGAAACACTAAACAAGTTCCAATTCGTGTGAATGATAGAGTATTTAATCTTGAAGGAAGAGTTGAATTTGGTGGGAATTTAAGATGTGTTCAGCTTGATAAAGATGGTATGTACGAAATAGAAATTCATAATGAAGTATTCAAAACACCCGAAATGAGAGAAGAACAGAGTGTAACAAATAGTTCTGTTGCTGATGTAATTATTTCATTAAGAGCAAATAGATACATTCAGGAAAAGAAATTTGGTAATATTTCTTCTTTCAATTTTACGAACAAGGCTTTTTACGACAAGGTATGGGACGAGCAGACTACAAAAGCAAGAGGTTTATATCTTGACACATTTAAGGGAAAGGTAGTAGCAAGGGCTTATGATAAGTTCTTTAACATCAACGAGCGACCAGAAACAAAATTTGATATGCTACAGAATAAGCTTCAATTCCCTGTTACAGCATATGTAAAAGAAAATGGTTATTTAGGTATTGTAAGCTACGATGAATACAATGATGATTTATTTATTGCAAGTAAATCTACCATTGACAGTCAGTTTGCACAATGGCTCAAAGAAGCTATTTACAATCAGATTACAGAAGAAAATAGAGAAAAAATGAAACAGTATGCGAAAGATAATAATGTGTCATTTGTATTTGAAAATGTTGATATGAAAAATGATCCGCATATTATTGAATATCCTGAAAGTAAGTTATATCTATTAGATATTGTTTATAATCAGATGGATTTTGCTAAATATGATTATGAAACTATGTGTGATATTGCTCATCAGCTTGGATTAACTCCAAAAGAAAAAGCATTTGAGATTGCTAATTGGCAGGATTTTTATGATTGGTACTATGATATTCTTGAAGAGGATTATGAATACAATGGTAGAAAAATTGAGGGATTTGTAATCGAAGATAGTGTTGGATATATGACAAAACTGAAGCTTGCATATTATAACTTTTGGAAGTTTATGAGAGCAATTTCACATGAAGCTATTAGAAATGGATATATTAAAAAGACATCTGCTTTAACAACTCCTATTGCTAATGAGTATTATGCATGGGTAAGAAAGTTGCATGATGTCGATGATATTGATTCAATTCCAAAAGATATTTGTACATTGAGAAGATTATTTTTTAAAGACAAATTAGGAGAATAAATATATGAAGATAGAATTAATCAAATTAAAATTCAATGATACTTGTACATATAAGCATAAGCCATTCACTTATTGCTGTGATGAAATTCAAAATGATAAGGCTATTGTATTTACAGGTGAAGATTTAGTATGCAACGATACTTTTGGATTAGTAGCAAGAGATTCAGATGATAATATAATTCCTCAATTTTGTACTTCATATACTGAAACATTTACCTCTTGGGGAGATGAATACGAACAAACAGACAATTATCCAATCCAGTTCTGTCCTCATTGTGGAGAGAAGATTGAGATTTCAGTCGTAGATGAGATTGATATATCGGATAAATACAATGAATTAACTAAGCAGCGTAAAGAATTGTGGAAGAAGTGTCAGAGAACGGATAGTAAGAAGAAAGAATTTGAACTAAGAGAGCAGGTTGGACAACTTGATAAACAGATTGACAGCTTCTATTGGTTGGATGAGTGGAAAGGAGAATATTACTATGGCAGTATTTAAAAATTTCAAAGATGATGAGTTAATCGTAAGCTGTAAATGTGGATGTGATAAAGGTATTCACCTTAAGATTCATGATTATGAAGATGGGGATTATGCTTTCTTAACATATACAAACGGTAATTTTTATACTCAGCAAAGACCATTCTTTGAGAAGTTGAAGAAAATTTGGGCGATTATTTGTAATAAGGATTTCTATTATTCTGATGTTGTAATGACAAAGGATGATTTTAAAGAGTTTAAGGAATGGGTAAATAGAAAGTAGAGTCACAGTAAATTCAGGTTTCTTTGGTAACAAAGAGAATATTAAAGCAAGGATAAAATCAATGATTTTTATGAACTAAGAAAGATAAAAGAGGTGAACGATTAATGTCTTTAGTATATAAAAATGACACGTATAACTATAATGGCGAATATGAAATAGGTTCATTAAATAAATTTGCACAAGCAGAAAGAAGATTGTCAGCAAAAAAACAAGCGTTGGATGATATGAAGAATGAATATGATCTTATTGAACAACAGGCATTTCGCACTTATAAAGAGAACATTCAGTATATGCTGCTTGATCAACCTTCTACGATTAAAACGTGTAGAGAATGGTTAAATATGTTATCAAAGAATCAGGATACAGATGGCAACAAGCTTGATAAGAGAAAGAAGTATAAAGAAAAGGAAATGTATGATTGGTATGTTAATTATATTAAAAAGCTTCTTGATATTGAGTATATGAATAATGTTAAATTCATTGATTTTAATTTTGGTCAAGCTACTAATATTCAGTTTGAATATAAAGAGCATAATTGGTGTTTAGAAATTCCTCATATTAAAGCTATCAAATTAGATGCATATAAGAATTATGGTGGCAGTGTATTTAAACTTGCGTTAGTACACAATGATACAGAATGTAGTTGGTCGCAGTTTGGCTCTACATATGAAGAAGATGAATTAAGAGATATTATGACACAAGGTATTGAAAAATATTGTAATTAGTTGAGTAACTTCACATGAAAGCAACATATCCTTGGATTATAGAGGTGATATATGAAACGAGAAAATTTAGAAAAAGCAACAAAAATTAATCAAGAAATCAAGAGACTCGAACAAGAAATAGAGTTTCTTGACGATGCAAATATGAGAAGAACACATTCAATAGTTAAGGCGTTGATGCCAAAGAAGTATACATATAAAGGTTATTTTTGTTCAGAAAGAGACATTGACTGTGTTGACTCATGTATATATTTGGATCATAAAGAATGTGTAGCTCTTGCGGATTTTAAACGAAATGAAATTGAAGAATTGCAGAAGCAATATGAATTATTGGATTCTGAATAAAAATATGTTCAGAAGAATCCAATCTTTCATTCGGAAATTTTTAATCATATCTAAGCCATTCGGCTATGGGAATCCTAGTAAATAAGAAGAAATAGTATTTTCTTATAGTGGTTGCAAACACTAGGAAAATCAATAATTTTATAATACAGAAAGGTTAGAATAGTAAACCTATAGGTAATTTAGATTGCGCAATCTCTATGAAAATAAGAGATTATGGCTACAAACAATAAAAATACTAATTCATCAGAGTTTAAACATACAAAAGACGATTTGGCTCGTCTTATGAGTATGTCTCTCAATGAAAAAGTTGGTGTCACACAAGCACGAACTATGGAATGGTATGTCCATTATAATAAAAAGTGTTATGTGTCATTTTCAGGTGGCAAGGATAGTACAGTTCTTGCATACATAGCTGCACAAGTTTGTTACTTATTTAAGTGTAAGCTTGTTCTTTGGTTTTCTGATACAGGATTGGAATTTCCTGAATTAAGAGAACATGTCAAAACTTATGGAGATTGGTTGATGAAACAATTTCCTGGTTCAGAAGGTTTTCCACCATTAGTAGTTGAAACAATTATAGATCCACCAAAAGACAGAAAAGGAAAGAGAATAATATTTAAGGATGTGATTCTTAATCAAGGATATCCAATTCTTAGTAAAAATATCAGTAGACAGATTGGTGATGTTCAGAGATTAGGACAAGACTGTTGGGCTGCAAGATGTTTTGATGGCAGAGAAACAGGAATGTATGACATGAGAAAGTGGAAATTTGTCATAGATGCACCATTTAAAGTATCAAATAAATGTTGTGACATTATGAAGAAACGACCAGCCCATCGCTTTACAAAAGAGTCTGGACTTATGCCATTAGTTGCAACAATGACTTGTGAAAGTAAGCAGAGAAAAACAGAATGGTTACATAATGGATGTAATGCATTTGATAAGAAAAATCCAAGTAGTCAACCAATGAGTTTTTGGACTGAGCAAGATGTACTTAAATTTATCGTAAGATACAACCTTCCTTATCCATCTGTATATGGTGAGATAAAACAGAATGAAAAAGGAGAATATTATACTACAGGATATAGTCGTACAGGCTGTATGTTTTGTGCATATGGATGTCACTTAGAGAAAGAACCGAATAGATTTCAGATGCTAAAGCAGACACATCCTAAGATTTGGGAGTATTGTATGAAACCTGTATCCGAAGGTGGGCTTGGAATGAAAACAGTCTTGGAGTTTATTGGAATTAAGTGCGAATGAGAGTGAGAGTGGAAATATGAACTTATATGTTGACGGTACATTTAAAAGACAATGCGATTATTGTCATTCTGAATGTGAAGAAACAAACTATATTATGCCAAGAGAGATATATAGTGATGATTTATATGGACTAAGGATCAGACCTAAAGTTGTTGATATATGTCCCAAGTGTCAAAAAAGAATTGTTGAAGTATTAAGAAAAGAGTTTAACAGAGAATAACAAATTGAGAGGTTACGAAAGCCTTGAATAATAAGGCTTTTAAAACCTCAAAATATAAAAATATTACATATAAAGGAGATTTTAAATGAAGAACACAAATTGGAAAGTGCCAGTAATTATTGGCGTAGGAGTATTAGCAGTTATTTTGATGATTGTATTTGGTGTACAGAGTTCACAGAATAAGGCTATTGCACTTGAGGAACAGGTAAATACAGCGTCATCAGATATTAAGGTACAGGAAAAGCGAAGAGTTGACCTTGTATATAACCTTGCTGATTGTGTAAAACAGTATGACAAACATGAAGCTGATACATTAACAGCAGTTGCTGATGGTCGTGGATCAACAGGAGATATTGAGAATGTAACAACAGCTATTACGGCAGTTGCAGAAGCATATCCTGAGTTGAAGTCTAATGAGAACTACAAGACTCTTATGAATGAGTTATCTATGACAGAGAATATGATTGCAGAGTATCGCAGCAATTACAATAAACAGATTAAGGAATATAAGAGATATGTAAGAAAGTTCCCTACAAGACAGTTCCTTGAATTGCTTGGATATGAAGTGCAGGAATATGAGTATCTGGATTACAATGCGCCAGTTGACGCACCCCAGGATTTGTTTAAAGAGGATTAGTCTATGAGATATGGTAGAAAAGGTTTCGATTTTGGTAATTTTGAAATAACAAAACGTGAAATCTTGGCTAGTATTTCTATCATTGCAGTTATGATTCTGTTTGGTATTCTGATTTCTTCCAAGATTTCAGAACACCAAATGGATAAAAATGAGATTTATAACAAGGCTGTTAAGATAGAAAGTCAAGAAATGTTCCAATATGGAATGGATACAAATGTTGGTAATGCGTTTGTATATGGTGATTTGAAAGCAGTAGATACAGTTACATATCCTGAAATTGGTGGAGAATATATGTATGTAGAGAAAGTCAAAGAGCGATATACGATGCATACAAGAGTGGTTACATATACAACAGGTAGTGGAAAAACAAGACAGACTCATACAAGAACAGAAACATATTGGACTTGGGATAGAGTTGGAAGTGAAGATATTAAGTGTAAAGAAATATCATTTTGTGGAGTGAATTTCGCAAGTAATAAAATTGATTTACCTGGTACTGATTATATTGACACAATCAAAGAATCAAGCCATGTAAGGTACAAATATTATGGTGTTGGTACTGAATATAAAGGAACAATTTTTACAGATTTGAGAGATAAAACCATTTCTGATAACACATCATTTTATAATAATTCGACTATTGATGAGACGATAGAAAGGCTAGAATCTGATTTTCCAATTATTATTTTCTGGATCTTTTGGATTATTTTAATCGGTGGAATGGTATTTGGGTTCTACTATTTGGATAATAGGTGGTTAGATTAGGAAGAAATTTTTCTTTCCTTTGGATAGATTGGAGGTGTGAATGAGAAATTTTTATAGTGGTATTAGTAATGACAGAACGCAATTTTTGATAAATATGAATTGGTACAAAGACAATGATGTAGAAACTTGTTTTAGGCTGAGTAAAAATTTTCATGGATTACTTGAAAAGTGTAGTATTGATAAAAACGATTTTGAGTTGGTCTATTTAAAATTTAAATGGGTTGGTAATACGTATTATCCACAAGAAAGCAATAAAAGTGAAGGAGAACCAATCAGAGTATATAAAATCAAGTTATAAACAATAAATCTATGAACATAGTTAGGAGAATAAATATATGTCGATAGGTGATGGAATAAAAACATATTCAGACAGTACATTAAAGTCTATGACAAAAGATGAACTGATTGATATTATTCGCTGCTTAGAAAATAATCTCAGAAATGCCCATGAAACAAATGATATTCAATATGAGAACTGTAAGAGGTTGCTGAGTGAAGAGAGAAATAAAACGCTTGATGAAGTTCTAAAGACTTGTGACATTGAATGTGGACTTTACAGTGGTGATGTTAAAAATCTTACAAGACACGTTTTGATGAGAGTGTTAAATGGATTGAGAGAATAAATAAGAGGGAGCATTATGAAAATTATAGCAGGTAATTATTTTGGCAAAAATATCCAGTTTGTGTGTAGATGCTGCAACTGTGTATATGAAGTTGAATCAAAGGATGATTGGAATGTTCGAATGATATTTCCTAACTATTGTAGTTCTAAATATAAAGTTCCTGAATATGAAGTAATTTGTCCTAACTGTGGTCATAGAGAATATCTTGGTTGTGACCAAGATGACTTAATAGGAACTGAATCTGAAAACTTACATTGTCCTTGGATTCCGTTATTAAAGAAGAGAGAAGATTGGAATAAACGATATAGAGTTGAACCAATAAGAGAATAAATATTTGTGAGGTGGTGAAATAGATGTTTGTACAACATACAAAAATTGAAGATTACATACATAGTTGTGATGTAGAAAAACTTCCAATTACATATGATGACAAGATGGAAGTGAATTTATTTGGTAATAAAATACTGGTTGAAAAGAATGAGTGGTTGTGGCATTTACATTTAAAACTTACAGATACTTGTAATGCAAGATGTTTCTTTTGTGTAGAACAGAATTCAAAATGCCAAGAAAATGCGGAATATTTTATATCTCAGGTTGATTCAATGCTATCTGAAATGGAACAAGCTGGTATTTTATATTCTGTATCTGTAACTGGTGGTGAACCATTATTATTCAAAAAGTTTGATGCGTTATGTGAAGTATTAGAAAAACATGATATTAAATTTTTAACCATGAATACTAATGCAAAATATCTTGACAAATATATAGACAAGATAGATGGTCTATTTAATTTTGTAGATATTAGTCGTCATGCGATTTCAGATAAGAGAAATAATGAAATTTTCGGTTGTGATATGCCAACATTGAATGAGTTAAAAAGAATCAAGAAAAGATTAAAACATACAAAAATGAGAATACAATGTGTTTTATGTGATGTTGATTCAATTGAAGATGTGTTAAATAGGATAGAAGCTTATTCATTTGCAGATGATTTATCTTTTAGAAAACTTATGAAACTTGGTGAACAAACAGGCATTGAATATGATGATAAAGAAGATTTATACAATCAAATTTTAGAATATGCCTTTAATCATTTTGAGTTAATTGAACAGACAATACAGGATTATTACGTGTATGAGATATGGAAGTACAATGATACATATATTACGTTCAGCTATTCAAATATGAAGATGTTAAGTGAAGTTGAAAAAATTGAAGATGATGCGGTTTGTAGAGAATTTATTATTCATCCTGACGGAACTATAGCAGGAAGTTGGGATAAAAATATGAAAGTAATAAAGAGATAAGCAGAGAATAAATTAACAGGAAAGATTCGTTTCTTGTGGAAATTCTGAAAGGAGATAAAATGAAAACATTAAGTAAAATTTTAGAAACACTTGAAAAGATTAAAACTGACATTCGATTTTTAAGCGAAGCTTCACATAGTAGATATTTGGATGTTTCCAAAAATCTGAGTGAATATAAAGCAATAATTGAACAACAGGATAGAATATTACAGGCGATATTTAAGTCATATGCAAATAATGAAGATATGGAGTGTATGGTATTTGTTCCATATAGAGGTAAGCCAGTTGTAATTAAAAATGGCGAAGTAGTCAGTACAGACAATATGACTTCATTTGATGTTGATTGGGCTTATGATAGACGAACTGAAGTGACTGTGAGAGGAGAATAAATACATGCATGGTAAAGAATTGTGCAGAGTGCAATTTATGAAAACTTTTGAAGATTACTATGATTTTGAGCAGAAAAACATTATCTTAAATTCAATCAGAGTAGCAGTATTATATGATGATAAACATTTTAAAAAGATTCCATTTGATATTCAAGTAGCAGGTGAAAACGGATTTCGTGTTAGACCATGTTTTTCAAAAGGAAAGTTTCTTGTAATGTATGAATGTATGATGGAAGCATATAAGGTTACAATTCCAGCTAATGCGTTTCCTTATCATATGAATGAGAATGGAGATTTTGAAATCTGCATTCCGAGTGAAGAGAATAAATAAGTAGGAAGTATTCTGAAAGAGTAATCAATCAGATAGTGGTCATAGGTTCATGACCAACATACACGAAAGTCTATGTAAAGAGAAATGGTTCTCATGAATTATCGGTTTCTTACGAAGTTTAGAAAGAGAGGTAAATATGAAATTAAAAGTACATTCATTAAGAATAGAACATGTTCGTACATACAACGATAGAGATGATGATTTTGAAGACAATTCCAAGTATATCTTAAATTGTATTTCAGAGAATAATTTAAAATATGAAGTAGCCCTTTGGACGGAATATGGTGATTGTCCTAGTGGTTGGTGCAGCGCATCATGGGGACATTGTGAAGTAAAACGTGTCGATTCATTTATCGGCTCAACACATAAACCAATCAAAGATTTATCGTTTGAAATCGAGACAAAAGAAGGAGATTTTGAAGATACTATTTACAATGCCGAGAATGATATTTTCTATGTAGATGACGATGGAGATGACTGTTGGTATCCAAATGGTGATGTTGGAATTACGGAAGAATTATTTGCAGAAACAAATCGTGCAATGAATAAAAGACCTGTTTGGATTTTCAAAGGTGATAGTGGATTAGGTAAGAGCTATATTGCAGGAATTATTGCTAATTCAGATCGAGCAAAAACAGTATATGAGACTGATGCTCACGAAGAATTAGACACCATTGAAGCTGACATTATTGTTGTTGGTAATAAATATGAACATTCATTTGAAGAAATTGAGTCAAAAATCAAAGGAGAACATGAAACCATTTATGTTGACTTTTCAAAAAGCTTATAGAATAAGGCTTTCTGGAAGCAAAAAGTACCAAGAAATTTCGATTTCTTTTGGAGAATATAATTATAGAAAGAGAGGTACATATATGCCAGTACATGATGATTTAGGAGGTGTAAATTATTTCACAAAAGAAAATTATTTTAGATAAAGATGAACTATATAAATTATATTGTGAACAAATGTTAAGTCAAAAGAAAGTAGCGGATATCATAGGTTGTAGCATTGATACAGTTAGACAAAATTTAAAGGATTATAATATCCCAATACATATTCCAAGTTATCGTGCCCATGAACAAAAAGTATTTTTAAATGATTTACAGTTGGATTATTTGTATGGTGCTATGTTAGGGGACGGATGTTTATATAAAGCTAAGAATGGAATAAATAGTCAATTTATGTATACTTCTAAATCATATCAACATGTAGAATTTGTCTCAAAACCTTTTGAAAATATTTTGTATAAAGAAGGTATAAAATATTGCTCATATTTTGATAAAAGAACAGGAAAAACATATAGTAGATATGCATTCAGAACCATAACTGATAAATGTTTTAAAAAAGAAAGAGAACTGTGGTATCCAGATGGAATTAAACATATACCTAAAAGTTTAAAATTAAATCCTACGATTTGTTTAATTTGGTATATAGGAGATGGTGGAATATGTAATTCAAATCATTCTCAACATATCAAATTATCTACACAATGTTTCGACAAAGAAGAACAAGAGGACATTTTAATTTCTCAATTATCAGATTTTGAGGCAAGTTTAGTCAAAGCTGATATATCAAAAGATCATACCCAACAATATTATATTTATATTCCTAAAAGAAAAATGATAGAATTTTTAAATTATATTGGGAAATGCCCATTTTCTGATTATTTATATAAATGGAATTTTACAGAATATAATAATAAATCTTCTCTTCCACAAACTGAAAATGAAAAATATTTTATAAGATTGTATTTGCTTGGGCTTAAATGCAGACAAATTTCAGAGGTTTTTGATGTTGATTTTAATACAGTTAAAAATTATTTAATAAAAAATAGTATTTATAAAGGAGAATAATATGGATAGAAGTGATCTTGCAGAAAGAATGAAAGGTTATGAAAAAAGAAATAGATATTATCTTCAGCGAAGAATGCCAGTGATTTTGAGGTTAGACATGAGAGCTGGACATAGCTTCACAAGAGGATTTGAAAGACCGTTTGATGAAGTATTTATAAAATCAATGCAGGATACCGCTAAATATTTATGCGAAAATATTCAGAATTGCAAATTATCTTATCAACAGAGCGATGAAATCACATTACTTCTTGTTGATTATGATAAGTTAAATACAGATTGTTTCTTTGATTATAGAATTGATAAGTTATGTAGCATTGCGGCGAGTATGGCTACGATGGCATTTAATAAAGCTTTTGTAAAAGAAGTTAAAAAATATTCTTTTGAACTTAGTATGGGAATTCATACAGATGAAGAAAGAAGATTATTAGATATTTATGATAAAGCTATAGACAAAGGTGCAATGTTTGATGCCCGTTGTTTCAATATTCCAAAAGAAGAAGTAACAAATCTCGTATATTGGCGACAACTTGACGCTTCTCGTAATTCAATTCAGATGGTAGGTCAAGCCAATTTTTCACACAAAGAATTACAGAATAAATCATGCAATGATATTCAGGATATGCTTATGATTCAAAAAGGTATTAACTGGAATGATTTACCGACTTATCAGAAGAGAGGAAGCTGTTGTGTAAGAAATAAGATTGTTATTGAAACTGATAGTGTCATGGCAACTGCACAGTTAAGAGATTCTTCTAAATCAGAAAATGAGTGGGTTATTGATACAGAAATTCCAATTTTCAAGGGTGAAGGTAGAGAATATATTAATACATTAGTTTTTGTTGGTGAAGAGTAAGTAAATATAAAGGAGAATATATATGAATGAAACAATTAAAAACGAAGAAGCGTTGGAAGAAATTAATCCAGTTGATGAGTATTTAAAAAACTATAAGGAACAGAAACTTGCAGAGTTTTGTGTTCAGAAGGACAAAGAGATTGAGAACCGTAAGGAAGAAAGACAGAAACTCATGGAACAGATTACAGATATGAAAGTTACGGTTAAGCAGCATGACGAAACATGGAAGAATATGGATAGTTTGTATGCCAAGATTAAGAAATTATCTGTAAATGATTATTTGAAGTTATATCATATGATAAATAACGATATTGCAGGAAATTACTCAACAATTACAACTGTACTTCCTAGTCATGTTGGTATTAATGGCAATTGGTAAAATAAGAGTACATGAATCTGACATTTCTTGGTTGTGGAGGTAAAAGAATATGAGATTTGAAAAAGAGACAGAGAATAAAATTAGAGAAGCATTTCGTCAGGAAGATTTTCAGAACTTTATGTTTGAGGCAGTTTTTGGTGAATCAAAAGACGAAGATAATGAATTATATAAAAATGTATACAAATTTGAACTTGAAGAGGTGGAAGATAGATTGGTCTATTTAGTAAAATCTCATATTCATCACAATGTTCCTATCAATAGAAATGCTATTGTAACTTTTATTATTGAAAATATAGCAGAAGATCTTGGTGGTGATGATTTGGATTGTAAAAATATTAAGTTCTTTGCTTTCTGTAACCATCTCTACTACATAATTTTTGATATTGTTACTAAGCCATATTTTATGAAAGATGTAATGGATAAGGACAAAAGACAGAATTGAAATAAAACAGAGAATATATAGTTAGAGAGGTGAGAGATAAATGAACTTACAGGAAAATGTAAATAAGTCACTAATGCTATCAAAAGTGGAACAGATGCATGATTTTAGAGGTTGGGCAAGAAAACTTCCTGCTTTTCACTTTGATAAAGAATGGAACGTGACAATTATTCCACCATTTGCAGGTGCGATTATCAGATTTGTAATTGATTATAACGGAAAACATGTGTCAGTATATTTTGATGCATATTCAGAACTTGGATGGATGTATGATGAAGATGAGCAGCCAATTCCATATTTTGAATATTATGATGGTGAAGATACTCATAGATATTATCTTGATGAGTCAGAACAGATGATGAATGACATTAGAAATTTCTTGAATAATTAATCTTAGCGATTCAGCTAACAATTTCTAATAAAAATGAAAATCGAATGGAGAATAAACATATAAAGGAGAAACTTATTTATGTCAGAAGAAATAATTAAAATTTTAGACGCTCTTGCAGAAAAGTTTGGTCTTGCAATTGACTGGACTTCTGCAAATGTACTTCCATATTTACAGCAACTATGTGGTAAGTATGTTACATACGAAATTGCAACAAGTGTTGTGTGGATATTAATTGGTATCTGTCTGTTGTTTGTTGGAAAATATGCGATTGGAAAAACAAAATATTGTTATGGAAAGTATAAGGAAGATTGGCATTCATGTTATGATGTGGCTACTATTTTGCTTGGAATCTTAACAGGATGTGTAATTGTTGGAGGAATTATTGTTATTTTATGTCAGACATTTGATATTGTTACATGCATTACATTTCCTGAAAAGATTATCATTGAAGAACTACAGTCAGTTTATTCAAGTTTGAAATAAATAAATCACTGTTTCTTTTGAAAATTTTAGGAGGTAGATAATATGAAATATAGAGTGAGATTTGATGGATATGTAAAAGTGGACTGTAAAGAAAACGAAGATGTATATGAAATAATAGAGAATAGTTTTAAAAATGCAGAATCAATATTAGAAGAAAATGAACACATTTCTGTTGCAGAATTATATGATTTAGAGGCAGAAGAACTTGATTAAAACAAACACAAGTGAATCAAAATCGAACAGAGAATATATAAGTGAGGTGAGAATATGAGTTTTGTAGATGATATGTTTCAGGATTATTTTGACACAATGGGTATGGTTGATGACGATGAATATCCAGAGTATGACGATAGTTTTCTTTTAGAGAGAATACAAAGACCATCAACTTTAGGTGGTGTAGATTGGAGATATGAAAAAGGTGGAGTATTTTACGATGATTAATTGTCTAATAATTGTTCATATAATTGGAGCAATTATTGCTATTGTTATTCATTGTAGAGACGGAACAATGGAACATGCTTCAAAATATGGAGATGGGTTTAGATTTGCAAAACCGTCAGATGTTATATTTCAAGATTGCTTACTATGGGAAATTCAATTAGTAATTCATACGATAATCTTTGTAGAAAATCACATAAACAGTAAATTCAGTAAGTATTTTCATTGAACAATTCAGTTCAAAAATTCCAAAAACAAAATGTCACGAATAATATATAAAATCCGTGACAAAAAGAGAATAAATAAATGCGGAAAGCATTTGTATGGGTGGAAGAACAGCATACCCTTGGGTTTTTATACTCAAAAATCACTGATTATACATAGATGTTTATATAAATTAACTTCTGTGTTCCGTCCATTTGGGCGTTTAGATAGATTGTTTTATTAACAATATTTACATAAATTTTTTAATTTTAAGGAGGACATTTTTAAATGGCAGAGACAACAACAAAGGAAACAAATTTAAGACAGGCAAATGCAAAGGCAACAGCAGTAGGTGTAGTTAGTGAGAAGGATCTGAAGATTGTAACAGAGGATGGAAAGAATAAGGTAACAGGTCATATTACAGTCAAGACTTCTGATGTGAATTTCGTTAAGTACAACGTCAATGTAAATGAGAAGACTAAAGCTGGTACTGATAACAAAACTTATGCAGGCATTCAGACAGTAATGAACGAGTACAAGTCTATTGCAGAAGTTGGTGAGGAAGAGGCTACAAAGGTTAGAGTAACTGGTGATATTAGTCCATTCACAGGTAAGAATGGTGAGAAGATTGTATCTTACAAGAGCAATTTCTTCAATAGATTAAAGGCTGGCGAGGATTATGATCCACACGCAGAGTTCGCAATTGAGGTATTCATTTCTGGTATCAATCCTGAACTTGATACTGACGGTGTTGAGACAGGAAGAATCGTAGTAAGCGGATGGATACCTACATATAACGGAATTGAGCCAATCGACCTTGTGGCAGAAGGTGAAGTAGGACAGGCTGTTGATTCAGGATTCGAGGTAGGACAGACAGTAGAATTCTACGGAGACATTATTAATAACAGAATTGAGACTGTAACAGAGATTCCAGTTAAGATTGGTAAGCCAAGAAAGAAGGTATCTGTAGAGATTAAGAGTGATCTTCTTATCACAGGTGCTTCTGAAGCATATGAGGAAGGTATTACACCAGAGCTTCCATATGTCGCTGAAACAATTCAGGCTGCAATTCAGGAGAGAGCAAATCGTCTTGAGGAAGCAAAAGCTAAAGCTCAGAGTGGTGCAAAGCCATCTACTGCAAAGCCAAGTGGTGCAGCACATGGTAGAAGTTTAGGTTTCTAATCTAACTTTGTTGCAGGTACGAATGAAATAGTTTGAAATATGTACCATTTTTATAAAAAAATATTTTTAAAAATAAAGGAGAATTACATGAACGAATTAGATATTTTTAATCCACAGGTCAGCACAGTAGCAAAAGGTTTAGAGGGCAAGGTTATTCTTGTCTATGGTGGAAATAACTTGGGAAAGACTAAACAGGCAACTCGTATGAAGAAGCCATTCTATCTTCCATTCGAGGCAGGTCTTAATGCCATTCCCGGTGTTCCATATTGTCCTATTACAAAGTGGTCTGACTTTATTAAGATTAACAAGCAGCTTACAGATCCTGCAACAGTAGAGAAGGCAAGAGAAATGTATTCAACAATTATCTTTGATGAGATTGAAGCGGCTGCAAATTACTGTCAGGAATTTATTTGCCAGAAGTATAAAGCTCCTTCAATTGGAGAAGGAAATGGTGGATATGGACTTTGGAAAGAGTATGAGACTGAGTTCTGGAAGCAGATTAACAAGTTACTTGGTGCTGGATATTGTTGTTACTTTATTGCACATGCACAGGAGAAGGATGGATACATTTCACCAAAGGCTGATAAGAGAGCGTTAGCACCTATCATCAATAATACAGACTTATGTGTTTATGTTCGTTCTAACGGTATTGATAAAGACGGTAAGGTTGTTAAGTCTTCTGGTTTCTTAGCACAGACAGATGAGTTCTTTGCTCGTTCTCGTTTCGATTATCTTCCTACTACTTATATTGAGGAGTTCACTGCTGAAGCTCTTGAAGATGTAATTATTAAAGCTATTGAGATTCAGGAGAGAGAAGAGGGAATCACAGCAGTTACATACGAGGAGCAGAAAGCACAGAGAACAGTTGATGTTAAATCATATGATGACCTCATGGACGAGCTACAGAAACTTGGAGAAAAGCTTGCTGATAATGGATATCTTGAGGATTTACAGACAATCGTTGCAAATCAGTTAGGCGAAGGCAAGAAAGCTAGTGACCTGAAGAAAGGTCAGGAACAGCTTATTGAAGCAATCATTTATGATATTGAGAGTTTCATTGAGGAGAATAACTTATAAGAGGTTGATACATGGCAGCTCGAAGAAAATGCGTAATATGCAATGAGCTAATTGTAGATGAGGATGGCGTTCCATACAAGGGACGCTATGCTCATAAAAAATGTTTTAATATTGCAATCAAGACATTGCAGAAAGATAAAACTAAACAGATAGATAAAGTTGCTACAAAGAAAAAAGTCGGTAGAAAGGCTAGACCTCAAGCTGAATTGAAAGAAGCATTGTCCGAAGAAGAACATGCAAAAAAGCAACAGTATTATAAGTATTTAAGAAGTCTCATCGAAGGAGAAGAATTAAGTACAAAAGTATATGCCTTAACAGAAGATTATATCAAGCGTTATGGATTTACATATGAAAGTATGTATAAGACTCTGGTTTATCTGCATGAAATCATTGAAAAGGATTTAACTGGTGATGTAATTGGAATTGTCCCATATTATCATACAGAAGCAATGCAGTATTATGAGTCAGTTGATAAATTGGAAGAACATAATGAAAGTATGGATATTTCAAATATGTACAAAGAAAAGACCATTATCGTTCAACCTAAAAGGAGAAAAATAAAACAGATTGATATTCAGTCAATTGGGAAAGAGGTGAAATAATGGCACACGAAGGACTTGTAGATAAAAGAGCATATTTGAATACGATTGGTTGTTTAATACAAGATTCTTCCTTAATAGATGATATTGATAGACCATTAGATAGAACTGATTTTAATACAGAGAACTTCTATGAATTGCTATTTGTTGCAATTTACAATCTACATATGCAAGGTTGCACCACAATTGATGAATTTAGTATAGATTCATATCTAAGCAATTATAAAGAACAGTATTCAATTTTTCAGGAGAATCAAGGTATAGAATATCTTTCAAATGCAAGAGATATGGCTACCATTGAGAACTATGATTATTATTATCACAGATTAAGAAAATACGCATTGCTTAGATATTATGAGCAAAAAGGTCTTGATACAAGATTTATTTTTGACAGTACCATTGCAGATACTTCAAAGATGGAAGCGGAACAAATTAAGTTTGACAATTATACCGAACAAGACATTATTGAAATGGTTGAAGCAACTTTTGTTATTAATCCCAATATGAAATATTGTACCAATACACTAAGCACAGATGTTCAAGCTGGTGACGGTATGACAGATTTGGTAAATGAATTGATGGAAGTTCCTGATGTTGGTTTGGCTTTGAATAATGAGGGATTGAATACTGTATCAAGAGGTGCGAGATTAGGATGTTTATTTATGAGATCGTGTCCTCAAGGTGGTGGTAAAACTCGTATGGCTGCTGGCGATGCTTGCAAAATTGCTGTTCCGTATTTTTATGATGTTGTATCAAAGCAGTATGTGTATACAGGAAATTGTGAGCCGACTACTATTTTTTCAACTGAGATGCCAGTAGATGAAATACAGACATTATTAATTGCAGCCGTTAGTAAAGTAAATGAGGAACATATTCTATATGGTACATATGAACAAGGAGAATTAGAAAGAGTTCAACAAGCCATTTCTTATATCGAATCTAGTCCATTATATATCGTACATATTCCTGATTTTTCCATTGAAGATATTAAAAACCAGATAAAAAAATACAACCGAGAATTTTCTGTTAGGTATTTTTTCTTTGACTATATTCATACCTCATTACGTTTAATGGCAGAAGTAAATAGTAAATCTGGAATGGGATTGAAAGAGCATCAGTTATTATTGGTATTTGCAACCGAATTAAAGACGATCGCTCAACAGTTGGATGTGTTTATTTATACTGCTTCTCAGTTAAATGGTGAAGCACAAAATGCACAGTATAAGGATCAGAACTTGTTAGCTGGTTCAAAAGCATTAGCGAATAAATTGGATATGGGTGTTATTTCAATGGCTCCCACCAAAGCAGAAAAAAAGAAAATCGAATCAGTGTTACATAAAATGGTTAATATGCCTGTGCCTAATATGTGTCATTGGGTATACAAAGTCAGACGAGGAAGATTAACACGAATCATTATTTGGACAAAAATTGATTTGGGTACTATGACAGAACAGTGTTTGTTTGTAACGAATTATGATTTTGAGTTAATTGATATGGATTTTACAAAGATTGAGCAGGTAGAAGAGAAGATTAAGGAACATTCTGTATTGCTATCTCAAGTACCTGATAATCCGATTGATGAAGAACAGGAAGAAGAACCAACTGATAAGAAGAGTTGGGGAAATTGGTAGGTGCTTATATGGAACATGACAAAAAATATACAGTATACAAACACATTTTCCCCAATGATAAAATCTATATTGGTATAACTTGCAATTCTCCAAAGACAAGATGGGGGAATCAAGGCTATGGTTATAAAAACCAGCTTGTAGGTAGAGCCATAAAGAAATATGGATGGAATAATATAGAACATATCGTTATAAGGAAAGGTTTAACGAAAGAGGAAGCCAAAATTGCTGAAAGAAAACTAATAAAAAAATATAAGAGTAATAATTTAAATTATGGATATAATCGTACTGCTGGTGGTGATTCTCAACGCTACGGTTATAAGTTATCTGAAAAAGAGAAGCAAAAAAGAGCCAATTGTGAGCATAGCGAATCGTTGAAAAAGGATATTGATTGTTATGACTTGAAGGGGCATTTTATTAAAACATTCCACGGATATAGAGAAGCAACTAAAGAAACTACCGTTCCGAAATCTAATATAATTCAATCTGCTCAACAAAGAATTGGTAGAGCAAAAGAATTTATGTTTAGATTCCATGAAGATACACATGGTAAGAATATAGAACCCTATATTCAACCAGTTTATTGTGAAGGAAAAGCAGTTAATCAATATTCTTTAGAAGGAAAGTATTTAAATACGTTTAAAAATCAATCAGAGGCAGAAAGACAGACAGGTGTTAAATGTTCAGGAATAAGTAGTTGTTGTGTTGGAGTTTGTGAAACTTCAGAAGGATACATATGGGCTTTTTATCAAGGCAGTATAGATGATATACCGCCTCGAATTAATAAAAAAGCTCCAAAAACTGTAATACAATACAGTTTAGATGGAAAAGCACTTGCTAAGTTTGGTTCTATAAAAGAAGCTTCGAAACAAACAGGAATAAATTATGACGTTATCCGACACTATTTGGATGGTAGGAGAAAATCAGGTGGAGGTTTTATATGGAAAAGTATTGAGGTGAATCATGAGTAATTATTTAGACAAGAAAAAAATACTTTCCTCTTTGACCGAAGACGAATTAATTAAAGTGGTATGTTCATTAGGTAGCTTACCACCTAAAAAAACTACAAAAGGGGAATTGATATTTCAAACAATATGTCATAATAAACCTTCGCCAGACAATTCATGGAAACTATATTATTTCCCTCCTGATGGGGAATATACTTATGGCAGTTTTTATTGCTTTTCTAAATGTCAAGACAAACATGATTTGGTTGAATTAATAATTAGAGCTAAACGTACACAAGGAAAAACAGTAACTTATTATAAAGCACTAAATTATATATGTCAGATAATAGGTAGATTTTATACACAGTCTTCTGATGAGATTGAGAAAGAAAAGAATCGTATTAATGATTTTGAATGGATTAATCGTTTGAAGTCAGTAAAAAAGAATAGACGTGAAGTACCTACATTATCTGAAATTAGTGAAAATATCTTAGACACATTCTATTATGCACCTCATGAAGATTGGTTAAATGACAACATTTCTCGTGAAGCGTTGAGCAGATATGAGATTGGTTATTATGGACTGACCAACCAAATCGTAATTCCACATCGAGATAAAGACAATCGGTTGATTGGAATTAGAGGTCGTTATCTCGATGAATCTGATATCGAAAGAGTAGGAAAGTATGTTCCGCTTCAAATAAGTGGGAAGTTTCTTAGTCATCAATTGGGTTCAAATCTATATGGAATCAATGTTACCCAAAACAAAATTAAATCAATACGAAAAGCAATGCTACTTGAGTCAGAAAAAGGTTGTATGCAAAATTATTCATACTTTGGAGAAGATTCATTTGCAGTAGCAACTTGCGGAAGTAATATTACTGTCACTCAGCAAAAATTATTATTGCAATATCTCAAATGTGAAGAGGTGATTGTGGCTTTTGATAGAGAATACCAGGATGCACATTCTTTTGAAGCAGAGATTTATTATAACAAACTTGTAAAAAAAGTTGCAGGATTAGTGCCATATTGCAAAGTTTGTTTATTGTTAGACAGTGAGAATAGATTGCCTTATAAAGCCAGTCCTACAGATATGGGGAAAGAAACATTGTTGGAATTATTAGATGAGAAGATTGTTATCACAATGGATGAAGTTAATAGAGTGTTGAAGGAATCAAAGAAGGAGAAGTAATTGCAAGAATTAAAAGATAGAGTAAGACCTGTAACTGATAAGGACAAAGGTTTGCCTACATTTTCATATAGTAAAATTGAGGTTTTTAAAAATTGTCCTCTTCAGTATAAGTTTAAATATATGGATAAGAAGTATTCACAGGATACTTCAATTGCACTTGAGTTGGGTAGTCTGTGTCATTATGTTTTGGAACAGAAGGGCAGGATGATTGCTTCTGGTCAAGCAGTAGATTATGACAAGTTAAATAATATTCTACAGAATGGAGTGACCGAAACAGACGAAAAAACAAAAGAAGAATTATTAGGTGTAGCACAGCTAAGAAGAAAATATTTTGAAGTATGGCACGAAGCTGATAATGCGAGTGGTGCTTCATATGAAGAAAAAATAAAATTATTTGATAAAGTGTTACACGAAGAAATGGAAGATACTACTTGGCAGCCTACATATTTTGAAAAACCTTTTGAATTTGTATGGGATAACAAAGTTATTTTAAAAGGTTTTATTGACCGAATTGATGTAAAAGATGGTCAGTATAGAACGGTTGATTATAAGACTTCCAAGAAAATATACGATCAGAGTAAATTGGCAACCTCATTACAGTTTGGAATTTATGCTTTGGCAATTTTAAACGAGTTTGGTGAATTACCTATTGAATCGCAGTATAGATTCATCCTTATAGATGATGAACAATATGCTCTTACAAAAGGATGGGAAAAACGTTTAATCAAAGCACTTGATAAAGTGTTTGGTGATATTGAAGCAAGTGAGAATAAAAATCTGTTTATTCCGAAGCCCACGCCATTATGTCATTGGTGCACGTTCTGCACAACAAATCCAGAAGCAACTATTTATAAAAATGAATGTGAATATTATTCAAAGTGGACACCAACTCAAAAGACATTTGAAGTTAATAAAAAGTGGAATGCTTTGGAGAATAATAATACAGAGAAGAAAAGAAAGTTGGTATTTTAATGACAGAAGAAAAACTGAAAATGATTGAGCCTATTTATGACTCGTTTGAAAATGCAGATATTAAAGATTTCTGTAAACTCTTGGTATCAGAACTTCCTTTGTATTGGTGGGATGTACCTGCCTCGTCTACAGGCAAGTACCATCCTGCATATGCATTAGGCGATGGTGGATTGATGAGACACAGTATTGCAGTTGTACGATTCCTTAATTGGTTTTTCAGTCTTGAGCAGTATCAGAACAAGTTCACTGACAGAGAAAGAGATTTATTAAGATGTGCTGGTTTAGTGCATGATGGCAGAAAATCAGGTGCAAATGATGATGTAAAGGAAGTGTTCACAGTATTTGATCATCCGTTGTTAATGGCAGAAGCAGTTAGAAAACACAAAGAAGATGCAGTTATTTCAGATGAAGAAATTGAGCTGATTGCTAATGCGATTGAATCTCATATGGGGCAGTTTAATACCTCAAACAAACCAAAAGATGCTGGAATTGTACTTCCAAAACCATCAAATAAATATCAGGAGATTGTTCATTTGGCTGATTATCTTGCTTCACGAAAGCCGCTAGACATGGAGTTTGATGAATGGAAGAAACCTGAATTACCACCTTTAGATACTTATGTGTTGAATTTCGGTAAGTATAAGAATGAACGTCTTGTGGAGGTAGCACAAAAGGATAAAGGATACATTGATTGGTTGAAAGAGAATTATGGAAGAGAACCAGTTAGAAGCTTATTAAAACAGTTATAAGAGGAGGATTTGAGTGAGTTTTTTTGGAGTACATAACCATAGTGCAGAGGGAAGCAATTTAAGACTTCGAGATTCTATAAATAAAGTGCCTGAAATGATTGAGTATGCTCACTCATTAGGTCATGCTGGCATTTGCTTTACGGAACATGAGTCTATCACTTCCTCTTTAGATGCACTTAAATACTATGATAGTCACAAGGATTTAGAAGGATGGGAGAATTTTAAAGTTGTTCTTGGTAATGAGATATATTTGTGTACAGAAGATGTAACTGCCGAGAATAAATTTAATAATAGATATCCTCATTTTATTTTAGTAGCATTAAATGCTCATGGGCATCAAGGCATTAGAGAATTAAGTACAAAAGCTTGGACTAAGAACTCTTTTATGCATGTCATGATGCGAGTTCCTACCTATTATAGTGACCTTGAAGAAATGATGGCAAACTATAAAGGAGATATTATCGGAAGCTCGGCTTGTCTTGGGGGAGCTTTACCACATAGACTTTTACAATTTCAGGATTTAGAAAGAGCAAATCCAAAGGAATATGAAAAAATATGGCAATCTTGTAAAGATTGGATTGCATATATGAATGAGATATTTGGTGAAGGATACTTCTTTTTAGAGTTGCAACCTTCTCATATGATGGAGCAAATCTATGTCAATCACAAGTTAATTCAGTTATCAGAAGAGACAGGTACACCATATATCATTACAACGGATGCTCATTATCTTAAAAAAGAAGATAGACAGATACATAAAATCTTTTTGGAGTCTCAAGAGGGCGACAGAGAAGTAGATGATTTTTATTCTACCACTTATATCATGAGTGAAGATGAAATTCATGAGTATATGGACGAATACTATGGTCACGATGTAGTTCAAAAGGGATTAGACAATACAATGCTTATATATGAAAAAGCAGAATATTACAAACTCACAAAAGACCTCGATATTCCGTACATTCCACTAAATACTTCTGAACCAAACAAAGAGTTGTATGAAAAGTTTAAGAATCAAATCCCTTTATTAAGTGAGTTTTATCATTCTGAATACGATTGTGATAGGCATTTAGTAAGAGATATTGTCGCTTATATTAACACAGATCCTTATTACCAAACAGACGAAGCTTATGAAAAAATAAACGAATGTCTTCATTATATAAAGGATTCATCCGAAAAAATGAAGGTTCGTTGGTCTAAATATCTTCTTCAGATTGCTATTGATGTACAGATTGCTTGGAGTGCAGGTACATTAGTAGGGGCTGGTCGAGGTTCTGGTGTAGGTTTCTGTCTATTAAATATTCTTGGTATCACACAAATTAATCCATTAAGAGAAAAAACAAAGACGTATCCTTGGAGATTCTTGAATCCAGAACGTGCTTCTGTTTTGGATATTGATATTGATATATGTGGTTCAAAGCGTGAAGCAGTTATTCAGGCTATGAAAGATACATATGGAGAAGATAGAGTTAGTAAGGTTATGACACTATCAACTGAAAAGAGTAGAAGTGCTATCTTAACAGCAGCTCGTGGTTTGAAAATTGATAATGATATAGCTCAGTATATTAGTTCATTAATTGTAGCTGATAGAGGTCAATTAAGAACTTTATCACAAATGTATTATGGTGATGATGATAACCCACCTGTACAAGAATTTGTTACAGAAATGAATAAATATCCTGAATTATGGGAAGCTGCACAGAAGATAGAAGGACTTGTCAATGGTGTAGGTTCACATGCAGGTGGAATTATCTTAGTTGATAGACCATTTACAGATACAACAGCACTTATGAAAACAAATTCAGGTGATGTTATTACTCAGTTTGATTTGCATATGTGTGAAGATTGTTCTCTTATTAAGGTCGATCTGCTTTGTATTGATGCTTTGGATAAAATGCAAGCAGAGTTGGAACTGCTTTTGGAGAATAATGTAATAGAGTGGCAAGGTTCATTGAAAGCTACTTATGAAAAATATATTGGTGTATATACTTTGGAACGTAATGCTAAAGATATGTGGGAAATGCTTTGGAATCACAAAGTAATGTCATTCTTTCAGATGGAGAAAGAGAGTGGTGTACAGGCGGTTGCATTAGCAAAACCTGCTTCTGTTGATGAATTAGCAACCATTAACTCAGTATTGCGACTTATGGCACAGGAAAAAGGTGCTGAAACACCATTACAGAAATATGCTCGTTTTAGAGAAAATATCCAGTATTGGTATGATGAAATGACTGAATATGGTCTGACACAAGAAGAACAAGATATTCTGAAAGATATTATTGGAGTATCATTTGGTATCTGTGAAGCCCAGGAGTATTTGGTACTTTTGACAATGCATCCGAAGATTGGTGGTTTCTCACTAGCTTGGGGTGATAGATTAAGAAAAGCGGTCGCAAAGAAGAAACCAAAAGAGTTCTTGCAATTACAAGAAGAATTCTTTGCTAATGCGGAAGAGAAACATTTATCAAAGAATTTAACGAACTATGTGTGGAATGTGCTTATTTGCACCCAGCGAGGGTATGGATTCAATAAAAGTCATACACTAGCCTACTCGATTATAGGTCTTCAAGAGCTGAATTTGTGTTATAAATACAGCCCGATTTACTGGCAGACAGCGAATTTAATTGTAGATTCTGGTGCAATAGATGAAAATGCAGGTGATTCTACCAATTACGGAAAGATGGCAATAGCAATAGCGGCTGTTCAAAAAGAGAATGTTAAAGTAGAACTTCCACTTATCAACTCAGCAGACTTTGGTTTTAAAGCAGATGTTGAGAACAATCGTATCATTTTTGGATTAAAAGGTATCAACGGTATAGGCGATGATATTGTACAAGCAATTATTCAGAACAGACCATTTAATTCTATAGAGGATTTTGCCCGAAAAATGCTTGATACAAAACTTATTACCAAGTCAAAAATGGTTCAGTTAATTAAAGCTGGTTGCTTTACAGAATTGCACTCATCAGATAGAAAAGAAACTATGCGTTGGTATTTAAAAAACTATGCTTTTACTCCAAGTGACAAAATTACAATGCAACAGTTCGCAAAAATGACAGAGTTAGGTATTATTCCTGAATCATTAGATTTAGCAAAACGTATGGTTAATTTCAAAAAATATGTTTTAGATGATGAAGGATTGTATGAAAAGCATATAGATGAAGGAAAGAAAGTACCCAAAAGAGGATATCATGATGGTTATTATATTCTCGACAACAATTCTCAGCCTTTCTTCAAGGAACATTTCACAGAAGACTCAGTAGTTAAAATAAAAGGAGAATATTATATCGTATCAGAAAAATTGTTTACTAAAGAGGTTGATAAATACATTCAGCCATTAAAGGATTGGTTTGACAATACTGATACATTGAATCTCTATAATGAAGCTTTATTTAAAACTGTTTGGAATCAATATGCTGATGGTACATTACCTTCTTGGTCTATGCAAGCATTAAGTTTCTATGATGGTGAACATGAATTGGAGAATATTAATGAAGAACTATATGGCATAGTTAATTTCTTCGATTTACCAGAAGAACCAGAACCTTACGATTATTACACTCGCTATATTGATGGTTCACCAAAGAAAATGCCTAAATTTAAAATTTCAAGAATAGCAGGAACAGTTATCAATGCTGATAATTTGCATTGTATGGTTACACTTCTTACAAAATATGGTGCAGTACATGTGAAGTTTAATAAAGGTCATTATGCATTTTATAATAAACAAATTTCAGCAAAGCTTGATCCGAATAGTGATAAGAAGACTGTACTTGAAAGAAGTTGGCTAAGTAGAGGCTCAAAGATTGTTGTCGCAGGAATCAGAAGAGATGATAGTTTCAGACCAATGATTTATAAAGACACAATTTATCAGCACACAGTAAACAAAGTTCAAGAGATACATTCAGATGGCACATTGCTACTTCAATCTGAAAGAACAAAAGTTGATTAAAAGGAAAGTGAGGACTAATGGCATCAGAAAATAGAATAAAAATTATATGTAGTGTAGAGACAATACGATTTTATAAAAATGAATTTGGAATTGCTGTTGTCTCAGTAGATAAGGTCAAAGAGGGTAAACCTAAGACCGACAAATTCAATCAAATCATAATCAAAGGTACAATGCCACAGTTGGTTGAAGGTAATCCATATGTATTAATGGCAGATTATGTAGAAGATCCCAAATGGGGAGGACAATACAATATCATATCAATCTATAGTGCCATTACCTTTAATGAGAATGACAAAGTTGGACAGAAGAAATTCTTGTCCACTTTGTTCACCCCACTTCAGATTGAAAATATGTATGATGCATTGGATGATCCGTTTGATTCTTTGAAGAATAACAAAGCAGTAGATTTAGTAAAGGTTAGAGGTTGTGGATTAGACACGGCTGCACGATGGATTGAAAGATTTAATCGGAATATCCATTTAGCAAAAATCTTCTCAGAGTTGGAACAGTATAATCTTACGAACAATATGGTGAATAGATTAATGGAACGATATAATTCACCTGATTTAGTTGTTGAAAAGGTTAAAAATAATCCATATATCTTATGTAATGAAGTAAAAGGAATCGGTTGGAAAACGGCAGACAAAATAGCTCTTGATAGTGGAATGGAAGAATTTTGTTCTCAACGTATTAGTGCTTTTATTTACAAATACCTTGAAGATTCTGGTCAGGATGGTTGTTCATGGATTACACCCGATGAGTTAATGGGGGCAATTATTGATGAACTTGGCGAAGATGTTCCTGATATGAATATTACAGAAGCAATTCATGATATGGGTGATGAGCTGTGGTGGAATGAAGATAAGACACAGATTGGTCTTAGAAAATTCTACAATATTGAAGATAAAATTGCCAAAGAATTAATCCGATTAAGAGATGCAAAATCAGAGATTACATATGGCGATTGGGAAGATACAATCAAGCATGTCGAGCATAAGAATGGTTGGCAATTTACAGAAGAACAGCGAATGGGTGTAAAAGAAGCACTTGAAAACAATGTAGTTGTTATTCATGGTGAAGCTGGAACAGGTAAGAGTTCATCCGTGTCTGCTTTTCTTGAAGCATTGAAAGATTATGTATATGTACAGTGTGCTTTATCTGGTCGTGCAAGTTCTCGAATGGCTGAAATCACAGGAGAAGAAGGATATACAATTCATAGATTGCTTAAATATCCTTGTACTGATGATGGGGGCAAGAATGGTTTCACATATCATGATGAAAATCCATTGGATGTTGACATTGTAATCGTAGATGAGATTTCAATGGTTGATGCTTATCTTTTCTATTATCTTTTAAGAGCAATCCCTTCAGGTGCAAAGCTTATCTGTCTTGGAGATATGGGACAGTTAGAGTCAATTGGGTGTGGCAACATTGCATTTGATATGATCAATTCTCCTGAGATTCCTACGGTATATCTTAGTCAAGTACATAGACAAGCAGCAGCATCAGCCATTGTTACAGAAGCAAGGCGTATTCGTAAAGGAATACAGATTGTAGAAAAAGACTGGGTTGGTACAGAGACAAGAGGAGAATTGCAGGATTTATCATTAGATTGTTATTCAGATAAGAGTAATACTTTCTATAAAATAATGCAGAGATTTTCAGAAGCAATGAACACAAAGAACTTCAATGTTATGGAAACTCAGATACTTGTTCCTGTTAAGAAACAAGGTGATGCTTGCACTTATAACATCAATAATACGATTCAGGATTTATATAATCCAGAAGATGACAATAAAGAACAGATTGAGGTTGTATCACAGGGCAAAGTAACAATTCTTCGAGAAGGGGACAAAGTTATCAATACACAGAATACATACAAAACCAATCCACCTATCTTTAATGGTAATCTTGGTATTATTAAAAAGGTATTTCCAGAAGATAAAGCAGTGCTTATTTCGTTTATGGGCATTGGAGAGGTATATGTAGAAGGAACACAAGTTAATAGTATTGAACTTGGTTATGCGATTACAGTTCACAAGTCTCAAGGTTCTCAGTTCGATCATGTTATTTTCGGCATTGATTTTTCATCATATTCCCTTTTAACAAGAGAATTATTATATACAGGAATTACAAGAGCAAAGAAAAAATGTGATTTGGTTGCTCAAACTGGTGCTTTGAGAATGGCTATCAGTAAAGAGGGTGTAAGTAAGAAACAGACTCACTTACAGCAGTGTTTGTATGACACAGCTCATCCAAAGTTAGTATTTTAAGAGAATAATACGGTAGAGGATTTCTGGAATACCCATAAATAGGGCGTTTCAGAGTCTCAAAAAGCCAATGAAAGACGGATTTCATGCCGTTCTTAGTACAATATATAGTGGTTGGATGGACACATAACTACTATATATAGTATATAACAAAGGAGATGATACTACATATATGAAATTTTATGAACGATTAGAACACTGGTCATATTTATTAAAATCAAAAGCATTATATCATGAGCTGAAATATTATGTAAAGAAACGACAAACACACATTAAACAATTACATGGTTTTAATAGTAGAGGGATCGGCAAAACATATAATCTGATGAAGATTAGTGGTAAATATAAAATCCCTGTTATTGAACCGATGGGAAGCATGGCAGATTATGCATATAAAATGCACTTAAAATTCAATCCAATTGTACTTGCACCAAGTCAGTTGAGAGGGAGAGTACAGCCAGGAACAATTATATTGGTTGATGAAAAACAATTATTGAGTGAAAATGCTAAATCTGAATTAGATAGATATATACAAGTTGGATTTGAAACAGAGAATTAAATATAAGGAGGACATATGGGTTCAACAAGAGACAATACATATACAAACACAAATAAAAAGACATTTTATTTATCAGATAATGTAGATAACGAATCTATTGGCAAATTGATCTGGGATATTTTATATCAGATTCGAGAAGACGATGAGAAAGATGAAAAAGAAAAAGATTATAAGCGTGAGCCAATTAAACTATACATCAACTCGTATGGTGGATCTGTTTATGATATGTGGGGACTGATTGATGTTATTCTCAATAGTAAAACACCAATCTATACATATTGTACAGGATATGCTATGAGTGCAGCTTTTAAGATTTTCTTAGCAGGGCATAAAAGATATTGTTACAAACATTCAACATTTATGTATCATCAGATGAGTTGTTGGAGAAGCGGTAAATATCAGGATTTGGTAGAAGACAGAGAAGAAATGGACTGGCTGAATAAAAAGAATGAAGAATATGTAATCGACAGAACAAATCTCACAAAAGATGATATTAAGGAGATTCGTGAAAAGAAGAAAGATTTCTATATTCATTCTGACAAAGCAGTCAAGTATGGAATTGTTGATGAAGTTTTGTAAAAGTTGAATTGACGGATTTCGTAAGGAGGTAAAATACATGAAATATAAAATTAGCAATGCATACATAAATGTAAATGGTGAAGATATTGCTGTTGGTGCTGTTCTTGGAGAAGAGGATAAGCCACAGTCTCCATTTAGAACGGAATATATTACAAATTCAGAGTATGAAAAGGGGTTAAAAGAATTTCGATATGGTAAACAACAAATTGGAGATTGTGTTCATCATTGTATAACACAGTTTAAAAACTTTACTGCTACATGCCCAATAAAACAGAAGTGGATTGATGAATTAGAAAAAATGGGATACGACATATCAAAATTGAAATATGAAATTGCAGAGTAATCGACAGTTTCTTGTGAAGATTAGAGGTGATTAAGTGGTATTAATAAATGACAACTGGGAAGAAGTTAGAGATTTGGAAGATGTTTCTAAAATAATCAGAGAATATTTTAATGAAGATTTGGCTTATGAAATGGATAAGATGATCCCAGAACACACAGATGAGGAATATCAAGATTTAGAATGGCAATTAGAGGAAAAAGATGGTGATATTACTTCATTAAAAGATGAAAATGATACTCTTGAAAATCATATTGAGATTTTAGAAGAGAAAATAGAAGAGTTGGAAGAAAAATTAGATAAATGTAAATAACAAGAAACCATTATTTCTTGTGGAGATTAGGAGGAAAATGTGTCATTAGATAAAGAACCGATGAAAGTAAGCACAGCATTAAGAATTGCAAAACAGTATTATCCACAGGATAAATTAGAACATGCACTTAAAGTCGCTACATATGTTGCTGAAAATGAAATGATTCCATCTGAATATACAGACGAATGTGTTGCTTTAGCAATTTATTAGAAGATACAAATTATAATCCAAAAGGATTACCTGAAAATTTTACCAATGCATTGAAGATCCTAACTAAAACAAAAGAGGTATCTTATGATGATTATTGTAAAAGCATTAAGAGTGTTTGTCATACAAACTACCGTAAATGTGCGTATTGGATTAAATTAGCCGATATGAAAGATCATTTGTTGCTGACAAATACACTTACAGATAGGTTAAAAGAAAAGTATCTAAGTGGATTGAGATATTTATTATAGAAAGAAAATATGAAATTAATTAGTTTATCAAAAGTAGAAAGGATTTTAGATAGAGAGCCGATTTATCACGATGTATTAAATGATAGATTTGATACTTTAGAAAAAATCAGGGGACTTCGTGTTATTGACACAAGTTACGATAATGAAACTTGCAAATGGGAATCTTCTAATGACGTTGACTTTTCAGAAGGCAATATATGTTTCAAGATTCAGTGTAATCACAATCCGCTTAAAACTGGAATAGTACCAAATAATTTTGCGTATGGAAATTTTAAGTTTTGCCCGTTTTGTGGAAGAAAAATTAAATGGGTTTAGGGAGAATAATGAATAGAAACAGACATTTAAGATACAAACCAATCATAGAAACAAGATCATTTTTAGATGGCACAGGGGGTATCGGCAAGATGTCCTAAATGTAAAACCATGATACAAATGCAACAGTCTAAATGTAAATGCGGTTGTAGTATCAGATGGGATAATGAATGTTAATTGGTAATTCACAGTAAACTAAACTTCTTTGAAAAATAAAGAAAAATTTGACTATATAGTATAGGAAGGTGAATAAAATGAAATTTCTTGTAGACGAAATGCCATATTTTCAAGATGAATGTCCATTCTATGATATAAGTACCGGCATATGTAAATACGATAGAGATAAATGCGAACATATGTATATTTCAAGTAAAGAAAGAGGCAAACAGACAGAATGCAGATGGTTAGTCCAAAAGGAGGAGAAAAATGAAGTTTGAGAATACAGAAGTTTGGGGATTTGAACATAGTCTCCGTGGGATGAGAAATCCGAAGAATAGCTGGCATAAGAGTGATAGTTTTAATTGTCTAAAAACACCATCTGGCAAACACTGTTCAGAATTTTGTAAAAATTTTGATACAGATAAATGTTATATGTATGGAGATGATGGCGGTGAACCTTTTATTATAGGTGATAATGACATGAAACTTGCACAGACTCTCATTAAAACTGGTTCAGAACATTGCAAATTTATGAGAATGATTCATGTTGCTGTAGATGTAGATATGCCTAGATACTGGTGGTCTGAAGGTGATACTTATCATTTTAATACAAAAAATAGTTGTTCAACCATGCACAAATTACTTAATAATGATAATCCAATTACTTTGGATATGTTTGTTTTCTGTGAGGAAGATATTGATTGGTGGACTTATACAGTAAACAAACTTGAATCTCTTCGTTTGGAATATAAGGAAATACAGAAAACAACAAAAGATAATGAAAAAATGAACCGTCTTCTTGTTAGGGCAAAACGTATGTTACCTGAAGGATTTGAACAAATGAGAACATGGGATACAAATTATGCAGAACTTCGCAATATGTATTTTCAGCGTAGACATCATAGACTCAAAGAAGAGTGGGTAGACACATTTTGTAAATGGGTAGAAACACTTCCATACGCAAAAGAGTTGATTATGTATGAGGATTGAAATTATGGCATTTTACATTATTTCAGGCGAAGAATATGAAGAATACAAAGAGTTAAAAAGAAAAAATAAACCAATGAGAAAATTGCTTGGATATGATAAATGTTATTGTCCTATATGTAATTATGTGGTTGATAATTGTGTACCTCAACAAAATTATTGTGATAGGTGTGGACAAAGATTATATAAAAGATGGTATAAAAAGAAATAAAAGAGGTGATTAACATTAGGGATCCGAATAGACTGTATAATTTTTATAACGAAGTAACTAGATTACACATGACTTATATGCCAGATTGGAGAGCAGGACAATTCTGGTTAAACTTTTTAGAGTGGTTACAGAATAAAAGGAAGGTTGATGGCTTCTTTCCAGAAGAGTCAGAAATGCTTACATACTTAAGAGAATATTGCGGAGAAAAGGAGGAAGTAAATGAATAAGCTAGAAAGAATAAAACAACTTATTAAAGAGTTGAATAATGCTTCATATGCTTATTATAATCAAATTCCAATTATGCCTGATTATGAGTGGGATAAAATGTATGATGAATTAATAAGTCTCGAAAAAGAGACCGATATTGTATTATCTAACAGTCCGACACATAACGTTGGTTATTCAGTTGCAGATGAATTAAAAGAGGTTGAACATAATCATCCTATGCTTTCACTTGATAAAACAAAATCAGTAGATGAGTTAATTGAATTTATTGGAGATAAGGATTGTTTCTTATCTGTTAAAGCTGATGGCTTAACCACGTCTCTTCATTATATTAATGGTAAGTTAATCGGTGCAGAAACTAGAGGTAATGGAGTGAGAGGTACTGAATGCCTTCAGAATGTATTAACAATGAAAAATGTACCAAAGGAAATTCCATATAAGGATGAACTTATCATTGATGGCGAAACAATTATTGGATGGGACACTTTTAGAGAGATCAATGATAAATTATCAGAAGATAAGAAGTATAAGCACCCAAGGAATCTTGTATCTGGATCATTACAATTACTCGATAGTAAGGAAGCTGCAAATAGAAATATGAGATTTGTTGCTTGGAGAGTAATTAAGGGATTTGAACATAAAACTCCTAGTGAAGATTTATTCAAGGCTAAAGATATTGGATTTGAGATTATACCGATACTGAAATCACCTAGAATTAATCAAAAAGAAGAGTTAGAAATCTTATTAAATCAAATAAGAGAATCAGCAAATTCACATAATATCCCTTATGATGGAGCTGTTGTGGCAGTTGATGATTATAAAATTGCAGAATCTATGGGAAGAACTGATAAATTTTTCCGACATTCAATGGCATATAAATATGAAGATGAATTATTTGAAACTGTGCTTACAGATATTGAATGGAATACATCAAAGACAGGTTTAATTAATCCTGTGGCAATCTTTGAGTCAGTAGACTTAAATGGAGCAATAACAACAAGAGCAACTCTTCACAATATTACATATATTAAGGATATGATGCTTGGAATAGGAGATAGGATTAGAGTTTATCGTTCAAATATGGTTATTCCTAAAGTACATGATAGCATTGATAAGAGTGGTAATTTTAGTATTCCTGATAAATGTCCTATTTGTGGTCAGCCTACAAGAATTGTTAAAGAGAATGATTCAGAAGTTCTCATGTGTGAAAACCCAGACTGTAACGGTAAGCTTTTGGGTAGACTGATTCATGCGGCAAGTCGAAATGCATTGGATATTGAAAATCTTTCAGAATCTACAATAGAAAAATTCATCAATCTTGGTTGGTTGAATTCTATTAAGGATATTTATTACTTGTCTGCCTACGAAAATGAAATGAAAACTATGGACGGATTCGGTAAAAAATCTGTTGAAAAACTTCTTAGTTCCATTGAGAAATCTCGTAATACAAATCTTCAGCGTTTCCTTTACAGTTTATCAATTCCATTACTCGGCAAGTCAGCAAGTGAGAATATTGCAAATGTATGTAATCAAAGTTTTGATATCTTTGTTGGTACTTTAATGAGTAGTGGTAAAGATGCATTTACTCATATTAATGGAATAGGTGATACATTAGGTAAATCCATTATTGGTTATTGGAATAAAAATGGAAGTAAAATTATTGAGTTGTCAAAAGAATTTTATTTTGAAACACCTAATGTAGTATTAGATGAAATGCCAAAAACATTACAAGGTAAAACATTTGTTGTAACTGGTTCAGTTCATCATTATAAAAACCGTGATGAATTAAAAGCCGATATAGTTGTTCATGGTGGTACAGTCGCAGGTTCTGTAAGTTCTAAAACATCGTATCTTATTAATAACGACATCAATTCAACAAGCTCTAAGAATCAGAAAGCAAAATCGCTTAATATTCCAATTATTTCAGAAGAAGAATTCCTTTCTATGATTCAGTAAACAATGAGTTTCAATAGGAAGGAGGTGAGCATGGAAACTTGTATTATAAAGCAAAGCAATTAAAAGAGATTTTCTCTAAAATTCCCGACAATACATATGTTACGGTTGGAACGAAAGAGAATAATGAAGTAGAAGAAATCAAAAAAGAATACGGCATTGTTGAAGCAAAATTAAAACCTATTGGATTTGATAATTCTAACGAAAAATATTTGAAATTGTATACGAAAAAATACGAAGAAAGTGGGTGTATGAGATTCATACGTTGAAATTTAAAAGAAGTATTGCAAAAACGGTATTTTTAAGTACTGTTATTGGTTGTTGTGTCGCCCCATTTGGGGCAAATAATAAACAATTAACTGTAGCTGCAACAGTACAAGAAGAAAAAGCAGAAATATATTCTCATATTTATAAAAAATATAAGACTTATTATGAGCAGCAAAAAATGATAGCAGTTGAAGAAATTGTAGAGAATATTGAGTTAGAAGATGATGAGCTAGAGGAAATTGAAGAAAATCTTACTTTTACAGATTGTGATGTACCATCTGACAAGCTGTTTAAGAGCTATATGGATGCTCGACATATCACCAATAAAAACACGCAACAATACAGGTTAAAAAGTGAATATGTATTAGATGAAACAGGTATATACAAAGTCGATGATAGATTTTGTTGCGCAATAGGTTCATACTATACAACCCAAATTGGAACATATTTTGATATCGTGATGAAAAACGGTGAAATAATTCCTTGCATTCTTGCTGATTGCAAGGCAGATGAACATACTGATAATTTAGGACAATACACTATAAGTAATGATTCGATTGTGGAGTTTATTGTTCATAGTCCTACATTAATCCCTAATATTTCAAATCGTTGGGGTAATACAGGCGATGTGTCTACTTTAGGTGGTATTTTTGACGGCGAAATATCTTATATAAGAATCTATGAATAAAGAGAGGAAAGAAATGGAAGAAACATTAGTAACTATTCGTTTGGATACAATTAGAAAAGTGCATGATTTTGTTGAGATTGTAACAAAATTTGATGAAGAAATTACAATTAAAAGTCATAGATATGAGATTGATGCAAAATCAATCATGGCAATTTTTAGTTTAAACTTGCTTGAACCAATTACATGTTGTCTGTACTCAAATGACAAAACTGTTCAGGCAAAATTTCTAAATCAAATTAAAGATTACGTGGAAGGAGAATAAATTAATGAGTATTTGCTTGGTTGGCAAGTCTTGCAGTGGCAAAGACACAATTGCAAGAGAATTAGTAAAATTGGGATATGAAAGAATTTTAACTTACACTACACGTCCAGCAAGATCTAATGAACTTGATGGCGTAGATTATCATTTCGTAACCGAAAATGAGTTTAAAGATATGATTAAAAACAAGGAATTTTTGGAGTGGAGAAGTTATCAGACCGATGAAGGTACTTGGTACTACGGTAGCCGATTGGCAGATTTCTATGATTATAATAGAAAAAAAGTTGTAATTCTAACGCCTGACGGATTAGAACACTTAAATGATCTGTTTGACTCATACATTTCCATTTATTTAACAGTCAAAAATTCAATTTTAAAAAAACGAATGAAAAAAAGACCAAACAAGAAAGAATCTAAACGTAGATATAAAGCGGATAAAGCCATGTTTGATGGGAAGGAAGATAACTTTGATTATCTCGTTAAAAATTATGACAGACCAGTCGAAGAAGTTGCTTCTGTGTGTAAATTTTTTGATGAAACAGCATAAAGTGTGATAAAAATGAGAGAAAATAAGAAAAGAATGTATTGTGCCAATCGCAATTGTTCATATTTAGATTGTGTTCGACATGATAAAAATATTCCGTTCAATATTCTTATACTAAGAGAGAATTATAAAGTGGACAGTAACGGTAATTGTAAAAACAAAATATTAAATTGGGAGGATGATAAATGAAAGATTTTCAGATTTATTTAGCAGGTAAAACTGGCGGATTAACTCAAGTAGAAGCTAATGGTTGGAGAAACAATGTAAAAAATATACTCGAAAATTATGAATCAAAAAGATTCAATAATATTAGAGTAATCAATCCAAATGATTTTTTTAACTACTATAAAACCCTACATAAAACGCATAAGCAAATTAAGAGATTCTTCATGAGTCAAATTGATAAAAGCGATTTGGTAATTGTTAATTTAAATAATTCCAACAGCTCTGTAGGAACAGGACAAGAACTAGAACATGCTCGCGTGAAAGGAATTCCTATTATTGGATACGGAACAGAGAATATATATCCGTGGGAATCTGAAGAAGATTGCGATGTCGTTTTTAACACAGAAGAAGAGTGTGTTGAATATGTTTTGGATTATTATTTACGCTAAATTAAGGAGGATTTTTATGAATAATGATATGAATTATGATGAAATTACTGTTGGTGATTGCTTAGAACAGTTTGAATACAAGAACGAAACCGTTTTACTCAATGACGGCAAAGTTGCAGGATTTGTAAAAAATGAAGAAAAGAATTGGTGATTTTAAAAAGGGGTGTTCTCGCAGACCGCATGAATACTGGGTTTGCGAGGCTAAAAAAGCACAAGAAAGGTTGATTTCTTATGGAATTGAGAAAGGAGATAAAATGAAATTCAATATTATAGATTGTATAGAATTTGAGATTGATTGGAAAGCTGTAGCAGCGATTGCGACATGTGTACTTGGTTATGCAATCATAACAGTAATTTAGAAAGGAGAATATACATATTGACAAAAGTAATTAAAAGAGACTGTTCCGAAGTTGATTTTGATAAATCAAAAATCTCAACTGCAATTCTTAAAGCTATGAAAAATGGTTCGGGCATTGTAAAACCAAAAATTGCTGAAGACATTGCAGATGAAATCGAAAATGAGTGTAAGGATAAAGAAGAAGTAAGTATCTCTGATATTGAATCAATGGTTTATGATAAATTGATTACAAAAAAGCAGAGACTTACTGCAAAAGCCTATGAAGGATATAGAAGTATTCGTGAGTTTCAGAGAGAAAACGAGAATACAACAGATTCCGAGATTGATGAACTGTTAGATGGTGAAAGCGAATATTGGAATACTGAAAATTCCAATAAAAACTCAAAAGTATTAAATACTCAGCGTGATTATATGGCAGGAATTGTTAGCAAAGATATTTCTCGTAGATTTTTACTTCCACCAGAAGTTGTACAAGCACACGATGAAGGTATTATTCATTTCCATGATATTGATTATTTTGGTATGAATGCGATGAGTAACTGCTCACTTATTAACCTCGAAGATATGTTACAGAATGGTACTTGTATTAACAAGGTAATGATTGAAAAACCACATAGATTTATTACTGCTTGTACAATCGCAACTCAGATTATTCTTGGTGTTACATCACTTCAGTATGGAGGGGCTACAATTACTCTTACACATTTAGCACCATTTGTAAGAGATAGTTACAATAAATACTATGAGAAATATAAGTCATGGGGATTTTCTGATGAAGATTGTAAGAGATATGCAGAATCTGATACCAAAAAAGAAGTAGCAGATGGTGTTCAGACTTTTAACTATCAGTGTAATTCTATGTCTAACTCAAATGGGCAGTCTCCTTTTTTGAGTGTATTCATGTATCTTGGAGAGACTACAGAGTATAAGAAAGAACTTGCAATGATTATTGAAGAGTTTCTTAATCAGAGATTACTTGGTCTTAAAAATGAAGTTGGCGTATATGTCACACAGGCATTTCCAAAGCTTCTTTATGTCTTAGAAGAAGATAATATTCATGAAAATTCCCCTTATTGGTATTTAACAAAACTTGCAGCTAGGTGTACTGCAAAGAGAATGAACCCTGATTATATTTCAGAGAAGATTATGAAGAAATATAAAGAAGGTAATTGTTTTCCATGCATGGGCTGCCGTAGTTTTCTTTCACCTTATAAAGATGAGAATGATAAGCCTAAATTCTATGGAAGATTCAATCAGGGTGTTGTAACATTGAATCTTGTTGATGTAGCGTTATCATCTGAAGGCGATTATGAAAAGTTTTGGGATTTGATGGAACAGAGAACAGAATTATGTCATAAAGCATTACTTTGCAGACATAAACGATTAGAAGGAACATTATCTGATGTCGCACCTTTATTATGGCAGTATGGAGCATTTGCGAGACTTAAAAAGGGTGAGAAGATTGATAAATTACTTCATAATGGATATGCAAGTATTTCACTTGGATATGCAGGGTTATATGAATGTGTAAAATATATGACTGGTAGATCACATATTGATTCACAGGAAGGTCATGATTTTGGTATTAAAGTAATGCAGTTTATGAATGATAAATGTGACCAGTGGAATAAAGAACATCATATTGGATTTTCAATTTATGGATCTCCAATCGAAAACACAACGTATAAATTTGCGAAGTGTCTACAGAAACGCTTTGGAATTATTAAAGGTATTACGGATAGAAACTATATTACCAATAGTTATCATACATTTGTTAAAGAACCAATCAATGCGTTTGATAAACTTGCTAAAGAATCAGAATTCCAAGCTTTATCACTTGGAGGTGCGATATCTTATGTTGAGACAGATGGATTAGTAAATAATGTAGATGCTATTTTGGAAATGAATAAATTCATCTACGACCATATCATGTATGCAGAAGAAAATACAAAGTCTGATTACTGTCAGATTTGTGGTTATGATGGTGAAATTAAAATTATTGATGAAGGTGGCGAACTTATTTGGGAATGCCCAAATTGTCACAATAGAAACAAAGATAAGATGAATGTAGCAAGAAGGACTTGTGGATATATTGGAACTAATTACTGGGGAAAAGGACGTACTCAGGAAATTAAAGAGAGATATGTTCATATGACAGATATTGCGGAGGATTTATAATGGCACAGATTTTTAGAATAAGTGGATATTTAGTTGATCCATCTGATGACTACAATAAGGAAGAAATTAAAGTATCTATTACAGATAGATTAGATATGTTTTGCCAGCAGTTGCATATTGAATCTGCTGATATTGGAGAATGGGAAGATGATAACCCATTAAATTATGAAAATTGTGATTTAGCATATTGTACTCAATATTTTAAACAGACCAATAATTATTTTAAGTTTGATAGACCATTACCAGCAGTAGGACAAAAATACAAACACTTTAAAATTGGTAAAATTGTTACGATTATTGGAATTTCAAGACATACAGAAACTGAAGAGGTGACGGTTGTTTATGACTATGAAGGACATATTTGGAATCGTCCTCTTGAAATGTTTATGAGTGAGGTTGATAAAGAAAAATATCCTAACACTACACAAAAATATAGATTTGAACTTGTGGAGGATTGATTATGAGGTATGCACAAATTCGATCTATGGACATTTCAAATGGAGAGGGAGTTGGAGTCTCCCTCTTCGTCCAAGGATGTGACAGGCATTGTTTCAATTGTTTCAATTCTGAAACATGGGATTTTAATGGTGGAAAAGAGTGGACAGAGGAAACAAAAAATAAATTTATGGAATTGATTGATCGACCATATATCAAACGAATTTCCATATTAGGTGGTGAACCATTTGCAGAACAAAATTTGGATGATGTTTTGTCTTTAGTCAAGGAAATTCGAGAAAAATATTCAATTTCTCAAAATCCCAATTCAGAAAACATAGGAAAATCAAGGGTTTTAGAAGATGAAAATTCCAAAGAAATCCGTATTTCCTTCCCTAAGAAAACTATTTGGTTGTATACAGGATTTGAGTGGAATTCATTAATGTCAAAAATTTGTCAACCAACATTTCCAGATGAAAAATTTGAGCATGATAGAAATATTCATATGAAAAGACAAAAGATAATTTCTAATGTAGATGTTCTTGTAGACGGAGAATATATAGATGAGCAAAAGGATCTCACATTGAAATTCAGAGGTTCAAAAAATCAACATGTAATTGACGTAAAGCAATCTCTCGCTCAGAACAAAATAGTTTTATATTGTGATTAACAAAGGAGAACTAAAATGACCAAAGAAGATATTAAAAGGGGTAAAATTGTATACTACGCTCGAATACTGAGACCGGTAGGTATATATGAAGTTATTGAATTGTTTATTAGAACCGTAGATGACGACTACTTTGTTGGCATTGACAAACACGATAAACACGCTTATTTGTTTTTATATGACAGTCTTAATGAGCTAATATTCGACAACAGACAAGAATGTTTAGACGTTGTATTAGAAGCAGAAAACAATGCGCCGAAAGTAAGTGATGAAAAAGAATACGAAGAATATTAAAAGAAGGTGATAAACATAGCTTACTTATATGATAAGTTCAAAGGAATTTACAGGTTAAAAGTTCCTATTGATTCTCACACAAACGACTATTGTAGAAAACTCAATGGAACATATGAAGATGTAGATATGTATATTGATTGTCAATTCGGAAATAAAGTCTTTCATTTTGGCAATAGTACATTACAAGCATATATACCTTCATTGATAAGAGGTCACAATATCGTTAAAACAATTCAACAGTCGAATCCATCAATCATATTTGATATAAGTGAAACGGATTCCGAAGTGTTATTCAAGTTCAAATATATCAATTCAGACAAAGTAATTCCATTATTAAAACCTAAGACAAATGGCGCAGGTATAAGTCCCTATTCACCTAAAAATCTCCCTAAAACTGACTTTAAGATTCCAGATGATAAATTGACACAGTACAAACAAATCGTGTCTAAAATTTCTCCTGACAAGCTTTTAACCATAGGCAGAATGACTAATTCGTTCTTGCAGACTTTGGTCACAAAGAAGACTCCTTGGGAGAATATTAAAGCAGATATGAGACTCAAATGTGTCAAAGGCAAGGAATATATCTATATGATTGACAAATGGGATGAATATCTTAAATATCTTGAAAAAGAAATTACCATTATGAACATGTAGGCAAATTTAGAGTAAATGTAAAGGATGGTGGAAATTATTTTGAAACTTGCTAAAGATATTACCAATAAAATTTTAAAAGAATATGGTTTTAGGTATGATGAGCATGGAAATTATAGATATTATTCATCCATGTACAAATCAAATAATAAAACGACAATATATGCCTATTTTTATGTAAATATAGATGAAAACTATTTTTCATACGAGATCCAATCTAATGGAACAACTTATTATCCATATTATCACAAAGATAATAAAAGTATTGTAAATGAAATCATTTCTATGAATATTAGCAAAGAAATTAGAAATTTAATCAAGAAAGGAATTTTAGAAGATGAAAATGATTAATATTAAGAAAACAAATGAGAATGCAAAACCCCCTACATATGGCAGTGAATTTGCAGCAGGAGCAGATTTATATGCAGTTGTACATAATGAAGAGAAGAAGATAGAAATTCTTCCCGGTGAAACAGCTTTTGTTGACACAGGGGTTGTAATGGAAATACCTAATGGATATGTTGGTCTTATTTATGCTAGAAGTGGTTTATCTTGTAAACAGGGATTAGCTCCCGCAAACAAAGTAGGAGTAATTGATTCAGACTATCGAGGCAATATTATGGTTGCACTATATAATCAGAGCAGTGAGACAAGGATCGTGTCTGAAGGTGATAGAATTGCACAGATTATTATTCAGCCAGTAGAACAGTTCGGGTTTAATGTAAAAGAAAATCTTAGTGATACAAAAAGAGGTGAAGGTGGATTTGGAAGCACAGGAAAGAGATAAAAAATTATTATCTGTAAAAGAAACCTGTGATTATCTTGGAATTGGACAAACCAAATGCAGAGAATTACTTCGGGGAAGAAATGGATTTGGAGTTCAAATAGGTAATAGATGGTACGCCAATAAAGAAAGACTTAATAAATGGATAGATAATAAAACTAAATAACATTTTATTTACACCAATACTTGATAAAAAGAAGTACATAAGATATTATATTTATATGTAATATCTTTGTACTTCTTTCCTATTTTCTTAAAAGGAGGAAATTTTAATGGGTAAATCATTAAATGGGAAAGAACTTGGACAAGGTATATCTCAGAGAAAGGATGGGCTTTATCAAGCAAGGTTTACTAATAGGTTTGGAAAGAGACAAACTATATATTCAAAATCAATAACAGAACTCAGAGCAAAATTAAGAGATAAGCAATATGAAGATTCTAATGAGTTGAATGTAATTAATAATGAAATTACATTAGATGAGTGGTTTGATAAGTATATGAAAGTACATTCACCTTCATATAGACCTAATACAATATCCAATTATATTGGTGGTTATAATCGTATTAAGGATGATCTTGGTTGGAGAGTTATGAAAGATATCAATGTTATAACTTTTCAAGAATCATTCAATAAACTAACATCGGATGCCAGTAGAAAAAACACCAAAAAAGTGTTAATGAATCTTTATAAATATGCTTTAGATTGTAATGTTGTTAAAACCATTAACCCTATTCAACAAGTTAAGACGAAATTAACCGATGTTGGAGTCAAAATAAGAGTTTTAACAAGAAAAGAAACAGAACTATTCTTAGAAAATGGTGAAGGTATTGCACATTTTCCATTATTTGAATTAGCACTTGAGACAGGTATGCGTATTGGAGAAATATGTGGACTTCAATGGGAGGACATAGATTTTGATCATAGAATGATACATATAAGACATACTTTAACATATGCTAAACAAGATGGTTTGTGGGGATATAAGTTCCAGTTAAATGAACCTAAAACTGAAAATGGAATAAGAAAAATTCCTATGACCAAGAAAGCTGAAGAATTATTAAGTGAACAAAAAATCAGATGGGAAAAAGTTAATGATAGATGTGTTGCGGCAGTTGGGTATGAAAATTTGGTATACGTCACAAAAAGAAACACCCCTATCTGTACTAGAAATACAACTGTTTCAATAAGAAGAATAGAAGAAAGAATTAAGGCTAAGGGAATTGATTTTAAACCTATAACACCACATACTTTAAGACATACATTTGCAACTCGTTGTTTAGAGAATGGTATGAATGTAAAAACACTTCAAAGAATTCTTGGACATGCTGATATAAGGACAACAATGAATACTTATTGTCATGTCACAGATGACGAATTATATTCAGCAATGAATGTGTTTGAACAAAAAGGAATTTTAAACACTAATACTCCAAATGGTGTAAAAGTGGTGTAGTAAACAAAAAGATAGCTGATAAACCAAGTGTTTATGCGGGTTTAGAGATATGATATTACATTCCATGATAGAATGTAATCTGGGATTTTGAAAA